>WNFU01006288.1_pt1 | contig 20006 bp, 11 predicted proteins | sample 5400121 | NCBI WGS metagenome assembly WNFU01 (sample SAMN13153360, study PRJNA577476) | soil metagenome | isolation source: 100 cm soil or saprolite under grassland replicate 1 | place: USA:California | collected 2016-06-15 | reverse complement strand
CGCGCTGGACCCCCCGGCTCGCGGGTGTGCTCTCGGTGATGACATGGTTCCGACGGCCCGCGTCGTAGATGGCGATGGACGACGTGTAGACGAAGCGCTCCACCCCGCGCGCCAAGCACGCGTCCGCGAGCGCGATTGCGGGCCGCACGTCGGTCTCCTCGAGGTCCCTCCACGTCGAGCCCCGGCCGAACACGAGATGGAACACGGCGGTCGTCGGGGTGACGTGGCGCATGAGGCCGTCGGTGTCGCGCACGTCCCCCGGCACGACGTCGACGTCGAGCCCTGCGAACTGGCGCTGGGCCTTGGCCACGTTGCGGGCGACGACCCGCACCGGCTCGCGGGTGGCGAGCTGCCGCACGAACTCGGCGCCGATGAAGCCGGTGCCTCCCACCACGAACACCTGCGGCTCCCGCGAGGGCCGCGGCGCGGGCGTGGCCCCGGCGGCCGCGCCCGTCGAGGCGCCGGGCGAGACCTGCCGTCCGCTGGCATCGGCGACGCGGCTCGCCAGCGACACGACGCGCCGGCCGAGCGCCAGCGCCTGGCGGGGATCGATCGTGCCGCGCTTCCGGGCCTCGTAGAAGCACGCGATGGAGCGTCGGATGCTGGTGGCGTACTCCCCGCCGAGACGGCGAACGCCGGCCTTGCCTGCCACGACCCGCGCCATCGACGCCGCGGCGCCCGCGAGGATGGACGCCGCGCTGCCCACCGATTGCAGGAACGGCTCCACGTCGAACGCGGCGAACGAGCGCCGCGGCGCGACGAGCGTGTTGTGTTCGAAGTCCACGAGGATCGAGCCGAGCGTTCCTCGAATCGCGATGGATGACTCCGCGAAGGCTTCCTCGAACGAGAGGCTGATCCGCACGCCGACATCGGCGGCGCTGCCCAGCACGTCCCACTGGCGGTAGAAGTCGACCCCGTTCGGGAGGCGCTGCACGCTGCCGGTGCGCACCGAGTGGACCTCGACCTCGCGCTCGGGAACCACGTCCAGCAGCTGAGCGAACGCGTGCGGCGCCACCTCGAAAAGGATGTTCGTGGACCCGCGCATCATCCAAGGGCCGACGTCGTTGGCCCGGAGAGATCCCAGCGTCTTGCGGGCGACGACGTCGACCTGGCGCACCTGCCCGATGTGCCCCTCCGCGAGGAGCGATCGAGCCCGCTCCCACGTCGAGTAGAAGAGCTGGCTGTGGCCGACGCCGACGCGAGCGCCGGAGCGCTGGGCGGCGTTCGCGATCTGCTCGCCCGCCTTGGGTTGGTGCGCGAGGGGCTTCTCGATGAAGACGTCGATCCCGGCCTCGAGCAGCGGCACGGCGATGGCGGCGTGAGCGTCCGGCGGCGTGAGCACGTGGACCACCTGCGGTGCCGCTGCTGCGATGAGCTCCTCGACCGACCCGAGGGTGCCGCTCACGACTGCCTGCTCGTTCGAGTCGACTCCGATGATCTCGGCGCCGGGTGCACACTCGCGAATCCCGGCCGCGTGGTACGGAGAGATGAACCCCAGGCCGACGAGACCGACCCTCGACACGTCCGTCATGCGGTCCCCCCGTTCTTCGATGCCACGATCTCCTCGAGGAAGCGACGGTACTCCGCAGCGATGACGGCCCAGTCGAATCGGCGTACCGTCTGGGCGACGCCGTCATGAGGGGGCGACCACTTGCCGCGCAAGACGTCCGAGAGCGCGGCGGTGGCGGAGCCGGGGACGTCGGAGTCGACGAACCATCCATTGTCGCCGATGATCCAGCGCGCCGCGGGGGAGTCGTGGGCCACCACCGGAAGACCGGATGCGACCGCCTCGACGTACACGTTGCCGAAGGACTCGTCTCGGGCCAGGTGCAAGAAGACGTTTGCGCACCGGTAGAGGCCGGGCATCTGCTCCCCGGACACGGTGAGCCGGCGGAAGCGACCGGGCATCACCGCAGCGGCGAGCCGGTCGACGTCCCCGCGCATCGACCCGTCTCCGGCCACCACCAGCCAGGCGTCGTCGACGGCCGCGACCGCGCGGATCCCGTCGAGCACGCGCTTGTTGGGATTGAGCGCGCTCACCATGAGCACGATGGGGACCTCGTCGGGCAAGCCGTAGCGCGATCGCTCGCCCCGCCCGGGCTTGAACTGGCCGGCGTCTACACCGTTCGGGATGAGCACGGTGCGCCAAGGACGATCCCCGCGCTGCTGGGCCGCGAAGTAGGTCGGGTTGGTGCACACGAGCCCATCGCAGCCGAACAGCCGGTACTCGGCCGCGATGCGGTGCGTCGGCCAGTCGCCGTTCTCGGTCACGAACACGTGCACCGGCCGGCGGCTCTGACGTCGCCGGCAACGCAGCAGCCAGTTCGTGAAGGGGTAGCTGCAGGTGATCGTGACATCATAGTCGCCGGGCCGGTAATGGCGCAGCAGGCTCGGCACCCAAGTCAGCTCCTCGTAGGCGAACTCGGTTCGCAGCGGGGGCACCCTCGGCCATAGCTCGAAGCGCTCGCGCGGTACCGCGTGCGTCGCGACGAACCGATACGGCTCCCCGGCCCGTACGGCCCCCGTGCCGATGAGCGTGATGGTGTCGCGCTCATCGCGGGCCATGGCGCGCGCCAGCGACTCGAACGCCGTCTCTGCGCCGCGGTGCACTCGGTGGAGGCCCGGGAGGGCGAAGGCGACCCTCACGCGATCTCCCGCGTGGCGACGGCGGAGTCGCCGAGATGACCGAGCGCCTCCACCGCCGCGATCTTGCGGCGGACGCAGCGGTGGGACGGCCGCGGGTAGGTGCTGACGAGGTAGCCGAGGACCATGCGTTGCAGATCGGGACGTCCGGCGACTGCCTGGACGAGAGAGCGCATCAACATCAGCACAGGATGTCCCGGACGACCACGCCATGGGCGGGGACACGCGGGCCAACCGGACTCCCGCCCGGGCTGCTGGTCCTCGTGGCGAGAGCGCCCAGTCGAACATCGTCGACCATCTTCGAGGGATGCGCACGCGACGGCGCGCGGTTCGAGCGTCGCGGCCCATCCAGGGGTTGTCAGACGCCGCGCAGGGTCGTCAGCGCACCGCGCCGGACCGGCCCGCGGTCATCGCCGAAGGATCGGCGATCACTCCGGCGCGCTCGAGCGCAGCGAGGACCTGCGCTGCGACGAGCTCGGCTCCGGCGTCCTTGTAGTGAACGTAGTCCGCGAAGTACGCGCTCGTCTTCGGCAACGCCGCGTCCACGTCCACGAGCGGGACGGTGAGCTCGCGCGCGGCACGTCGCACGGCGTCGTTCAGCTCGGCGGCAGCGTCGATCAGGCCCAGGTCGGATACCTCGAACTGGTATTCGCGCTCCGAGAGGAACTCGAGGTGGTGGAGGTGGCGATTGGCGGCCGTGCCGAGCGTGGGATACGTCGCCAACACGGGCACGACCCCCCTCTCGCGCTGGGCAAGGACGATCTCCCGCAGGTGGCGCTCGAACCCCGTGACGACCTCCGTCGGGAGGACGTCCATTGGAAGACGATCACCGAGCATCGTGCGCTCGTATCGACTCACCGTGCGCGAGAGCCGCCACGTCCGGACCCGATTCCAGAGGGAATTCGGGATCGCGGATGTCACGACACGCCGGATCTTCGGCAGCGCACGCGACGCTGGCAGCCCGTCCAGCAGCGACGCCGAGGCCGGCGGACCCGAGCGAGCGGCCGCCCCGCCGCGACCATCGGCGCTCGCCGGCGGCCGGTACGTCGCGTCCTGGAGGACGTTGAAGTACAGGACGAGCACGTCGGGGCGGAGCGGCAGGACGTACCGGTCGATGTACGGTTGCCGCGTGTGACGCTGGAGCCCGACCACCGCCGCGTTGAAGGCCTCCGCGCCGGGATGGCTCGCCTGCAGCAGGACCTGGAGCCGGGCGGGCCAGTCGCCGCCCTGGCGCTCGTAGAGCCCGAAGGTCTCGGACGTGCCGAGGCACGCGATGCGGACTCGGCCCGCGGGCTTCGCGACCGGGATCTCGTCTCCGCGGAATCCAAGCGCGTTGATCCGCCACTTCTCGAACTGCGCGCCTGGCACGTTCCGGACGAGGCCGTCGGCGTCGTGCGCCCTGAGCCGGTCGGCGTCGTAGCGCGCCCAGAACGGCGCGCCGTACGTCAGCCGATCGTCGACGCGCGCCGCGACCTCGAGGCAGACCGCGGCGACGAGGAGATGTCCGGCGAGGCGGGCCCCGCGCGCGACGAGCGCTTTCGGGCGTCGGCGCGCGCTAGAACTGGGCATACAGGAAGCTCTGCGCCGACGTGCCGAGCGCGACGATGCCGTAGATGAGGAACGCATACACGGCCGTCCGCGCGTACGCCGCGGCGACGCCGACCGGCCTCGCGCCCTCCGCCGGCTCCTCCGGCACGGGCGCGGGAGGCCGAACGCCACCGAGCAGCGCCCGCAGCGCGATCGCGGCGGCGATCGCGGCGACGGCGGCGAGGAACGCGCTTCGCCCCTGACCGAGGAAGACGAGCGCGTCGACGTCGTGGCCGGTGGCGGCCCGCGCCGCCGTCGCAGGGAGCTCCGAGCCGAGGAGCCGCACCGCGTCGAGCGCGTCGCGGAGCGAGCGGGCGCGGAAGAAGACCCACCCGAGGCACACGAGGTGGAAAGTCACGGCGACCTGCACGCCCCCGAGGACGCGTGAGCCGTCGAGCCTCAGCGCGCGGTGGAGCCTCCGCTGCAGCGGCCGATAGAGGACGGACGCGGCGAGGTAGATCCCGTGGAGCAGCCCCCACGCGACGAACGTCCAGCTGGCGCCGTGCCACAGGCCCGAGACGAGGAACGTGACGACGAGCGCGGCGGGGGTGCCCCAGGTCCGCCAGTCGCGCAGCCCGAGCTGCAGCGGCCTGAAGACGTAGTCGAGCAGCCAGCTGGAGAGCGAGATGTGCCACCTGCGCCAGAACTCGGCGACCGAGCGCGCCAGATAGGGAGAGGCGAAGTTGGGAGTGAGCCGGATCCCGAGCGCTCGGCCGAGCCCGAGCGCCACGTCGGTATAGCCGGCGAAGTCGAAGTACAGCTGCGCCGAGTACAGATAGGTCGCGACGAGGAGGGGAAGTCCCGCATGGTGCCGCACGTCGGAGAACGCGGCGTCGACGAGCGGGGCCAGCCGGTCCGCCACGACCGTCTTCTGGAACAGCCCCCACAGGACCAGCTGGGCTCCCGCGACGACGTCTTGCGCGCGGAGGGGCCGCGGATCCCGGAGCTGCGGTAAGAGCGTCCCGGCGCGCTCGATCGGTCCTTGGACCATCTTCGGGAAGAACGCGATGGCGAGCGCGTGCCGGCCGAGGTGCCGCTCGGCGGAGACGACACCGTCGCGGACGTCGAGGAGGTACGAGACGGACTGGAGGACGTAGTACGAGAGCCCGACGGCCGCGACGACCGGCACCGAACCGAGCGGCGAGCCTCTCCCGGTCAGCTCGGCGAGCGCGCCGAGATTCTCGACGAAGAACGCCGCGTACTTGAGCGCGAGCAGCGGGCCGACGGCCGCCACCACGCCGACCCAGAAGAAGACGTGTCGCCGCCGGGAGCTCGCATGGCGACGCCGAGCAGCTTCTTCACGTCCCCCTCCGCCTGCGTCTCGGCTACGACGCACAGGACCTCCGCGCCGAAGGCCACGACCCGGCCCGGGATGATCCCCGGCACGCGCCCGACGGCGTCCTCCACGTCCTCCGGGAACACGTTGTTCCCGGCGACGATGACGAGGTCCTTCTTCCGTCCGATGACGTAGTGCTCGCCCTCGTGGACGAACCCGAGGTCGCCGCTGTAGTACCAGCCGTGCTGCAGCACCTCGGCGGTCTTCTCCGGGTAGTTCCGGTATCCGTCGAACATCGACACGGACGACATCGCGATCTCGCCGACCCTCCCGGGCGGCAGCTCCTCGCGCCGATCATCGACGATCCGCACCCGGCAGCCGGACACGAGCCGGCCCGAGGACACGCAGATCCTCCCCGCGCCGTTGCGCGGAGGCGCGACGTGCCCGGCCGCGAGCGCCTCGCGGTCGACGACGATCGTCCGGGCCTCGCGCCCCGGCGTCGTCTGCGTCACGGCGTAGGTCGTCTCGGCCATCGCGTAGCAGGCGCCGAGCGCCTCGGGGCGCAGGCCGTGACGGGAGAAGCGCACCCGGAACCGCTCGTGGCTGTCGGCGCGGACCGGCTCGCTGCAGTTGACGAGCATCCGGACGCTGTCGAGGCTCACGCCCTCCAGGTCGTCCTCGCGGATCCGATCGGCCATGAGGTTGTACGCGAAGTTCGGCAGCCAGCAGAGCGTCGCGCGCTCACGGGAGATTGCCTGCAGCAGCAGCACGGGGGCGGCGACCCACTCCATCGGGCTCAGCTGCACGAGCGGGACGCCGCAGACGAGGGGCAGGTAGAACGCCGCGATGAGCCCCATGTCGTGGTACAGCGGCAGCCAGCTCGCGACGCGGTCGTGCTCGGAGAGCGCGATCGCCTCGCCATAGCGGCGGACGTGCTCGAGGATCGCTCGGTGCGAGAGCACCACCGGCTTCTGCAGGCCGGTGGTCCCGGAGGAATGTTGGAGCAGGCAGGCATCGTCCGCTCTCCCCGGAGCGTGTTCCACCGGAGCGTCGTCGACAGCCGGGAGGTCGAGCGCCTCGAGCGGGTGGAGCACCTGCCGGATGGTGCTGTCGCTCCCTCCTATCACCGGCGCGATCACCTCGGCGAGGTCACGTTCCGTCACGACGTGATCGAGCCCCGAGCGCCGCGCCATCCCCTGGAGCCCCTCGCGGAACTTGTCGGGGTGGAGGCGCGCGTTCGGGTAGGCGAGGACCGACGGGAGCGCGCCGAGCGCGGAGATCCCAAGGTAGGTGGGGTAGAAGTCCGGGTGGTGCCGGACGATCAGGGCACAGACGTCGCCCTTACGGACGCCGTGCGCGTCGAGCCATCGCGCCGCGCGCGAGGCGGCCCGGATCAGCGCACCGCGGGTCCAGCGGTGCGGCGCCCCCTCCGCGGTCACGTGGACGATCGCCTCGGCTTCCGGGGCCGCGTCCGCCAGGCTGCGCAGCCGGTCCCAGACCAGCGAGGCCGCATCCACGTCGAAGACTGGTCTTTTCATGGCGCGCTGGTCGGTCGAAGGGAGCTGCGGTCCGCGTGGGCTCATGCCGCGAACTCGCAGCCCACCGGGAGCAGCCCGACGCGACCCTCCATGTTGCGGATCCGATCGAGTAGCCAGTGATCGGCCCCGCCTTCGAGGCAGAGCCGCGTGAACGCCGTGGGATGGCCCGGATCGTGCGCGTGGCGCAGGAGGAACCGCGGCGTCCGCCCGGGCACGTTGAGCCCGCGGTAGCACATGTAGACGTTCGGGCAGGTCTGCTTGACGAAGTCGACGGCGTCGGCCGAGATGTTCTCGGGCTGGCCGAAGCCGATGGCGAAGTCGCGGCACGGCGCGCCGGTGAGCTCGGCCACGCGTTCCATCGCCTCGCCGATCTCGTACTGCAGGTCGCGCGGCTGGTTCAGTTGACCCAGGTCGCGGTGGGCGTTGTTGTGGGCGGCGATGCGGTGGCCCATCGAGAGCATCTCCCGCACCTGCGTCATCGACAGCCCTCGCACGTCGCCATGGGGGACCGGAGGAACGGCCACGACCCCCCGCTCCTGGTGATACCGGACGAACTGCGCGATGGTCCGGTCGAGCAAGGTGGGGACGACGAAGAAGACGGCCTGCACGCCGGCGCGGGCGAGCCAGACGGCGGCGTCGTAGTTCGAGGCGAGGCCGTCGTCGAACGTGACGAGGAGGCGATCCGCGTCCCCGTTCCCCCATCGACCGGCGACGAGCTCGTCGACGTCCGCCGGGGCTGCGATCGGCCAGCGCTCCCGCCACCACTCGACCGTCCGCCTCAACTCCTCGAGGGTGGCGGGAGGGGTACCGTGGAAGACCGCGATGCGCAGCCCGGCCGCGCCGCCGTAGAGCGCCGTCCGGTTCCGCTCAACCTGCCCGGACGCCCGCAAGATGCGGGCGGCAGCCCACCGCATCGCCCCGCTCGCCGGTCCGACCTGGGGGCGCTCGTCCGAGGAACCGCGCAGCTCGTCTGGGCGGCGCGCGGTGGGATCCGGGCGAACGGCCCCCGCGAACAGGTCCACGAGCCGCGCCGCCTCCACCCTCGCGTCGTGCAGCGCGGCGACGCGCTCGGCGCCGGCGCGTCCCATCCGCTCGAGCTCGGCCGGGTCCGCGTCGAGCGCCTCGGCCATGCTGGCCGCGAGCGCCTCGTCGCTGCTCGCCGGGACGAGCCATCCGGTGACGCCAGGTTCGACGAGCTCGGGGATCCCGGTGATCTGGGTCGCGATGCACGGCCGCACCAGCGCCAGGGCCTCCATGAGCACGACGGGCAGCCCCTCCGAGAAGCTGGGCAGCACGACCGCTCGCGACGACAGGATCTCGCGGACCACGCCCGCGTTGTCCTGCCACCCCGCGAACCGCACCAGGCCGTCGATCCCGAGCTGCCTCGCGAGCGCCTCGAGCTCGGCCCGCATGGGCCCGTCGCCGACGACGACCAGCTCGAACGTCCTCCCGGTCTCGCGCAGGCGGTGGACCGCGTGCAGCAGCGGAACGTGGCCCTTCTCCGGGGCGAGGCGCGCCACGCAGACCAGCCGGCGCGCTCGCGGGACGGGCTCCGGTGACCGGCCCAGGAACTGCTCGTCCACGCCGCAGCGGATGACGTGGATGCGCGCCCAGTGCGCCGGATCCGACCAGCGGCAGAGCTGCCCGCGACCGAACTGGCTCACGCCCACGGTGAAGGCGGCCCGCGAGATCTTCTCGTCGAGCGCCTGGAACTCCGGCGCGTCGAAGGTCTCGATGCCGTGGGCCGTGAAGCTGTAGCTCGGGCCGCCCAGCGCCCGGCACAGCATGGCGACCGCGGGGGGATTGCTCCCGAAGTGAGCGTGCAGGTGCTCCACGCCGTCGCCTCGGCACCAGCGCAGCAGGACGCAGGCCTCGACGAGGTAAGCGAGGGAGCGGAGCACGCCGTGACTCGACCGGCGGCCGATGCGGACGGCGAGCCGCAGGGCGCCGAGGAAGGCGCCAGGCCGGCCCATCGCGGTGACGAAGGCGAGCGCGATGCGGAGCGCCCCGGCATCGAGCAGCACCGCCGTGCGGTCGCGCTCGGCGACGTCGGCCGCGTCGAGCACGTCGCCCCCGTCCCGGATCGAGTAGCGCCGGATGGTATGGCCGAGCGCCTCGACCGCCGCGATCTCGCGGCGGATGAAGCTGTGGCTGCGGCTCGGGTAGATGTTGACGAGATACCCGAGCTGCATGCCGGAGCCGCGAGGTTCGTCGATCGTCCGCACGCTAGGCCTCAGCACGAACGTCGAGGTGCGACCGTCCCGTCACGGCGCGAGACCCGCGCGAGCTCCACGACGTCCTCGCGGGGCTGGACGGTCGAGGCGCGCATGGGGGGCTTGTCTGCGACGAGGTAGAACAGCCCTCGCAGCTCGAACAGGACCTGGTTCAGCGGCCGGAGCTGGACGCCGTTCAGCAGCCGGAGCGGGAACCTGTTGAACCCGTGACGGACCTGGACGTTCCGGAACCCGGAATCCCGCAGCATGTCCGCCAGCTCGAACGGGTCGAGCAGCCGCTCCGCGTACTCGCCCGTCTCGGGGTTCCGGCACCAGGAATAGGCCGGCGGCTCGGGGAGCGGCTCCCCGGCGATGAACGCCCTCGTCGCCGACACGATCTCGGGCCGGACCATGCCCGCGGTGGCGCGCACGAGCCGGGCGACGGACGCGTCGTCGAGGCTCGGCGCGGCGCCGCGGATGACCGCCTCCCGCATGGCCGCGTACGGCTTCGCATCCCTGTGCTCGACGGGTCGAATCTCGTCCCTCAACCAGCGCGCGTGCTCCCAGGACTCGTCCCGCTCCTTCCACATCTTGAAGGTCGCCTCGCGGAAGGCGGAGTTGAACCGGTTGCTGTCGTTTACGATCAGGATGCGCCCGCCGGGCTTGAGCAGCCCGAAGCACCGCCGGAACATCGCGTCCAGATCGCGGACGTGCTCGATCGCCTCGGAGGAGTAGATCCCGTCGAACGACTCGTACGGCAGATCGAGGCTGCAGATGTCGCCCTGCAGGCGCCGCCCCCGAAAGTCTCCGAGCTCGCACCGCCTGCGGATCTCGGCCACCCAGCGCTGGCGGTCGAACTTGGAGCCGAAGTCCCTTCGATACACGGCCAGGTCCGGGTGGTCGGAGCCGTGGATGTACTCGGTGACGATTCGAGCGATCGCCGCATCGGATGACGTCATCATGGGCCCGGGATCTGCGACCTGCCCGCCATCGCGTCAACGCACCAGACGCGGGGTTCTCGTCACGAGTCTCGGGGCCGCTCCGAGGGCTCGACCCGAGATGGGCCGACGTCACCAGCATCGCGAGCCGGGCCACGAGCCCCGACGGCACCTCTCAGGGTGTCATCGACGAGGCGTTCGTCTCGCCGCCCTGACGCGCCCCTCGAGCTACGGAGGAGGCCAGGGCCCACCGCCGGCTGGCGACGGCGCGGGACGAGCGACTTCAGGGCGCCCCGGAGCCGGCGAGACGCAGTCCGCAGCGAGAGCAGGGCGCGCAGCAGGATCGGCAGCAGCGGCGCGGCGCTCAGCTCGAAGGCGCCGACGAACCGCACCTCGCGGCCATTCCTTCCGGAGAGGCCCGACTTGAAGGTGTAGCCCCCCGGGTTGGCTCTCTTGTCGACGCCTCCGAGGTCGTAGCTCCGGCACCCCTGGCCCTTGAGCCACTCGAGGACGCGCCACTGGAGCGCGAAGGCGCCCCTCAGGTCGCGCCCGCGCTGGTTCGTGGCCCACAGGATCGCCAGGCCGGTGTCACCCAGCGCGGAGGTGATCGCTCCGGCGACGTCCGCCCTCCCGTCCTCCGAGCACAGCATGACGCGCATCCGCCACTCGGCCGGCAGGAGCTCCTGGATCCGGCGAAAGACGTCCACGTCTCCGAGATCGACCAGGCGCTTCCGATCGACCATCTCGGCGTGGATGGGGGCGAAGCGGTCGAACAGCTCGGGCTCCGCCCCCTCGGTGAAGACGAGCGCCCCGCGCTGCGAGCGGTTGAGGTTGCTGCGCCAGCTGCCCTCGAGTCCGGCGCGCAGCGCCTTCAGCGGCGGCGCGACGTCGACGAGCAGCGTCGCGTCGCCCGACGGCTGCAGACGGAAGCCTTCCTCGAGGTAGACCTGCCTCACCTCGGCGCACGGGTCGACCTCGCGAGGGAGGAGCCGCACCAGGTAGCCGCGACGGACGACGTACTCCAGCTTGATGGCGCGCACCATCCGGCGCAGGGCCCCGAGATCCGGACTCCGGCCACGGAGACGCCAGAGCGGGCCCCACCGGACGTATGCGATGCCGCCCAGCAGCGGCACCGGCGCGAGCCGGACCTGCACGGCCGCGACGATCTCCCCGTCGCGCGCCAGGACCAGGTGGCTCACGTCGGAACCCGGCCAGCGACACTGCGCGTACGGGAGCGTCTGGTACAGGTTGAGGTCGTTGAAGCGGCGGACGATGATCGAGTGCCACTCGGCCGCGCCGAGACGGTCGACCCGGGCACCGTAGCGGGCGTCGAGCTGGTCCGTGCTCACCGCGCCCCCGAGGTCGAGCCCCTCGCCGTGACGAGGCTCCTCATCATCCACCAGATCAGCCGCGGGTTGCGCCGGAGCTGGTCCACGGCGCTGGGGAGATAGCCCTTCCCGTACGGGACGTAGATCCTCGCCCGAACGCCGCTGGCATCTGCCCACCGCAACGATCGCGTCATGGGCATCCCGAACAGGAGCTCGAGCTCGCAGGGCGTCCCGGCCTTGCGGAGGCGGCCGACCGCCTCGGCGGCGAGCGGCACGTCGTGGGTCGCGACCTGCACGTGGCGCGCCCGCCCCGCCAGTCGGTCGATGACCTCGAGGAAGCCTGCCCGCAGATCGCGATGGGGATCGGCCGGATCGGGCCACTGCCCCTTGACGACCCGGACCTGGAGGCCATGGTCGACGGCCCACCCCGCATCCGACACGCTGCGCGCCCAGCGTCCCGGGAGCGTGGTGCCCAGGTGGCGGCTGGACAGCTTGGGCAGCATGGCCTCGAGCAGCGCGCAGGACGGATCGGCCGCCTCCGGGCCGTGCGAGTCGAGGTGCAGGCACACGCCGCGCGCCTGTGCCGCGGTGGCCAGCTCGATCGCGAGGGGGCAGTCGAAGCGCAGGGCCGGAGGCTTGATCGACAGGTAGGCATCCAGGCCGCTGTCCGCCAGGCACTGGATCCCGGTGAGGTACTCGTCGACGACCTGACGCGCCGTGTACTCCGGCGTCTCCCACATGCCGAGCGTGCTGGGCCGCTGCTCGCTCGCCAGGCGCCGCGCGACGATCAGCCCGTCCTGCGGCGTCGCGCCGCCCACGTAAGCGCGACCGGCTCGCTGCATGAGCGGGAGCAGGGAGCCCGAGGCCATCCGCTTGACGGCCGACCGGACCTGCTGGACTGCGCTCCGCTGCGGCGGCGCCGTGCTCGACGAGACCTCCGCGTCCTGGAACTGCTGCATGCCCATGCGTACCCCTTCAGCGCAGCGCGCCGTCCGGCGGCGCGTCCGGCCCGCCGCCGTACGACACCGCGCCCACGACCGCGCCCTCCGAGAACGACGGGACCGCCTGCTGCCCGTACCGCTGCGAGCGGCCGAGCAGCCCCGCCTCGAGCGAGACCCGCGGCCGTAGCCACCACCGGGCCCAGAGCTGCGCGAACGCGAGCACGGAGGCGCCGTCGGTGCTCCGCCTCACCGCGGCCGAGCCGTCGAGCGAGACGTGCTCCGCCGCTCTCCAGCGGACCGCGCATCTCCCCTCCGTCGCGGGGACGAGCGCACCGGTGGACGGGTCGACGTACGCGCTCGACCCGATCGCGACCTCCTCCCGCAGCGCGAGCGGAGGGCCGCCGTGGACGACGCCCACCTCGGCGACGGGGAAGATCTCTCGCGACGTCGCGCCGCCCACGTGGGCGGCCTCGCTCGTGCCGACGCCGAGGTCCGCCCAGCCCTCGGTGCGAGGGGCGAACCCCCTCCTCCAGGCTGCGGACGCGCTGGCGGAGACGTAGGAGGTGCGGCCTCCGGGCGCGTCGGTCCAGGTCCTCGCCGCGGTCCCCGTGACACGGAGCGTGTCGAGCTCGGTGAGGCGATGCGCGACGGACGCGTCGGCCGAGGCGATCTGCTGGCGCGGCAGGAGCAGCCGGGCCTCCGGCGTCAGGCCGCGGGCGACGCTCCACGCCGCTCCGGCGCCGAGCGTCGTCCGGAGGTCCACCTGACGCTCGCCACGAGCGCCGGTCCGGAGCGACTCGTAGGGCACGGACGCCGATGGCGCGACGAAGTCCGGCTGGGCGGCCTGGATCGTGTGGAACGGATTCGCGAGCGGATCCGCCGTGCCCGCCAGGCCGTCCGCCGTCAGCTCCAAGCTCCAGGGCCGCGGGGGTCGCACCGCGAGGCGTGCGCTCGCGGTCTGCAGCGTGCGCGGCGAGGCGATCTCCACGACGTCGCTCGACCAGAGCCGGAGCGAGTAAGACACGTCCGTGCGCAGCGTGCCGAGGTTCACGGCCAGGGCCGCGCTGGGCGTCATCGACCCGGAGTCGAAGGTCTCGGTGGGGCCGCCAACGGGTACCAGCGTGGTCGCGCGGCCCTCGGCGCGGATCCCCAGCTCGAGCCGCGTCGACGGACGGGCCTCGGCCGGGGCTCCCTGCTCGAGGTCTGCGGCCTGCAACGTCAGCCAGAGCACGGCCCGAAGGGCGACGATGTCTCCCATGGCTCACTCCACGAGGACGACGTCTCCCGTCCGGAGGGGGAACGTGGAGGCCGGCGCCTTCCCGGTCCGGAGGTCCGCGTACCGGAAGCGGATCCGCGCGGGCGCGCGCTCCCCGTCGCCCCAGTATCCGGTTCTGAGCACGTAGATCCCGTTGTCGCCGGCGAAGGGCGTGAGCCCGCCTGCGGCCGCGAGCGCGGGCAGCACGCCGGAGCCCGGCTCCACGTCGTACACGCCGGCCTTGGTCACCTGGCCCAGGACGGACACGCGCACCGGTCGCCGCTCGTGAACGACAACGGTGACGACCGGGTTGACGATGAAGCTCTTGAGCTTCACCTCGAGCCGGCGCGCGAGCTCGGTCGGTTTCATCCCCGCGACCTCGACGTCGTCGAGGAACGGCAGCGAGATCCGACCGTCCTCGCGGACGCGCGCCTTGTCAATCGAGTTCGCCTCCTGATTCCAGACGCGCACGCCGATCACGTCGCCGGCACCGATCGTGGAGGTGATCGGCGGTGCGACCTTGCCGCTCGGGACGTCGTCGACCCAGACGAACTTCCCGCGGTGCGCGCAGCCGCCCACCGCGGCCACGCCGGCGAGGAGGGCGGCTGCCACCCACCGGTGTCGGGTCGAGCCTCGTCCGTCCGTGTCGCTGTGCATGGTCGCTCCGCCGCGCGGCGGCGCCCTGTGGCCGGCGTGCGGTGGGACCAACGTAATCGCGGCTGGCCGGCGTGCGAGCGGACAGCCTCATTGGTTCGCGCGTCGCGCTCCGACCGGGGCTGCGCCCGGTCCCGATCGGCTCCGCAACGGCGCGCACCCGGCTCGTCGCGGTCACGCGCGGTGCGGCTCCACGCTGCGTCCGGGGCGGCGCTCCCGGGCCGTGTCCGCGGTTCGCGTTACGCACAGGTGCGCTGCTACTGAAGGCGCGGCCCGCCTTGGCTACTCCGGCGAGCGAGCGCGCGTGCGCAGTATACGCCGAGCCGTCGTCGGCCCGGGGGGGACTCGCCGTGTCGAGTTCGTCGATCGCGTCCAGAGGTGACATGCGCCTGTTCGACTTCGGCGCGCTGGTCCTCGCGTTCCCGCTCGCGTGCGAGGCCTACGAGGCGCTCGCGCGTGCGACCGCGTGGATCCCGCCGATGAACGTCCTCTGGCCGGGCTTCGCGCTGGTCGTCGCCGCGTGGGGCGCGAGCGCGTGGCTCAACCAGCTCTACGGCGCCTTCATCGGTCGCTCGCCGCTCGCGGAGATCGTGCGCGTCCTCCGCACGGCCGCGACCGCCGCGTTGGGTGTCGTGGCGCTCTGCTTCCTGACGAAGCAGACGCACGTGTCGCGCCTGCTCGTCGGGATGTACTTCGCCCTGGTCGTCGCGCTCACCGTCGGAATCCGCATCGGGTGGCGCCTCGCGGCACGCGCGACGCGCGGCGGCGGCGCCGCGCGCCGCTACGCGGTCGTCGGGACGGGCGCGATGGCGCGCGAGGTGGTCGAGGCGGTCGAGGCGAACCCTGAGTGGGGACTCTCCTTCGCCGGCTTCATCCGCATCGACGGCCAGACCGGCGGCTCCCGGGGAACCTTCCTCGGCACGGTCGCGCAGCTCGGCCGGACGCTCGACGAGGAGGTCCTCGACATGGTCGTCTTCGCGGTGCCGCGCGAGCGGCTCGGCGAGGTCGAGCGCGCGGTCCACACCTGCGAGGAGCAGGGCGTCGAGGTCCGGATCTCGCTCGACATCCTTCGGTTCGGCCCCGGGAGCATGCGCGTCGCCGACATGGACGGCGTCCCGATGCTCGCCTTCACGCGGACGCCGTCCGACGCCCTCGCCCTCGGCGTCAAGCGTGCGTTCGATGTCGTGATCAGCGCCGCCGTGCTCGTCGTCCTCTCGCCCCTGTTCGCCGCCATCGCCCTGGCGATCCGCATCGACTCGCCCGGCCCGATCTTCTTCAAGCAGCGGCGGATCGGGCAGAGCGGGCGCGTCTTCGAGGTGCTGAAGTTCCGCTCGATGTTTCGCGACGCCGAGGGCCGCCTCGAGGCGCTCCGCGCCCACAACGAGATGAGCGGGCCGGTTTTCAAGATGGCGAATGACCCGCGCGTCACGAAGGTCGGCCGCCTTCTCCGCAGAACGTCCCTCGACGAGTTCCCTCAGTTCTGGAACGTGCTCAAGGGCGAGATGAGCATCGTCGGGCCGCGGCCGCCCATCCCGTCGGAGGTGAGGCAATACAAGCGATGGCAGCGACGCCGCCTCAGCATGAAGCCCGGCATCACCTGCATCTGGCAGATCAGCGGGCGGAACGACATCGACTTCGAGCGCTGGATGGAGCTCGACCTCCAGTACATCGACGAGTGGTCGCTCTGGGGCGACATCGAGATCTTCTTCAAGACCATCCCGGCCGTCCTGAGCTCGCGCGGCGCGCGCTGAGGCCCGGTCGCGCGCAGTGACCGAGGGCATCGAGACGGGGCGCCTCGTCGAGGTCCGCGTCCAGCAGCGCTCATGGTGCCAGCGAGGGCGAGATCCTCGAGGCCGGTCTCGACCTCCTCCTCGAGCGCCACGCAGCGACCCTTCGATGCCCCGGAGAGCCGACTTGCGCTTCGTCCGGCGCTCCTCCGCGAACGCGAGGTCCGATCGCCCAACCGGAATGTGACGAATCATGAGCGCTTCGCGGGGGCGAGGGAGAACTGCTGCCCAGCTGTCGCGCGGGCGCGCTCGCATCAGGTCGCATCGCGCGCCGCGGTCGAGCGCGACGGCGCGCTCGTGAAGCTCGTCGGCGGATCCCGGCGCTGAGCGGCGCTTCAGCGCGCGGCTGGTCCGCGGTCGGCGCGGCGCGGTCCCGAGCACCGGCCGTGCCGCCCCCGCCGCGGCCGGCGCACCGCTCACCGCACGAGCGCGAGATCCACCCACGACATCGACCAGAGCTCCGGCCCGTGCACCCCGTCGTCCGCGATGAACACGATCCGGTCGCCGACTCGGGTGAGGGTGCGCGGGTTCGACGAGCCCGGCCCGGGCCAGATGTCCTGCACCATGCGGGTGCCGGACGCCGTGCCGTCGGTCATCCACAGCTCCTGTCCGTTCACCCCGTTCGACGCGGCGAACAGCGCCACCCCGAGCTCCGGGACGACGAGGATCTCCTTGCCGAGCGCGCCACCGCTCGCGCCCGGGAGGAGATCGGCGAACGGGACCGTGCCCGCGGCCGTCCCGTCGCTCAGCCACGGCTCCCACCCGATCGCCGGGTCGTCCGCGAAGAACAGGAGGAGCCCGTTCAGCGCCGCCATCGGGCCGAACGCGTTCATCCCGGTGGCCGGCGCGATCGCCCTCACGAGCGTCGTCCCCGCGCCGGTGCCGTCGGTCCGCCACAGGCCGGTGCGCGAGCCGTCGTTCGCGCCGAAGTACAGCGCGCCGGCGTACGGCGTCATGCTGACCACGGACGAGCTCGTCCCGCCGGGCGCGATGTCCGCCACGACCGCCGTGCCGGCGGGCGTCCCGTCGGTGCGCCAGAGCTCCGTCCCCGTCGCCGACGTCCACCCGAGGTAGTAGGCGACGCCGTTCACCTCGACGACGCTCGGGCCGAGGGACGACACGCTCGGCGAGCCGTCTCCCTGCACGACGACGGCGCTGCCCGCCGCCGTCCCGTCGGTGACCCACAGCGCGCTGCCGCTGTAGGCGTAGAGCCGGTACCACGCCCGGCCGAGCGCCACCCCTATTCCCGAGGGCGAGGACGAGGCGGACCCCGGCGTGAGGTCCGCGAGCTGGAACGTCCCCGCGGACGTCCCGTCCGTCACCCACGGCTCGACGCCGGTGACGCCGTCGTTCGCGAAGAAGACGACGCGATCGCCGAGCGAGAGCGGCTGCGACGGGCTCGACCCCGCCGCGCCCGGGGCGAGATCCGCGAGCAGCGCGGTGCCCATCGCGGTCCCGTCGGTGACCCACGGCTCGAGGCCGAGGACGCCGTCGGTCTGCGAGACGAACGCACGGCCGCCGGAGAGCGGCGCGATCACGCCCGCGGCCGCCGCGGCGCCTCCTGCCACGAGATCGACCACGTACGCGGTCCCCGCCCCCGTGCCGTCGCTGCGCCAGAGGTTCGTGCCGGTCACGCCGTCGTCGGCGAAGAACAGGATCCCTCCGGCGGCCGCGCAGAGCGACCCCGAGACGCTCGCGCGATCGTTCGACCTCACCGGCAGCCAGCGCGTCCCGCCCTCCGTCCCGTCCGAGGCGATGACGCTGGGGGCGTGCGTCGCGTCGCTCGGGGTGCTGAGGAGCGCCGTGCCGTTCAAGCTGCCCGCCGTGGTCGCCGCGGGAGCGGCGGTCACGTGCGTCGTCCCCGCGACCGTCCCGTCGCTGCGCCAGAGCCAGACGCCCGACGCGTCCCGCGCCGTGAACACGGCGACGCCGCCGGCGTCCGCGAACGGGCTCGGGATCGCCGCCGGGGTCCCGGGGTACAGGTCGATCCGGGTCACCGCCGTGCCGTCGTACGCGCCCATCTCGGTCGCCTGGTCCGCAGTCCCGAGGCCGGCGAAGAAGATCTTGCCACCGATCGCGGTGAGCCGCGCCGGCACCACCGAGCCGGTCGTGAGGCGTACGAGCGACGTGCCGTCGCTCTTGTACAGGCTGGTCTCGCCCGCCTCGCTCCACGAGAGCACGACCCCGCCCTGGAACGGCACCATCTGCGACGGCCCCCCGTTCTGGACGAGCGTGCCGATCCTCGCGGTGGTCTCCGCGGTTCCGGCCGAGCGCCAGAGCCGGTACGCGAGGCTCCCGCTCGGGACGACGGCGCTGGAATCGCGCGCGGCGAAGACGAGGGTGTCCCCGGAAACGGTGAGGGTCGTAGGGCTGGAGCCGATCGTCCCGGGCCAGAGATCGTTCACGAGGAACGTTCCGCCCTCGGTGCCGTCCGTCCTCCACAGCTCGCGCCCGACCACGCCGTCGTCGGCGCTGAAGTACAGCACGCCGTTGAGCGCGGCGAGCGACGCCGGGCTCGACCCCGGAGAACCGACGCGGATGTCCTTCACGAGCACCGTGCCCGCCGCGGTACCGTCCGTGCGCCACAGCTCGGGCCCGGCCTCGGGCGTCGACGCGACGAAGTACAGCGTGTCGGCGACCGCCGTGAGGTACTGGGGGCTCGAGTTCCCGTCGCCCGGCCAGAGATCCCGCACGAGCCACGTCCCAGCCGCGGTGCCGTCGCTGCGCCACAGCTCGACCCCGTGGGTGCCGTCGTTCGCGGCGAAGTACACGATGCCGCCGACGGCGGTGAGCCCGGTCGCGCTCGACCAGGCCTGGCCCGGGTTGATGTCGCGGACGAGCGCCGTCCCGGCCGCGGTGCCGTCGGTCCGCCACAGCTCCACGCCGTTCTCGGCATCCTCCGCGGAGAAATAGGCGAACGCACCCGCGCGGACGAAGCCCGAGGGCGCCCTCCCCGCCGGCACCTGGACGACGGCCGCGTCGAGGTCGGTCACGAGGGACGCCGGCCCTCCGAGCGGCGTGCAGCTCGTCCCGGGCGGGCAGGCGAGCTCGCAGGCGCCGGCCGTGCAGACCTCGTCGGTCCTGCAGACGTTCCCGCACGCGCCGCAGTTCTGCCCGTCGGTCTGGAGCGTCGAGCAGACCGGGCCCAGAGCGCCGACGCACAGGCTCTCGCCCGCGTTGCAGGCGGGGTGGCAGTATCCCGTGGTGCAGATCTCGCCCGACCCGCACGCCCGCCCGCAGTTCCCGCAGTTCAGGGCGTCGGTCTGGGTGTCGGTGCACGCGAAGCCTGCCGGGCCGCCGCACATCGTCGTGCCCGGCGCGCACGCCGGCAGGCAGGTGCCGCTCGTGCACGTCTCGTTCGTCCCGCAGACCCGCCCGCAGGACCCGCAGTTCTGGTCATCGATCTGGAGTGTCGCGCAGTACGGGCCGGCGCCGTTGACGCAGATGGCCTGCCCCGCCGGGCAGGTGAACGTGCAGACGCCATTCGTGCAGGTCTCGCTCGTGCCGCAGGCCCGGCCGCAGGATCCGCAGTTCTTTTTGTCCGTCTGCAAGTTCGTGCAGGACGGGCCGGTGCCGTTGACGCAGAGGTCATATCCCGTCGGGCAGCTGAACACGGGGTAGCAGAAGCCGTTCGTGCACGTCTCGTTCGTCCCGCAGGCGTGGCCGCAGGAGCCGCAGTTCTGGTTGTCCGTCAGGAACGAGGCCACGCAGTACGGCCCGCTCTGGGTGAAGCACATGTTCTGGCCGGCGGGGCAGGCGAACTGGCAGAAGCCGTTCGTGCACGTCTCGTTCGTCCCGCAGGCGTGGCCGCAGGAGCCGCAGTTCTGGTTGTCCGTCTGGAACGAG
>WNFU01009006.1_pt1 | contig 20007 bp, 20 predicted proteins | sample 5400121 | NCBI WGS metagenome assembly WNFU01 (sample SAMN13153360, study PRJNA577476) | soil metagenome | isolation source: 100 cm soil or saprolite under grassland replicate 1 | place: USA:California | collected 2016-06-15 | reverse complement strand
TCCACGCGCTTTGCGGAGCCGCTCAAGAGCGGGATCGCCGGGAGCGAGCTGGTGGTCTTCGAGCATCTCTCGCACGCTGGGCTCCACGAGGACCCCGAGACGTTCAACCGCGCGACGCTCGACTTCCTGCTGAGCCAGCACTCGTGACGGCGACCGCCGACGACCTCGAGAGATCGAAAGCGCCTCTGTGGAAATCACCGCGGAGGGCGAGCGTTACCCCGAAAGCGCTCAGCGAATGATCGACCGCTGAACGCCCTATGATCATCCGGCGACGACACCCCCCTGTTGAGGCGGCTGGTAGCGCGCTCGCTCGGGCATCTGTGAGACTCGCCGGGTTGGTCTGTCTGGGGCCGTCGCCAGCCTGGTGTCTCCGTGCTGCTTGTGACTCTTCGGGTGACTGGCCGCGTTGCGTGCCTTGGGAGTGATCTCTCCGGGCGGCACGGCGGCGCCGGTCTGGCGCCCGCTGCTGGCTTGATCAGGAGCTTGTCCGCCCTTGTGGGCGTGACTCATCACAGTCCTGCCGCTGCGGTTTCCGTGCACTCAGACCGGCGCTACCGGACCCTACGAACAGAAGCCGGAGGATCAGTCGGATGGTTGCAGACGAGCTGGATTACGTGGTCGGCGTCGGAGCTTCATTCGTGAACTTGACCCAGGCCATGCTTCGCAAAAACGTAACTGCCACTTGTGGGCGTTCACCACGAGCGAGTCCGCGCGGTCGACGCCGGCCTGGGACCAGCGCAGCTCCGGACAGACCCACGCCGAGCCCGCGTACGCGGCGTCGACGTGCAGCCAGACACCAGCGTGCGCGCACGCGTCGGCGAGCTCGGGGACCGGGTCGACCGAGGTCGTGGACGTCGTCCCAACCGTCGCCACAACTGCAGCCGCATCGGTGAGATCAACGGCGTCGGCACGGAGCCGGAACTCCTCGTCGACCGGCACCTTGCGCGTCTCGAGGCCGAGGAGCCGCGCCGCCCGCTCCACGGAGGAGTGCGCTTCCTCGGAGCAGACGACCACCCGCCCGCCGGTTGCCTCCCTCGCGGCGGCAAGCGCCGCAATGGTCGAGACCGAGGCCGTGTCCTCGATGTGTCCGTGCCAGCCTGCGGGCAACGCGAGCAGCTGCGACACCCAGTCGAGCGTCAGAGCTTCCAACTCCGTCGACGCCGGCGACGTCCGCCAGATGAAGGCGACGGAATTGAGTGTCGCCGAGAGCAGCTCCGCCAGGATCCCCGGCTCGGCTGCGCTGACGGCGAAGTACGCGAAGAAGCGCGGGCTCTGCCAGTGCGTGATTCCAGGGAGCAGGATCTCGTCGAGATCGCGGAGGACATCCGCGAAGGGCTCGGGCCTCTCCGGCGGCAGAGCCGGAAGGCGCGAGCGGATCTCGCCGGGCTCCACCTGCGCGAGGACGGGGAAGTCTCCGACGCGCTCGAGGTAGCGCGCAGCCCAGTCGAGCGCCGCGGCGCCGTCCTCGCGGAAGCTCATTTGAGCAGCTTCTTGATCTGCGGCCAGCTGCGCGTGTTCAGCACCTGCTCCTTCGTCAGCCAGGCACGACGTGCCTGTGCGACCCCCATCTCCATGTGCTCGAGGGCGCTCAGCTGGTGCGCGTCGGTGTTGACGGCGATCTTCACTCCCGCCTCGGCTGCGAGTCGCGCATGTGTGTCACGCACGTCGAGACGATTGGGCTGCGAGTTGATCTCGAGGAACGTGCCCGTCTCGACCGCCTTCTCGACGACACGAGCGATGTCAACGTCCGCGGGACGCCGGATGTTGATCTTCCGCGCGGTCAGATGCCCGATGCAGTCGACGTGCGGATTGTCCATCGCCGCGAGGACACGCTCGGTCGCGTTCCGGTCGAAGGCGGCGTGGAGCGAGGCCAGGACCCAGTCCCGCTCGGCCAGCACTTCATCCGGCAATGAGAGCGAGCCGTCGATACGGATGTTGACCTCGATCCCCTTCAAGATCCGAAACGGCTTCAGACGCTCGTTGAGCGCATCGATGTCGAGGTTCTGCTCAGCGAGCGTCCTGCGGGGATGGTCCGTGACCGCGAGATAGCCGTATCCCCGCGCACGAGCCGCCAGCACCATTTGCTCGAGGGTGTCCCGGCCGTCCGACCAGGTCGTGTGGCAGTGGAGGTCGCCCTTGACGTCCTCGAGCTCGACGAGCTTCGGCAGCTCGCCCTTGCGTGCCGCCTCCAGCTCGCCCGCGTTTTCCCGCAGCTCAGGCGGTATGAACTCGTAGCCCAGCCGGTCGTACACCTTCGCTTCGTCGGCGAACTTCAGCTCCTTCTCGGTCTCGACGACGGTGATCGAGTACTCGGAGACCGAGAGACCCTGCTTCACCGCGCGTTCGCGCAGTGCCAGGTTGTGGTCCTTCGAACCCGTGAAGTGCTGCAAGAGGTTGCCGTACGACTCCGGCGGCACGACGCGCAGATCGAAGCGCAGCCCCTCGTTGGAGAGCACGGTCGCTTTCGTCGGGCCCTTGGCAACGACCTCGATCACCCACTTCAGCTTCGTGAAGTAATCGATCAGCGCCGCCGGATCCTTGGCGGTCGCGATGATGTCGAGGTCGCGGAAGGTTTCCTTGCGCCGTCGTGCGCTCCCCGCCTCCGACACCTTCACCGCCGCCGGATGCTCACGGAGGACGGAGACGACGGCGAGGAGCGCACCGAGTCCGTCACCGAGCAGGCGGCGGTCGGAGGGTTCCTGCTTCTTCTCGGCAAGCGCCTTGAGGATCCGCTCCTCGGTCTTGGCTCCGAGACCGGCCAGCGTGCGCAGCTGCTCCTGCTCGGCGGCCAACTTCAGCTCCTCGATCGTGGTCACGCCGAGCTCATGCCAGATCCGGGCGGCCGTCTTCGGGCCGAGCCCGGGCAGCCGCATGAAATGGACGACCTCAGGAGGGGTGATCTTCTTGCGCTTGGTCAGCGCGTGCATCTCACCGTCCTCGACGACCTGGACGATCTTTTCCTCGATCGTCTTGCCGATTCCCGAGAGCTCCTTTGCCCGGCCCGCAAGAGCAAGCTCCGCAACCGAGCCTGCAGTCTCGCGAATGCGCGCGGCAGCACGGCGGTAGGCGAGCACCCGGAAGGACGCCTCGCCTTCCAGCTCCAGGAGATCGGCCAGAAGCTCCAGCTGCTCGGCCACATCGACGTTGCGAGGCAGAGCGCCGGCCAGCCTACGGCTCCCAGTTACACGTTGATGGGGCCAGGTTCCCGTCCTGCGGGGAGACTTCGGAAAGCTGCAAGGGTTGTTCGTCCCACCATAGATTGAATATACGCGGGTGCCCCGGGCCGTCGTCTGCCTCCCGACCTACAACGAGCGTGAGAACCTCGAGCCGATGCTGCGCGCCCTCGGCGACAAGGGCGTGGACGTCCTCGTCATCGACGACAGCTCACCCGATGGCACGGGCGAGCTCGCCGACAGGCTCGCCGCGGAGCTCGATTACGTGGAGGTCCTGCACAGAGAGCGCAAGGAAGGTCTCGGCCCGGCCTACCTCGCTGGCTTCCGGCGCGCGCTCGGGAACGGCGCCGAGCTCGTGCTCGAGATGGACTGCGACTTCTCCCACGACCCGGCCGGCGTCCCGCGGCTGATCGCCGCCGTGGAGGAGGGCGCCGATCTCGCGCTGGGGTCGCGCTACGTGACCGGTGGGTCGGTCGGCAATTGGGGCTTTCTCCGCAGGTTCGTATCGGCCGGAGGATCGTGGTACGCGCGCGTCCTGCTGGGTGTACCGGTATCTGATCTCACCGGTGGCTTCAAGTGCTACCGCCGCCGCGTGCTGGAGACGATCGACCTCGATGCGATCGAGAGCAAGGGCTACGCCTTCCAGATCGAGACCACGTATCGCACCTTGCGCGCGGGCTTCCGTGTCGTGGAAATACCGATCCACTTCGTCGACCGTGAGGAGGGCGGGTCGAAGATGTCGAAGGCGATCGTCGCGGAGGCCATTTGGAAGGTGCCGGCACTGCGCCTCGCCGCGCTGCGCGGGCGCCTGTAGGAGCCACGTCCGGGGTCAGACCCCGGCCTGGTCCGAACAAGCCGATGCGTCGCTACCCTGCGGACATGTTCGAAGTCACGGACGACACTTTCGAGCGGGACGTGTTGCAGGCCGACTCGCCGATCGTGCTCGACTTCTGGGCCCCGTGGTGTGGGCCTTGCCGCGCGGTCGAACCGATCTTCGCACAGCTCGAAGGCGAGACACGCGGGCGCATCGAGTTCGCGAAGCTGAACATCGACGAGAACCCGCTCACTGCGGCGCGGTACGGCGTGCTATCGATCCCGACCGCGATCGTCTTCCACGGCGGCGAGGCGAAGGAGACCGTGATCGGTGCCTATCCACGGAAGCGCTACGAGCAGGCCCTCGAACCCTGGCTCTCGGCCTAGCCGAAGTGCTCCCAGCCGCCTAGCTCGTACGGCTCGCCGTTCAAGCTGAGCAAAACACCCTCGCCTTGCTCGCAGCGGCCGACCACACGAAAGCGGCCGACATCTTCGACGGCAGCGAGCAGCTCGTAGTCCTCGCCGAAGCCTAGGTCGTCGAGCGCGGCTCCCTGCGCAAGGGGAACTCGCTCGAGCTCGAGGACCAGGCAGCAGTGGGAACGCGAAGCGATCCGCGCAGCGTCGACAGCCAGTCCGTCGGAGAGATCGAGCATTGCGTGCGCGTGCGCCGCCAGCTCCCTCCCCTCATCCAGGCGAAGAGGAGGACGGACGAAGGCTTCGTTGCGGAAGGCGGCCCCCGCTGCGCCGAGCGGTCCCGTCACGACGAGCTGATCTCCGGGCTGCGCGCCGGCCCGGCCGGGGACACGCTCGGAACGCCCGATCGCGGTAACGCTGAGAACGACCTGCTCCGACGCGGTCGTGTCGCCGCCGACGACCGGGACGCCGGTCTCCGCGATCCCCTCGTAAAGCTCGATCACGTCGGCGAGGTCGGTCTCCCGTGGCACCGCCAGAGAAACGATCAATCCCTCCGGCTCCGCGCCCGAGGCGGCGAGGTCGCTGAGGTTGACTGCCGCCGCGCGCCACCCGAGATCACGCCAGGTGATCCAGTCGAGACGGAAGTGCACCCCGTCGACAAGCGCGTCCTGCGTGACGACAACGCCGCCCGCGAGCTCCGCCGCGTCGTGCTCGATGTGCTGCGCGAGCCCGCGGCGCTCGAGCTCAGCGAGCAGGCCGAGCTCGCCGACGTCAGAGAGCCGCATCGATCGCCGCGAGCAGCGCCGCCGCCTGGCGTGCCGCGCGAACGACGGCCACACCTGCCGCCCCGGCGCGGATGCACTCGGCGGCGTTCGTAGCGTCGATCCCTCCGATCGCGACGACGGGAGCCGACACTGCAGAGCAGATCTCCCGGAGACCATCAATGCCGATCGGAGGATCGGCGTCCGGCTTGGACGGGGTCGCCCAGACCGGGCCGGCGCCGATGTAGTCGGCACGGGCGTCCGCGGCCCGTGCCTCGTCGACGCTCGCAGCGGAAAGTCCCAGCAACAGGCCGTGCTCCTTCGCGCGCTCGGCGCCCTCGTCGCCACGACCCAGATGGACGCCCTCGGCACCGAGCATCAACGCCGCCTCGACGTCGTCGTTCACCACGAAGGTCACGCCGTGCCGGGCGCAGAGGCTCCGCGTGGCACGCCCGCGCTCGACGATATCGACCCTCGGGACGTTCTTGAGGCGCCACTGCACGACGGTCGCTCCGCCTTCCGCAGCCAGGCGGGCCGTCTCGAGGTCGGCGACGATCGCGTGGAGCTTCATTCGATCTTCGCCCGGGAGTCGAGCGTCTCCGGGTCGAGGGCCGCGAGGGCGTCGTACAGACCGACGTGGAAGGAGCCCGGACCCTTGGCTCCGCGGGCAGCGTCCTCCCCAGCCACGCCGAACGCGGCCAGCCCTTCCGCCGCCGCCTCCAAGGGACTCTCTCGCTTGACAGCGAGGAAGCAGCCCGTGATCGCGCTCGACATACAGCCCGTGCCGGTCACGGCCGCAAGCAGCTCGTGCCCGTTGGCCACGGCGAGGACGGTCTCGCCGTCGGAGACGTGATCTACAGGGCCGGTCACGGCTGCGACGAGCCGCAGATTCCGCGCGGCTGCGCGAGCGAGGTCGGCGGGCTCGCTGCCCACGCCGATGGACTCGACGCCGCGCACCTCCGCCGAGACCCCTACCAGCGTCGCGATCTCTCCCTGGTTGCCACGCAGAACCGTCACGTTCACCTGCTCGAGAATGCGACGTGCCGTGTCCGTGCGGTACGTCGTTGCGCCGGCGCCGACCGGATCCAGAACGACCGGGACACCCGCGGCGTTTGCCGCCTTCCCTGCAATAAGCATGGCGTCGACCCAGTGTGGCGAGAGGGTTCCGATGTTGAGTACGAGCGCAGCGGCGAGGCCGACCATCTCCTCTACCTCCTCGCGCGCATGCGCCATTACCGGCAGGGCGCCGAGGGCAAGGGTCGCGTTGGCGGTCTCGTTCATGACGACGTAGTTCGTGATCTGGTGGACAAGCGGCTTGCGCTCGCGGAGCGTGCGCAACGTCGCCCCGGGAGAGATGCTCACGCAACTCCTTCCAGGTCGAGGACGTCTACCGGCCCCTCGCCCGCCCCGAGGTGGACGAGACCACGGGCAACAGCGCTCGACGCTGCGGCCGCAGCCGCCCGCGCGGCGTCTTCGAGAGGCCAGGCCTTGGCGAGGTACGCGGCGAGGGTCGCCGAATGCGTACAGCCGGCGCCGTGTGTCGCAGCGACCTCGTGGCGCTCGACCGGAATCTCGAGATGCCGCTCGCCGTCGAAAAGATGGTCGACCGCCTCAATGCCATGGCCACCGGTGATCACGACAGCCCGTGCTCCGAGCTCGTGGATCCGTTCGGCGAGCTCTCGGCGCGAGCCGGGGGCACCTGCGAGAACCTCGGCCTCCTGCAGGTTGGGAGTCACAACCGCCGCGAGCGGAAAGAGCCGCGCGACGAGCGTCTCGACCGCGTCATCCTGCAGCAGCTTCGCCCCGGAGCTTGCGACCATGACCGGGTCGACGACGAGGGGGACGTGGCGAGCGCCAAGATCGCCTGCGACCGTCTCGATCAACTCGCGCGAGAAGAGCATTCCCGTCTTGGCCGCGTCGACGCCGATGTCGTCGAAGACCGCCTCCAGCTGCGCGCGCACGAACTCCGCAGGCACTTCGTGCACGGCCGTCACACCCACGGTGTTCTGAGCCGTGAGCGCGACGATCGCGCTCATGCCGTAGCAGCCCGCCGCCGCGAACGCCTTCAGATCGGCCTGAATCCCGGCTCCGCCGCCAGAGTCAGATCCGGCAATCGTCAAACAGCGTGGAAGCAAAGAACGGTCTCCCTTCGCCGGTGCTAACCGGATCAGGTTCGACGGGTGTGATCTCAGCCCCGCAGGGCACCCCGGTAACCCCAGGCTACCATCGCCGAATGGCGATCAGCACCGCTCTCTGGGACGACCTGATCGGGGGCGAGGAAGTCGCGCACACCGAGGTCGTCTCAGCGGCAGACGCGCGGGCTGGCCCATTCCCCGACGAGCTGCACGACGGCGTTGCGCAGGCGCTTGCCCAGCGCGGCCTCTTGAAGCTCTACCTCCATCAACGCGATGCCTGGGATGCGGCGGCGCGCGGCGAGCATCTGATTCTCGCTACGGGCACCGCGTCGGGGAAGTCACTCGCGTTCAATCTGCCCGTCCTCGACGCCCTCGCGCGCGATCCCAAAAACCGTGCGCTTTACCTCTATCCGACCAAGGCGCTCGCGCAGGATCAGGCACGGGCGCTGGCCGGCCTGGACGCGCCGAACGTGCGCACCGCGATCTACGACGGCGACACGCCGGCCGAGCGGCGCGGGCAGATCCGCAAATGGGCGAACGTCGTCCTCACGAACCCGGACATGCTCCACGTCGGCGTGCTCCCGCACCACGACCGTTGGGCGGACGTCCTCCACAACCTTCGCTACATCGTCGTCGACGAGGCGCACGTCTACCGAGGCGTGTTCGGCTCGCACGTGGGCAACGTGCTTCGTCGTCTGCGCCGGCTGGCGGGCGTCTACGGCGCCCAGCCGCAGTTCCTGCTCGCCTCGGCGACGATCGCGAATCCCGGAGAGCTCGCGGGAGCACTTGCCGGAGTCGAAGCGACCGTCGTGGAGCGGGACGCGGCCCCGCGGGCCGAGCGCACGGTCGTCCTGTGGAACCCGGAGCTGCTCGACCCGGAGCTCGGGCTGCGCGCGAGCCCGTTGGGGGAAGCGTCTCGACTGATGGCCGAGCTGGTTTCGCGCGGTCTCAGGACGATCTGTTTCGCCAAGAGCCGGAAGGCCGCCGAGCTGATCCACAAGTTCACGATCGAGCGGGTCGACGCTGAAGTCGCCGCCCGCCTCGCGCCCTACCGCGCGGGCTACACCCCCGCGCAACGACGCGAGATCGAGCGGCGGCTCGTCGAGGGCGAGCTCCTCGGTGTCTCGGCAACCGACGCGCTCGAGCTCGGGATCGACATCGGCCTGCTCGACTGCGCGATCTCTGTCGGCTTCCCCGGAACGGTCGCCTCGCTCCGCCAGCAGTGGGGCCGCGCCGGTCGCCGCGGACACGGCCTCGCGGTCCTCGTCGCCAGCGAGGATGCGCTCGACCAGTACTTCATGCGCGAGCCGGACACGCTGCTGAGCCGCAAAGTCGAAGCGGCCATCCTCGACCATTCCAACCCGCGGGTCCTGGACGGGCACGTGCGCGCCGCAGCCTTTGAAGCTCCAGTAGACGATGCCGACCGCGCAACCCTGGGCGACGAGGCCCTCGAGCGGGCGGCGCTGCTCTCGGACTTGAAGCTCACGAAGACGGGCTACGTCTGGGCCGGCCGCGACTATCCGGCCGGCCAGTTCGGCCTGCGCTCCACTACCCCGGACACGTTCGGGGTCGTCGAGGCCCAGACCGGCACGGTGCTCGGACTCGTCGAGCGCGAGCGCGCCTATTCGACCGTGCACGAGGGCGCGATCTACCTGCACCTCGGGGAGAGCTACCTCGTCCGCGAGCTCGATCTCCAGGCACGCGTGGCCGTCGTGATGCCGTACAAGGGCGACTACTACACGCAGGCGAAGAAGGAGACGACCACGGCGATCGAGGAGACGCTGCGGACCGAGCGGCGCTGCGGCCTCGACCTGTCCTTCGGCCGAGTCTCGGTAATGGAGCAGGTCGTCGCGTACCAGAAGAAGTCCATCCGGGACCAGTCGACGCTGGAAACCGTCGACCTCGATCTTCCGGAGACGACGTTCGAGACCGAAGCGATCTGGTACCTCCCCGAGGTTGAGCAGCTCGAGGGCCTCGAGAAGATGCCGAGGCTCCTCGGCACGCTGCACGCAGCGGAGCACTCGATGATCGCGTTGCTCCCGCTCTGGGCGATGTGCGACCGCTGGGACATCGGCGGACTCTCGACCAACATCCATTTCCAGACCAACCGACCAACAGTCTTCATCTACGACGGGCACTCGGGGGGGGTCGGCATCACGGAGCGGGGCTTCGCCGTCTTCGAGGGCTGGGTGGAGGACACCGCGCGCATGCTGGAAGGCTGCCCGTGCGCGGACGGCTGCCCCTCCTGCGTCCAGAGCCCGAAGTGCGGAAACCTGAACGAGATGCTCGACAAGGCCGGCGCGCTCACGTTGCTCCGACGGATGGTGGCCGCATCGACGTCCGCGAGCTGACCGAGGCCGACCTTCCGCAGGTCGACGCACGGCTGCCGCTGTCGCGCCTCGACGGAGCGCAGACCTACCTCGTGGCCTGGGACGGCGGCGAGCCGGTCGGCCACGCGCACGTCGCCTGGGACGGCACGACCCTCGGCATCCCCGAGATCCAGGATGTCTTCGTCCCGCCACAGCTTCGCGGCCAGGGAATCGGCACGGAGCTCGCGCGCGCGGCCGAGCAGATGGCCCGGGAGCGCGGACACGCGCGTATCAGCATCGGCACGAGCGTCGCGAACGAGGGCGCGTTACGTCTCTACCGGCGTCTCGGCTACCGCGACGCCGATCTGGCGCCACAGCGCGTCCAGGGCGCGATCCTGATCCGAGGCAAGCCGGTCGAGGTCGACGACACGCTTCTCTACCTGGTCAAGGACCTCGCTGTCGATTCCGGCGGGCGCCGTTCGTCGTAGTCTCGACTCCGGTGTAGGAGTCGCACTTCCCTCGCAGCAACACCGCCGTTTCCGTCGGACCCCAGGGTCTGACCCTGCGTGTAACAACTTTGCGCCGAGCTGCGCTGACAAGGCGGCCGCGCGCGGGGGCTAGGAGAGCGCGAGCTCGACCGCCTCGGCGGGGGTTGCAGCCCGTAGCGCACCGTCGATCTCCCAGCCGGGCTCGAGAATGACAACGCGGCGCCCCAGCGTGAGCGCGAGGCCGATCTCCGACAGGGTCCCGTAGCGGCCGCCGAGGGCGATCACGGCGTCTCCGCTCGCTACCACGGCGAGATTGCGCGCATGGCCGATGCCGGTGGCGACAACGTGGTCGATCCATTCGTTGGCGTCTGCGCGGTTCTTGCCCGGCAGGATCCCGATCGTCGTCCCGCCGACGGACTTCGCTCCGCGGGCCGCCGCCGCCATCACCTCGCCCCGGCCTCCGCAGACGACGGTAACGTCGCGCTCCGCGAGGAGCCGCCCGACCTCCTCCGCTCGGCCCTCGTGCTCCGTACCACTGCCGATCACCGCGACCTGCCTGTTCACCGTCCTCCTCCCGCGCCGGAATACTGCAGGACGATGGAAGGCGACGCGCTCCGCAGGTTTCTGCTCGTCGCGACGATCGCGGCGCTCTCGCTCACTGCGCTCATCGCGATCGTCGCGCTCCTGGCCGCAGATTTCGGTGAGACCGAGCTGCGGATTCTGGCCACGACGGCGGGCTTCGGCCTCGTCTCCCTGATTGCCATGCGCGGAACGGCTCTCATCGACCAGCGACGCCAGCAAGCGCTCGGCCGCGCCGTGATCGGCCTCTCGGCGCTGGCGTTCGTCGTCGAGCTCTGGGCCGTGTGGCTCGACACCGACAACTCGGCCGCCTGGAAGTCATACGTCTGCGTGATCGCCGCCGCCGCGGCGGTCGGGCAGATCGCCGGGATGATCGGAAGGCGTCGTCCAACCGACCCGCCCTCGATCGCCCCGCTGGTGTGGGCATCCGCGACCTGTGCCGTCGTACTCGCGCTGATGTCGATCAGCGCAGCCGTCGCGGAGATCGACGACGCCGGCTACTACCAGCTCTTCGGTGTCGTCGCCGTCCTCGACGTGCTGGGAATCGCCCTCCAGCCGGTCTCGTGCGCCGCCTTGCCGGGCCCGCGCCGACAGCCACGGCTGCGCCACCCCGTGGGAATCGGTTCGTGTGCGTGCTCGCCGACGGGCGAAAGATCGAGCATGATGCCGGCGCCGACCTGCCTGACGCTGTCGCGAGTGCCCTCCGCGAGCTGCGGGAGCGTGCCGAGCAGGTCACACGGATCGAATTCGGCGCTGGCTGAGCGCTCGGCACCACCGGGTCATCGGCGCGGAGCAGTCTGCGTGCGCTCGCCATCGGCGGCCTGCTGCACGACATGGGCAAGCTCTCCTCGACACTCGGATCCTGACCGTGTGCGACGTCGGGTCTACCGCAACGCGTGGAGCCACGAGGCCGCGCTCGGCCTGCTGCGGGACGAAACCGGAACTGCGTTCGACCAGCGCTGCGTCGCGGCGCTGGAGTCAGTTCTGGGACGGGAACAACCGCGGCCCTCGCTCCCGGAGCTGCGCGTCGCCGCCGCGTCTGCATAGCTAGCCGCCGAGCGCCTTGAGAGCGTCATTCAGCCGCTGCCTCGTGGTCAGCACGCCTTCGAAGAGGTCGCCGTCCTTGCGCACGCGCTCGAGCACCTTGCCCATCGTGAACGAGAGTGGATCCAGCTTCTCGTTCACCTCCTCCCACCGGAGGGGCGTCGACACTGGCGCGCCCGGACGGGGTCGCACCGAATAGACCGACGCAATCGTCTTCCCTTCCCCGTTCTGGTTGGAGTCGATGAGCACTCCGCGCCGCTTCGACTTCGTCCACTCGGTCGTCGCGAGGCCGCGATTCGTTCGTGCGATCGCGCCGGCGACGATCTCCGCGAAGTGACGCGTGTCGTCATACGTGTGGCGGCGCTCGATCGGAACGAGCACGTGCATCCCCTCGCCGCTCGATGTCTTGGGGAAGCCGACCAAGCCGAAAGCGTCGAGTGCCTGCTTTACGAGGAGCGCCACCTGAACGGTCTCCCTGAACCCGACGTCGGGTGACGGATCGAGATCGAACAGCACGAAGTCGGGGCGCTCGGGCTTGTCGACGCGTGAGTACCAGGCGTTCATGTCGATGCAGCCCATGTTCACCATCCAGAGCAGAGCGAGCTCGTCGTTCACCACCGGGAAGTTGACCCACTTCTTCTTCCGCGGTGACTCGCGCGTCGACACGAGCGTACGGAAAGTGGGAATCCACTCCGGCATGTGTGAGGGCGCGTCCTTCTGGAAGAAGCGCCCAGCCTCGATGCCGTCGGGCCAGCGCACCATCGTGAACGGCCGGTCCTGCAAATGAGGCACGAGGACGGGCGCGACGGCGCGGTAGTACTCGAGCAGATCGCCCTTCCTGATCCCCTCCACCGGGAAGAACACCTTGTCGAGGTTCGAGCTCGGGCTCGACCCAGATCACGTCGCCCTTGCGCACCTTCGGCAGCTTCGGAACCTCGGGGAACGGAGAGGTTGGGCGCTTGAGCGGGCGCAGCTTGTCAAGTAGCTTCTCGATCTCCTTCGAGTTGAAACCCGTGCCGACGTTCCCCGCGTAGACGAGCTCGTCACCGCGGTAGTAGCCGAGGACGAGCGAACCGAAGCTGGACGCTCGGCGGCCGGTGCCCTTCGTGAAGCCGGCGATCACGAACTCCTGCTCGCCGTGGGTCTTGATCTTCAACCAGTCGCGGGTGCGCTTCCCCTGGGTGTAGCGCGAATCGAGGCGCTTCGCGACGATCCCCTCCAGCCCTTGCTGCTCGGCCGCCTCGAGCAGCGCTGCGCCGTCGTCGAATGCCTCGGACAGACGGACGCTGCGGTTGCGCCTGTCGAGCAGCCGCTCGAGTCGCTTCCGGCGCTCGACGAGTGGGAGGTCGGCGAGTGACTCGCCTTCCACTTCGAGCAGGTCGAAAACGTAGTAGACGAGTGGCGTGCCGGGCTTGCCCTGCTGCATCGCCGAGAAGCTCGACCGGCCCGCCTCGTCGAGGGCACAGACCTCCCCATCGAGCACCGCATCCGGCGTCTTGACGGCCTTTGCGACCTCTTTCGCCACGTTCGGGAAGCGGGCCGTGAGATCATTGCCGTTCCGGCTGGTCAGCGTCGCCTCGCCGCCGGAGACCTTCGCGATCGCGCGGTAGCCGTCCCATTTCACCTCGAAGATCCAGCCGGCTCCGCGGGGGATGTCCTCGGCGAGTGTGGCCAGCATCGGCACGTAGGTCCGCGTGCCGACGGGCCGAGGTGCTGACCCTTCCTCCTCCTTCTTGCGGATGATCAGCCAGTTCTTCTCGTCGCCTGAGAGCTTGGCCGGAACCAGCGCCCAGGTTCCGTCCAGGCGCTCTCCGTGGAGCCGGACCGTCAGGCCCCCGTTCTTCTTCTCCTCGAGGAGCTCGTAGGTGCCGCGGTCCCAGATCTCGACGCTCCCGGCGCCGTACTGACCCTTGGGAATCTCTCCTTCGAAGGTCGCGTACTCCAGCGGATGGTCCTCGACATGGACGGCGAGATGCTGCTGTCCGGGCTCGAGCGGCACGCCCTTCGGCACCGCCCAACTCGCGAGTGCGCCGTCGCGCTCGAGGCGAAAGTCGTAGTGGAGACGGCGGGCATCGTGGCGCTGCACCACGAAGATCGGATCCTTTGCCTTGCGGCCTTTACCGCTGAAAGGCTCAGGTGTCTTCTTGGGATCCCGTTTCCGCTTGTATTCGGTGAGCTTCTGAGCCACCTAAGAAGCTTTGCGCTTCGAGGCCCTCTTGCGTTGCTTCTTCGTTCGTTCCACCGACTCGCGTAGGGCCTCCATCAGGTCGACGACCTCACCCTCCTGAGCTTCTTCCGGCTCCGGTAGAGGCCGGCCCTTCGCCTTCGCGCGGATCAATCCGAGGAGCTCCTTCCGGTACTGGTCGTCGTACTTCTCCGGCTTGAACGGCTCGCTGAGGTTCTCGACGAGCGACTTCGCCATCTCGACCTCGGCCTTTTGCAGCTTCGTCGTTCCGAGGTCGCCGTCGAGCGACTGCGGCTTTCGCACCTCGTCCGCGTAATACATGGTCTCGAGCAGCAGGACGCCGTCATAGGTGCGCAGGCAGGCGAGGTGCTGCTTGTTCCGGATCACGACCTTGGCGATTCCGACCTTGCCGGTCTCGTCCAGCGCTCGTACCAGCAGCCGGTACGGCTTCTCGGCCCCCTTCGCCGGCAGCAGGTAGTAGGCCTTGCGGAAGAAGACCGGATCGATCTCCTCGAGCGAGACGAAGTCGCAGATGTCGATCGAGTGCGTCAGCTCGATGTCGAGCCGGTCGAGATCCTCGTCCTCGAGCGGAACGTACCGGCCCTTCTCGATCTCGAACCCGCGTACGACCTCGTCCGGGTCGACCGGCTCCCGGTCGTCACGCCTGACCTTCTCGTAGGCGATCGGCGTCAGGTCCTTCTTGTCGAGGAAGTGAAACCGGAGCTCCTTCGACTCGGTGGCAGGAAACATGCGTACGGGCACGCTCACGAGCCCGAAGGAAATGGTTCCGCTCCAGATCGACCGCATGGGCACGAGGTACCCGAACCGGTCGGTGTTTCAACCCCGCACGGCCTGGCAACGACTACTTCAAAGGAGTGTTCTCGTCCTCCGAAAAGCTTCTCCACCCAGCGGGGGGGTCGACTCTTCGGGCCGGTTTACCGGCCCGAAGTCGTTCTCGGGTCCGGGGAAAAGGCTGTGGATGTTGTGGAGAGACGGACCCCGTCCAGGCCGCAAATCTGCTCGAACCTACGCGAACATTGCTGCTTTCCACAGCCGGGGCAGTTGACTCAGGCGTAAACGCCCAAAGAGCGGAATTTGGCTCGGCGTCTGCGCTTCAGGTCTTCCGGCGCGACCGATTCCAGCTCTTCGAGGGACTCTCGGAGCGCTTCCCCCAACAGGCGCGCCGACTCGTCCGGGTCCGTGTGGGCACCACCCTCGGGCTCGAGCACGATCCCGTCGATCACGCCCAATTCGAGGCAGTGCACTGCATCAGGCTTGAAGGCCGCCGCGGCCTTCTTCGCCTCGCCCGCGTCCCGCCACAGAATCGCAGCACAACCCTCCGGGGAGATCACCGTGTAGATCGCGTTCTCCTGCATGAGTACCCGGTCGGCGAGCGCCGTTGCGATGGCACCGCCCGAGCCGCCCTCGCCGATCACGCAGGCGACGGTCGGTACTCCGAGGCGCGCCATCAGCTCCTGGGAGCGCGCGATTGCGCCGCCCTGGCCGTGCTGCTCCGCCGCGACACCCGGGTAGGCGCCGGGAATGTCGATGAGGCTAACGAGCGGAAAGCGATGCCGGTCGGCGAGCTCCATCAGCCGCATCGCTTTCCGATAGCCCTCCGGATAGGCCATGCCGAAGTTCCGGTGCGTCCGCTCCTTGATGTCTCGCCCTTTCTGGTTTCCGACCAGTGCGACCGTGCGGCCGTCGAACCGGCCGATGCCGATCACGAGGGCAGCGTCATCCGCGCGGCCCCGATCTCCGTGGAGCTCGACCCAGTCCTCGAAGAGCCGCTCCACATAGTCGAGCGTGTACGGCCGATCCTGGTGACGCGCGAGCTCGACGGAGCGCCAGATCTCCTCGTCGGTCGGCGCCGCCTGGATACGCTCGAGCTGCCGCTGCAGCTTCTCGAGCTCTCCCGAAAGGCGTGTCCCGCCGAGCAGGTTCAGGTTGCGCAGCCGCGTCAGGCGCTCGCGCAGGCGCAACTCCTGATCAGTTGCCATTGCGAGAGAAGAGGCGCAGCAGCCGCGCGACGTAGGGCTTGAGCTCCGGCCGGGGAACGATCGCGTCGATGTGGCCGAAGCGAAGGTTCTGCTCCGCGAGGCCGAAGTCCTCGGGAAGCTTCTCGCGCGTCGTCTGCTGCACGACTCGAGGACCGGTGAACGCGAGCAGAGCGCCCGGCTCGGCCACGATCACGTCGCCGAGGCTCGCGAAGCTAGCCAGGACACCGGCAGTCGTGGGATGGGTCATGACGCTGATCAGCGGCTGGCCGGCGTCGTGTAGATCCTCGACCGCGCAGACCGTCTTCGGTAGCTGCATCAGCGAGAGGATCCCCTCTTGCATGCGCGCGCCTCCGGAAGCGGTCACGGAGACGAGTGGGACACCACGCCCGACGGCGCTGTCGCAGGCACGGGAGAACTTCTCGCCGACAACGCTGCCCATCGAGCCGCCCATGAACGCGAAGTCCATCACCGCCAGCTCGCACGGCTTCCCGTCGATTGACGCCCGGCCAATCACCATCGCCTCACCGAGGCCGGTCTTCATCTCCGCCTCTGCGAGCCGCTCCGAGTAGGGGCGAAGATCGAAGAAGTCGAGCGGATCCTCGGAGCGCAGGTCGGCTGCCTCCTCCACGAAGGTCTCTCCGTCAGCGAGCGAGGCGATGCGCGCGCGGGATCGCATCGGGAAGTGGTGACCGCAGTGCGAACAGACCCACAGGGCCGCCTCCAGCTCGTCGTCCCGGTAGTGCGAGTCGCATTTGGGGCACGTATTCGGATGCTTCTTGCCGGGCGGCTCTGGGGCGTTGCGATGCTCGATGGAGACGTCGATCCGAGAGGACATGAACCGTCGAGTTTAGTCTGGCGCCGCAGTCAGGCCGTCAAAGGCCGAGGGCCAGACCGAATCTGCTCACTGGTTCCGAGTTCGAAGGCTCGAAGCTCAGGCCGCTGAAACCGGCGCCGAGAACCTTCGTCTTGCCGCTCACCTCCCCCAGGATCCGCTCGACGTCAGCCCGCGTAAGACCTCCCGGCTCGGGCATGAAGACGGACAGCTCGGTCGGCTCGAGCACATCGCAGTCGAGTGCGACGTAGGTGCAGCCCGCCCCCTTGAGGGCGGCCTCGATGCCCTCCTCGCCCGTATGGAGGCCGCTGGTTCGAATGAACTCCACCTCCGGCGGGTCGAGATTGCGAGCACCCACGAGCACGACGTCGCCCGCCTCGACAGCGCCGGAGTCGATCAACATTCGCAACGGCATTCCCCACTGATTGCCCGACGGCGATGATTCAGGCGTGTTGAGGTCGCCGTGAGCGTCCAGCCAGACGACCGAGATGCGACCCTGACGAGCTGCCAAGCCTTCCACGGCGCCGATGTGCGAACAACAGCAGCCGCCGAGGACGAGCGGCCGCTCGGGCAGGTCGGCCGCGAGCGCGAGGCTCTGCTCCTCGAGCGTCTCCGCCTCGACTACGCCCGTCTCGGGATACGGGAGCTCGAGCCAGGCCGCCTCGGCCATGGCCTCCCCGCCCCCGCCCCAGGCCTGGGGGACGCGCACGAGGCCGCAATGGAAAACGCGCCCGCAGGCATGGCACTCGTAGTCCGGCCCGAGCGCTACCGCGGTGAAAGTCTTGCAATCGGGACACTTGGCCCGGAGACGGCTCACTCGAGCTCCTTCTCGAACACGATGTCCTCCTTCATCACGCGCATGCCGGCGCGCTCGTAGAGACGGATCGCACCCGACGGATTCTGCGCGTCGACGCCGAGCACCACGTGCGGCTCGCCGCGCCGGTGGAACTCGACGAAGGCGTGACGCAACAGCGCAAGCCCGACGCCACGCTTACGCCAAGCCTTCCGCACGCCCAGCGCGCCGACCGAGCCGCCGCCGTCGCCCTTCGGGTCGCATCGAGCGACGCCGGCAATGTCCTTACCGTCGCGCGCAATGAACCATAGGGAGACATCGGTCTCGGGCGCGTTGAGGCGCTTGCGCTTCCACTCCTCGAACGAGAGCACATGAAAGCCCCACTCCTCTGCAAATGCCTCCTGCAGAGTCTCGTGAAAGGCGCGTGCGTCTTCCGGTCTGAAGGTCGCGGGCACGATGCCCTCCGGCCATTCCGGCGGTTCCGGCGCGCAATCCAGGTCGATCCTCATCTGGTAGTAGCGCCGCGCCTCCCGGTAGCCAAGGTGCTCGAACAGCCGAAGCGCCGCGGCGTTCTCGGCAAAGGTCCCGGCCTTCAGGCTCCGGGTGCCGACCTCGCGCGCACGGGATTCCGCCCTTGTGAGCAGGGCAGTGGCAATGCCTCGTCCATGGAAGTCAGGGTGGACGGCTGCCCAGCATTCAGCTTCGCCTGCTCGCTCGATCGCCACAGCGAAGGCCACCGGCACACCATCCTGCTCGCCGAACCACGAGCCTCCGTCGAAGTTTGCGTGCCGCCAGAAGTGGATGATGTCCGCGACATCGCAGACCGACTTTCCACGAAGTGCTCGCTCCTCCGCGCGGAGGATTGCCGCCGCGAGCTCGACGTCGCCTTCGTGCGCGCCACGGAGCAGAAAGCCCTGAGGTAATGCGGTGTGCCGTGGGATCGTCATTTCAACTTCTTTCGAACGCAACCGACCCGGAGCCAGTCAGGGAGCGACGAGCTCATCGAGCGTCTCGGGGAGGCCTGAGAGGTCCGGCAACTCGCGTGTCGGAGCTGGGCCGGGCCGTTCACCAAGGCGATTGATCCAGACCGAGCGGATGCCAAGCTCGTTCGCCGGCTCGATGTCGTGGAACAGGCTCGCCGCGACGTGGATGTGGGCGCCTCCCTCCGCGCCGCTATCGTCGCGAAAGCGCTGCCAGTGGCCGTGCGCGGGCTTGTACGAGCCGACCTCTTCGGCTACGACGGTGAGCTCGAACGGCACGCCGATCCGTTCCTGAGAGGCGGCGATCAGTTCACGATCGGAGTTCGACAGGATGGCGAGCTTCCAACTGCGGCTCCGAAGCTCCTCCAGCGCAGCCGGGACTTCGGAGAATGGCTCCCAGGTTGGCAATGACCGCACAAGCGCGTCGGCTTCGCCCTCGGGGATGGCGAGACTCTCCTCCTCGGCGAGTCGCATCAAGGTGAGGGTGAGCACCTCCGCGTAGCTGCGGTACTCCTCAGCCTGTACCTGCGGCTCGAGCTGGTGGTAACGCTCCAGCAGTCGCGGCGCACCCTCGACCCCGAACAGCCGCTCGAGGTCTGCCCGGATCCCGCCGTTCCAGTCGATCAGCGTCCCGTAGCAATCGAACGTCGCCCAGCGCTGGTCAGCCATGGAGCGAGCTTAACGAGAGCGCTCTCGGACCTCTGGGGAACGCCTTGGTACGAGCTGAGGGAACCTCCCGGTTCCCCCAGACCCCCTCCACTGGTCCGCTCGCGGACGGGCGCTACGCGCCTCACTCGTCGAGTCGCTTCAGGACGAGCGACGCATTGTGCCCACCGAAGCCGAACGAGTTCGAAACCGAGATCCGAACGTCTTTGTCGCGTGAAACGTTCGGAATGTAATCGAGATCGCACTCCGGATCCTCGACCTCGTAGTTGATCGTCGGCGGCACCTTCCCATCTCGGATCGCAAGCGTCGAGAAGATCGCCTCGATCGCCCCCGCGGCGCCGAGGCAATGGCCCGTGGCGCCCTTCGTCGAAGAGATCGGGATCTTGCGTGCATTCTCCTCGCCGACCGCGAGCTTGATCACGCGCGTTTCGCTCGCGTCGCCGAGCGGCGTCGACGTGCCGTGCGCGTTGATGTAGTCCACCTCGCCCGGGTCGATGCCCGCATCGGCGAACGCGTTCCTCATCGCACGCGCAGGATTCTCGCCGGTCGGATCCGGCTCGGTGACGTGCGTCGCATCGGAGGAGAGACCGTACCCCGCGACCTCGGCGTAGATCTTTGCCCCCCGCGCCTGCGCAAGCTCGAGCGCCTCGAGGACAACGACGCCCGCGGCCTCACCCATCACGAAGCCGTCACGCTCTGCGTCAAAAGGCCTGCTCGCCCGCTTCGGATCCGCGTTACGCCGCGAGAGCGCGCGCATCGCAGCGAAACCGGCGATGCCGACCTCGTTGATCGCCGCCTCCGTCCCGCCGCACAGCATCGCGTCGGCGCGGCCGGC
>WNFU01006285.1_pt1 | contig 20007 bp, 18 predicted proteins | sample 5400121 | NCBI WGS metagenome assembly WNFU01 (sample SAMN13153360, study PRJNA577476) | soil metagenome | isolation source: 100 cm soil or saprolite under grassland replicate 1 | place: USA:California | collected 2016-06-15 | reverse complement strand
CTGTGGACGCGCGTATCGGCCTGACGGGCTGCCGTCTCCAGCCGACGCAGCAAGTCGACCTTCCACTCCAGCGGATAGGCCGACAGGGCCGAGTCGAAGATGCCCAGCTCCTTTTCATCCAACGGCTGCGCTTGAGGGAGTCCGGCGTGCGAGTCGGGTGTCGCCTCACGCGCCAGGCGGACCGCATGCTCGACCAGCTCCACGCGACCTTCGGGACTTACGTCGGAGGAGTACGCGTAGCCCACTCGCTGGCCAACCAGCGCGCGCAGGCCCACGCCGCGCCCAGCGGCCGACACCACCGACTCTAACTGTCCGTTCACGATCTCGACGGCCGAAGTGGTCTGATCGCTGTAGAAGGCCTCGGCCTCGTCGGCCGTCGCGCGCAGGGCGTGCCTCACGAGTTCCTCACACAGGCCTCGGGGGTCAGGGACCAGGGTCCGTACCTCCCACCAGCAACTCGGCCACGCGCAGTGTCGGCTGCCCGACTCCAACTGGCACCCACTGGCCGAGCTTGCCACAAGTACCCAGGCCAGGGTCGAGCGCAAAGTCGCTACCGATCGCGTCGATTCGAGCTAAGCGCCACGGATCGGGCTGGCCAACGTCCCGCCCTCGATCAGGTAACCCTCTGTGACGCTAAAGACGAACTGGCCACTGGCCGGATCCACCTGGCCACCCCCAAGGCTCGCCACATAGATCCCGCGCCGCGTGTCCTGTATCAGCTCAGCCGGATCGATGCTGCCAGCCTCGATATAGAGATTCGTCATCCGTGGGATCGGGAGAAACTGAAAGGACTGCCGTCGGCCGTTGCCGGAGGCCGGCAATCCGAGCAATCTGGCCTGCTTGCGGTCCGTCAGATATCCGCTCAGGGTGCCTCGCTCGACGAGCGGGGTTCGCTGGGCTGGCACCCCCTCGTCGTCGATCCTAAACGAGCCGCGGTGATTCGGGACTGTAGCGTCATCCACCAGAGTCACCAGGGAAGAGGCGACCTGTTGGCCCAGCTTGCCGGCGTAAACCGAGCTGTTCTTCTGGACGTGATCGGCCTCCAAGCCATGCCCGACCGCTTCGTGGAACAGAACGCCGCCCCAGCCATTGCCGACGACCACCGGCATCGGCCCGGCCGGGGCCGGCACCGCGTCGAGCATGTGAATGGCGGCCTGGGCCGCCTCGCGCCCAACCTCTTCCGGGACATACCGCTCGAACAGCTCGAGCCCGGCTTGCCCGCCCCGCGCCCGACGCCCAACCTGACGCTGCCCGCCTCGCTCCGCGGTGACGCCGACCACGAGCTGGACCGTACGGCGCTCGTCCTCGGCAAATGTTCCGTCTGAGCCTGCGACCAGGACTCGCTGAACGGCGTCCGCGAACCGCAGCGTGACCTGTCGGACTTCACCCCCGGCCGCCCGCGCCGCGCGGTTGGCCCGAAGAGTCAACTCGACTCGCTCCGACTCAGACGCTGATTCGAACGGGCGTGCGATCCCGCTGGCGGTCAGAGCGGCGATCGTTCCAAGCGCCACCCGTTTGCCAGGCGCCCCCCTGTCGCGCGCGACTCTGCCCGCCACGCGCGCCGCACGCAACAAGCTCGCCTCGTCCCAGCCATCTACGTACGCGTAGCCGGTCACGTCGCCAGCCACCACGCGCACGCCAGCCCCGCGATCGTGGCCGAACTGGACCCGTTCTACGCGGTCGTCCTCGAGAACGACTGTCGCGGTCCGCTGGTCCTCGGCGAACAGGTCAGAGAAATCACCCCCTCGCGCCAGCGCCTCAGCGAACACTCCCTCAAGGACTTTTGGGTCGATGTCGGTCAACTCTTCGGCCCAAGCCCGCCTCGGCTGTACCGGTTGGCTGGGTCCCACATCATCCAGCCAACGACGCCGGCATCGGCGGCGCCCCGTTTCTGGGCCACGATCTCCGCCGCGTTGTAGGGCCTGCGTGTCTCCCAGGGGTAGTCATCGAAATACTGGAGCCATGGCCGGAGTACGGCGCCGTGGCCCTCGGTCCGTTCGCGGGCCCGCCGCAGGCTCTCGAAGACCACGTCATAGGGCCTCGAGACGACCTGGGGGTAACCGATCAGCCCCGGCAGGCCAGCTCGATAGGTCGACGGATAGACCATCGGGCAGAGGTAATCGGTGACCTCGGCAAGCGTCTCGAGCTGCTGCGAACCTCCGCCCGGGCCCGGCGGAGAAACGTCGTGATCGCCTCCACCCGGCTCGCATCGCTCAGGAACTTCGAGTACACCGCCGAGCCGACAGTCGCGCCGCGGCTCGGGTCGGTAGGGAATCGAACGTAGTCGAACTGGACCTCGTCGAACCCGTTTTCGGCCGCCTCGCGTGCCAGGGCAATGTTGTAGTCCCAGACTTCCTGTCGGGTCGGGTCCGTCCAAGCCAGCCCCTCGCCATCGATCCACAGCTCGCCGGTCCTGGCGTCCTTGATCGCCGCATCCAGCCCGGCCCGGGCACCGTTGCGGGCCAGCTTGTCGTCCTTGAAGACGACGATCCGAGCGATGGTGTAGAGGCCCCGCTGCTTGAGCGAGGCCAGCAGCTCTTGAACGTTTGGGATCGTGGGATCACTGTTCGCTCCGATCCTGTCGGCCAGTGGGACCGAGCTGCGATAGGCGAGGAATCCGCGGTCCCCCTTGATGTCGATGACGAGTGCGTTGACCTCAGTCTTATCGGCTAGCTCGAGCGCGTTTGAGCGCAACCCCCGATCCCCGATCCCATAGTAAGTCAGGTAGAGCGCCTTGACGACGAGTGGCTCGAGGCGAATGGCGAGTGAACGACCCGCGCTCAGGTCCACGTCAGCACGACGGTAGCCAGGCGCCAACACGCGTACCACTCCCGACGGCCGGGCGTTCAGCTCGAACAAGCCATCCCGGGCCGCCTCGACCGAACCGCCCTCGAAGCTCAAGAATGCACTCGGAATCGTCTTGCCGGTCGTCGAGTCAATCACGCTGCCGATCAACCGCGGCGCGAGCTTGACCTCTACGTCCGCCTCGCCGCGGTACGGCACGGCCAGCTCACGGTAGCCGGCCGCCCTGACCCGAATGACGCCGTCCCGTCTGGCCGGACCCGCCTGGAAGCGGCCCGGCTCCAGCGGTTGAACCCGCGCCGGGTCGGCGCTTACCCCGGCGCCCGCGACCAGCTCACCCGTCTCGGCGTCCCGAACCGATACCGAGAACGACCGCGGCGCAAGGGTGATTCGAACGTCGCCAGGCGGCCAGGCCATAACCCGGCCCGGCGCATATCCATCGGCTTCAACCACAAGCGGCTCGGCCAGGCTGGCTCGCTCGAACGCAAACCTGCCATCGGCGTCGGTCATGGTCGCGCTCGGCCCAGATATCACCCGCACGCCCCCGAGCGGCTGCTCGGACGTTCCCTCACGCACCGTCCCGCTCACGCGGACCTTGGGGAGCAACAACGGCCAGGGTGCGATCGACAACAAGATCAGCCCGAGCACTGCCGCGGCCGAGAGTCCGATCGCTGTCCGCCGTGCCCGGCCGGACGCATCCGGGCTCGCGGGGTGGGCTTGCACGCTAACGACGACCTCCAGACGATCCGACTGGCCAGACGGCGGCATCTTCTCGACGAGCGGAAGAGCGCGGGGATTCTAGACCGCCCGTTCGCCCACTAGCAACGAAAACGCGCGGCTCAGTACAATGGCGGCATGCCAGTGGTGACCATCGGCCGCCAGCTCGGAAGCCAGGGCGACGAGATCGGCCGCACTCTGGCTGAGCGGAACACCTTCCGCTACCTCGACCGCCACGTCTTGGTCGATTACGTGCGCGAGTTTGGCGAGATCGAGGCCAACGCGCCCGAGATCGCCGAGACCCGGCCCTCATTCTGGGAGCGACTCAACGAAGAACGCCGCCGCCATGCGATCGTCGTCCGCTGCGGCGTCTATGGATTTGCTCGCGAGAACGACGCCGTCATCGTCGGGCTCGGGGCCAACTTTCTGTTGCGCGGGGTCAGCCATGCCCTGCGCCTGCTGACCGTCGCGCCGATGTCGGTTCGGGTCGAACGGACCATGCAAGCCGGCGCGCCGGAGCAGCCGGGCTCGCCTGACAGCGAGACGGCGGCCGAGTTGATCCGCCGAAGCGATCATGAGCGATACGGCTATATCCGCTATATGCACAACGCCGATTGGCTCGCGGTCCACAATTATGATCTGGCGCTCAACACCGCTAACCTGGAGATCGAGCAGGCCGTCCACTTCGTTACGTTCGCGCTCGAACGAGCCGACGTCACCCCGACCGCAAATTCGCTGCAGATGATCGAGGACCTGGCTCTGGCGAGTCGCGTCGAGGCAGTCCTGATCTCCAATGCCGGCATCTGGATCCATGGGCTCAAGGCAACCGCCGAGCGCGGCGTCATAACCATCTCTGGCGAGGTCATCACCGATGAGGACCGAGAGTACGCCGAGGACGCCGTGCGGGTGGTAGAAGGCGTGCGCGCCGTGAACAACGAGCTCCGCATCCAACCGCCGCCGCTAACCGGAATGTAGAAGCGCGAGCGTGAGCGAGCGGCCGCTCCCTCACGTCGCGGCACGGATCGTCATTGTCCGCCCCTCATAGCGACTGGGGCGTCGTCGGACACGAACGAGCGGTGGATCTCCTTCGTCGCAGCATCGCTCGAGGACGGGTAAGCCACGCCTATCTGTTCAGCGGGCCGCGCCGGATCGGGAAGCGAACGCTAGCCCTCGCGTTCGCCCGAGCGCTCAACTGCGAGCGACTCGCGGCCGGCTCTTCGCCGAAGGTTGATCCGTGTGGCAAGTGCCGTCGCTGCCGGCTCATTGGGGCGGGCAAGCATCCTGAGGTGCGGGTGGTTGGGGTCCAGCCACCCCACCGGCTGATCCGCGTTGCCGACGTCGAGTCGATTCAGGCTGACGCGGCCCTCAAGCCAGCCGACGTCCAGCGCAAGGTGTACGTCATCGAGCAGGCCGAGCTGCTGAATACGGACGCCGCGACACGGCTCCTCAAGACGCTGGAGGAGCCATCCGGGTCGGTTGTCTTCATCCTCACCACGACCGATCCTGAGGCGACCCTGCCCACTATCGCCTCGCGCTGCCAGCAGCTGCGTCTTCGGCCGCTCAGCCGCGCGGAGCTGGCCGGCTATCTGGTCGACGCGCTCGGTCTGGCCCCGGAGCAGGCAGAATTACTGGCCGCCCTCGGCGAGGGCCGCGTGGGCTGGGCACTGCAAGCGGCCAGGGACAACCGGCTGGTCGAGCGCCGAGGTCGTGTGCTCGACGAGCTCCGCGGGCTCTTGGATGCCGATCGGCTGGACCGTCTGCAATACGCCCGCGCGCTAACCGAGCGCTGGGGCGCTCAGCCCGAGTTGGTGCGCGAGACGCTCGAGACGTGGCTGCGCTGGTGGCGCGACCTGCTCCTGCTGCAGGCCGGCCTTTCCGAGCGCATCGTAAACGTGGACCGACGGAGCGAGCTGGAGGGCCAGGCCAGGCGGCTATCCTCAGCCGACGTCTCGGCCGCCACCGAGGGCACCCACAATACGCTGCTCATGCTCGACCAGAACGTCAACCCACGCCTGGCCCTGGACGTCTGCCTCCTCAGCCTACCGCGCCTCGACCGCGCTGCCTGAGACAGCTCAGAGATGATCGCGGGAGTGCGTCTGCCCGAACGGAGCGGTGGAGGCCAGTTGCTCTACGTCGATACGGGCGATCTCCAGATCTCCGCCGGAGAGTGGCTGGTGATCGATGGACCAGATGGCGTCCGCCTGGGACAGGTCGTCATCGCGCCCCATCAGCTCCTCAAGAGCGCCCCGCTCGAACCCGCTGGCATCGTCCTCGGACGTGCTCGGGCGGACGAGCGCCAATCGTCGGCGTTCGAGCGAGCGGGCCAGCGGCTGCTCCAAACGCTCGACCTTCCGGCGTAGGTCTCACCCCAGGCGTGAAGGCCGTACTGAAAGGCTAGGATCGAGAGGAGCCGGCCGTTCGGCGACCAACCAGGAGTGCGGAGCCGATCAGCACGAACGCCACCAGGCCGGACACGATCCAGGCGAGTCGGAGCGGCGAGATGCTGACTCCGGCTGCGGCCCGAGACAGTGGTGCAAGCGGGCCGGTAGTGAGCGACTCGATAGTCGAATCGGCCAGGTGGTTGGCCCCGATCGCTTGATCCGGCGACGGGACCTCAATCCGCCGCGGGGTGGACTGCGGCGCGGCCCTGATCGCGGGGGCGACGGGCGCTGCGGTCTGGCTGGAGGCAGCCATCGGCACCGCTAGCCGTGCGGCAAGGCCGGACATATCGAGCGAGAACACGACCGCGAAAACCAGGGCCGCCAGGGCAGCGGCTGCCCGCGTCCAGATCACGAGCTGGGGAAGCCGAAGCATCGGCGCGGGCTCACGGAGCACGAAGGAGCGCGGCGGCGCCACCTGTGGCAAGCGATGAACGAGCGCGCGGACTGCGTCCAGATCGGACAGCTCGAAGCTGCAGTGTGCACAGCCTGGAAGATGCCGCTCGACCAACACAGCCTCGTCTGGCTCGACCTGGCGGTCGAGGTATGCCGACAACAGCTCGGTTGGGGCGTGCCCTTGAGGGCGAGTTTCATCCACGATCGCGCCGATTCACTCGAAGGGATTCTGGCCGCCGAGCGTGCCCCGGCCGCATGCCCCACAGCGGTTCCCGGACACGACGGATCAGCACTCGGTTTCCTCCATATGACGCCGGGAGTGGCTGGGAAGTTCCCCGCGCTCGCGAAGGTAGTCACGCAAGCGCGCCCGAGCCCGACTGAGACGAGACTTGACCGTCCCCAGTGCCACCTGGGTCGCGCCGGCGGCCTCCTCGTAGCTGAGGCCCTGGACGTCGCAGAGAAGCACCAGCAACCGCTGCTCGGCCGGCAGCGTCGCGAGTCCGTCCTGGATGGCACGCGCCGTCTCGGTGCTCAGGGCAGTCTGCTCCGGTCCCGGCTTGAGGTCCGAGGGCCCAAAATCGCCATCGGCTCGCTCGCCCAGCTCGTCGAGCGAGCTGGCCGGCCGCCGCTGGCGGCGGCGAACGATGTCGTAGCATGAGTTGACCGTGATCCGCAGCAGCCAGGCTTTGAACGAACCGCCCCGAAACTCTCGAATGGCTCGGAACGCGGAGACGAACGTTTCCTGGGCAGCGTCGGCGGCATCGTCCGGGTTGCCGAGGGTGCGCAGTGCGACGTTGAAGACTGCCGTCTGATACATCAGCACGAGCTGGTTGAAAGCCGCCAGCTCGCCCTGGCGAGCGCCCTCGAGCGCGCGCGCCTCGGCGGCGCTCGGATCGACAGCGTGGGACACGGCCGAACGCCTCACGGGCTTCCGAGTAAGCGCGCCAACTATACGACACCGAATCGGCGGGTAACCACGGCTCGACGGTAGAATTACAGCGATGCGACTCGCCGCTGGGGCTCGAAAACAGACCAGTGCCGCCCTCGGTGCGGCGCCCATTGGACGGGTCGGTGGCTGGGCACGCCTGGCCGTATGGGCGCTGCTCGGCTCGCTGCTGGTCTTTTCTGGCACGCCGCCGGAGCTTCGCGTTCGACAGGCGACGGCACCGTACGCGTTTCGGCTCCTGGACTGGGAGCTTGGGCGCCTCGGCGAGCGGGGCGGGCGACTCGTTTGGGGCCTGATCGAGCCAGCTGGCGGCATAGACTCGCCGGCCCGTGAGGCCGTCGCCCGCTTCTTCCGCGCCCCGCGGCCCATGCGCGAGCCGTTTCGACCAGAAGCCGAGGCGGCCATCGAGCGGGCTCTGACGGCCGACCTCGCGGCGGAGGGCCTCGGCATCCCGATCTCGACAGCGCCAACCAGCGGCATCGTATTCCCCCCAGTGAGCTTCAGCTTCACCGCCCCGCCGCAGGTTCTGATCGTCTCGCCTCGCGACAGGATCGCCGTCAGCCAATCCGAGCTAGTCCGCCCAGACATGACCGTCGGCCAGGCCCAGACGCTCGAGGCGGAGGTGGAGCGCCTGAATGTTGCGTCGCTGGTCGTGCCTATCGGTGGGCTGGCAACCTATCCCGCGATCGTGCTGGAGGACCACCGCCCACTCGACGCCATGATCGGCGTCGCACACGAATGGATCCATGGCTATTTCTTCTTTCACCCGCTCGGAAGGGCCTACTGGAGCAGCCAGGCCGCGCGGATGATCAACGAGACGGCCGCCGACATGGCCTCGCGCGAGCTTGGCGAGCGTCTCGCCGACCAGCTCAGACTGGAGGACGCGAGCTACCAGAGGGCCGATCCAGGTCGCCCGGAACAGGTCGGGCGCCAGACCGGGCGCGACTTTCGCTCGCTGATTCGTGCCGCCCGCCTCCGAGTCGACGAGCTGCTGGCGGCCGGCCACGTCGAGGAGGCCGAGGCCTACATGCGGGAGCGGCGAGACGATCTGGCCGCGTCCGGCTACGAGATCCGGAAGCTCAATCAGGCGTATTTCGCCTTCTACGGCAGCTACGGCGACAGCGCTGCCGGCGCCAGTCCGATCCCCGGCCGTCTGCGGCGACTGCGAGACAACAGTTCATCGCTTGGCGAGTTTCTGCGCCGCGTTGCGCGACTGACGAGCGGGGATGATCTCGCCCGCGCGGTTGGCGACGCCTAATCGAGTCGGGCGCAGTTAGTCGCGCGTGCATGCCCTCACCCTCAACCCCCTCTCCCAACCTTGGGAGAGGGGGCCAGGGGCTGAGGGCATGCGAGGACGAGTCGCGAGTAGCCAGATGCGCCTTTCGTGAGGTTGCTTTGAGAGAGTTTCGTGCGACCAGCACGAGCAAGGGACAGGTTTGCTAGCATGCTGGTAGCGCCGAGCTTCCGATGGGCGGCGACGATCGGTGGGCCGCGAGCATTGACGGGTAAGGGGTCGAACGCCGTGCCAACACGAGATGACGCGATCGCGTTGCTCCACGAGCACACCAAGAGCGACCAGCTCCGCAAACACGGGCTGGCGGTCGAGGCGGCGATGCGGGCCTACAGTCGCAAGTACGGTGCCGACGAGGAGACCTGGGCCATGGTCGGTATCCTTCATGACTTCGACTACGAAGCCCATCCGGACGAGCACCCGTACTTTGGTGCGCGCATCCTTCGCGAGGCCGGCTGGCCCGAGGAGATCGTCGAGGGGGTCCTGGCCCATGCCGCCTTTACGGGCGTTGCCCGCGACACTCCACTCAAGAAGACGATCTTCGCCGTCGACGAGCTGACCGGCTTCATCACCGCGTGCGCTCTCGTCTATGGCAAGAGTCTGTCCAACGTCACCCCCGCCCGAGTCCGCAAGAAGCTCAAGGACAAAAGCTTCGCGCGCGGCGTGGTGCGCGAAGAGATCTACACTTCCTTCGAGGAGCTCGATTGGGATCCGGACGAGCACATCCAGTTCGTCGTCGATTCGTTGAAGCCGGTCGCGGCGGAGCTGGGGCTCCAGCCCTGACCGGTTGCGCAAAGAACATTGGTTCTGTTGACACCGATGGCGCGCCCGCATACCCTACTCCAGAAGCCGCGGTCCGGCCGGGACCGTGGCCCAATCTGAGGCAGGCCGTACAGGAGGACGTCATGGCAAGCGCTGACAAGCGCGGCTCCCGCGCGCCGCGCACACTCACCCGGCGCGGGTTTCTCCAGGCAGCGGTTGGAACGACCGGCCTGCTGTTGTTGAGCGCCTGCGGCGGCGCCACTCAAGCGCCAGCTCCTAAACCGACCGAAGCGCCCAAGCCGGCGGCGCCGGTTGCGCCGACGTCGCCACCCAAGCCAGCCGAGGCCGCCAAGCCGGCCGCGCCCGCGGCCACGACAGCGCCCGCCGCCAAGGCACCGGTCAGTCTCAAGGGAGTCAGCCTGTCCGTGCTCCAGTGGTCGAGCTTCATCAAGGACGCCGACCCCTTCTTCCAGAAGCAGATCGAAGACGGCTTCATGAAGGACACCGGCGCCACCGTGACCATCGAGTTCATCGACGCCAACCAGATCCAGCCCAAGACCGCGGCGGCCATACAGAGCGGTTCGGGGCCGGACGTCATCGGCTTCCGCGACAACTGGACCTATCTCTACAAGGACGGCGTCGTCGACGTCTCGGACGTCGCCGAGGAGCTGAAGAAGCAGTGGGGCGACTTCTTCCCAGCCATCGAGGCGTACAGCAAGGTAGATGGCAAGTACTTGACCATGCCGCACGACTTTGGGGGCGGCGTTATCCACTGGCGGAAGTCGTGGTTCAAGGAGGTCGGCTCCGAGGCGTTCCCCAAGACCTACGAGGAATATCACGACGTCGGCAAGAAGCTCAAGGCCAAGGGCCGCCCGTTCGGACAGGCGCTCGGGCACAGCTTTGGCGATCCGCCTGGTTGGTGCTACTCGATGCTCTGGGCGTATGGTGGGCGGGAGGTCGACGAGCAGGGTAAGGTGGCGATCAACTCGCCCGAGACGATCGCCGCGGTCAAGGCGATGCAGACCGCCTGGAAGGACGCCTACGACGAGACGGGCCTGTCCTGGGACGACACCTCCAACAACCGCGCTTTCCTGGCCGAGACGATCTCATCCACCCTGAACGGCGCCAGCATCTGGTGGGCGGCGAAGAACGACAAACAGCCGTTCTTCGACGACATCGGGCTCAACCTGCATCCGGCCGGGCCGAAGGGTATTGCCCTGCTTCCGGGGTTCGACTCGTACTCGGTGATGAAGTACAGCAAGAACATCGACGCCGCCAAGGAGTTCCTGCGCTGGTCGATGAAGCCGGAGGTGTGGGGCCCGTGGTTCCAGCTCCAGCAGAGCTACGTTGGCGGCATCACCCAGAAATTCGATGATGGCATGGGCTGGGACAAGTTCCCGCCGATCGTCCAGGTTTTCCGCGAGATCGGCAAGAACGCCCGCACCGTTGGCTGGCCTGGGCCGCCCAACCAGAAGGCGAGCCTGGCATGGTCCAAGTACATCATCGTGGACATGTTCGCCAAGGGTGCCCAGGGCGACTCGCCCGAGTCCGCCGCCAAGTGGGCCGAGGGCGAGCTGAAGCAGGTCTACGACACGTAGGGGCCAGGGGCCAGGGATCAGGGTCAGGACGCTCCCGGGTCATCCGGGGGCGTCCCGTATTGGGAGCCGGCTGTGCTATGCTCGCTGGCCCATCTCCTCAACTGCTGGCCTCCTGGCCTACTGGCCTCCTGGCCTACTCCTCAATGACCCAAGTTCAGACCGCCACCATCGGCCGCCTCGGCGCCGCGGCCATCCGAAAGAGGCGCGCACGCGGCGCTCGTGATCTCATCGAGGCGCTGCTCTACCTCGCGCCCTCGTTGCTCCTGTTCGCCGTCTTCGTCTTCATCCCGCTCGCCAGAACGGTCTATCTGAGCCTCTTCTACACCAACCCGGTCGGCAATCCCCGCGGCTTCGCCGGGCTGGACCATTACGTCGAGCTGGCCACCAGCCCGGCCTTTCACCGAAGTCTCCTGACGACCTTCCAATTCGCGCTGTATACGGTCCCAGGCGGGATCGTGATCGCCCTCCTGCTGGCCGTGCTGGCCAATAGGCGGCTTCGCGGGATCAACGTCTTTCGGACGTTCTTCAGCTCGACGATCGCCGTATCGCTCGCGGTCGCGGCGACGATCTGGGCACTGATGCTCAACCCGAGCATCGGACTCTTCAACTACCTGCTCGGATCCATTGGCGTCCGCGGCCCGGCCTGGCTGACCGATCCTTCGTCGGCGCTGGTGTCCGTCTCGCTCGTCACCATCTGGGCCACGCTGGGCTTCAACATGATCGTGCTGCTGGCGGGGCTCCAGAGCATCCCAGAGGAGCTGTATGAGAGCGCCAAGATCGACGGCGCGGCAGGCCTGAAGATCTTTCGTCACATCACCATCCCGATGCTGTCGCCGTCATTGTTCTTCCTGCTAGTGGTCAACATCATCCACGTCTTTCAGGCCTTCACCCAGATCCACGCCCTGACGCGTGGTGGGCCCGTCGACGCCACCAACGTGCTCGTCTACAGCATCTATCTAGACGCCTTCGTCAACTTCCAGTTCGGCTTCGCCAGCGCTCAGGCGCTGGTGCTCTTCACGATCATTCTGGCGCTCACGCTCGTCCAGTTCGGCGTCGTCGAGCGGCGGGTCCACTACCAGTGAGCGCCGTTCAGATGGCCCTGACTCGGCTCGGCGACCGAACGAACTCGCCCGAGCTGGGCCGCCGGCTGGGGCTGTACGCGCTGCTCAGTCTCACGTCGATCGCAGTCGCGTTCCCGCTTCTGATCGCCCTGAGCTATAGCTTCATGGTCGAGCGCGACATCACCTCGTTTCCACCCCCGATTCTGCCGGCCAACGCCACTCTGGCGAACTACCGGGAGGTCTTCGACCGCGCGCTACGGCCGGGCTCGCCGCTGCCAATCTTCCACTACCTGCTCAACAGCTTTGTCGTCTCCACCGCCGTGGTTATCGGCCAGCTGGTAACCGCCAGCCTGGCCGCCTACGCCTTTGCCTTCCTCCCGTTCCCCGGCAAGAGCGTCTTGTTTCTGACCTTCCTGGCCACGTTGATGGTGCCCTGGGAAGCCACGATCATCCCCAACTACCTCACGATTCGCGACCTCCAGTGGGTGGACACCTACCAGGGGCTGGCGGTGCCGTTCATGGCGACCGGGTTCGGAACATTTCTCCTGCGCCAGAGCTTTCTCCAGCTCCCGCGGGATCTGTACGACGCCGCGGTCGTGGACGGCGCCAGCCGATTCCGTTTTCTCTGGCAGATCGTCCTACCGCTCAGCCGGCCGGCGCTCGGGACCCTGGCCGTCTATAGCTTCCTAGCAACCTGGAACCAGTACTTCTGGCCGCTGCTCGTCACCAACCAGCCGATCATGCGAACCGTGCAGGTTGGCATCGTCCAGCTTAGATTCGAAGAGTCCCTGCGTTGGGGGCTGGTCATGGCGGGCGTGGTGATCGTGGTCATCCCGACGATCCTCCTTCTGGTCCTGGGCCAGCGCCAGCTCGTCCGTGGCCTGACCGCCGGGGCGATCAAAGGCTGAGCCAAGCTTGACGTGGGCTCGCGCGAAGCGTTCAATGAGCGCATCGATACATCGACGAGGAGAGAGATCATGGCAACACATCTGATGCCGCGCCGGCGTTTCCTGGCCCTGACGCTGGCCACGATGGCCGTCACCGCTTGCGCGCCAGCCGCCCCGCCGCCCGCGCCAGCCAAGACCGAGCCGGCCGAAGCGGCCAAGCCGGTCGCGCAGCCCCAAGCGACGGCGCCAGCTCAGGCAGCCCCGGCTCAGAAGCCGGCTGCCGGCGGCAAGATCGTCTTCTGGCACGCGATGGGCGGGGCGAACGGCGAGGCCGTTCAGAGAATGGTCGACAACTACAACAAGAGCCAGAGCCAGACCAGCGGCGAAGCGATCTTTCAGGGCACCTACGACGACGCGCTGGCCAAGCTCAAGACGGCGCTGGCCTCGAACAGCGCCCCGGCCCTGATCCAGGTCTATGACATCGGCATGCGCTTCATGGTCGACAGCGGCGAAGTTGTCCCCATGCAGGAGTTCATGGACAAGGAGAAGCTCGACACGTCGGACTTCGAGCAGAACGTGCTCGCGTACTACAAGCTGGACGAGAAGCTGTACGGGATGCCGTTCAATACCAGCTCGTCGATCCTGTACTACAACAAGGACGCCTTCAAGGCCGCCGGCTTGGACCCGAATAAGCCACCCAAGACGTTTGACGAGGTTACCGAGTACGCCAAGAAGCTGACCAAGAAGAGCGGCTCCGAGGTGCAGCAGTACGGTTTCCACCAGGCCATCTACGGCTGGCTGTTCGAGCAGTATCTGGCCGTCAGCGGTGGCCTGTACGTCAACAATGGCAACGGCCGCGATAGCAAGGCGACCAAGGCCGCGTACAACGACGACAAGGGCAAGGCGATCCTCGACTGGTGGAAGGCCGGCGTGGACGGCGGCTATTTCGGCAACTTCGGGCGCAGCACCAACGACAACGCCGCCGCTTTCGACGCGGGCAAGAGCGCGATGTACGTGGAGAGCACGGCCCGCATGCGCGGCCACATCAACGCGAGCCAGGGCAAGTTCGAGCTGGGGACCGGGTTCTACCCGCGCCCGGCCAACGCCCCGGCGGAGGGCGGCAACATCATCGGCGGAGCGAGCGTGTATATCCTCAAGAGCCGCCCGGCCTCCGAGCAGCAGGCGGCCTGGGAATTCGTGAAGTACAGCACCTCGGCGGCCGCCCAGGCGCAGTGGCAGGCCGATACTGGCTATTACCCTGTCCGCAAGGCCGCCTACAACGACCCGGTCTCCAAGGAGTGGGTCGGCAAGTACCCGCAGTTCAACACGGCCGTCGACCAGATCCGGGCGGTGCCGATCAACCGCATCACCCAGGGGGCCGTGTTCGGCGTCTTCCCTCAGGGGCGCCAGCGGATCGAGGCTGCCATCGAGGAGGTCCTGCTCGGCCAGGCGTCCAGCCAAGACGCCCTCAACCGGGCCGCCGACGAGATCAGCGCCGCGATCGACAAATACAACAAGTCGACCGGGTGAGGTCCGACTGTCATCGTGAGCTGTCCGTAGTGCGGGGGCTCGTCCCCCGCTTTGTGCGGCGGGGACAAGCCCCTTCGCTACGGTGGCCTCCAGGGGGCCTCAGGCTGACACTTCTGGAACATCCGCCGCCGGTCTTGGGCGCTCGGGGGCGCCTGCCCGCGCGTTGGCCAGCCGACGAACGGCGATGCGGGCCAATAGTCCCAGAGGTACAAGCCCACCGGCGGCAAGCACGGCTAGGAGCGGATCGGCCGGGTACCGGTAGCGCGGCACGTAGCCAACCAGCAGCGCACTGGGAAAGACCAGCGCGACGATCGTCAGGGCCAGCAAGGCCGTAGGACCTCGTGGGCCCCGAATCAGGCCCCAGCCAAGCCCGAGTAAGGTTAGCAGCGTGAGCGGCGCGGCCCACTGATACGGCTGAAAGATGCGCGTCAGCGCCTCGGCCGTCTGATACTCGCGCTCCTCAACTTCGCTCGGAGGGCTGTACAGATGAGCGATCGACTGTTCAGCCGTCCACGTGTCGCGCAGCTCGCCGTCTTTGCGGGTAGACCAGTGCACTCGGAGCCGCTCGTCTTCGCCGACCAGCAGGCGACGGAATTTGGACAGCGTGCCCCAGAAGAAACGCTGCGGCTGGTCGGTAACGATCTCGAGCGCGACGTCTTGGAGCGCGGCGTTCGCCTCCACCTCGCTGAGCCCGTACTGCTCGCGGACGCGATGCGCGATCGCGCTCGGTCGTGCGTCGCGAGCCATCTGCGTGAGCACGAGTCGACGGATCGCAACGCGGGTTGGGTCGGTATCGTTGGTCGGACTATCCGGACCAGGGATCACGAACCCTTCGTCGTGGCGGATGATTCGGCCGACCAGCGTCTGGCCGACGGCCCCGGCCGATCCGACGCGGCCGGTCGCCAACGCGCCGCGGATGACCCACGGCACGAGCACCAGCGCGAAGCCAGTCAGCACCAGCGCTGCCGGCCGTAACGCTGCTCGCAGGTCACCTTTGTGCACGACGATCGCCAGCGGCGCGACTGCCAGCAGCGCCTGGCCGATCGGACGTGACAGCGCCGCCAACCCCAGAACGAGTCCACCTAGCACGTACAGCCAGGCGCGCTCTCGCTGGAGCGCGGTGACGACGAGCAGCATTCCGATAACCAGCAGCGGGATGAACAGCGGCTCGGCCAGGATGTAATGCTCGTAGATGAGCAGCGGGGCGGAGATCGCCACCAGCACCCCGGCCAGGAAGCCGGCCAGCCGACCAAACATGGCCTTACCGAGCAGGTACGTCGCGACGACCGTACCCAGCCCGAGCAGGTGCTGGACCAGCGCCAGCCCGTCCAGGTCTTCGCCCAGCGCCCAGACGACCCCACCGATGAGAAGGGGATAGAGGGGTGTTCGTCGCAGCGGCACGTCAAAGCCCTGGCCCCGCGCCAGCTCATACCCGGTCTGGAGGTAGGTCACGCTGTCGTGGCGCACGAAGAGCGGGGCCCGAAACAAGAACATCCCGCGCATGAACGCCGCGACGGCGATCAGCGCCGCAAGCAGCAGCAGATCGCGATGGCGCACCTAGCGCCTCAGGCTCGGGCCGAAGCCAATCAGGAACGCGGCCACCATCATCAGCAGCACGACCAACATGGTAGGGCCCGTGCTCAAGCCTGGTCCCCAGTTCAAGCTCCAGAGCAGATACGCTGCCCCAGCCAGCAGGACCGGAATGCCGATCAAGTTGGAGTAGTCCCACAGCCAGCCGAGCGCGTCGAGGGCGCTCGGGTCGCGACTCGGCTTCTTCCGACCCATCCGCTGTTCGAGCACTCGGCTGACCATAAAAACGGCGAGCGAGCCGACCGCCAGCATGAGCAGCAACTGGAACGCCGCCGCGCCACCCCCAAATAACGGCTGCATCGAACGGGTCCGGACCCTTCCCGTCAGCAACGGCTCACGGCTTCATCGCAGGACCGGGCTTGACCGCACACCAGGAGGGGCCGATAATTGAGCGACTGCTCTTCACGCCGCGGGCCGACTTCGACGGCTTCAGCGAGGGCACCTGGGTCCATACGAACTCGCTGGGCCTCCGCGAGCGCGAGCTGCCACTGGACAAGCCGCCCGGGCTCACGCGCTTGCTGTTCCTGGGCGACTCGGTCACGTTTGGACCGGGCGTACGTGACGACGAGCCATTCCCGAGGCTGCTCGAGGCGCGCCTGGCCGGCGCGCGGCCCGGCCGGGTCGAGACGGTCAACGCGGGCGTAGTCGGCTACAACACCACCCAGGAGCTGGCCCGCCTCCAGGACGTCGGGCTGGCCTACCGTCCAGACGTGGTCGTGCTGACCTTTGTCGTAAACGACTTGCTCGACGCGTTTTCGATCTTTGAGCACCAATACGAACCAACCGGCCCGCTGGCCACCGAGAAAGCCTGGCTGCGCCCCAACAGCCATCTGTATCGCTTCGTTCAGGATACGTACTGGCGCGCATCGCTCGACCTCCGACGTCTGCGGACTGGCCAAACCGAGCCGATGCGCCCGCGCGCGCGGTTCGAGGAGCGGCTGGCCGAGATCGCCGAAATCGCCGACACCGCGCGCTCCCACGGCGCCGCGTTCTTCCTCGTCCTCTACCCCGACAACCTCGACGATCCGGTCAGCCCGGGGCCGGACGGCCAACAGCTGAGCGTGCGCGACGAGCTGGTTCGCTTCGTTGGACGAACTGGCTATCTTTTCCTGGACCTCACGGGGAGCCTGGGAGACGTCCACGATCCTCGCGCACGCCAATACCGGCTCCGCGAAGACCCGCACCCCAGTCAGGCCGGCCACCAGGTGATCGCCGACGCCCTGGGCGGGCCACTGCGCTCTGTGCTGGCCAGTCTGCCCGGCGGGTAGATCACGACGCTGGAAGACAGGCCCGGTTCCTGGCCCCCGTCCGCGCGCGAGCTGGTGCTGGTTGGCGCCACGTGCGCGGTCCTGCTGATCGGCTTCTACACCTTCGCAACTCAACGCGTCGGGCTTCAGAAGGACGACGCCGGCCAGTACGTTCAGATGGCCCAGTCGGTCGATTACCTGGCGCGCCTGCCGTACAGCTTTCGGGCGCTCTCCCCGCTCCTGGCCGGGGCCTGGCCCGGGGGAACACTCACTGGATTCACGATTCTCACCCTCGTCTCGCTCTGGCTCGCCTGCCTCGCGCTGTACGCCTACCAGCGGACGCTCGGGCTCGTGCCAGCGGCGGCCCTGGCCGGCTCCGCCCTGTTCGCCTTCTCCGGTGGCGCCATCCGGATGCTCACAACCCCGGTCTACGTCGACTCGGCGACGTATCTCGCGGAGGCGACCGCGTTCCTTTGCCTGGCGCTCGGCCGCTACTGGCGATTGCTGGCCAGCGTGGTCGTGGGGGTCCTGAACCGAGAGACCGCGCTGTTTCTCGTCCCACTCTACTTCCTCGCCTCGCCGCCCAGCTCGCGGGGCCATCTACGGTCCGGACTCATGCTCGCGCTCCCACTGGCCGCGTTCGGCGGCCTGGTCCTGCTCAAGCTGTGGCTGGGCGGCGTGCTCGGTGGCGCGGTTCCCCTGACCACCTTAGCCCCCTATGCACGCACCTTCCGTCAGGACCTGCCGACCCTTCCCGAGCTGTTCGACGTGTACTCCACCTTCGGCGTGCTCTGGCTGCTCGGGCTAAAGAACCTGCCGGGCCCCACCCATATGCAGCGTTGCGCGCTCGTTTTCGCAGCACTAGTCGTGCTGCAGCTGCTAGTCTCACGAGGCGACGAGGGTCGCAACCTCTCTCACCTGTTCGTGATCGTCATCCCCCTGGCAATGCTGGAGCTCCAGCGCCTGCTGGTCTCTCGCGTGCCGGCCGGCGAGGCCGTCGGCGCGCTCTTCGTGCTGGCTTGCGCGGCGAGCATGGTCCACGCCCGCTGGACGATCTTCGAGCCGACCGCGCTGCGGTATTTCCTGGTGGGGGCCGGTACGCTGGTGGCCGTCGCGCTGGTCTCGCTCCGTGTCGCCAACCAGCGAGACACCAAGGCGCCGAGGCGTGCCTAAAGGCAGGAGTAGGTCGCGCGCCAGGAGACTTTATCCAGAGCGAATTGGGCCTACCTGGGCATCTCGCGGGCTGCCTTGCCGTTGCGCCCCTGGCCGCGGCAGCGGGGAGTCATGACGTTCCTGGCGTGGCGCAGCACGTCCTGGACCAATGGCGTTGGGGCGCGCGTTTGACGAGCGCCGCCTGAGCAAGCCCGTGACTAGTCACGCGCAACGAAGCCGCGCGAAATTCTTTGCCCTGTCAACACTCTAACCGACCTCCCTGTGAGCCTTTGCGTTCTTCGTTCTCGTGTCGAGCACCGGCTGGGTCATCCTGTGGCAGTATTTCATCATGTTGGGGGTGAGGGTCTTCTTAAGGAGCGCGGCGGACATCGTGACAAAGCTTCTCAGGTCGAACCTAGTAGAGTTCGTGGCGGCCGAGCAGCCGCTAGGTGGGCTGCCCGACCTTGTCGCACTGCCGACACAAGCTCCCGGGCTGCGATGTCCCACCGATGGATAGCTTTAGGTCCGCCCCTGGGCGCGATGCGTACGCCACGATCCGCGGCTTCGTCTATCAAGTCGAGCGCACGATTCCTGGTCTGGCTCAATCTACGCGAAGAACACGGTCCTCTCCTGTGAGGCCGGAGAGGATATCGACTATGTACGGAGGGCTCTCGGGCTCCCGCCGCAGACAACGGGACAGGATCGTCTGCTGGAACAGATCAAGTATCGACACGACAGGACATTTGTCTCTCCGCTCTCACATCGTGGTCCAGGCCATCGCTAATTACATTCGAGCGCGACGGGCGAACCCAGGGCTGGACGTTCGGTTCCGCTTCTTCACCAATGCTCAGCCCACTACGGAGCGTCAGGCTGAGTTCCCGCCAGGATTAGGCGGCATCAAAGCCTGGAACGCGCTCCGCGAGGGCACCCTAAGGGGCGAGGAAGCGAGCGGCGCGGTGCGCAGCAGGAAACGAGCCCGCCGAAAGCCCGCGAACACGTTGGCGTTCAGCGGCTAGGCCGCCCGAGATGACCACGTCCGCGTCGGCGATCGCCTCCGAGATCGCGCCGCGTTCGTCGCGCAGCGAGGCCTGGACCACGTCGACCTTCACCGCCTGCAATGCCGCGTGCGTCTCGTTGTTCGGATCGAGCAGCATCCCGGCGGCTATGGCCACCCGCCCGGGTCGGCCCCAGTGGCCGGGCTGCCAGCGCGCCAGCTCGCTCATGCGTTGGACCTCCCCCTCTCCCCTCACCCCCCTTCCCCCACGCGGGGGGAGGGGAGCCGCTCCCCTTCTCCCCGCGTGGGGGAAGGGGCCGGGGGATGGGGGACGCCGTCGGCAGTGGACGAGGCATTCTAGCCGAACGCCTCCACACCAACGCCGCCGCGTATACTCAGCCCTGCATGAGCAACACTCACAGCACAGGCCACGCTCACTCGAGCGGCACCGAGATCGTCAGTATCGGCACCGAGCTGCTGCTCGGCCGGATTCAGGACACCAACAGCTTCTGGCTCGCGGAGCAGATCGCCGACCTTGGCGGCTCGGTCAGCCGGATCACGGTCGTTGGCGATGACCAGGCCACGATCGTCGACGC
>WNFU01011495.1_pt1 | contig 20013 bp, 19 predicted proteins | sample 5400121 | NCBI WGS metagenome assembly WNFU01 (sample SAMN13153360, study PRJNA577476) | soil metagenome | isolation source: 100 cm soil or saprolite under grassland replicate 1 | place: USA:California | collected 2016-06-15 | reverse complement strand
CGGCGGAGGCCGCGTTCGGCGACGGCGAGGTCTTCCTGGAGCGGTACCTGGAGCGCGCCCGCCACGTCGAGGTGCAGATCGCCGGCGACGCCCACGGCCGTCTGCTGGCCTTGTTCGAGCGGGAGTGCTCGATCCAGCGTCGCCACCAGAAGGTGATCGAGGAGGCGCCGTCGCCGGTGGTGGACGATGCTCTGCGGCGCCGTCTCGGCGAGCTGGCGGTCGCTGCCGGCCGCGCCGTCGGCTGCACCGGGCTGGCGACCGTCGAGTTCCTGCTCGCCGACGGCGAGCCGCGGTTCCTGGAGATGAACCCTCGACTCCAGGTCGAGCACCCGGTCACCGAGTGCGTCACCGGGTGGGACCTGGTCGCGCTCCAGATCCGCCTCGCCGAGGGCTCGCCGCTGCCGGAGGCGCCGCCGTCCCTGGACGGCCATGCGATCGAGGCGCGCCTGTACGCCGAGGACCCCGCCGGCGGTTTCCTGCCGGCCGCCGGCACCGTGCACCGCTTCCGCATCGAGGGCCGGCCCGGCCTGCGGGTCGACACCGGCGTGGTGGACGGCTCCAGGATCGACGCCCACTACGACCCCCTGCTGGCCAAGGTGATCGCGCACGCGCCCACCAGGGTCGAGGCCGCTCGGGTGCTGGCCGCCGCGCTGGAGGGCGCGCGGCTGCACGGCCCGCCGACCAACCGGGAGCTGCTGGTGGGGGTGCTGCGCCACCCCGCGTTCCTCGCCGGCGAGGTCGACACCGGGTTCCTGGAGCGCGAGGTGGCCGGCGGGCTGGCCCTGGTGGCGCTGGGCCCGGGTTTGGGGCAGCGCTGGCTCAACGCGGTGGCGGCCGCGCTGGCAGGCCAGGCCCAGCGGCGCGCGGGCGCGACCCTGCCGTCCGGCTGGCGCAACAACCCCTCGCAGCTCCAGCGGACCGAGTTCGAGGGGATCTCGGTCGGCTACCGGCTGGGACGCGACGGTCTCCAGGTCGAGGTCGACGGCGAGCCTCGCGCCGCGCGCCTGTGGTCGTGCGGTCCCGAGCTGGTCGAGCTGGAGACCGACGGGGTGCTGCGCCGCTTCGAGCTGCACCGCGTCGGCGACCTGCACTACGTGGACGGCCCGCTCGGCCCGAGCGCCCTGCGCGAGCTGCCGCTCCTGCCTGAACCTGGACCCGCCGCCGGGCCCGCCGTGGCCGGGTCGCTGGTCGCCCCGCTGCCCGGCATGGTGCGGCGGGTCGCCGTTCGGCAAGGCGAGCGCGTCGAGGCCGGAGCACTGCTGGTCGTCCTGGAGGCGATGAAGACCGAGCACCGCGTCACCGCCCCGCGTGGCGGGGTCGTCGCCGAGGTCCCGGTCGCCGAGGGCGACGAGGTCGGGGTCGGGATGGTCCTCGCCGTGGTGGAGGAGGCGCCGGCCGATGCCTGAGGACGGCCCGGTCCGCTACAGCCTCGAGGACGGCGTGGCCTGGCTGGTGATCGACCGGCCGGAGCGCCGCAACGCCATCGACCGCGCGGTCGGCGCCGGCCTGTGGGACGGGTTCCGGCGCTTCGACGCCGACCGGCGGGCCAGGGTGCTGGTGCTCACCGGCGCCGGCGACGCCGCCTTCTGCGCCGGCGCCGACCTCAAGGAGATGGCGGCGATGGGCCTACAGGTCCCGCCCGCGGACATGGCGCCCCACCTCGGCGCCAACATCCAGATCGCCAAGCCGGTGATCGCCGCGGTCAACGGCGCCGCCTACGGCGGTGGCTTCCTGCTCGCCCAGATGTGCGACCTGTGCGTGGCCGCCGACCACGCCACCTTCGCGATCGCCGAGGCGCGCTGGGGTCGCGGCGCGCCCTGGGCCGCGCCGCTGCCCTGGCTGGTGCCGCCGCGCGTCGCCCTGGAGCTGCTGCTCACGGCCCGGCCGATCGACGCCCGCAGGGCGCTGGAGGTCGGGCTGGTCAACGCCGTCGTCCCCGCCGGGGAGCTGCGGCGGCAGGCAGCGGCGCTGGCGGCCACGATCGCGGCCAACGCGCCGCTGTCGGTCCGCGCCGCCAAGGCGATGGTCTACCGCTCGGTGGGCAGCGGGCTGCGCGAGGCGCTCGACGAGGGCTGGCGCCTGTTCGAGCCGGTCTACGCCAGCGAGGACGCGCAGGAGGGACCGCGCGCCTTCGTCGAGAAGCGACCGCCGCAGTGGAAGGGCCGGTGACGGCGAGCGAGAGGGGCTGGGATGGATTTCGCGGAGACCGCGGAGCAGGCCATGCTCCGGGAGGCGGTCGGCAGGATCGCCGCCAAGTACGGCCACGACTACTTCAGCGGGGACGATCCTGGCCCGCTTCGGCACGCCGGAGCAGCGCGACCGCTGGCTGCCCGGTCTGGCGACCGGCGAGCGCAAGATGGTGTTCGCGATCACCGAGCCGGAGGCCGGCTCGAACTCCCACCGGCTGTCCACCACCGCCACCCGCGACGGCGACGCCTGGACCATCCGCGGCACCAAGCATTTCATCTCCGGGGTGGACGAGGCCGCGGCGGTCCTGGTGGTGACCAGGACCGGCACGGACCCCTCCAGCGGCCGCGGGCGCCTGTCGCTGTTCATCGTCGACACCGATGCGCACGGCCTGGAGCGGACCATGATCCCGCTGGAGATCGCCGCGCCCGAGAAGCAGTTCCTGCTGTTCTTCGACGGCGTCAGGGTCCCGGCGGAGCGCCTGCTCGGCACCGAGGGCGAGGGCCTGCGCCAGGTCTTCCACGGCCTCAACCCCGAGCGGATCATCGGCGCCGCCGGCGCCAACGGCATCGGCCGCTACGCCCTGGCCAGGGCGGCCGCCTACGCGGGCCAGCGGCAGGTCTGGGGCGTGCCGATCGGCAGCCACCAGGGCGTCGCCCACCCGCTGGCCAGCGGCCGAACACTCTCTGGGATTGCCGAGGTCGTACTGAGGATGTGCCGTGACACCACCTGATCGAGCGACCAGAGGCACGCCGGGCGCTGAGAACGAGCGGTTCCAGCACCTGGCCGAGGCGGCGCTGGACGAGGCCCTGGCCATGCACCCGGACATGGCCACCGAGCTGGGGGACCACCGCTTCGACGACCGCCTGCCCGACGCGCGGCCGGAGGCGCTGGAGGAGGAACGCCGCACGATCGAGGGACGCCTGCGCGAACTGGAGGCGCTCGACCTGGAGGCGCTGCTGCCCGAGCACCGGGTCGACGCCGAGGTCCTCGGCGCGGCGCTGCGCAGGCGGCGCTACGAGCTGGAGGTGCTGCGCGAGCACGATTGGAACCCGCTGGTCGGCAACCCCGCGGGCGCGGTCTACACCCTGCTGGCGCGCGACTTCGCCCCGCTGGCCGAGCGGCTGCGCTCGCTGGTCGGCCGCCTGGCCGCTGTGCCGGAGTCGCTGGAGGTGGCGCGGCGCACGCTCCACGACATGCCCCGCGTGCACCTGGAGACCGCGATCGGCCAGTTCGCCGGCGCCGCCGCGCTGATCGGCCAGGAGGTCGACGCCGCGCTGGAGACCGAGCCGGCGCTGCGGCCGGAGATCGACGCCGTGCGGCCCGACGCGCTGAAGGCGGTCGAGGCGCACCGCCGTTGGCTCGCCGACCGGCTGGACTCGCTCGAGGGTCCGGGCCCGGACCCTCGCATCGGGCCGGAGCGGTTCGCGCGCAAGCTGGCTCACACTCTCGACGCGGCCGCGACCGCCGACGAGATCCTGGCCAGGGCCGAGACCGAGCTGGTCAGGGTCGAGGAGGAGATCGCCCGCACCGCCGCGCGCCTGGAGGGCAACGGCGCGGCGGGGCCGGAGGTGGTGCGCAAGGTGCTGGACCGGCTCGCCGAGGACCGGCCCGACGACACCACCATCCTCGACCTCTGCCGGCGGGCGCTGGAAGGGGTGACGGCGTTCGTGCGCGAGCACGACCTGATCACCGTCTACGACGACCCCATCGAGATCATCCAGATGCCGGAGTTCAACCGCGGCGTGGCGGTCGCCTACTGCGACCCGCCCGGGCCGCTGGAGCCGGCGGCGCTACCGACCTTCTTCGCGGTCTCGCCCACCCCCGAGGACTGGCCGCCCGAGCGCGTGCTCTCGTTCTACCGCGAGTACAACGCGCACATGATCCACAACCTGACCGTCCACGAGGCCATGCCGGGCCACGCGCTCCAGCTCGCGCACGCCCGGCGCTTCAACGGGCCGACCCGGGTGCGGGACGCGCTGTGGAGCGGGCCGCTGGTCGAGGGCTGGGCGGTCTACGTCGAGCGGGTGGCGGCCGAGCACGGCTACCAGGGCGACGCCCTGCGCATGCAGCAGCTCAAGATGCAGCTCCGCATGGTCATCAACGCGATCCTCGACGCCCGCGTGCACGCGCACGGCATGACCGAGGGCGAGGCCATGCGGCTGATGATGGAGCGGGGCCACCAGGAGGAGGGCGAGGCCACCGGCAAGTGGCGCCGTGCCCTGCTCAGCTCGACCCAGCTCTCAACCTACTTCGTGGGCTACATCGAGGTCAGCGACCTGGCCGCCGACCTCCGCGCCGGCACCCCCGGCCTGACCGACCGCGCCCTCCACGACCAGCTCCTCTCCCACGGTTCCCCACCTCCACGGCATCTTCGCACCCTCGTCGGCCTGTGACCGCACACGCCAGCCCGTCACCGCCCGGGCTCCTCCGCGAGCCACTGCTCGCCGGGCCGCCCAGGTGACGCTCGCCGGCGCGCTCGAGCCCGGCGACGAGTGGACCACCCTGTTCCAGGCCGCCCGGCACACCGCCGACGACCTCGACCTCACCTGGCTGCGCGCCTCGCTCCGCGATCCGGCTTAGGCTCCTTACTCCTTCCAGTAGCCGGAGGGGTCCAGCCGCTCCATGGCGGCGTTCACGAACGCGACGAGCCGCGGGTTGCGTAGCTTCTTCGCCAGCCGTGATTCGGCGGCGACGGCGGGGGTCTCGCGGTCGTCCGGCGTCCGCAGGCAATGCTCCTGCTCATGGATCAGCACGAGCGCGGTCATTGCGTCGACCGGCGCCTTCCATTCGCGGGCGGATTGGTGGATGAGCGGCATGTTGAGGACCACCGCGCAGTCGACCATCCCGGCGGTCACGCCATCGTCGGGCAATGCGGTCCCGAGGATGTCGTCGCTGGGCGGGCAGGAGCTGTCGCAGGCGGTGACGCCGATCTCCTCGATCCGCTTGAGGTGCAGGCGCTGGATCTCGCGGCTCCGCTGGTTGGCCATCTCGCCGCGGGCGCGGAGGATGGTCAGTGCCCGCTCCACGATCGCCCGGTTCTGTCTGGTCGCGTGACCGATCACCACCAGTGAGGAAGCCCGGCTGACCGTCCGCGGCATGGTGTTGAACACCGGTTTGTCGTCGCTTGCGGCCACCCGACCGCGCTGGGCGCAGCCGGCCACGGCCGCACCAGTGAGCAGCAGCACCACAGCGGGCAGGAGCCTGCGCCCGATCGATGTGGGAATGGCGAACTCCCGGCTATGGGTGGATCGCACCGTTTGATGGAGCATAGCGAGCTTGCCCTGCCCGCACCACCGGCGAATACCGTAGCCGTTCTCGATTTCCGCCACGCCCCGCCGCGGGTCCTCAGCGACCCCCGCGGCGGCCGAGGAGGATGCCCACGCCGGCGCCGAGCAGGACGCCCGCGGCGACGTCGCCCGGGTAGTGCATGCCGGTGTGGACCCGCGAGTAGGCGACCCCGATCGCCAGCGTCCCGACCGGGATCGCCGCAGCCGGGACGGTGATGGCGACGCTGGTTGCGAAAGCGGCCGCCGAGGCGGCGTGGCCCGAGGGGAACGACGGCGAGATCGGCACGCGGTGGGCGCGGCGGCCGAGCGGGACGGTGTCGAGCATTGGCCGCCGGCGGCCGAAGGAGCGCTTGCCGAGCTGGTTGGCGAGCGCGCTGGTGATGGCGAGCGCGGCCAGGCCGGTCCGGGCGGCGCGGCGCCCCCGCCGCCCGCCGGCCAGCGCCAGCCCACCGGCGACCGCCATCCAGAGCACGCCGTGGTCGGCCGCGCGGGTCAGGCGCGGCAACGTCTGGTCGAGCACCGCCGAGTTCCCGCGCGCGCTCCGCTCGAACAGCTCCTGGTCCAGCCGCCCCGCTGCCCGGCCCAGTGAGCGGATCCGGCGGTTCACGGCCGGCCGCCGGGCCGAGAGTCGGATTCATCGGAGCGGCGCTGCCGCCGGGCGACTGGCCTGCCGTGCTCGTCCCGTGCGGGTCCGAACTGGCGCTCTCCGACCCGGCCGAGCAGGCGGCCCAGCCGCACGAGCCCCGCCACCTGCTCGACGCGCCCCTCGGGGGTCGGGGCGATGCCCAGCGCCCGGCGGCGCGGGGCGGGGGACTTGGACTTCGCCGCCCGCCCGGAGGCTGGCCGGGGCGGAGGGAGCAGCACGCGCAGCGCCCCGGCGTGGATCTTGAACTCGACCGGGGTGTCGAGCACGACCGGCTCGCCGTCGATGCCGACCTCCAGCTTGCCGCCCGGCGAGTCGACCTCGAAGCTTCTGGTGGTCCAGCGCGCCCAGCCTTGCCCGGCCTGGTAGCGGCCGCTGAACAGGTTCTCGAGCGCGCGGCCGATCTCCTGCCCTTCGGTCCGGCGCAGCGCCGACACCTCCAGCATGCCCGCGTCCAGGCGCGGCCGACCGCCGAGCTCGGTCAGCGGGTAGGCGTTGTTGCTGACGAACAGGACCAGCACCTGGTCCCAGGCCACCCCGGAGCCGTCGCGGAAGGTCGCCCGGACCGGCAGGGCGTCGCGCTCGAGCATGCCCTCGAGGACGCCGTCGATCGCGCCCAGCCGGTCGTCGCGGTAGCTCGGCTCGTGCACCAGCGCGGCATAGACGCCGATGGAGGCGTTGTTGAGGAACAGCCGCCCGCCGACCGTGGCGACGTCCACGCGTCGCTCGGGGCCCGCCACGAACGCCTCGATCGCGGCGGCCGGGTCGCCGCGGTCCAGCCCGAGGTCGCGCGCGTAGTGGTTGCGGGTGCCGGCCGGGACGCACACGAAGGGCAGCTCGGCCTCGATCGCGACCGCGGCCACCGCCGCGAGCGAGCCGTCCCCGCCCGCCACGCCGAGCACGTCCGCGCCACCGGCGACCGCCTCGCGGGCGAGCGCGACCAGCTCGGCGGGGGTCCCTGCCTCGCGCACCCTGACGCCGTACCGGCCGGCGGCCTCCAGGAGCTGATCGCGGACCGCCTGGACGCTCCCGGAACGGGGGTTGAGCACCAGGGCTGGCTTCCGGAAGCCATGGACCTGGCGGCCAGGGACCTGCGAAGCCACCTGGCCGCGGGCTGCCACGACCTCGGGCGTGGTCTGGGCACCGCCGGCGATCGCGTCGGCGGGCTCCGCGCTGAGCGCCCGGCGGGTCGCGGGCACGAGCACCGGCAGCAGCAGCACACCCGTCAGCAGCCCGCGCCACTGGTGCCCGCCCACCCACAGCAGGTTGGGCACGATCGCGGCCAGGTCACCCAGCAGGCAGATCACCGCACCGCGCCGCCGCGTCGCCGAGCGCGTGAGCAGGGCGATGCCGCCAGCCGCAACGGCGATCAACAGGTGCCCCGGCAGGCTCAGCACCACGTGCACCCACCCGTGGGTCGTGACGGCCAGCAGCGCGAGCCCGATCGCCGACAGCGCGATGAACGCGAACAGCCATCGCGCAACGAACCGATCGAACCACACGATCCACACCAGCGCGGCCCGCCCCTGCGTCTCCATGCCGGCCATGTTGCAAGCCCCCATCCCCGTGTTCAACCAACGCGCAGCGCGCGGTTCAGCGCATCGGCAGCGGCCGGACTCGAAGGTGCCTCGTGCTGATGGAGACCACGCATCCCGCTTCGAGGTCCTTGACGAGCTGCGGCAGATTCGCCAAGAGCAGTTCCGACTGCTCATCCGGAGCCAGGTGATCGGCGGAACGCAGCAAGACGAGCGAGGGTCCCCGGAGGCCCGCCAGTGCCAGCATGGTAGCGAAATCGCTGTCCGCCGAAATGATGGCGCAGCTCGTGGCGATAGCGTGCTTCAGGATCTCCTCATCGCTGGCTGTCAGCAGATCGTGGTCACCGACGTGTGACGCGTCATGGCCGTCTTGCCGAAGTCGATTGGCGACGAGAGGGGACAGATTGGCGTCGACCAGGAGCTTCATGCTGACTGCGCGAGGGGCAGCTCCCGCTCTTGCATTGCGGCGGCGGCGAACTCGAGCGCGGCAAAGATGTCCTCTTGTTCGAGGTACGGATACTCCTCGAGGATCTGCTGCACGCTCCGGCCGGCGGCAAGCTGACCGAGGACGGCGCTCACTGTCACCCGCGTGTCGCGGATGCAGGGAAGCCCGCCCATTCGGCGGGGGTCGATGCTGATCCGTTCATAGGCCATGTCCGGATAGTACGTCTCAGAGCATGGCTCGCGCGAGTGGATTCCGCGGATGCTTGCTCAGCTACGCGCCGGAGCCGGGGGCGGGGAAGAGGAGGCTGCCGGTGGCCCGGTTGGGGGGCCAGACGACCTTGGTCTGGCCGCCCTGCCACTGGAGCTCGGCGATGGGCAGCTTCGAGGTGTGCCGGTCGTCGAACTTCACCGGCCCGACCACGTAGGTCTTGTCGGTGCGGCCGATCGCCGTGTTGATCCTGGCCTTGTCGGTGGACCCGGCGGCGCTGATCGCGTCGAGCAGGATCCGCGCGGCCGCGTAGCTGTCGGCGATGTGCTGCGAGTAGGTCTGCCCGGTCTGCCGCTCGAACGCCTGCCGGAGCTGGGCGGCGCCGGGGTAGGGGAAGGACGCGTCCCAGTAGCCGCCGACGATCACGCCGTCGCCGAGGCTGCCCACCGCCTGCGCGAACTGCACCGGCTCGGCGCCCTTCTCGGCCACGATCACCTTGGGCGCGTAGCCGGCCGAGGCCATCTGCTTGCGGATGGTGACCGCCTGCGGGGTCACGGCGTCGATCAGGAAGACGTCGGCGCCGGTGGCCTTGGCGTTGGAGATCAGCGAGTTGAACTGGGTGTTGTCGACGGGGAAGGACTGGTTGGACGCGACCGTGTAGCCGTAGCGCTGCGCCAGCGCCGGCCAGAGCTGCCCGCCGACGACGGCGCCGTCAGGGCCGTTGTCGTGGACGATCGCGACCTTCTTGTTGGTCTCGACGCCGGCCGCATCCAGTGTCTTGAATGGTGCCTCGGCCAGGTCCGGCTCGTCGAAGAACACGTCCCAGACGTACTGCCATTGCTTCACGCTCTTGAACGCCTCCAGCGGCGCGCAGCCGGTCACCATCGGGACCCGGTTGCGGTCGGCCACCACTCCGCCGGCGTTCACCAGCGCTGGCGTGCAGGAGCCGAGCAGCGCGGTCGCCCGGTTGCGGGTGATCAGCGTGTCGGTGTTGGCGGAGGTGGTGTTGGGGTCGGTCTTGTCGTCCAGCAGGACCAGGCGCACCTTGCGCTTGGCGCCGCCGACCTGCACCCCGCCGGCCTGGTTGGCCTCGTCGACGGCGTGCTGGTAGCCCCAGCGCTGGAAGCTGCCGAACCCGGCCAGGGGGCCCGACAGCGGGATCGACGCCCCGATGACGATCTCGGAGCTCGAGCTGGAGGAGGAGTTGCCGGCGCAGCCCGCCGCCAGCAGGGCCACGCACGCGACCAGGCCCGCGAGCACGGTCGTGGGCCGTCGCGCCGTCGCGCGCCGCCGGTCGCCCCTCAACGCCATTGCGCTCACCGTCTCCTCTATCGAGATCGTCTGTCCTGTATCGCAGCACAGCCGTCTCGCCACGAGCGGGTACCGTAGGCGGCATTACGAGTTATGTCAAGAGTTGGAAGGTATCTGCCGATGCTGCCAGCTCACGTCGATCGGCCGGGAGGGCGGAGTGGCGCTGGTAGAGCGGGTGGTCCGGGCCGCCCGCCGCAATGGGGGCCTCCCGCCGGGCGCGGCGCGGGCGCGTCAGGGCTCGTTCCAGGTGCAGAGGAGCATCTCGGTGGTGAAGCCCGGGCCGAACGCCAGGATCAAGCCGGTGGCTCCCTCCGGCGGGCGGCGCTGATCGAAGGTGCGGCGCAGCACGTCGAACACCACCACGCTGGAGACGTTGCCGACCTCGCGGAGGCTCTGCCACGACAGGTCCAGCCGCTCGGCCCGCAGGTCCAGGCCGTCGGCGACGGCCCGCAGGACCGCTGGCCCGCCGGTGTGGCAGAGCACGAACTCCAGGTCGCCCGGCTTGACGCCGTGCTGGCCGAGGAAGCGCTCGACCACGGGGATGACCCGGGGCACGGTGGCGCGGACCCTGGGGTTGGTGGCGAAGTGGAAGCCGCGCTCGCTGGTGGTGCCGGCGATGACCTGGGTCGAGTCCGGGACCAGGTGCTGGTGGTTGGCCACCAGCCGGACGCCGGGCGCGGCGTCGTCGCCGCGGACCACCGCGGCGGCGGCGCCGTCCCCGAACAGCCCGGCGCTGATGAAGTCCGAGATCGAGGTCTCCTCCGGCTGGTAGGACAGCGAGCACAGCTCGACCGCGATGACCAGCACGTTGGTTGGGCGTCCGTCCTCCAGCCGGTGCGGATGGGCGCGCAGGAAGTCGTGGGCCTGCGCCAGCGCGGTGCCGCCGGCCGCGCAGCCGAGCTGCTGGATGGGCAGGCGCCGGACGGTGGAGCGCAGCCCCAGCTGGCCGGCGATGTAGGCGTCGGGGCCGGGCAGCATGTAGCCGGTGCAGGAGACGACCACCAGGGCGTCGACGTCGATGGGATCGACGCCGGCCGCCGCCAGCGCGCGCTGCCCGGCGCGCGTGCCGAGCTGGACGGCATGGGTGGCGTAGAGCTGGTTGCGGGCGCCGAAGCTCTGGTGGTGGAGGGTGTCGTCCAGTGAGCGGACCATCCGGCGGGTGGCGACCTCGGTGTTGCGCATCACCTGGAGGCCGCGGTCCAGGTGGGGGAGGCCGCGGCGGCGGTCGGCGACGGCTTCGACCATCGACTCCTGGAGGATCAGGTGGTCGGGCCAGACCAGCTCGGGGGCGCAGACGGTGGCCATCTCACGGCGCTCCCGCCGTGCCGGGGGGCAGGCGCAGGCTGCACAGCGGCTGCCCGGGGGCGACGATCTGGCCCTCCCACACCAGCCACAGGTCCACCTGGCCGTGGAAGGGGCTGTGGATGGCCAGCTTGGTCGAGCCGTTGCGGAGCTCGCCGATCAAGGTTCCGCGGGCCACCGTTAGTGACCCGTTAGTGGCCGAGGGCAGGCTCGCCGGGTGGAACCGGCCATAGTCCGGCGCGACGACGAACTGGAGCGGCAGCACCACCACTTCCCCCTGGTCGCCGCCGTCGTCCCCGAGCCCGTCGAAGGGCCCGGAGCGACGGTCGTCGGAGCGCCGGCTGGTGTGGGAGAGCATCACCATGCGTCGAACGCTTCTGACTCGATCCCGTCCGCCGGCACGAACTGGTGGTCCGGCGTCCCGCCGCGCGCCGGCGGCTGGCTGCGCGCCGGCGACTCCTGGTGCGCCTGCCAGCTCTGGCCGCACCAGCACGGCGGCGGTGCGATGGACCGTTGCGGGGTGATCAGCATGAGCGCCCCCTTCGTCTGGCTCGGTAGCATGATAGTGATCGCTCTCTCTAACGAGGTCAAGCCTTCAATCGGGAAGGGAATGCAGTCGCGATGACCGACAGCAGCTTGGGCCGCCGTGGCTTCCTGCGAATGGCGGGTGGACTGTCAGCGGCGGCGGGACTGGCGGCGCTGCCGGGCTGCAGCTCCGGTGGCGGCGGCGCGGCGGCCTCGCGGCCGATCCGCTTCGGGGCGGTCTCGTCGCAGAGCGGAAGCCTCGCCGGGTTCGGCCAGGCCGATGCCTTCGTGTTCCAGCAGGTCCGCCAGGAGCTGAAGGACGGGCTGCGCGTCGGCGGCAGCTCCCACCCCGTCGAGATCCTCGTCCGCGACAACGCCTCCGACCCCGACCGCGCCGGCGAGGTCGCCCGCGACCTGATCGAGAGCGACATCGACCTGATGGTCGTCGCCGGGGCGCCCGAGACCGTGAACCCGGTCGCCGACGCCTGCGAGCGCGCCGGGGTGCCGTGCCTGTCGAGCAGCGCGCCGTGGCAGCCCTGGTACTTCGGCCGCCAGAAGGACCCCGCCCACCCCCAGAGCTTCCAGTGGACCTACCACTTCTTCTGGGGGCTGGAGGACATCATCCGCGTGTTCGGCGGCTTGTGGCAGCAGATCGACAACGACCAGACGATCGCCGGCCTGTTCGCGCTCAACGCCGACGGCGACGCCTGGGCCGACCCCGCCCGCGGCCTGCCCGGCGCGTTCAAGCCGCGCGGCTACCGCTTCGCCCCGGTGCCGCGCTTCCCGGACCTGAACGACAACTTCGACGCGCAGATCTCGGCGTGCATGGGCGGCAAGGCCGACATCCTCACCGGCAACCCCCAGCCGCCCGACTTCGCGACCTTCTGGAACCAGGCGAACCGGCGCGGCTACCGGCCGGTGGTCGCCACCGTCGGCAAGGCGCTGCTGTTCCCGGCGTTCGTCGAGGTCCTGGTGCCCAACGCCAGCGGCCTGGCGACCGAGGTGTGGTGGCACCCGAGCTGGCCGTTCCGCTCGTCGCTGACCGGCCAGACCTGCGCGCAGCTCGCCGCCGACTACACCAGGCAGACCTACCGGCAGTGGAGCCAGCCGCTGGGCCCGATGCACGCCGCCTTCGAGGTCGCCGTGGCCGCGCTGCGGCGCGCCGGGGTGGGCGACTCGCGGGCGATCGTCGACGCCATCCGCTCCACCGACATGCAGACCGTCGTCGGCCATCTGGCATGGGGCAAGGACCGCGGCCTGCCGCCGACGGTGGCCCGCTCGCCGCTGGTCGGTGGCCAGTGGCGGCAGGGCCGCGACTTCCCCTTCGACCTCGTGCTCGTCAGCAACGCCGATTACCCCCAGATCCCCGTCGCCAGCAGGCTCCAGCCGCTGGGCACGGCCTGACCACCCGCCAGGGAGTCACGATGCTGCAGAACCTGCAGATCAGATCCAAGCTGGTCGCGATCCTGATCCTGCCCTTGCTCGCCCTGGCCGTCCTGGCCTCCAACCTGGCGATCTCGCGGATCTCCGCAAGCGTGGAGGCGGACCGGCTCGCCAAGATCACCCAGTTCGGCGCCTCCAGCCTCACCGACGTGGCCGACGCGCTGCAACGCGAGCGGGCGGTCACCAACTGGTACGTCGCCAGCGGCCACAAGCGCAATTTCGGCACGATGATCGCCGACCGCGTGCTGGTGAACGAGGCCGCCCACGCACTGGACACCAGCGTCCGGCAGGTCGACCTGGGGGACTACCCGCCGGCGCTGCGCGCCGACCTGACCAGCGCCCAGAGCCAGCTCTCCCGGTTGCTGGCGCCGGGCGGCCAGCGCGCCCGGCTGGAGCGGTCGGGCGCCACCGTGGCCGACGTGAGCCGGGTCTACGACCCGCTGATCGCCAGGCTGATCAACGCCATCGCCGGCATCGGCGCTTCCGACACCACCTCCAGCCCGCTGACCCGCAACCTGGCGGCGTTCACGGCGCTGGCCCGCGCCAAGGAGGCCAGCTCCCAGAGCCAGAGCCTGGTGCTGGCGGTCCTCACCAGGCGCAAGTTCAACGCCGACGAGTACCACCAGTTCGCCGCGCTGGACGGCCGCCAGGGGGCCTGGCTGGAGCAGTTCCAGGCAGCCGCCAGCCCGGCGCAGCGCGACCTGTTCGCGCGCACCGTCGCCGGGCGCGACATCGACCGGATCGCCGCCATCCAGCAGCAGCTCCTGAACGCGCGCGACGTCCCCGTCAGCCTCACCCCGCAGTCGTGGTTCTTCCCGACCTCCGCGCGCGCGGACCTGCTCCACCAGTTCGAGCTGGGCATCAAGGACGACGTGCTGGCCGCGGCCGCGTCCACCCGCTCCTCGGCCAGGCAGCAGGCGACCGTGGTGACGCTGGCCATGGCGCTGATCCTGGGGCTGGGCGTCGGCCTGTCGCTGCTGCTGGCCCGCTCGATGGCGCGGCCCCTGCTGGTGCTCGAGCGCACCGCCCGCGGCGTCGCCGACGACCAGCTCCCCGGGGTGGTCGAGCACCAGGTGGCCGTGCGGGTGGCGGTCGAGCAGGCCGCCCTGCGCCGCTCGATCGGCGACATGATCCTCAACCTCGCCCGCCGCTCGCAGAGCCTGATCGACCGCCAGCTCGAGCTGATCGACGAGCTGGAGCGGGACGCTGAGGACGAGGCCCTCGAGCAGATGTTCCGGCTGGACCACCTGGCCACGCGCATGCGGCGCAACGCCGAGAACCTGATCGTGCTGTCCGGCGGCGCCGACGCGGCCCGCCGGCTGACCCAGCCGGTGCCGCTGGTCGACGTGGTCCGCGCCGCCATGAGCGAGGTCGAGGACTACCCGCGCGTCGAGCTGCTGCCGATCGACGAGGTCTCGCTGACCGGCCACGCGGTCGCCGACGTGGTGCACCTGCTGGCCGAGCTGATCGAGAACGCGACCTCCTTCTCGCCACCGGGCACCAAGGTGCAGATCGCCACCCAGCAGGCGGCCAACGGCTACGTGCTGGAGATCGAGGACCGCGGGCTCGGCATGAGCGACAAGGAGCTGATCGACGCCAACCAGCGGCTGGCCAACCCGCCGGCGATCGACTTCGCGGTGTCGCGCGTGCTGGGCCTGTACGTGGTCGGCCGCCTGGCGCGGCGGCACACGATCAAGGTCCAGCTCCGCCACTCCTGGTACGGCGGGGTGACCGCGCTGGCCATGCTGCCGGCCGGGCTGATCACCAGGCCGGGCGTTTCGGTGCTGCCGACCGGCGAGCTGCCGGAGCTGGTCGCGCCGGCCGGGCCGCGCCACGCCGCGGAGGGTTCCTGGGACGAGGCCGGCGACGGCGTGCCGGCGGAGGTCGGCGCGCCGATGCGGGCGGCTCGGCCGCTGGAGATGGCGCGACCGGCGCCGCAGGTGCCCTTCGAGGAGGCTGTCCCGGTCGAGGCAGGGGTCGACCACCTGCCCATCTTCGAGCAGGCCCGCTCGGACTGGTTCGACACCTCCTCGAGTGCCGCCGCCTACGTGCCGCTGCGCCGCCAAGCGCCGCAGCAGGAGCCTCCCGTCCCCGGGCCGCCGCTGCCGCCCGCGCGCCTGCCCGAGCCGCCGCCGGCGCCGCCGCATGTGCCCGGGCCGCGGCCGGCCGCTCCGGAGGTCCGGCGACAGCCGCCCGCCCCGCCGGCCCCGCCGCCAGCGGGGCCGGGCCGGGCGAACCTGCCAAGGCGCGTGCCGCACGCCACCATGGCTCCCGGTCTGGACAACCGGTCCGCGCCGCCGCCTCCGCCCCCGGCCGGAGGTCGTGGCCGCACGCCGGACCAGATCCGGGCGATGCTGTCGAGCTATTCGAGCGGCCTGGAGCGCGGCCGGCGCATGGCCGGTGGGACCGACCCGTCGCGCCGCAACGGCGGCGGCCCGTCCAACGACGGGCCCATCGACCACCCCGACGCGACCGAGGAACTGTCATGACCATCGAGCTGAGCAAGGACGCCCAGAGCCTGAACTGGCTGGTGGAGAGCTTCGTCCGCAACACGGCGGGCGTGGCCCACGCTGCGGTGCTCTCGACCGACGGCCTGCTGGTCGCGGTGTCCGAGCGCCTGGACCGCGACCGCGCCGACCAGCTCGCCGCCATCGCCTCGGGCCTGGAGAGCCTCACGGAGGGCGCCGCCCGCCTGTTCGAGGCCGGCACGGTCAGCCAGACCGTCGTCGAGATGGACAAGGGCTTCCTGTTCGTCATGGCGGTGAGCGACGGCTCCTGCCTGGCGGTGCTGGCGGCACCCTCCTGCGACGTCGGCGTGATCGGCTACGAGATGGCGATGCTGGTCACCAAGGTCGGCGACGTGCTCACCCCGCAGCTCCGGGCGGAGCTCCAGGCCGTGTTACCGCGATGACCCAATCGGGGGGCGACGAGCCGGAGCGGCCGCAGCCGCGTCTGGTCCGTCCGTACGCCCTCACCGGCGGCAGGGCCCGGAACCTCTGGACCTCCCTCCAGCTCGAGGCCCTGCTGAGCACCACCTCCACCGCCACCGGGCAGATGGCGCTCAGCCCAGAGCAGCGCACGATCGCCCAGCTGTGCCACCACCACTTCCAGTCGGTCGCCGAGATCTCCGCGCTGCTGAAGCTCCCGCTGGGGGTCGTGCGCGTGCTGGTCGGCGAGCTGGTCGACCGGGGCGTCCTGGAGCTGTACCAGCCCAGCCACCAGAACGAGCATCCCGACCGCGCCCTCCTGGAGCGGGTCCTGGACGGTCTGCGCCGGATCTGAGCCGGGATCGGCCGGTCAGCCGGCGGTGTAGCCGCCGTCGACGTACAGCACGTGGCCGGTGCAGAAGTCCGAGGCGGGGGAGAGCAGGAACAGCAGCGCCCCCACGAAATCCTCCGGCTCGCCGAGGCGGCCGAGCGGGATGCGGGACAGCATCGCCCGGCGCGTCTCGGCGCCCGGGCCCTCCTCCGCGTACATCCACTCGGTCAGGTCGGAGCGGAACACCGTCGGCGCGATGGCGTTCACGTTGATGCGGTGCCGGCCCCATTCGCACGCCAGCGTCTTGCAGAGCAGGTCGACGGCCGCCTTGGACGGGCTGTAGGCACCGTAGCCGCCAGGCAGGCCGAGCCTGCCCCTGGTGGACGACAGCAGCACCACCTTGCCGCCGTCGCCCTGCTCGATGAGCTGGCGCCCGGCCGCCTTGCACACCAGCCAGGTGCCGCGCACGTTGGCGCGCTGGACCTCGTCCCAGTCGGCGGGGTCCTGGTCGACGATCAGCGCGACCTTGTTCAGGCCCGCGGCGGTCACCACACAGTCCAGCCGCCCGTGGGCCCGCACCGCCGCGGCGACCATCGCCTCGGCGTCGGACAGCTCGTCGGGCCGCAGGTTGACCAGCACCGCCTCGCCGCCGAGCTCCTTGACTTCCTGGCCGACCGCCTCCAGCTTGGAGAGGTCGCGCGCGGCCAGCGTCACGCGGGCGCCGGCCGCGGCCAGCGACAGCGCGGCGACCTGCCCGAAGGCGCCGGTCGCCCCGGTGATCAGGACGGAGCGCCCGGTCACGTCGAACAGCGATCGCGGGTCCCGCACGACCCGCGGCGGCTCGTTCACGACCGCCCGTCCTGATGCACCGGGGCGTCCCACTGGGGTTCCCCAGACCCCTCCGGCAGTGGGTACGGCATGATCACCAGCATCGAGGCTGGCAGGTTGGTGGTGTTGGAGATCGACCTGGGCTCGCCCGGCGCCAGGCGGCAGGAGTCCATCGGGCCGAGCGTGACCGAGCCCGCCGGGGTGGTCACGGTCACCTCGCCCCGCACTACCACGTAGACCTTCTCGAGCGGCGTGGCGTCCAGCTCTGCGCCGCCGCCCGGCAGGAAGTGCGACAGCCCCACCGAGAAGTTGGCCGCCCCGCTCGCCTCGAACCCCTGGAGCCGCAGGCAGCGCACGTCCGCGTGCTTGGGAGGGAAGTACGGCTTGGCGTCGCCGAGGCGCACGACCTCCATCGCTCAGGCCCCCTCCGCGCCGGCGGCCGCCGCGCCGGCCTCGGCCTCGCCGCGCTCGATCCGATATTCGCCGGTGGGGTCGACGATTGCCACCAGTCGCACGATCGAGCCGTCGCCGTACTGCCAGCGGATCGGGAAGGCCGCGAAGGTGCAGCGGCGGCCGGTGACCTTGTCCAGGTCGCCGCCGACGTTCTCGAAGCCGACGATGCCGTTGCCGAGGAGCTGGCGGTGGCACGGCTCCCACTCCGGGAAGTCGTCGCGGGCGTCGCGGCCGGTGAGCTCCCGGTACTCGTCCAGCGCCCACGGCGCCAGCGGCGCGCTCGGCGCCTCCGGGTGCCAGCCGATCGCGGTGGCCAGCGGGTGGTCGAGCGCCTGCTGGTCGACGCCGACCGCCTTGACCCCGCGCTCGCGCAGCCAGATGCCCGCCTCCTTGTAGAGACCGGGCGAGTAGATGAAGTACTTGCGGTTGTCGGCGTAGTAGTGGTGCCAGCCGGTGTTGATGACCACGAAGTCGCCCGGGCGGATCTCGGGCCGGGCGGCCTCCAGGTCCTCCGGGGTGATGACCTCCCACTGCTTCTTGGGGATCGAGACCGCCACGCCGGTCCCGAAGAACTGCTCCAGCGGGACCTCGTCGGTGTAGGGCGTGCCCTCGACCACGTGCGCCGGGGCGTCCAGGTGCGTCGTGCAGTGCATCACCGTGCTGATCCGCTGCGACAGCACCCCGGACTTGGCGTGGTAGTGGATGCGCTTGATCTCCACGTCGTCGAAGTACGGCCACAGCGGCGCGTTGGGCCCGAAGGTGTGGCTCAGGTCGTAGAACTCCAGGCCCGTCCGCCCGGCCGGGTGCATCTCCCAGGCGTCACGGTCCATCACCGGTGCCGGATCGGCGGATCTCGGTGCGGCCATTGGCGACATCCTCCGACTGTCCTGCCCTACGGTACAGCCCAACCACGATGCGGTCCTGATGTCAGACCTTGGCAGGACGGTGCGAACTTGTCAATTTCGGCCGAGGCGACGACGCGAGCAGCTCGGTGATGCGGCCGCACGCCTCCGCGAGCGCGGTCGCCAGCGGCTCCCGGTCCTGGAAGCGCAGGGCCGGCAGGGGGATGGTGAGGGCGGCGCGGCCCCCGGAGCCGTCGGGGATGGTCTGCCCGATCGCGCAGATGCCGGCGGTGTGCTCCTGGTCGTCGAAGGCGATCCCGGTCTCGCGGACGCGCTCCAGCTCCTCCATCAGCTTCGAGCGGCTGGTGATGGTGTTGGGCGTGAGCCGCGGGAGCCTGGCGGGCAGCAGCGCCCTGACCTGCTCTGGCGGCAGCTCGGCGAGCAGCGCCTTGCCATTGGCGGTGCAGTGGGCCGCGAACCTGGCGCCCACCGCCGAGACCGCCTGGAGCCGGTGGGGCGCGGCCACCTGGTCGATGAAGATCACGTGGTCGCGGTCGAGCACGGCCAGGTCGACCGTCTCGTTGACCTGCTCGGAGAGGCGCTCCAGGTGCGGCCGGATCTGCTGGCGCAGCTCGCCGAGGGCCGCGGAGGCCAGTCCGGCCAGGCGCGGGCCGAGCCGCACCCCGCCCGCCGACGAGACCGGGACCAGGAAGCGCTCGGTGGTGAGCGCCTTGACGATCCGGTGCACGGTCGAGCGGGGCAGCTCCACGCGTTGCGCGATCTGCGCGAGGCTCAGGCCGCCGGGCGACGCCTCCAGCGCCGCCAGGATCCTGGACGCCCTCGTGATGGCCTGCACCTCCGAGCCGTCGGTAGGTTGGCTCAATGCGCTCCCTTCTCATGGCGTGGCCATTGATAGATCGGGGGGACTCCTTCGTCGCCCCCCCGAACCCCCCCAGCCGGTTCGCTTGACATGTCTGGGATGGGACCATAGCGTACGCGCCTACGGGACAAGTGTGCTGCGATACGAGACAGCACCCGCAGGTGAGGATTGGGTTGCAGGTTCCCAGCGCACACACGCTCGTCACCGCACTGGTCTCCGGCGTCCTGCTCGGTGGGCTGCTCGCCATCACGGCGCTCGGGCTCTCGCTCGTCCTCGGGGTGATGCGGCTCATCAACCTGGTCCACGGCGAGTTGGTGATCGCGGGCGCGTACCTCGGCTACGTGCTGCTGTCGAAGCTCGGCCTCGATCCGTTGGCCGGCCTGCTGCTGATCGCCCCCGCGCTGGCGCTGCTGGCCTATCCGCTGCAACGGGTCCTGTTGCTGCCGCTGGTTGGCAAGGGGGTCCAGGCCCCGCTGCTGACCACCTTCGGCCTGTCGGTGATCGCCCAGAACCTGTTCGTGCTGGTCTTCAGCGCCGACACCAGGTCGCTCGGCCGCTCCTACGCGACCGCGTCGCTGCACCTGGCGGGCCTGGAGGTCCCGGCGATCTACGCCATCTCCTTCGCGGTCGCGCTGGTGGTGGTCGGCGGCGTCCACCTGCTGGTCCAGCGCACCGGCGCGGGCCGCGAGATCCGGGCGGCAGCGGAGGACCCGGTGGCCGCCGCCGTGCTGGGCGTGGACGTCGGCCGCGTCTACGCGCGCACCTACGCGCTGGCGACGGCCTGCGCCGGGGTCGGCGGGGTGCTGGTCGGGCTGGCGTTCTCGTTCGAGCCCACCACCGGCACGAGCTACCTGCTGAGCGGGT
>WNFU01009239.1_pt1 | contig 20018 bp, 11 predicted proteins | sample 5400121 | NCBI WGS metagenome assembly WNFU01 (sample SAMN13153360, study PRJNA577476) | soil metagenome | isolation source: 100 cm soil or saprolite under grassland replicate 1 | place: USA:California | collected 2016-06-15 | reverse complement strand
TTTACTATGCGATCGTTTATGAGGCGCCGGTGCTTGGTGCTTTGCAGCGACTGAGAGTTTCGGTTAGTCAGACGGAAGCCGCTGATGAGCCTGCGTCCGCAGCATTGGGAACCGCCACCGGGCGAAAGTAGTTTGTGGTTGAAACGTTATTTTCTGAGAAGAGGCAGAAATCATGAATAATCAAACTGCGGATCGCGAGTCGCGTAATGGTAACGGTTTTCACGGGGATCGGCGTGTGGTTCTCGAAGAGCTTGATGACGAGATCGCGGGTGATGGAGAACGTGAGTTTGTTGGCGACGATGAACGACGTGCTGTCTTGATCGATGAAGAAGGCGATATGGTTGCGGGGGTAGAGGAAGAGCGCGGCGAAAAACAGGGAAAGGGCCGTGGCCGTAGAGCGGTTGTTGGTCTTGGTGTGTTGATTGTCATCGTTGCCTGTGCTGCGATCGCCGGCTGGTTTGTGATCGGTAAGGGAGCCACACGAAAGGCGAAGGTGCCGGTTAATGGAAGTAATGCGTCGACGAATTCAGGCGCTGAATCTGAAGAAGCAATGACGCGACAGGCTATTGAGCAAGCTCGTGTGAGTGGTCCAGGTATTACGTTGAGCGATGGGTCGGTGGTTAGGCCGGGCACGTTGCCGCCAACGACGGGAATGGCGCCTGGTTCGAATGTGCCCGTGACGCAGGTGGCGCCAGTCATCAACGGAGATTTATCCAGCACGGTCAATTCGGCCCAGCCAAATACGAATACTGAAAGTTCGAGAAATAGTGAGGCAAAGTCAACTGTTGCGCGGACGGTCGCGGCCGTTGTGGGGCGGAACAATGAGCGCTCGGTGAGGATTGCTGAGGATGTAAAGCTAGCGACTGATGTGCGTGGTCGTGCGGGCGTTCGTGAGGGGAGTGCGGACGAGGTACGCAAGGATCCGAGCGGCATCGCGTTGCCTTCGTTCGGGAGCATGTTGCCTGTGAAAAGTCTTGGGGTGCTTTATACCTTGCGGTCTGGTGGATTGGTGCGGCTTGAACTCACGCGGGATGTGAAGGGTAAGGGTTGGTCCATGGCTCGAGGGACTGTTTTAGTGGGCGCGTTGCGAGGGGCGGAGTACGACCGGGCTTTTGTTTCATTAGTCGGGTTTATTGATTCGGAGTCTGGGCGGTTTGTAAAAATCACTGGCGATCTGCTTGGTTCTGATGGGGGTCTAGGAATCCGTGGCAAGAAGAGGAAGATGTCGAGTGGTTGGGCGCGCGCGCTCTCCCGTCTAGGCGAGGCGGGTTTGAACATCGCGGGAACTTTAGCGGGCTCGGTGGGTCGAAGGCCGATCGTGATTAGTGATGCTTTCGGTAGTTATGGCGGACGGGTGACAAACGAATTGGACGGGGCGCTGATTGGTCGAGATGGTAATAGCTTTGTGGAGGTAGCGGCTGGTAGTTCAGGCTACATCATGATCACGGAATTGCCGGAGTCGATTCAGGGTGTAGACGCCTTGGCGAAATTATCGGGGCGTGATGTTGAGGAACGCTCTGATGCGGACCAGCCACGTCGAACGACCGGTATCTCTGAGCGTGAGCTGGCGGAACTGATTCAGTCAGGAGAGATCCGGAACGGATCAAAGCGGCGTTCTCACGCATGACTCCTGAAATGCGACGGGTGGCGGAGGCAGTGGTGAGCGGGGATTTGGCGGCGCGATAAGGGCTACACATGAATCCAATGAATCCAGATAAGCCAAGCATTAACCCGCGTACTGTTGTTACGGACGGCGGGTCTGTGGCTCTGGCGCGAATGTTGGCGGGAACCGGTTACATGGTTCAGGAGAGAGTCCTCGGCGATTTGACGCAGGCAATTAAGAGCGGTGCTCCGCATTTGATCGAAGGGGAGCGGGGCTCAGGGAAAACGGCTTTAGCCGAAGCCCTGGCGATCGCTTGTAACCTTCCGGTTTTTTATTTGCAGGGAATGGAAGGTTTGGAACTCGAGGATGTGCTTTATAGCTGGGACAGAGAAGGTCAGTCTCAGTGGGTGCGCCAGGCGATTGCTTCGGGAATGGATTTGAAGGAAGCACGTGAGAAGCAATGGGGCGCGGACTATCTGATGTTTGGCGAAGCTTTGGGAGCTTTTGAGTTTGCCGCGCGTACAGGGGTTGTGCCGATCCTCATCGTGGATGAGATCGATAAGCTCCAGGATACGACTGAGGACATGTTGTTGCAGTTATTCGGTCGTGGTTATGCGCACGTGCCGCGTTACGGGGATGTCGGCGAGAGAGATCCATCGCGATGGCCGGTAGTCGTTTTATTGTCAAATGACATTAGACATGATCTGTCGGCGCCGATGCGCTCTCGTTGCGTCTATACGTGGATGGATATGCCGAGCGCACGTGAAGAGGTAGCCATATTGTGCGCTCGTGTGCCGGATGCGTCGCGCGAGGCGGTGGCTTGGGTGGCGAAGCTGCTTGACTGTATTCGTGCGATACCTGGAGTTCAAGACAAACCTGCGCTGCGCGAAGGCATTTGTTTGTTGAGTGCTTTCATGCGTGATGCGGTGCGAGAAGTAGATGAGGCTACTTTGACATCGTACTTGTGTTTGATTACGAAGCGGCGGGGTGATCGTTCTTATCTACAGCAGTCGATGGCGCGAATCGAACTTGCAGTTAATGAGCGGCACGATGAAGTCGACGCGTGGGTAGAACAGGAGTTTGGTTTGCGCGAGCGTGGGCATCTGGCAGCCGTGGCCTGAGGTGCTTTGAATGGCTAGGAGTAAATCACAAAAATCACTTGGACGAGCATTCCTGTCTTCACCATTGGCAGTGGTGTTGTCGGTAGCGATTGTGGTGGTGTTTGTAATGTCATTTGCTGGATACGTTCGTCGCGGTGGCTTCTGGTCGCCCGAAGTAGAAGCTCGGGTAATCAATGAGCGTGATCGCAGTCGTAATCGGCAAGATAACGGGACGAATGGCAAACAACGGATGTTTGCGTTTCAAGGTGAGGTCTATGACGAGGCGGAGCAGGTCAGAGAGGCGGCGTCTCTCGTTATGGGTACGACGTTATTGGCGGTCCAACAGTCCCTTGAACGGAAGCCGTTTGCAACTGTTGAGGGCTTGCTTGCGGGTGTAGTTGAGGCAGGGTTGTTACCGCCGGGATTGAGCCAGGACCGCGGTAGTACTTCTGTGAGTTCTGAGCATGCGGTCTATTACATCCGGTTCAGGGCGGAGCCTCTTGGAGTCGAAGTGCTGTCGCTTAGTAAGGGAAAGGGTGATGGGGTTGCCATAGTGGTCCGTTTACCGGATGACGAGTTTGCGGAAAACGCATTGACTTACTACGTGGTTTCTAAAGCAGGAGTTCAGATGCCTGGGGCGTTTGCGCCGGCAGCGCAGTTGATTGGTGCTGGTTGGCGGCCTGAGAGTTTTAGGGCGGCGGAGGTTTCATCTGCTGAGCGAGACAAGCAGCGTGAATGGCTAGCTGCGCCTGTTCGATAGGGTGTTTGAGTAGCAAGAGAAGGCGGATGAGGAGATCTTCATGTCGTTCGTTAAAAGAATAGAAGAGTTCGATGCTACCCGGGGTATTCCGCGGCCGGCAGACATGCAAAGCATGCCTGCTTACCAGGCGTTCTTGCGGGTAATGTCGGCTGGCGTCATGATGTTCTTATTGACGGGGTGCGGTGGATTATCGGCGTATTTGCTTTGGCTCTCTGGCGGCTATCTGGAAGTCTCAACTCAAACAAAACTTTATTTTCTCATTGCGATGCTTGCGTGTGTGCTTGTTGCTTGCATGGAGAGTTTGCAGGAGGTTCTGCCGTATTACAGGATTCAGCAGAGGTTAACTTTTGGGACTGGACGTTGGGCGGACGAGCTGTATTTAAAGACCGCCGGGTTTGCTTTGAAACTCGCAGATATGGTTGGCGGTCTCCCTCGTGGGTCGCTGCGGATTGGCGAAATGAAGAGGGGCTATAGCCTGGTTTTGAATGAAACTGAGTGGTTGCGGCATATTGCCATTTTTGGTCCTCCAGGATCAGGAAAATCAAAAACGTTCTTGATGAATATGCTTCGGGACATGGCTCGGGGCGGATCGGCGATTGTGCTTGATCCGAAGGGGGAGCTTTTTGAACAGACGGCTGGAGCGTTTCGTCAGGTATATCGACTTGATTTGGATAATCCGTCGCGATCGGATAGGTGGAATTTTCTGCCCAAGTGTAAGGGCCGTGCGGAATTTGCGGGGCAGATGGCTGGTACGATGATCGGTTTGGAGGGGACAAAGTACAACATGGCGGATCCCTTCTGGCAGGAATCAGAGCTGTTACTTTTGAAAGCTGTGCTGCTGCATTTGCCGGATATCGTTGAAGAGCCGACGCCACCGATGATTTTTGAGTATCTGGCTCTGCGAGCTTTGAAGGACATTGAAAGCGAAATGCTGAGTTCGGAAAACGAGAAAGTGAGACTTGCGTGGGGGGCCTTTCAAAAGGCGCCGCCGCAAACTCAGGGAAGCGTTATTACCGGTTTGATGAATAAGCTGGGAACGTTCCAGGAGGAACACGCTCAAAAGGTTTGTGCTCCTATATCTGACGCAAACCGTGCGGCGGGTGTTCGGCAAATCGAATTCAGCAGATTGCGCGAATATGGGACGGTAATCTACATAGTTGTGGGAGAGGGTGATGCTACTCGCTATAAGAATGTTTTGGCTACGTTCATTGGGCAGGCCGTAAATGAGTTACGCTTTGATAATGACGCAGTTGATCTTGCGCCCGTGGGTTTCGTGTTGGACGAAGCGGCGAACGTTCCGTTGGTGGGCCTTAAAGAAATTGCAGGTGTGGGTCGTGGCCGCAGGATTGGTCTGATACTTGGTTATCAGAATTTGCCTCAGGTCCATGACCAGTACGGACAGGAAGGTGGTAACGCGATCCTTGGCTCGATCGGGACAATGATTTTCTTGCCCGGGCTTGATGATGTTACGACTCAGTTTGCTTCGCGTCGTATTGGCCAGACAACGGTTTGGAGTCATACGACGGTGGATGGTAAGGGAAAGAAATTGGATAACGAGCGGCAGTCGGAGACTGGCCGGGCGTTGATGGATCCAACGGAAGTTCGGCAGATGGTTAAGCATCAGCAGTGCGTGGTGGTGATAGATACCTCTCCGCCGATTAAGGCTGGTTATCCACCGTATGCCGTCTTGAGGCAGCGTGCTATTGCGGCTGAGTACGGGGAGCCGAAGCTGGTGTCATTGTTGCAAGCTGAAGAGGCGTTTTTGAAGGTCCTTGCCCAGAGGATGGAGGTGGAGCTCCGGAAGAAGGGACTGGAGGAAGCGGCGAAGGAGCTGGAGGCCGGAGAAGGCGGCGAGCCGGCGAATGGTACTGGACGTGTGACGGAGGGTGCGGACGGGATCCCGCCATTGTTGCCCGAAACAATTGATGGAGGATTGAACTACCAGCCTGATGGCAGCAGCGTGCAGTCGGTCGCCATAGTAGGGGCTACGACTCAGGTTGGTGATGCTGGGGCTTCTCTTGGCACGGCAGGTAGCAAGGAGGTTGGTGCGCGGGCGAGGACTGGGACAGATCGTACTGATACTAAAGGGCGTCGCGCGAAGGTCGTGACTCTGGCAAATCCTAATCAAGCAATCCTATCTTTTTCGGATCAGGCTGTTGAGGAAGCATCGCTCGCTTCGGTTACAGCAGTTGTTGGCAGGCAGGGTCCCGGGGATTCAGTTCGAATATTTCCAGTAAGGAAAACTGACCCAGGGAATACTCCTTTATCTGATGATGCAATCTTGAATAGTGGGCCTGTGGGTGAGGTCGGCGCGCATCACGATAGTTTGCGATAACACTTTTGAAGAGAAGCAGGAGAGAGGTTATTAAGTCATGTTTGAAGGCGCCAGAAAACAGAAGTTCAAGATAACGTTCGTTATTCTTGGGGTGTCGGTCATTGTTTTGGTTATTAGTTTTGCGTATGGCACCTGGGCAAGGACGCAGCGCGAAAAGGAAATGGTGCCGCGACTGGCTGCCGATAGCATGATGAAGGCGCTGAGACAGTATCAACGCCAGACGGGCCAGTTTCCGGATGACTTTGGTGCGCTCGAGGAGCGAATTTGGAAGCACTCAAAAAATCCTGATTTTGGCCCCAGCAAGCGGACGCTTATAGTTGCTAATTATTACTATGTTTATGCCAAGACTGATCCTTTGACTTGCACAATATGGGCAATCCCTTCGGGGCCGAGGCGGGAAGAGAGTTCCACGCATTTTCTTGTTATCACGCCTGAAGTTATTCGGAGATGGAAGGGCCCGGCACTGTCAAAGGGAGATATTGATAAGATCTCTTCGGCGCCCACAGGGGATTTATTGAACATGCTGGGTATGACTGAGCAGCGGATTATCGATCAGCGAGCAGGTCGCACGACATCCTTGTTGTTACCCGTCCTATCATCGGATAAGAAGTCTCCGTAATGCGTTTGCGGCCTATTGTCCCGCCTCCCGAATGGTGATATAAGCCGCTTGTTCCTTGCGCTCTCTCAACCCTCAACCCCCGGAGGCTCACCATGAAACGAATCCTGATAGCCCTTTTTTTGATCATTCTTTTTTTGATCGGGGCCGACGCCCAGTTCAAAAGGACGTGCGAGCAGAAGACTCCTTGCGCGGACACGATAAATGATTGCCCTAAAGAGGGCTGTAGTGCCAACAATCATCACGACCCTGAACTAAACACTCTCAAAAACCTTAAATCGAGTACTAAGCCTGTCGAGGATCGCACTATCACTGAGATACTTCGACTCGAAAAGAAAGTAGAAGATTCAGGCTATGAACAAGGCGACTCGCGAAAGGTGCTAAGGGACTTGGGCGAAGGGTCACAGATTAGAGTTGTCGGTTATTTATTGGCAGTCAAACAAGAGTGCGGTGAATCATGCAACTGTGGACTCGCCGATGTTGACGTTACTACAGACAACCACCTCGTTCTAGTTAACCCCAAGGTGGTTACAGATAACCCTCTTCCCGAAAACGCTAAGAAGAAGCAACTCACGGCAGTCTTTAAGGTACGGGAACCGCTATCAATGACCGCCGAGTTTACTCCCCGCGTAAGGGCTAACGGACACCCGAACTTTACAAGTGAACTCCAGAACAGGATCAATAAAACGCCACAAGGCGCGTTGTGGGTTCGGGTAACAGGTCAGCTATTTTTTGACTCTGAGCACTTCCATCAAAAGCCTCTGAAGCGTAAGACGAGTTGGGAGGTTCATCCCATACTGAATTTTGAGTACTGCCTAAAGGGTAGATCGTGCAAGATAGATAGTGATGACAACTGGCAAGATCTGGACAAGCAGCCATAACAGAAGCCTTGGATCTTTTGGAAGTGAGGCGATCACGGGTCGGCATTGCGATCTCTGAGGCGGGCCGGAAATTAAGATACTACCAGAATTCTGGTACTGTTCTACTACCGTGTTGCTAGAGTATCGCCTTTTTCCGGGGAGGGTTCGGAAAGTGCGCCAACCTCATTTAAGTGTCCGCCATTCAGACCCGCCAACAATCAGGGAGTAGAATTGTGGCATCAGGTCGTCGCAGACTTGTTGCTGGCTTACTGCCAATCCACAGAGTCCCTCACCAGAGGTCTATTTTAGTGCCGCCTATCTCGAAATACTATTTACACAGTTCGGCGTACTTCTATTGCTCTGAGACAGACGCGAAGGATGGCCGAAATTCCGGTGGCTCTGGGTTCCTCGTCAACGTTCCGGTAGAAGGCCACGAGGGTTGGGGAAACTTGTACGCGGTGACTAATAGGCACGTTCTAGATAACGGCGGCGTTGTTCTCAGGCTGAACAAGACCGAGGGTGGAACAAGAATCAAACCAACCGAGCGGACAGACTGGTTTGATCATCCTGATCGGTACGATGTTTCTGTCCTGCCGCTTGATTTGGAAGGCGAGCAGATAGAGTACTCATCTATTCCCACAACTGAATTTATTACGCGAGACATAGTAGAGGATTATCGGATATATCCTGGTGATGAGGCATTCCTTGTCGGACGCCTCATCACACCGTGGGGTCAACAACGGAACGCACCTGCTGTCAGGTTCGGCAATATCAGCATGATGGCTGATCCGGGCGATCCGGTTAGAGGGTATGACAACGTAGAAGTAGAAGCCTTTCTGGTTGAATGCCGCTCTTTAAGTGGGTTCAGCGGTTCACCTGTCTTTGCGTCAACAACGCGCACTTACCGGGCTGATGATCATTTGCCCAAGCCCAAGAATGCGCCGGAGCCCAAACCAGAAGGTGAAAAGAAGGGCTTAACGGTAACGATGGTAGCCACGAGCGGGACATTTGGTCCGTGGCTACTTGGCATTGACTGGGGGCATCTTCCCTTATGGAAACCCGTCTATGAAAGGGACGAGCAAACGCAAACCGCGCAGAGAGTGGAACAAAACACGGGGATCGCTTGCGTGCTTCCAGCTTGGCATATCCTCGATGTGCTAAACGATATGGAGCTGGTGAAAGAACGTAAGAGAGACAAGGCAGAGCTAGACAAGAGAAAGAAAGAATCGGCTGTTCTTGATGGCGCACCCGCCGCTCAGGCTGAGCCGGGCGAATAAGTGCGCCCTCTCACGCTGTGAGTAATTCGCGGATCGTCCAGATATGTCAGGTCAAACCTGACTCCATCGCGGGGGTACAACGGATGGATGAATGGATTCTACAAAAGTTGGCTCTCGGTTTCTCAAGACCGACTATGAGTCCGTCGTCGCTTCATTTGATGGGCACCGCGAATCACTTTTGCGCATCTGGCTCCCCGGTGTTTGTAGGAAAGATTGCTAGAATTACGGATCAGGTCCTTTGGTAATGGTAACGCCAACCAGGTAGCCGTAATTCACTTGCTCTCCAAGTTAGAAGCGCGAAGCTTTGCCTCGGCGTCTTCATAGCTTAATCCTTTGAGTGATGGCACGCGTGTTTGAGCTGGCCGTGACAAGCGTTCGCGTTCTACAGACAAAGCAAGCTGGGAGAGTGCGATAGCCGGCAATAATATGAAAACAATAACAGCCGCGATCCCGAGTACCGTTATCAGGAATGTTTTCTTCCCTCGCATACTGTAGCCAACGAGTACTCCAAGTAGAAATCTCATTCTTCTGCTCCTAATGCTTCTCTCTTATGAGCCGCGAGTAGCGCTGTCCGCTTCTATTTTAATCTGCTTAGTGGTTGCTGCGAAATCTGAGCCGGGTTGTTTTCTATTAGTCTGGATAGAAATCAAAACGGCCGCCAGTTGGCTTTAAGATTAGAGGGCGAGAACTGCGGCGGCGATATCTTCGATACTGCCGCCGAGTTCAGCCGCGTTTCCGCCAAGCTCTGTCATGCTGCCGCCGGAAGTTGGTGCTGTGATGTCTTGGGCTTTAGCGACTTCTTGAGCGTTTGGTTCTCTGCCTGATTGATCCTGGATTTTAGTGGGTGAAGCGACTTGTTTTTGTCTGTCGGTTTCTTCGCGTTGACGCTGTTGGTCGCGCTGATCAAAAGAAGCATGAGCAGCGTGATCGCCGTTTGAGGCAACAGGGGCGGTGGTGGCTACCAGTTGGTTGAAGGTCTGTTCGGTTAGTTGTGCTGCAGCGTCATGTTGGTGGGTCAATTGGTGCGCGATGGCATGTTCTGAGTTCGCGCGTTCCATTCCGGAAGCGAGAGTGTTGAAAAGGTTGCCGGCTACCTGATTAATTTCCTGCGCGCTTTCGCGTGTTGCTCCCAGGGTGATGCCGTTGTTTCTGGCAGTCTCAATAATGACGTTGGCGACTTGCTGAACGTGCTGGTCGAAGCGGTCCGGGTCGAGAAGCGCTGGCAGTCCTTCTTCGCGGGCAGTGTCTTTCAAGTAGGTGTTGATTTCAATCGCGGCCGGGCGGGAAATTTCTCTGAACTCCTGAAGCTTTGTTTCTTTGGTGATGTCAGCGCGGGCAAGATCCAGTTCGGTAATTTTCTCGTCAATGGCGTGTACCGAGGATTGGAATTTCTCTTGAACTGTCTCGACATTTGCGTGGAGCTCGGTGTAGCGATCGGCAGCGGGTCCTGTCAATTCAGCAATCACTTGCTGTTGGATAGTTTCTCGCACTTCAACGGAATTAAATACTGGTTGTTCGCGAACGTCCTGAGCATGGGCAATGGCGGCGGCATTCGCTTCGAGGGTGATATCGGCAGGCACCAAATCGATCTCATGGGTAGTAGCTTGGTTGACGAGCGTTGCTGGATCGAGTTCGGCGCGATCGAGCGTTTCGAGTATTTGATTGGCGGCGTCGATACGCTCCGGACTCTGGCTATTGTCATTTGCGATAGTGGTAATGGTTTCGCGAAACTTTTCGTCATAGGCAAGGGTTGCGCATTCTTCTTTGATGGGGGCTTCTACCAGAGCTACCTGCTCGGCGATAAAAGTGGAGAGTTCGGCGCGTTTGTCATCCAGCTCAAGTTCAACGGTTTGAGCTACGGCAACGCGGTCCATTACCTCGTCGGCCAGTGAGACCAGTGGTTCGGGGACTTCACGGCCAGCGGCAACGTCACGGAGTTCCTTGGGTTCAAGCGACTGCCAGGCGGGTTCGCGTGCTTGCTCGACGGCGGCTTCGCGGACCTCGGCAGGGAGTAGATCCTTGACGGTAAGTGGCGTGATCTGTTCTGGCGCGATCTCGGGGAGAGATTTAGCCCGGACCATCTCCTGTACCTTTTCGCCGAGCGTAGTGCGAGCAATCTCCTCTCTGGCGATTGTGTACCGGTCCACGGCTGTTTGAGTGGTGCGAGCCGTGCGCGTATCAACACTCGCGCGCGTCTCCTGAGCTTTCACTACCTGTTGGTCGCGGTCAAGGTTTGAAAAAGGGCGCAGGTAGTCGGCGCGAGTATTGGCGGCATAGTCTTTGAGTTGTGCCGCTCGCTCTCTATCAGCAGGGATTAGGGTTTGTTGTATGAGCGCGTATTCAGGCGCGTTGGCTTTAATCAGCCCTGCCTTGCTTTGCTGCAGTTCCGGATCGAGCGCGACTTTGACGAGTTCACGCGTCGCTTGTTGTTGTTCGGCGGATCGGAAAGGCTGTGTAGTGGATTGTTCTTGGGCTACAACCTGCTCTGCTTTATTCACGCAGGCGGTAGTGTGAGCATTGAGAGTCTGGAATGCGGTGCGCGCGCGTTCTTGAAGGGCGGCGGTCTGGTTGATGCCATGCGCTAACTCCTGCACGTGGTAAAGCACTTCTGCGGGCGCGTCAAGTATGCTGGCCGGATCTTTTATTACCTCACGTTCCATGTCGCGCCAAGCCTGGGCCTGAGCTTCCTGTCTAAGGTCGGAGAGTTCCGGAGCTGGGAGCCGCGCGGCGTCCGTCGCGCGCTCGGACTCTTGTTGCGTGTAATTAACAATTGTGGTTACCGAATCCTGGGAGAGCGTGTAAGAAGCAGGCAACTCAAGCTCAATCTCTTTAACGTCGGGAGCGGCGCCGGCTACTTTGATCTCGGATGCGATCGTAATCATGTCGCCGATCGCTTGTTGATATTCGTCGGGAGAAGTCCTGAGATGTTCGGCGATCTGTTGTTGTCTGGTTCCGTCGAAGTTATTTACAACGTAGTTGATGGCTTGGACTTCTACGTCTTTTAGTTCGGGGATGATAGTAGAGCGTTCGAGATTGGAGGAAGCGCCTTTTTCATAATTGCCGGCGGCGGTAACAATCTTTTGAGCTTCAAGCCAGTCGGCGCGGCCGTAGTACTCACGGTAGAAGTCAGTCTTTGAGGGAATCGGGGCCGCTGGCTCAGTGCGTTCAAGGGTAGGGATTAGAGGCTTGATTGTTTGCTCAGGAGTGAGTTGTGGGCCTTGTTGTTTGCTGTTAACGGCTTCGTATTTTTGAGCGAGCGCATGATTATGAAGAAAGTCCCTTTCATACTGCGGCAGGCGAGCATGGGCTTTGTGCAGGTCGAAGCGGTTCTGCGTAAGGAGCTCGAGTGCTGGAGTTCTCAGGCTGCTGTAAAAGTGATTGACTGCGCGTACAGTTTGACGCGTATCGAGATTAGCGAGGAGCTTGGAAAGTGTAGGAGAAGGCGCGATTTTGCCTTGGGCCAACAATTGTACGCGTTCTGTCTTTTCCTTACCGAAGACAGCCATTGACTGGAGAATGTCTCTCATCTCATCTCGGTCGGCGCGCGTGGTGGCGGCCGTTGGAGTGGTAGAGAGAAATACTTCGCGCATTTCCATGACTGTGAGTGGCTGCCGGTCTGGCGCGGCAATATTCGTGGGGTCGGCGCGGTGCGCGATGAGCTGTTGGTGAAGCTCGTAATTTTCGAGTCTGATTTGGGCGCTGGTTTGCAATAGCTCTTCCGGATTCCGCGCGACCGACAGTCTCTCGGAGTAATTGCGAAACGTCGGGTTGTAGGAAAGCTCCTGGGTCGTGTGGTCCTTAAGCCGGAAATCAATATACGTGGAAACAAAGCGGGCCAGATCCGCGCGTTCCTGGTCTAGTCCGGAGATCGCGTGTGGATTGTACAGGCTGGACCACGTGGACGTGTCCAGTCGGCATTGTTCTGCGGTGGTGAGAACCACCTCGTACACGCGTTGGTTTTCTACGGGCACACGTACGTTGGGACTGGATGTGAGTGATACGTAAGCGGGCGTAGGTGACAGGTCGACTAATACTTTTGGTTGCTCCTGTAGGCCGATCTGGAGGCCGAAGCGCGTCCGCGTTGCGTCGACCATAGTGGAGGCTCTGTCGAGCCCCTGGAGCTTAGCGGTAATTGTTTCGCGTGCCTGGCTGGCGTTGGTGATGGTGATGCCGGTGAGGTGATTGCAAAGTTCGTTGTAGCTGGCGAGCTGCGCGTTGTTAAGGGCTTGGGCGGTTTCAATCTCCGGACTGACGAGCAGATCGGCGAGCGTCTGTAGTGCGTCACGTTGGGTGACGTCGTTGCTCAGTGAGAGTTCGGCATAAGGGGATAGCGGCCGGGCATCGCCGGTTAGCTCAGGGTAGTTGGAGCCGCGGCGTTCGGAGGGGAGTTCTGTAGGGGTATTGAAGCGCGGATTATTCGCCCAGATAAGGGCTTGTCGCTCATCAATAGAGTTCTCGCGGGCAGCGGTTTGTATACTTGCTTTGAGTTGCTGAAACTCGGGACTGGCGCGCACTTTGTCTGCGTATTGGAGGGCTTCGACGGCGAGCTGCTGAGAGGTTTGCTCAGCGGCTTCGTAGTTTTGCAGGAGTGTTTCTGCGGTGAGAGTAGCGAATGCAAGCCGTGATTGAATCAGATCGAGGGTTTGTGAGTGTTCCTGTGGGGTGGGGTTGATGCTGGCGATGGCAGCGTTTAGTTGATGGCCGCCCTGCTCAAGTTTGTTGATGGAGGCGATCTCGGCGCGGGTCGGCGCTTGCTGGCCAGGGTTATTGTTTAGCCAGACGGCGCGGGCATCGCTCTGCGCGGTTACGATTCTTTGATATTCACCTTGCTGTAGTTTGCCCTGGGAGCGGAGCCAGTCAGGATTGACTCGATAATTTTCTTTGGCCCATTGGATAGCGGCGCGGCTAAAGGGTTTTGTCTGCTGGCGGTATTCGACGCCAACAAGTATACGGAGTGAAGAAACGGCATTTAATTCTTCTGCTCGATATACGATTCTTTCGCTTACAGCATTGTTGCCGGCGCGGGCGAAAATTTCAGTAACACGGTTCTCGAAGTCGCGCTGTGCGATCTCTCTATTGGTTTCATAGATAGGCGAGAGTATCTCTTTCTTGCTGACGCCGTTTTCGAGTTGAGTGTCAACGGATGGAAGTACGCGCTCGAATAATTCTGTTTGCGTCTCAAGAGTTAGGCTCTCCGGGATCTGTGGCGGCAGGGCGGCGAGATTGATCCTGTCGAAGATCGCATCAAGGGTAACGCTAGTGCCGAGTTCTCGCTCCGCGCCTAAGTGGTCTCCTTCGGGAGTGGCGAATTCGAGCGTGTCAGAGATCGCCATCTCATACATGTCGGCATAGATTTGGTTTTCATCAATCGAGAGGTCAGAGCCGTCGAGCGTGGAATCAAACTGTAAATCGCTAAAGCCTGACAGCTCTCCGATGGTGGCCAAACCATAGGAGCTGGACTGGAGATGTTCGAGGTAGAGAGAAGGTGGTTCGGGTTCAAGACCGAGTGTTTGGAGGTCGGCGTCATGGTCGGGAATCTGGCCGCTGGTAAGGGCGCGGTTTTCTTCTGCGAGGGCGAGTGTGTATTCGTGAACTTGTTCGGCAGTAGGTTCGGGTATTGGTTCAGGCAGTTGCTGGGCCCAGAGCGCAGTTTCTTCGAGTACCTTGTCTATGCATTCTGCTTTTTCTTCATTGGAGCGGTAAGCGCCGGATTCATCTTGGCGAATCTCGGTATAGATGTGATTGAAGACGGTAAGTCTTCCATCAGAGTCTATCCATTGCCCGCAGGCTTTGTTTCCGAGTTCAAAGAGCAACCCGCCTTTCTCGGTAGCAACAGTCGGGTCGGCGATGAAGCCGCGGACAAAGTTGATGGCATGCGCCTCGGTGCCGATCTTTACTTTGCTGTCATCTCGTGGGCGAGCGTCGGGGTCTTTGGGTATGGAAAGGATACCTTCGTTAAGGGTGGCTCCACGTTCAAAGGCTTCGCGAGCGAACTGGTCGATAGAATTGAGATGACTGGCGTGCTCGGCTCTGGTCATCCCTTCCTGGACGTTGTAGAGGGCGTGAAGATCGTCGCTGATGGTATCGGTGGCTATGACTTCGGCGTGTGCTTGCTCAGCGCGGCCGGATAAAGCCGGGGCCGGCATTCGTTCGCCGCCGGCTTGAACGGCTTGGGTGGATTTATCGAGAGCGGGTTGTGATGGCTCTATCTGTCGTGGCTCAAGCTGTAACGTTTGTGCCGGGTGACGGTCATTGTGGATTAGGAGTTCTATCGTTCCTTTGATGACATCGCCGTGGCAGAGTTGCGGAACACAACTGCAGGCGAGTTTGATTTGTTCGCCGATGGCGACACGTTCTTTGATCTGCTGGATAGCTCTAAAGACCGGACCTTCGCCTTTGTCGATTTGGGACGAAAGCCACTCGTGGAACTTACTAACCGCGTCTTCGCGGGTTTCAACTTTGTGTGCGGCGGCAGTACCAGGAGTGTGGGACCATTGGTTGCCGAGCGGTGTGCCGCGTCCGATGTAGATATAGGAGTTGTCCCGTGGACCGGAGTAAGTATGGCGGTTGACGACGGCGACGTTTTCGAGTTCTTCCGCCGCTGATAGTCTGAGTTTGGCCCGCGGGGCTTTCATACCGTCTCACTCTCCGAAAAGACAAAGGTTCTGGCACTGGCGGGCGGGATACAGTAATGCCCAGGTCAGTCGGGCTGTAAGTAGCAAATGCTGTGCGAGAAGGTCCTTCTGGGTTCGTTGCGGACAAAAGGGGCGATATCGAGATATTCAGACTATCTGCGAGGCTGGGGAGGGTGTTTTTCTCTCATGGTTAAGGGGTAGCAGGAATCTGTTGCAAGACTGGCGGGGCTGGTGTCTGCGTTTGCGAACAGTGAATTCGGCGAACAAAGACAGTGAAGAAAGCGTCTAGTGAAGCAGGTCGAGATCCGGGGCTTCTTTCACAGGGTCTGTCGGGTTGAGTTGCGGGGTAAGAGCTGCTTGTTGCTGATCGCGCTGCGGTAAATGGGCTTGCGAGGGGTGTCCTCTGTCAGGGAGATGGAAGGAGTCGGTTTTAATCGCGGCCGGGTCTTGGTGGCTGTGAAGTGGGTCGTTTCTTTGCTGGTCGGCGTGGCGCAGGTGATCGCCCGGCAATGTTTGAGGTTCCGGGCCTTTGTGTGTTTGCGTCGCTTGTGTATGTGCCGCGAGCTCGGCGCGATTAACAAACGTTTCTACTCGATAGCGTTCTGTCGGGTCCTGGTGGCGGGTAGCGTAGATTTCGAGCTGAACGATTTGTTTTGGAGTAAAGGTGGCGTCCGGGATAGGCTGCCCGGTGGTCAATAAGTGTTCGCGGTGGGAATCACTCAGGGCTTTGGTCAGCTCGTGGCAATGGGTAGCCTTGGTCAAGTCTTCTTTGAGCCGGGTCTGCTCAGTGTCGACGGCTTTATTGGTTTCACGACGCAGGTGGCGATGTTCTTTTGATTCAGTGATGCGTTGAGCCAGCCACATTACGGGATGGCGTGGGTGACGAAAATCGAAGAGGCGGCCGGTTTGCTCGCGTCCTTCCAGGTCCGTGATAGCTACCGGGGTAAACTGCTTGTGTTCTTTGAAGGATTCGAGTCTTTCTGTAGCTTGGCGAAGAGCAATTTCACTGAGAACTTCGCGACCGATAGCGCGAGCTGCTCGGTCAGTGAGCGAAGGTTTCTTATCGTCTGCAAGCTGACGTTCTTCGAAGCGAGCTTCGAGTATAAAAGCTTGTTTCAACATGGCCGGGTCTGACAGGGTGTTACCATGTTCTATAACCTGGTTTATTTCTGTGCGGGTAAGGACTTTTTCCTGACGCTCGCCGCCACGGGCGAGCAAGCGGGCTTGCTCCTTAACATGAATTTCAGAAAGCACGGATGTCATACGGCTGGCTTCCTTAACTGCTGCCGACAACTCCTGGCGCCGTTCTTCAATCTTCTCAACCATAACTTCGCGGATTTCCTTCAGTTCCTTTACCTGAGTTGCGGCCTCACGTCTGCTGGATGGTCTCAGGTGCAACGTGCTTATCTTGAGTGGTGTGCCGAAGAGGCGCGAGCGGTTTTCTTGCTCGCTAATGCGTCGGTCGAGATCTGTTAGCGAGTACTTGTCGCCGTCGATTTCCCAGCGAGTTTGGTGACGGGTCCTTTCGAATTGGTGGGCGCGTTCTTGGCGGGCGGCCTGTTCGGAGCGAGCGGTAAGTAACTGACCGTCGAGACGTGCAATCTCTTGATCTGAGCGGGAGCGGTCGCCACGTTCTGTAGCCAGACTCTCTCTTATATTTTCGATGGTATTAACGCGCGCAGGGTTCCGGGTGGCTATTGCCTGATCCTGTAGTTTGGTAATCTCACTGGGCCTGAGTAACGGGATAGGTAGAGGCGTCTGATGGGCTTTGTAATGCTGCTGGATTTGGTGAACGTGAGGCTTCAGTTCTGCGTGTTGGGTTCGGGCAACGGTTAACTGATTTTCGAGTTTAGCAATGGTTTTAGCGACAATAATTTGGTGATCGCCGATTCCTTTTTCGTGGCGTTCGATCTCAGAATCGTAACGAGACTGCCGGGCCTGGTGGCGTTTGTCGGGGTTGGCAATCTCGGCCTGGCGAACAGCAGAAGTGGCGCTGGCATCTGCGCGCCGGCGAATGTCGAATTCGGATATTTGTCTCGTGCGTCCATGGGTGGCGTCGTATACGCGGAACCTTCGTTTGTCTCCGTGCTCGCGGGTACTTTTCAGGTCTGATTCGAGGCGGTCTACTTCGCCGCGGGCAACCATTGAACGTCCCAGGATGTAGCGATCGCGCCAGAGATGTTCAGAGACGTTCGGTGGTTTTTCGAGCTCTTCCACTGAGGAAGAGGGTTCGTGCATATGGACCTGGGTTTCCTGTGGCTCATTGGATAGGGGGGATAGATTGGAAAGAGAAGTGTAAGTGTCCGGTTGGTTATGATCGATGGAGAGAGGGGCTTCTTCGTGCGCGTCTGAAGGTAGTGTGAGTTCATTTGAATAATCCGGCGAGCGGTCTTGTTCCGATGTCTCGATCGGATGGCGGTCGTTGGAGTCGGGATCAATGTTGTTGGTGTCAGAGACTACGGGGGGCGGGTTGATTTGATTATTTCCCTGAGCCAATTCTTCATGGTTTGTTTGCGAGTGATCGATATCGGGACTTAGCTCGTGTGTGAGAGCTTCCTTGTCGGTGGTCTGATGAATTGCTTCATCGTGATTTGGAATTAGGGTCAGGTTTTCGTGTTGCTCTTTTGAGTATCTTTCCGGATTTCTTGCGCGCAGAAGTTCGCGCTGTTTTTCGATACCGTTACTAACGGTCTGGCCTATCTTTCCAGGGACAAAAGTTTTTTCACCTAGATCGTCTTTAGTGTTGTGAGGAAGCAGAGTCCGGGGAAGGTGCTCGATGCGCTTGCCCTTTTCGGTGGTACGATCCCAGCCTTCGCGGCTGATAGCGATATGGGCGTGTGGGTGCTCTGTATTTAGGTGGATGCCGGCAACCCAATGTAGCTCTACGAAATTGACCTCGTTTTCGATTTCTTCAGCGGCCTCGCGGATGATCTCTTTGAAGGCTTCTATCTGCTCCTCGCGGGTTTCTCCGAGTTGCTCAAAATCTTCCTTTTCTAGTGAGATAACGATATGTACAAGGTCTTCTTTTTCAGCGAGGGAGCCGGAGGTTTGAGCTAGTAATTCATTTGCTTCGAGGTAGGTGAGTCTGTCTTCATTTGCGGAAAAGAGTGGACGAGGTTCTTTGTCCTGGAGTCCTTCCTTTTCTGGGTTGCGTTTAGACTCGGCGATATAACGAGTAACGCCACTGGCGCCTCCTGAAGAGCTGGGTTTGATTGCGACTACTACGTTTCCCATTTAGCAGTTTACGGAGTTCCGGGAGTGAGCGGAGGATTAGTCCGCGAAAGAGCTGTTCAATAACAAGAGGTGTGCCAGGAGGGTCGTTCAGGTTTGGTCTTCTGAGGGATTAATTAAGATCAGTTGGTATTCGTCCGGATAGTGAAATTCCAAGGACATTTGTTCGACCATCTGGAGTCCTTCTAGCCGAGCATCGTCTCGATGGGTTAGGGAGGCTTGAAACGAGTCTTTACTGTGAGCTGGATCGTTTCTAAGGATAGGCTCGGCTATGTAGCGTTGGATGAAATCGAGAGTAGCCCAGGTGGCGGCAAAGTTTTGGCCGGAGAGCATGTAATGAGCGACGGCGAAGGCTCTTAATCGTGACAGTTCTTCCTTCGTGTTTTTGAGTTCCTCGGCGAGTCGTTGGAGTAAGGTCAGTAGTGCCGAATCCTGAATCTCAGATGGGACAAGGGCAGTGTCCGCGTTTGCGGACGGTAAGTGAATGGATCCAGTTTTCAAGAAGTCGAGAATAGCAGCCAAAGCGGCGTTTACTGGTGTGAGTTGTTCAGCAATTATCTGTTGGTGGAGCTTCCTTACTGGACCTGCCAGTTCCAATGTGTCTTTGGCTTGTCCGGAAACCCGTATGGTGACTGCCCAGTCATGGACAATATCGCGTAAAAGTTCGGCGGGCGTAGTGTGTCTTCTTCCGACGAACTCATGAAAAAGAGCGTGGTCGACCGCCCAGAGTAAGGTGCCGGTGACTTCGCGTGCAAGTTCCTTTTTATGGCTTATGCTCTGACTGCGCCGTCTGCGTTTGGTGGGTTCTTGGTTCGCCATTTCTGACCTCGTTCTGACCTCGGTTGAGAAGCGTTTAGAGCATTCCCTGAGAGGGAAACGGGTGATTAAAGGGCAAGTGGTGTGCCTGAAAGAGATAGGCAGTATTTTTAATCGGCCGAGTGCTGAGATTAAAGACTAATTGCAAGTAACTAAAAGGACTGATAATGGAAATTAAAGGAGAAAAAGGGAGCAGTGCAGGGTAAGTGAAGCAAACACGTAGGATAGAAGGTGTGCTGGCACAATTCTATTGAAGTTGAGTAATGAGCGGGGAAAAGGGTCCTAAAAAGCAAGTATTTTAAAGGTAAATGGCTTGTTTTAATGGGGTTATGTAAGATCGTTAAAGAAAATCGAGTCACTTTAAAGAATTAAAAGTCCAAGTGCGGCAAATACAAGCTTTAGACCGACGAATTGGGGAGGAGGCTTACAATCCTGTCTACGGTAATAAAAAGGCTTTCGTTTCAGTATTCCTGAGACTGCTGTTGAATGGTTCGAAGGTGTCTTTCAGGCGTGTTGTTTGGTTATTGACGGGTTGAATTATAGGTGGGTGTTTATAGCGCTATTGGGCTGACCTCGGTATGAGAAACTGGTGGTAAAAAGCCCAGCGGTTTTGGCATGAAGAAAGGCGATGGCCTGACCCGGTGAGTGGGATCAAGTCATCACCTTTTCGTTGGCAGGAATCTATGGTTGGAAGCTTAGGCGGGTATTCGTGCGGGACTAACCAGGTGGAGTTCGTGAAGTCGGGCGCAGTTGCCGAATCTTCTTTGGAAATCAAGCGGTTCCAT
>WNFU01006216.1_pt1 | contig 20044 bp, 18 predicted proteins | sample 5400121 | NCBI WGS metagenome assembly WNFU01 (sample SAMN13153360, study PRJNA577476) | soil metagenome | isolation source: 100 cm soil or saprolite under grassland replicate 1 | place: USA:California | collected 2016-06-15 | reverse complement strand
GCTCGACTCCCTCACCGGGGAGACCGTCCTGCGGCTGCTGCGGCGCCAGTGCGACAACGGCTGCGCCGCGGTCCTGGTGACCCACGACGCCCGCCATGCCGCCTGGGCCGACCGGGTGGTGTTCCTGCGCGACGGCCGTCTGGTCGACCAGACCGCGCCAGCCGACGACCTGCACGGCCCCCGCGACCCCGAGGCGGTCACATGAGCACGAGCCGGTTCCCGCGGGCGCTGTGGCGGATGGCCAGGCGAGACCTGCGACGCCACCTCCGCCGCTCGGCGCTGATCGTCGCCATCGTCGCCCTGCCGGTCGCGGGCCTGACGGCCGGCATCGTGCTGCTGCGCGCGGCCAGCCCGACGGGCCCGCAGCGGGCCGCGGACGTGCTGGGCGCGGCCACGCTCAGAGTGGACGCCACCAGCCCGCAGGCGCGCCTGGACGCGGCGGCGCTGCCCGCCGGGTCCCGGACGCTCGCCTTCTCGACCGGCGGGGGCCTGCTCCGGGTCGGCCCGGGGGACGTGCGGCGCATCAGCCTGACCGACCTGCCCCTCGGCGACCCCCTCACCGCCGGCATACTGCGCTCGCACGCCGGCCGGGCGCCCCGCGGGCCGGGCGAGGTCGCGGTCAGCACCGCGGCCCTCCGCGAGCTTGGCCGGCGGGTCGGCGACACGCTGCAGTTGGTGCAGCCGGATGGCACCGACCGGACCGTGCGTATCACCGGCAGCGTGATCCGGCCCGCCGACACCGATGCCTTCCTGGCGGTCGCGCCTCAGGGTGCGCTCGGGCCCAGGGCGTCGCGGAGCTGGCTGGTCGCCCTGCCGGCGGGTGCCGGGGGCCAGAGCGTCCTGCGCGACGCGAGCGGGCTGACGGTCACAACCCGCGAGGAGGCGTCGCGCGCCCCCACGTCCGTGCGGACGCGGACCGGCGTGCTCAACCCGATCCCGATCACCGCCGGGCTGGCCTTGATGATCGCCGCGCTGGTCGCGGCCGCCGCCTTCGCGGCCGGGGTGCGCCGCGAGATCCGCGAGCTCGGCCTGCTCGCCGCCGCCGGCGGCAGTCCCGCCCAGCTGCGGGCGGCGGTGCTGGCGCGCGGCGCCACGCTCGGCGTGGCGGGGGGCCTGGCGGGCCTGGCGCTCGGCGCCCTTGCCGCCGTCGCCGTGCACCCCTCGCTTGGCGGCATCGTCGGCCACCTGCCACGCCCGATCGCGCTCCCCGCGCTCCCGCTCGTGGGCGTGGTCGCTGCGGCGGTGCTGGCAGGGACGGCGGCCGCGTGGTTTCCCGCCCGCTTCGCCGGCCGGGTCCCGCCCGTCGAGGCGCTCGACGCCCGCGTGCCCACCGGTCCACCACCACGGCACGTCTCCCGTCGGGGGATCCTCGCGATCGTCCTGGGGTGCGTCATCGCCGCCGTCGGGGCCAAGCCGATCAACAACCTCGCGGTGAGCCTCGCCGGGCTCGCGCTCCTGCTCGGCGGCTTTGTCGCGTGCAGCGCCGCGCTGGTCGCCGCCGTCGAGCCCCTGGCGCCTCACCTCCCCCTGGCCGGTCGCGTCGCGACGCGCCAGGCGGCCCGCAACCGGTCCCGCGCCGGTCCCGCCGTGGCCGCCATCGCCGTGGCGCTGGCGGTCCCGGTGTTCGTCTCCTCGGTCGCGCTCACCGCCCGCGGTGACGACCGTGCCCACTGGATCCCGGCGCTGGGCGCCGACCAGCTCCAGATCAGCCACATCGGCCCCGGTGACGGTGGCGGTGACTCTGGCCAGATCCAGATCAGGGACCCTGGCGGCTCCGAGCTACCGAGCGCGGCAGTGCGCGCGGTGCTGGCGGCCATTCCCGGCACGGTGGCCGCCCCGTTGCGGGTGGCGTCCGTCCCGGTCCCGGACGCTGCCGGCTCGGGGCGGCGCCCAGCCGGCAAAGGCGGGGCCGGCGGCCCCATGCCCGGCCCCATGCCCTTGGTCGTCACCACCCGGCAGGTGGTCACCCAAGCAGAGCAGCCGGGCTTCCTGTACGTCGGCGGCGACGACCTGCTGGCGGCCCTCGGCGCCCAAAGCGCCGCGGCAGCCCTCGCCGCCGGCAAGGTCGTCGCCATCGGCCCCGGGACGGTCAGCGCCGGCCAGGTCGCGCTGCACCGCGGGGACTTCAACAACGGCCGCAGCGGATCGTTCCTGGACCGCCAGGCCAGGGTGCTGCCGGCCGTCCAGGTCGACGGCCGGCAGCGGCTTACCATCCGCTACGTCATCAGCGCGGCCACGGCCCAGCGCCTGGGACTGGTGACCGCGACGCAGGGCACGCTCGCGCGCGCCCCCCACGCCATCACACCCGCCGAGCTCGCGACGGCCCAGGCCGCGCTGGCACCGTACCCCGAGCTGTCAGCGGACGCCGGGCCGGGAACACCGCCGCGGTCGGTCTCGACGTCGCTGCTGCTGTTGCTGTTCGGGGTCAGCGCGGCCGTCGCCCTCGCCGTGGTCGCGGCCATGGTCGGCCTCGCCCAGGCCGAGGCCGACCCGGAGCGGCGCACCCTGTTCGCGGTCGGCGCCTCGCCATCGGTCCTGCGCGGGACGGCGGCGGCCACCGCGGGCCTGCTCGCCCTGCTCGGCGGGATCCTTGCCGTGCCCGCGGGCCTGCTCCCCCTCGCCGCGATCTACGTCGCGTCGCCCGCCGCGGTGCCGCTGGTGATCCCATGGACGGGTCTGGCCCTGATCGTGGTGGTCGTCCCGGCGTTCGCGGCCGCGGGCGGCGCGATGCTGACCAGGACCAGCCTCAGCGACCGAGGGTTGCGGTCGAGGTGGTCCTGAGCCCGCGGGAGGGACCGGGAGGAACGCAACACGCGACCGGCTGAGAGGAGCCGAGGCGTTCGTGGCCGGTGACGTACTGTCGTTCCGGTGCCCTTCGGTGAGGGAGCAGCATATGGTGGAGGATCGACGTCCGAGGAGGGTGGCATGGCGAGCAGCCCGCTGATCGAACCGGAGGAGCTGGCGGCGGCACTCACCCGGCCCGCCGCGCCGACCCTGCTGGACGTGCGCTGGCAGCTCGCCGGCCCGCCGGGCCGGGACGCCTATCTGGCAGGGCACCTGCCTGGCGCGGTCTTCGTCGACCTGGACCGGGACCTCGCCGCCCCGGCGGGCCGGCGCGGCCGCCACCCGCTGCCCGATCCCGCCGTCTTCCAGGCGGCCATGCGCCGCCTGGGCGTGGACACCGACCGCGCCGTGGTCGTCTACGACCAGCGCGATACCAGCAGCGCGGCGCGGGCCTGGTGGCTGCTGGGCTACCACGGCCACCCGGACGTGCGCGTGCTGAACGGCGGCTACGACGGCTGGGTCGCCTGCGGCCTGGCGGTGACTACCGAGGTCCCCGAGCCGGAGCCGGGCGACTTCACTGGTCGCCCCGGCCAGCGGTCGCTGCTGGACGCCGACGGCGCGGCGCGGGTCGCGGGGAACGGCGTGCTGCTGGACGCCCGTGCGGCCGCCCGCTACCGGGGCGAGCAGGAGCCGGTCGACCCGGTCGCCGGGCACATTCCCGGCGCGCACAGCGCTCCCGCCGCCGACAACGTCGCCCCGGACGGCCGCCTGCTGGCGCCGGGGGAGCTGCGCGCCCGCTTCGACGCCCTCGGCGTGCGTGACGGCGTGCCGGTCGGCGTCTATTGCGGTTCAGGTGTCGTGGCTGCCAATCTGGTGCTCGCCCTCGAGTTGGCGGGCTACCTGTCCGCGCTGTACGCCGGCTCGTGGAGCGAATGGATCACCGACCCGTCCCGTCCCGTGGCCACGGGCGGGTAATCAGGCGGCCTGTTCGTCGGCGACCCTCGCATGCCTGGACGATGTATCCTGCCGGGCTGTGCCGATCCCTCCCCGGCGGCACGGAAGGGAGCCCGGTCCGGGGCCTGCGGGGGAACCGGAAGGGTGCTGGAAGGGAGTTCTGATGAGGCCAGGGGCCCGCAAGCCCGGGATGCGGCGGCGCGGTGGCATCATCCTCGGGCTCGTCCTGGTGGCTGCCGCGCTTGGCGGCCTGGCGCCGCGGGCGTCCGCCGACGGCCTGCCCGACTTCTCCTCGCAGGGGGAAGCCTGGAACGTGCTCCCGCCGGGGGAGTCCGGCAGCACCACCCCCGGGCCGCACTCGGCCGATCAGCTTCCTCTCTACGACGGCCTGACGCCGCTGTTCGACCAGGTCGCCGACGCTGACCTGCCCAACCACTTCAAGCCCAACATTTTCGGCCTGGGGAGCGAGCAGCCCGCGAGCGTCGAGCGGCCGCCGGCGCGGCCGGGGTTGCACATCGACCGCGACAGCAAGGGCGTCGCGCATGTCTTCGGCGACACGCGCGGCGACGTGATGTACGGCGCGGGCTGGGTGACGGTCACCGACCGCGCCGCGCTGATGGAGCTGCTGCGTGGGCCCGGGCGGCTGGCGGCGATCGACGCGCCGGGCATCGACCCGTTCCAGATCGCGTTGAGCTTCCGGCAGTTCACTCCGAGCGCCCAGGCGGAGGCGTTCCTCGCACGGCAGGTCTCGCTGCTGCAGAGCCAGGGGCCGGCCGGGCAGCAGGTCGTGCAGGACATCGACGACTACCTGCGTGGCATCAACGATGCCCGTTCCCTGGCGGGCGTGCCCGGACCGGCCTGGACCCGCAATGACGTCGTGGCGGTCGCCGCGCTGGTCGGGGCGCGGTTCGGCAAGGGCGGCGGCGACGAGGCGCGGCGGGCGCAGTTCCTGTCGGCGCTCCAGCAGCGCCTCGGCGACGGCGCCGGCCGCAAGGTCTTCAACGACCTGCGCGAGCAGAACGACCCGGAGGCCCCGGTCACCGTGCCCGGCAAATTCAGGCTCGCCTCGGGCGACGGGACCGGCAACGCCGTGATCGACGCGGCCAGCATCGGCACGGCGGCCGCCCGAGCCGCCGAGACCGAGCAGTCCGCGCAGGGGAGCGCGAGCAATGCCCTGCTGCTGGGGGCGAGCCGGTCCGGGAACGGTCATCCGCTGTTCGTGGCCGGTCCGCAGGTCGGCTACCTGTACCCCGGCGCCCTCTATGAGGCCGACCTGCACGGCGGCGGCATCGATGCCCGCGGGGCGACCTTCCCCGGATCGGGCCCGTACGTGCAGCTCGGCCGCGGGCAGGATTTCTCCTGGAGCGCCACGTCGTCGGGGACCGACATCATCGACCAGTACGTCGAGACGCTCTGCGGCGGCACTGACACGTCGTACGTGTTCGATGGCGACTGCGTCGCCATGACCCCGTTCGACGTGGGCACGCTCGGCCCCGGCCCCGGCCCGCCGGCGGGTCCCGTGACCTTCTACGAGACCGTGCATGGGCCCGTGAGCGGGTACGCCAGGTCGGACGGCAAGCGCGTGGCGATCTCGAACAAGCGCTCGACGCGCGGGCGCGAGCTGCTGAGCGCCATAGGGTTCGCCGACTTCAACAGCAACGCGGTGCACGACCCGGCGAGCTTCATCGCCGCCGCGTCCAAGATTGAGCTCACGTTCAACTGGTTCTATGCGGACAACCGCAACATCGCGATGTTCTCCAGCGGCCATGTGCCCCGCCGGGCCGACGACCTCGACCTCGGGCTGCCGACCATCGGCACGGGCGCCTTCGAGTGGCAGGGATTCCTTCCCGCCTCCAAGCACCCGCAGGCGGTGAACCCCGGCGGGAGCGCGATCGTCAACTGGAACAACAAGCCGGCCGCCGGGTGGACCGCGGCCGACGACGAATGGGCCTACGGATCGGTGCATCGCGACGAGCTGCTGCTGGACGCGGTCGCGCGCTCGGGGACGCACTCGCTCGGTTCGCTGGTGGCCGCCATGAACCGTGCCGCCACGCAGGACATCCGCAACGCCGAGGGCCTTCAGGCGATCGGGGCGGTGCTGCGGACCGGTCCCGCCCCGAGCGCGCGCGAGCAGCAGATGCTGGATCTGCTGGAGCAATGGCGGTCGGAGGGCTCCAGCCGCCTGGATCGCGACCTCGACGGCAAGATCGACGACCCGGGCGCCGCCATCATGGACACGGCCTGGCCCAGGATCGCTGACGCGGTCATGAGCCCGGTGCTCGGACCGCAGCTCGCCGATCTGGCGAGCCTCATCTCCCGGGACAACAGGGCCAACAGCCAGGGCTCGTCGTACGGCAGCGGCTGGTACGGCTACGTCGACAAGGACCTGCGGAGCCTGGCCGGCGAACCCGTCGAGGGAGCGTTCACGACGCGCTTCTGCGGGGCAGGCAGCCTGAGCGCGTGCCGGAGCTCGCTGTGGCGGGCGCTGCAGGATGCCGGCGACGCGCTCACCGCGGCACAGGGCACCAACGACCCGGCCAATTGGCGATCGTCCGCGACCGCGGAGCGGATCAGCTTCCTGCCGAGCTTCCCTCTCACGATGCGCTGGACCAACCGACCGACGTTCCAGCAGGCGATCTCCTACAGCGGGCACCGCCCCATGTAGGGAGGCGTGTGGGCCCCGGCGTGCCGCTTCCCCCGTCGACATCTGTTGATGACCGGCGGATGGTGGGACTGCGGCAGAGATGGGCGATCCTCGCATATCGGCGATCGGTTCGGACTCGAGAAGGTCACCAATTGAGGCCGATAGCTACCATCGGAGGGGATCGTGGCCGTGCCGGCCGCCGTACGGGGGAGGTGAGCTGCAGCAATGGACCGCCTGAGTCAGGTCTGGAGGATCCTCGACGCGCTGCGGCGTCCGCTGCCGCTCGCGCTCACGCTCGGCGTCGCGGTGGTGGTGGCGCTCGGCGGGGTGGCGCTCGCCGGCGTCTTGCGCGGTGACAGCGTGGCCAGCCTGCTCCCCGGCAAGCAGGTCACGCCGACCACGCGGCCGGTCCCGCCGGTCACGTTCAAGCTCAGCCCCGCGGACAAGGCCGAGGGCGTGCGGCTGGACGCGCACGCCAAGGTGGCCGCCAGCGGCGGGCGCCTCCGCTCTGTGCGGGTCACCGGGCCCGGCGGCCAGGTGCTGCCCGGCAAGCTCTCCGGCAACGGCCTGACCTGGGTCAGCACCGCGCCGCTGCAGCCCGGCGCCCGCTACAGGCTGACCGCCGTCGGCGCCAACCCCATCGGCGCCGTCACCCGCCGCGTCAGCTCGTTCACCACACTGCGGCCGGCCTCCACGCTGGACCCCGCGATCATGCCGCTGGACGGCGAGAAGGTCGGCGTGGCGATGCCCATCGCGATCTGGTTCGAGCACCCGGTGGCCGACAGGGCCGCGGTGGAGCGCCGCCTGAAGGTCGAGACCTCCAAGCCCGTCCAGGGCGCCTGGCGCTGGTTCAACGACAAGGAGGTCCACTACCGGCCGAAGACCTACTGGCCCAGCGGCACGCAGGTCACGCTGCGCGCGAGCCTCGCCGGGGTCAGCGCCGGCGACGGCGTGTGGGGCGTCCGCGACCGGCTGCTGCGCTTCCGCATCGGCGACAAGCACATCAGCGTCGTCAACACCACGACCCACCAGATGCGGGTCAGCTCCCAGGGCAGGACCCTCAAGGTCTTCCCGATGAGCGCCGGACGCCCCAAGTTCCCGACCACCAACGGGATCCACTTCACCCTGGAGAAGGCCCAGCAGGTGATCATGGACTCGGCCACCGTCGGCATCCCGCGCAACTCGCCCGACGGCTACTACGAGAAGGTGAACTGGAACGTCCGCATCTCCAACACCGGCGAGTTCGTGCACGCCGCGCCGTGGTCGGTGGGCTCCCAGGGCAGCGCCAACGTCTCCCACGGCTGCGTGAACCTGTCGATCGCGAACGCGATCTGGTTCTACAACTTCAGCCAGCGCGGCGACGTCGTCCAGGTGATCGGCTCGCCCAAGCGGCCCAACGGCTGGAGCCTCGGCGTGGTCGACTGGAACCTGTCCTGGAGCAATTGGGTCTCGGGAAGCGCGCTGCGGTAGCCGTCCCGCGTCCGGGCGGCCCGGACGCGGGACGGCTCAGCGCGGGCCGCCCTCGGCGAAGTCCCAGACCTGGCCGGAGGCGAAGGCCCGCAGCACGCGGCGGCTGACCACCATGCGGTGGACCTCGTCGGGGCCGTCGTAGATGCGGGCCCCTCGCGCCTGCCGGTACATGCTCTCCAGCGGCGTCCCATCGGTCAGGCCGAGCGCGCCATGGACCTGGATGGCCCGGTCGATGACGTCGTGCAGCACGCGCGCGGCGTAGAACTTGATCACCGAGATCTCCACCCTGGCCTCGTCGCCCTGGTCGATCTTGTAGGCCGCGTCCAGGGTGAGCAGGCGGCATGCCTGGATCTCCGCGACCGCGTCGGCGATCCAGTTCTGCACGGTCTGCTTGTCGGCCAGCGGCCCGCCGAACGCCTCCCGCTCCAGCGCCCGCGCGCACAGCAGCTCGAAGGCGCGCTGCATCTGGCCGAGCCAGCGCATGACGTGGTGGATGCGCCCCGGGCCGAGCCGCTTCTGGGCGATGCGGAAGCCGTCGCCCCGCTCGCCGAGGAGGTTGGCCAGCGGCACGCGGACCTGGTTGAAGCGCACCTCGCAGTGGGTGTTCCAGCCGTGGCCGCGGTGGCCCATCGTCGGGATCGCGCGGATGATGTCGACCCCGGGGGCGTCGGCCGGCACGATGATCTGCGACATGCGTCGGTGCGGCGGCGCCTGCGGCTCGCTGACCGCCATCACGATGGCGAAGGCGGCTCCCTCCGCCCCCGAGCTGAACCACTTGTGCCCGTCGATCACGAAGTGGTCGCCGTCGACCACCGCGCTGGTGCGCAGCCCCGTGGGGTCGGCGCCGGAGACCTCCGGCTCGGTCATCGCGAAGAACGAGCGGATCTCCCCGGCGACCAGCGGGTACAGCCAGCGCTGGCGCTGCTCGGCGCTGCCGTACATGTGCAGGATCTCGGCGTTGCCCGCGTCCGGGGCCTGGCAGCCGAACACCAGCTGCGCCCAGGAGCTTCGGCCGATGACCTCGTTGAGGTAGGCGTAGGGGAGGAAGCCCAGGCCGCTGCCGCCGGCCTCGGGGCCGATGGACGGCGCCCACATCCCCGCCGCCTTCACCCTGGCCTGGAGGTCCTTCAGCAGGGCCTCGGCCTCGTCGTCCTCGCGGTCCAGCACCGCCTCGGCGGGGTAGACGTGCTCCTCCATGAACGAGCGGACCCGCTCGCGCAGCTCCCGGACCTCCGGCGTCATCCCGAGCTCTCGCATGTCGCCCTCCAGCGCTCAGCTTCCGGCCGTTATGCTCGCATCCGCGACGGCCCACCGCACGCCCTTGACACCCCGCGTGCTTCGGTGCCTAATTCATCCAAACATCGTTCGGCATCGTCGAACGAGCCGCACGCAAGGAGGCGCGCACTCGCCATGAAACGCAATACTCTGCTCGGCGAGCTCTCCGCCGAAATGCTCGGCACCTTCACCCTCATCGTCTTCGGTGTCGGCGTGGTCGCTCAGACCGTGCTCACCCCGTTCACCGCCGGTGCGCAATCGATCCACTGGGCGTGGGGCATCGGCGTCGTCATGGGCATCTACGTCGCGGGCGGCATCTCCGGCGCCCACATCAACCCGGCCGTGACACTCGCGCTGGCACTGCGACGGGGATTCGCATGGGGGAAGGTGCTGCCATATTGGGGAGCCCAGACCGTCGGCGCGTTCCTGGCCGCGCTGGTCATCCGCTGGAACTACTGGGAGGCGTTTGACAAGTTCGATCCCGCCAAGGGCTTCAAGAGCCAGGTCGTCTTCAATACCTACCCGAACAACGCCAACCCTGACATGCCAAATGTCTCGCAGCTCGGGGCGCTGCGGGACCAGATCATCGGCACCGCTGTGCTGGTGCTGCTGGTGGTGGCCATCACCGACGCACGCAACCTGGCACCGGGCGTCAACCTCGCTCCGTTCATCATCGGGCTGATCGTGGTGGGCATCGGCATGACCCTCGGCGCGAACGCCGGCTACGCCATCAACCCCGCCCGTGACCTCGGTCCCCGCGTGGCGGCGTGGATATCCGGGTGGAGTGGCGCGTTCAACGATCAACGGGGCGATTTCTACGCGTGGGTGCCGATCGTCGGACCACTGATCGGAGGCCCGATCGGGGTGTACCTCTACGACGGCTTCATATCGAGATTCCTTCCGGTCGCCGAACCCGAAGTGGGTCGCGTGCCCGAGCCGCCGGAGACCGCTCGCGCGGACAACTGAGCGGCGGCGCCGGGTCCGGACCAACTCGGCCCACGGCGCGACCGGAACGCGCCGCTCCGGCCCGGCAAACCGTGCCATGCAGGGCCGGGGCGGCGCTACGAGGATCGGGGGGAGGCACGTACTGCGGGGGACCCTGGCGGTACGGAGGGCCGGGGATCCCCGCCGTCGCGCCGGCCGGTGAGGACGCTCCAGAGCGGCTCCCGACCCGGCACGGCGCCCTGCAGCTCAACAGCGCCCCGGTCCTCGGGCTCAACCGCAGGAGGCAGGAATGAAAAAGCTCATCAACGCGGTCGACGACTTCGTACCCGAGTCGCTCGAGGGCCTCGCGCGGGCGCACGCCGACCTGGTCGCGGTCAACCTCGACCCGGCGGTCGTCTACCGGGTCGACGCCCCGCGAAACGGCAAGGTCGGGCTGGTGAGCGGCGGCGGCTCCGGCCACGAGCCGATGCACGGCGGGTTCGTGGGCCGGGGCATGCTCGACGCGGCCTGCCCCGGCGCGGTGTTCACCTCGCCGACGCCCGATCAGATGGAGTGGGCCACCAGCAAGGTCGACTCGGGCGCCGGGGTGCTGCACATCGTCAAGAACTACTCTGGCGACGTGATGAACTTCGAGATGGCCGCCGACCTGGCCCGCGAGGCCGGCAGCCAGGTCGAGAGCGTGGTCATCGACGACGACGTGGCCGTCAAGGACTCCACCTACACGCAGGGCCGGCGCGGCGTGGGCGGCACCGTGCTGCTCGAGAAGCTGGCCGGCGCCAAGGCGGAGGAGGGGGCCGACCTCGCCAGCGTCACCGACCTGGCGCGCAAGGTGATCGCCGGCGTGCGCTCCATGGGGCTCGCGCTGACCTCCTGCACCGTGCCGGCGGCCGGCTCCCCGACCTTCGACCTGGGCGACGACGAGGTCGAGATCGGCATCGGCATCCACGGCGAGCCGGGCCGCGAGCGCATCAAAATGGAGACGGCCGACCAGCTCACCGACCGCATCACCAGGCCGGTGATCGAGGACCTGGGCCTGACCTCCGGCGAGCGGGTGCTGGTGTTCGTCAACTCCATGGGCGGCACGCCGCTGGCCGAGCTGTACGTGGTCTACCGGCGCGTCGCGCAGCTCCTCGACGAGGGCGGCGTGCAGATCGCCCGGAGCATCGTCGGCCCCTACATCACCTCCCTGGAGATGCAGGGCGCCTCGGTCACGATCCTGCGGCTCGACGACGAGCTGACCGGGCTGTGGGACGCGCCGGTGCACACCCCGGCGCTGCGCTGGCGCGCGTAAGTCCCGGACCGAGGGCCAGCCATGAGCGTCGGCGTCGTGGTCGTCTCACACTCCGCCAAGGTGGCGGAGGGGGTCGTCGAGATGGCCGCCCAGATGGCCGGCGACGTGCGCATCCGGGCCGCCGGCGGCACCGACGACGGCGGCATCGGCACCGACGCCACCCTGATCGCCAGCGCCATCGCCGACGCCGACGAGGGCGACGGCGTGCTGGTGGTGGTGGATCTCGGCTCGGCCGTGCTCTCGGCGCAGCTCGCCATCGAGGAGCTGATCGACGCCGCTCGCCGCGACCACGTGCGCATCGCCGACGCGCCGCTGGTCGAGGGCGCGATCATCGCGGCGATCCAGGCCAGCACCGGCTCCAACCTGGAGGAGGTCGACGCCGCCGCCCACGGCGCCGCCAGCATGTCCAAAGCCCAGGACCAGACAGGCTGAGCCCCGCCGGCCCCGGCTTGATAGGCTGGCACCGACATCTGTACCGATACGCGCTGCCGGGGAAGGAGCCCGATCGTGGATGCCGCGTGCGTTCGCCGGTGGCTGGAGGTCGCCGCCGCACGGATCGAGGCCGAGCGCAACTACCTGACCCAGCTCGACGCCGCCATCGGCGACGCCGACCATGGCACCAACATGCACCGTGGCTTCACCGCCGTGCTGGCCAGAGCGGGCACGCTGGACGAGGCCGGCCCGGGTCAGCTGCTGATCCAGGCGGGCAGGACCTTCGTCTCGATCGTGGGCGGCGCGGCCGGGCCGCTGTACGGCACCGCGTTCATCCAGGCCGGGCAGGCGCTCGGCGACGGGGACGCGTTCGGCCCCAAGCGCCTGGTCGAGGCCATCCGCGCGGCGCTGGCCGGGGTCCAGCGCGTCGGCGCGGCCGTGGAGGGCGACAAGACCATGGTCGACGCGCTCGCCCCGGGGCTCGCGGCGTTCGAGGAGGGCCTGCGCAACGGCACGCTCGAGACGGGCGTGCGCGCGGCCCGGGTGGCCGCGATGGAGGGCATGCGGGCGACCATCCCGCTGCAGGCCCGCAAGGGCCGCGCCTCCTACCTCGGCCCGCGCAGCGTCGGCCACCAGGACCCTGGCGCGACCTCCTCCGCGCTGTTGTTCGCCGCCATGGAGGACGCGCTGGTCGCCCAGCGGTCCCAGCGGCTTGCCGCCGGTCCCACCTACGAGCTCGGGGGACCCGGATGAGCGGTGAGCCCATCATGATCCAGTCAGTCGCCCGCGCCGGCCGCATCCTCAAGGCGCTCGGATCGGAGCAGGCGCGCCTGGGCGTGACCGAGCTGGCCGACCGCCTCGGCCTGGCCAAGGCGACCGTGTACGGGCTGCTGCGCACGCTGGAGGCGCAGCAGTTCGTGGAGCAGGACCTGGAGACCGGCAAGTACCGCCTCGGGCCCGCCCTGCTGCAGCTCGGCAACGCCTTCCTCGACAACCACGAGCTGCGGGCCCGCTCGCTGCTGTGGGCCGAGTCGCTGGCGACCCGGATCCGCGAGGCGGTCCACGTCGGGGTCCTGTACGGGCCGAGCGTCCTGATCGTTCACCACGTGTTCCGCCCCGACGACTCGGTGCAGATCCTCGAGGTCGGCGCGTCGATCCCGTGGCACGCATGCGCGCTGGGCAAGGCGATGGTCGCCTACCTCGAGCCGGAGCGGCGGCGCGAGCTGCTGGGGGGCGGCCTGCCGCGGCTCACCGGGCAGACCGTCACCGACCCCGGCATGCTGGCCCAGGAGCTCGGCCGGGTCGCCCGCGACGGCTACGCCGTCGAGCACCAGGAAGCCATCGTCGGAGAGGCGGGGCTCGCGGCGGCGCTGTTCGACCACCGCGGCATGACCGTGGGCGCCATCGGGCTCGCCGGGCCGGTCGAGCACCTGCTGCCCGACGGTCCGGCCGTCGAGGCGGTCGCCGCCGTCAAGGAGGCCGCCCGCGGCCTGTCTCGGGAGCTCGGCGCCGGCCGGTTGGCCGTCCCCGGCGCGGGGGCATGACCCGCTCGACCTTGACCGCTCTCCTCCGCACCCGCAGCGAGCGCCTGGACCCGGGCGCCCGCCTGGCGCTGGAGCGCGCCGCCGGTGGCCTGCTCGGCCTCGCCGGCGAGGCCGGCTTCGTCTGGCGCTCACCCACGCGCACGCTGGTCACCGCCGGCGCGGTCCACCGCGTCCCGGTCCCGACCGGCCCGCGCCGCCTGGAGCGCCTGGCCACCGCGGTCCACGCCCTGCTCGGCACGCCCGAGGTGCCCAGCCGGCCCATCTTGCCCATGGTGGTCGGGGCGATCCCCTTCGACGATCGCAGCCCGGGGGAGCTGGTCGTCCCCGCCCTGGTCCTCGAGCCGGCCGCCGGCGGCGGCCTGCACGCCAGCGCCATCGCCGTCGGCGCCGACCCGCCCGACCCCGTCGGCCTCGCCACCCGGCTGCTCACTCGGGCCGCGAGTGGGGACTGGCCGCGGCGGGTGACGGTCAGCTCCCGCTGGGAGCGGCCCGAGTGGCGGGCCGCCGTCGAGGCGATCCTGCGCGCGGTCCGGAGCGGGCGGCTCGACAAGGCCGTCCTGGCCCGCGAGGTCATCGTGCGGGCCGACCGGCCCTTCGCACGCGCGGCCGTGCTGGCCCGGCTCGCCGCCAGGTCGGCGGGCAGCTACCTGTACGCCAGCGGCGGCTTCGTCGGCGCGAGCCCCGAGCTGCTGGTCACCCGCCGCGGACGGGTGGCCAGCTCGCGGCCGCTGGCCGGCACGGTGCCCCGCGGCGCCACCCCCGCCGAGGAGGCGCGCCGTCAGGCCTGGCTGCGCTCATCGGCCAAGGAGGCGCTCGAGCACCGCCTGGTCGTGGAGGCGGTCGCCGGCGCGCTCGCCAAGGCCGCCGAGCGCATCGAGGTCGCCGCCACCGGCGTGGTCAGGCTGCCGACCGTGTCGCACCTGGCCACCGCCATCACCGCCGGGCTCGGCGAGGCGGCCCCGTCCGCGCTGGACCTGGTCGCCCTGCTGCACCCCACGCCGGCGGTGGCCGGCACCGGCCGGCCGCGGCCTGTACGGCGGCCCGGTCGGCTGGATGGACGCGGCCGGCGACGGCGAGTGGGCGGTCGCCCTGCGCTGCGCCAGCCTGGCCGGGCCCCGCGCCCGCCTGCTCGCCGGCGCGGGCATCGTCGCCGACTCCGACCCGGACGCCGAGTGGGACGAGACCGCCAGCAAGCTCCAGGCGATGCTGGAGGTGCTCACCGGACCATAGGTCGGCCCCGCGCGGGCGTGGCGTGGTTGTCAGGGCCCGCGGCCCTCGCGGTTCCTGACGCCCCCCGGGCGGACCGCGGCGCCAGCGCACGTCACGGTGTGGGCGTGGCCGCGGCGTAGGCGCGGCCACCGCGTCGATAGCCTCCCTGTGCCTGGCCCGGTTGGCGGCGCGGTCGCTTGGGACCAGCAGCACCATGCCCGCTCTCCGACCATGCCAGGCCGGCGCGTGGCCGCTGCTGGCGGTCGCGCTGCCGCGCGCCGACGCCGCGCTGGCGGTGGTGCGCGCCTGGGAGGCGGGGGAGGCGGTGCTGCCGCTGGACCCGGCCGCGCCCGCCGCGGCGTTGCGGCGGACGCTGGCGGCGCTGCGCCCCACCCACCTGCTGGACCGCGACGGGCGCGCCGAGCTGCCCGGCGGCGAGCCGGTGGACGACCAGATCGCCGCGGTCGTGGCCACCTCTGGCACCAGCGGTTCTTGACGGATCTGGCGGCAGCCGCCCGCCGCTGCACGTGACCTTTCCCCAGGACGCACCCTGGGATGGGGCGTCGTCCATGCCGCTGCCATGTGACCGGCTGATGACGTGCCGGCGGCCGATGATCCGGACGCCGACAAGCGTGCGCCGGAGGACCGCTGGTGCGATCCGGTGATGCGGGAGCCGTTCATCGCCCCCTGAGCCGCGGATCAGTGGTGCGCGCGGCAGGTGAAGTCACCCGACCTACTCGGCGCCGCAATCTCGGCAAGGTGGTCGACCAGATAGTCGGCGATACGGTGCATCGCCTGGTCGCCCAGTCGGGCCGGGGCGCAGCCTGGCTGAGACTGCTAAATCACGATCAGGCGGTAGCCGCACTCGAGCTCATCGAGCGTGAGCAGGTCCACGTGGCGCTCGTGCCATGCGCCTGTGCGTAGATCCGCTTCGAGCGCCCGCAGGCCGTCCGTGGCGTCGAGCGACGCGAGGGTCGAGATGCCCGCACGCACGTGCGGATCGAGGTAGGCCGCGGGCCGGCGCCACCACGCACACATGAAGCCGTCCGTGCAGTCTCGCGAGATCGGGACGGCCGTGACCGCGGCCCCGCCGAGCAGCTCGGCGAGCCGGGCCGGTGTGATAGTGCACTGAAGCTCGATGTCGGCGACATCCGGCAGGTACTCGTCGAACAGCCAGTAGCGCCGCTGCGCGTCCGCGTCGAACGTGAACACCACGATGCGGCCGGCGACGCGGTGCAACTCCGCGACGCCGGCCTCCACGTCGCTCCAATGGTGGATCGTCAGGACGGCGAGCGCAGCGTCGAACGCCCCATCGGGGAAGGGAAGCGCTTCGGCTGTGGCCTGGACGACAGGCGCCGAGCCGGGCGGCCGCTGGGCGATCATCACCGCCGATGGTTCGACGGCCACGACCTTACGGGCTGGGAAAGGCTCGTAGGAGCCGGTCCCAGCGCCGACGTTCACGACCGTACGCGCTGAGCCGAGCGCCACGTCGATGCGGGCGGCGATCCGTGGGTCGGGTTGCCGGGTCGTCGCGTAGGTCCTGCCGATGCGGTCATACCTCGCAGTCATGGTGCCAAGCGTAGGATGAGCGCCCATCGTGCGCACCATCGGGTCGAGCGTGTGGACCCTGCGACTACCAGCGGGCCAAACGCAAGCAGGCCGGCTTGGCGAACTGGCGTCTCATCCGCAACGCCGACGACTTCGTCGTCATGGTCTCGGCTGTCATCGCGCAGGCGGGAGCGGCTCTAGGGCGCGGCTGATGCCGTCGACGTCGCCGTCGACGATGCGGCGGAACAGCGGCCGCAGCGGCCGCAGCGGACGCCGGACCGGCAGCCCGCGGACCGGGAGCCCTTCCAGGTGGGCGTAGCGGGTCTGATCCCCCAGTGGCACGGCGGCCATCCCGACCAGGTAGAGGCGCGAGCGCATCAGGCACCAGCCGTCGCGCAGCTCGACCTCGAAGCGCAACGGGATCGGCAAGTGCGGCATCCACGTCGCTACGGTGAGGCGCTCCCCCTCGCGGGACAGGACTCGCAGCGAGCGCACCATCGGATCGAACGCGGGGACGCTGCGCTCCAGGTCCGCAAGGAACGACCACACCCGCTCATAGGGGGCGTTCAGGACGCGCTCGACCAGGCCCACGCCCGGCAGGACCTCGGCCAGGATCCGGAGCTGACGGACCGGGTCCAGCCGTGCGGTCGGCCACTCGGTCATGGCTGCCACCGGTCGCGGAAGGCGCGGCGGGCGCGGTGCAGCCGCGACTTGCCAGTGCCGACCTTGATCCGCAGCAACGCCGCAGCCTCCGCCTCCGAGAACCCTTCCAGGTCCCGCAGGACCAGCACGGCCCGCTGGTCGGGACTGAGCCGCCGCAAGGTCTCGACGACCTCCAGGCGCAGTTCGGCCCTGTCCTCGGTCGCCCGCTCGGCGACCTGCTCGACCAGGACCTGCCGGGCGCGGGCCTGGGCCAGCCGGAGCGCCTCCCGCACCGCGATGCGCCGCACCCAGCCCTGCAGCGCGGCCGGCTCGCGAAGCGACCGCAGGTGCTTGAGCAGCTGAATCATCGTCTCCTGCATCGCGTCGTCGCCGTCGTGGAGCGCGATCGAGCCGCAGATCCGCCCGACGTAAGGCGCCACGGCGCGCACCAGCGCAGCCATGGCCAGCGGGTCGCCCCGCTGGGCCGCGCGGACCAGTTCCTCGAGCTCCACAGCCTGAAGAGGCTCGGAACCTTCCTGCGGTTCCCCCCCTCTCCTGAACGACGGCAGCGATATCCAAGGAGTCTGTGGCATGAGACAGCTCACTATAGTCGGAGGCGGGCTGGCCGGCCTGGTGGCCGCCATCGCCAGCGCCGAGGCGGGCGCCGGGGTGCACCTGTACGAAGCCCACCAGAGCCTTGGCGGACGGGCCCGTCCCAGCGGCCCGCCGTACATCGCCCAGGACGGCCCCCACGTGCTGTATGACAACGGGCCCTTGTGGGACTGGCTGACCGAGCGGGACCTGATCGGCCCGGCGGCTCGCACGCCGGTCAGTGCGCTGGCCGCCTTCCGCTTCCGCCGGCAGGGCAGGCTGCGGCGCCTGCCCCACGCCGGCATCGTGCGCCTGCTCGCAGACAAGAGCCGCGTCGCTCCAGTGGACCGGGACTTCTACGGTTGGGTGGCGGCCCGCTACGGCGAGGAGGCCGCCCGGGCGGCGTCCAACCTGATGGGAGTGGCCACCTTCGACGCCGACCCGGGCCGGTTGTCGGCGGCGTTTGTGTGGGAGCGGATGCGGCGGGTGTTCGGCGGGCTGCCCCCCGCGGCCCGCTACGTTTGTGGCGGCTGGGGGGCAATGCTGGCCCGGATGGAGGCCCGCGCCCGCGAGCTCGGCGTCACCATCGAACTGGGCAGCCGCGTCGACCGGCTGCCCGAGCCGCCGGTGATCGTGGCGACCTCGCTGCCGGCGGCCCGACTGCTGCTGAGTGATGATTCGCTGCACTGGGACAGCGGCCGGGCGCTGCTGCTGGACCTGGGTCTGCGCCGCTGGCGCGGCGACGCGTTCGCGATCTCCGACCTCGACGAGGCCGGCTGGGCCGAACGCTACTCCGCACCCGACCCCACCACAGCGCCAGCGGGCCACTCGCTGGTGCAGGCGCAGATGCCGCTGCGGCCGGGTGAGTCGTCTGCCGACGGGCTCCAACGCCTTGAGCGGATGCTGGACCTCGGCTATGCCGGGTGGCGCGGGCGCCAGACCTGGCGGCGGCAGGGGCTCGCCAACGGCCGCTCGGGCGCGCTGGATCTCCCTGGTCGGACTTGGAGGGACCGGCCCCAAATCGACTGCGGCGGCGGGGTGTTCTTGGCCGGTGACATGGTCGCCGCTCCCGGCATGCTCAGCGAGGTCTCCTTCGCTAGCGGCCTGCAGGCCAGCCGCCGCGCCCTCCGTCATGCTGGGCCGAGCAGCCAGATCACCCCATCCCGTCGCGCCCAGGTGCCTCGGCGAGTTCGCGGTCACGCTCACGTCGACTGGGACCACCGCAGGCCGGCCGAGCAGATCCCCGCTGCTGGCTCTGAGCGTGACGTCGCTGATGGTCCCGACGTTTGCTGGTGACGATGAGACGACCGTCCCTTCTACGCGGACGAGCCAAGCCTGATCGCCGGTCGGTTCCAGCAGCCGGCTGGCCGTTGCCGCTCGCGGCCTTGCGGGTAGTAGGCTGTCTCTTTTCCAGCCAGGGCGTCCCGCGTCATGGGCAGCAGCGCCTCGGCACCGAAACGCAGATGGCACGCGACCGTCAGACGGGACCAGCCAGGCAGCAGGCTTGGCGACCGAAGCGCAGCATCGTCGAGGGAGCGCAGGCTCTCGGTGGTCTCCCGGGTCCGTTGCGCGACGCCACGGATGGCGACCTTCGGTCGGGAGTGGGGCATCGAAGCCTTCATCGCTACAAGGATCCCGTCGAGGCTGGCATTGGCGGCAGCCCGAGCACACCTCGGACCACTCTTTCGGCGAGCAGGACGTCGAAACGTGTTTGCCCCGAGAGGTGGATCATGAGCCCGTCCAGCGCGCCGAGAAAGGCGGCTGCCAGCAGTCGAGGCCGCGGCCCTGGCGGGATCGCTCCGCTCCGACGACCCGCGCTGATGAGCCGGGTGCAGTCGGCGACGATCCGACGCCCGACGCTCTCGACCGCACGCCCAACCGGATGCTCCTGCCCGCTGAATTCGACCGCGAGGTTCATCATGACGCGGGCCACGTCGCGGCGGCAGTAGACGGCGTGTCCCCGCGCCAGCGCTACGAGCGCGCCGACCGGGTCGGTGTCATCGGCGAGCAGATGGCCCACCTCAGCAAACCAGGTCTCCTCGACCCATCCCACGACCGCCAGCGCCAGGTCCTCTTTGTTGGCGAACAGGTGATACAGCGCTCCGCGGGTATAGCCGGCCTCGCGTGCGACTCGCTCCAGCACCAGGTTGGCGTACCCGTCGCGGGACAGTCCCCGCGCCGCGGCCTCCAACAGCGCGCTCCGCGTCCGCGCGCGCCGAGCGGCCTGGGTTAGCCGACCGGGCCCCGAGGTCGCTACCGGCGTCATGTTGCATCACATACATACATGTGTGTAGGTTACAGGACGGGCACGCGTGCAGCCAGTCGTACGGGACCGGCCGGTTAGGAGCGAGGCGTATGAACGTCGGATTGGTGGTCGCCGGGTCGCTGTGTCTCGTGCTCGCAGCAGGTCACACGCTGACTGGTCGGCTGGTGCTCGACCGCCTCCCTCGCAACTTCCTACCCACACGGTTCGGCGACGGCGCGTACACGCGCGGGCTCGTCCGGTTCACATGGCACGCGCTCAGTCTGATGCTGACCACCACGGGCGTGGTCCTCATCGCGCTCGCTCAGCGCGCGCCCGCCGACGGGCGCGGCGCGGTCGTCTTCCTGGTCGGCGCGGCCTATGCCGCCGCGGCACTGCTGCTTGCTTGGATGACCCGCAAGAGGCCATCCGATCTGCTCCGGATTCCGGTGTGGGCGCCCTTCATCGTCGTC
>WNFU01003690.1_pt1 | contig 20052 bp, 17 predicted proteins | sample 5400121 | NCBI WGS metagenome assembly WNFU01 (sample SAMN13153360, study PRJNA577476) | soil metagenome | isolation source: 100 cm soil or saprolite under grassland replicate 1 | place: USA:California | collected 2016-06-15 | reverse complement strand
AAGAACGACGGGAAGCCATGGACTGGGGCGGAACGGCAGGTCCTTAGGCGACTGGCGCGGGACGTGAACGTGTCGACGGAGAAGATCGCCAAGGAGCTCGGCCGGACCGTGGCTGCCATCCGCAATCACGCGTCGATGCCCAACATCTCGCTGCGCCCGAAGAAGCGCGCGTAGAGCCAACTTCGGGTAGTCCTGGCCCTACGGCGCTCGGTGGCCCGTACTTCGCCATCTGGGTGCATAGGCGGTACTCGTAGCGCCACTGCGCGGAGGCGACCGGTCCACCGTAGAGGCGGTTGCACGCATAGCGAACGCCCGTCCGCCAGCCCTTCGTGAACGAGGATTGCTCCGGATCTTGGATGCGCACGGTCTTCGTCACTGTCATCGTCGGCCCGGGCTGCGCTGTCGGATGTGAGCATGCAGCCAGAAGCGCGATGGCGGGGACTACGAGCAAGCGTTTCACCATGTCCTTATCGGCCGTCCTGCCTTCGGGATCAAGATGGGCGAAGGGGCCGGCGTCCCCGCACCGACCCATTCGCCACGCCTAGGCCCGAGCGGGAGGAAGAGCCTCCCGGGCCAGCAGCCGGAGCACGTCGTGGCTCATCGGCGAGTCGCGGTGCTGTTGGATGACGTGGGGGAGGAGTCCCCACGCCCCATCCCGGGGCAGAAGCCCACCGCACACCCGGCACCTCACCCAGTCCGTCCTTGCTGCTTGGGCCAGCTCACGCATTGCCTGCCTCCCTCTCGAATGGTGCAGGGAGGGATATCAGACCGCCGTGAGCGCCACTAGGTAACCGACGTTCACCTGTCCAACCGCGGACAAGGCTCCACGTAGACCGCATGCGTCAGCGGCGCTCTACACTGCTGTCAATTCCACGGGGCCCTACCCTGCGCTCTCCATAGTTGCTTACGGACGCCTGGGTGACGATCATGCCTCCCGAGCTGCACACTGCGGCCGAGCAAATCCCGATTAAGAGCACGGAGCCCTGTAGCAACCTAGGAGGGAATACTCGGCTCCGGCGTGAGCGCCCCGAGGAGGGCCGACACATCAACCCGGCAGAGAAGCACCCCGTCGACTTGGAGCTCGGCCGCGTAGTTAGGCTGTGAACCGTCGGTCTTGGGCCCGAGCAGCAGGACCGTTAGAGAGCGCTTGCCGCCGCCGCTGTCTCGAACGCCGATCACCGACCGCTTCAGGACCAAGCGGCCTTGGGTACGAACAATAGAGACTTCCTCATCCACCATTGGGAACTATCGGCGCTCGGTATCGGAACTTGAGGGTCCTCCAAAAGGGGGACAGGCCGAAACCCTTTCCGGCCTGCCCAAACGGCCCGCCGGCCTCGGCACCGTACCGCCCTACCAAGGTCTTCCAAGAAGGCAGCGCCAACAAGACCCCGAGTCGGGGATGAGGGGCCACGGCAGCTTCGCGCACGCCACCGACGTCCGAGGCGTTCCCGGTAAGACATCAGACTGGAGCATGCCACCCACTCATTACCATCTCTCAAAGGAGGCCGTGAACTTTGCGTCGCGGTCTCGGATCAGGAACCGGACGTTGGCCGCTTCACCGTCCATGGCTAGGTTCCTTGCCTGCTGGGTCACCCAGCCGGCATCAGGATGGGCGGTCACCCCGCCGATGCGCACACGCCTGGTCCCACCTCGATGAAGAACAGCACGTAGAGGGTCCTCAGGAACACCATCTCCACGGTGAAGAGGACGCAGCTCATGACGCCCGTTGCCTGCGCCCTCAGGAACTCCGACCAGGAGGGGCCGGTGCGTCTTGGTGCTGGTAGATGCCGGCCCGGCGGAGAAGCGAGCGGATGGTAGTAGCCCCGACCCGGTAGCCGAGTCCCTGCCAGCTCGCCCTTGATCCTGATGACCCCCCACCGGGGGTTGTCCTTGGCCATCTGAACGATCAAGCGGCCGAGCGAGGGATCGAGGGGCGGGCGCCCGGCCCTCGAGCGCTTGTAGGTCCACTTTCGGGCCACGAGTTGCCGGTGCCAGCGGAGGATCGTGGCCGGGGAGACGATGAACCCCGACCAACGATCCCGGCCGATCAGCCTCGCGAACGCGGCGATCATCATCCGGTCGAGCCGACGCATCCGAGGTCTTGGGTTTGCCCGCTTCAGGACGGCGAGTTGGTGTCGAAGGACGAGGATCTCCGCCTCGCGCTCGCGCGTGTCATCATCCGGTGTCATCCGGAGCACTAGCCGAAGGATGAAGTAGCAGACGGCGAAGAGCACCGCGCGATGATACAGAGCCCGTGATCACAGGGTCGATCGATGGTTTCGGACCCCTTCAGTTCCGGATTGTAACCCTGGCATTCTTCGAGCCTCGGTGGATACCTGCGCGCAGGAGTGTCCGAATCTCCGCATCGTCGTCGGGCATCGAGTACCCAACGATCTCCAGCGTCTTCGCGCGACTCAGGGCACCGTATGCATCTCGCCAGACATCTTTCAGAGGTCCAAGGTCGCCTGCCTTTCCCCGTACCATCGTTACCATGTGCGGGTCGATCATCCTGCTACGCAGGGTATTCCAGGCTGAAGTCAAACTCTCCATACAAACGCGTTCGGAGGACAAGCTCTGGCTCCTTCTCACGCAACTTCTCCGTGAGCGCAAAGGTGTATGGATGTTCGACGAACATGACCTCTTTGAGCCACGCGTAGTCGGCTTCGGTTAGCCTCCGCTTTGTGTTGCCTGCCGTGCACCAGTCGATAGAGCCGTGCAGCTTCAGCAAGAGCAACGACCTGTCGGTTGGCTCACCACAGAGTCGGACGGGTACACCGATTACCTGTGCTACTCGTTCGATCAGAGGATCCCAGTTCGAGGTAATGACAACGTTCCCGGGCTGGACTATCCGCCTGAGATACTCGTGGCTGAGAAGGCGGGCGTCACTTATGTCGCGCGTACCTTCCAGAAGGGCACGCGCGATGGAGATCTTCAGAGCACGATACAGATCGGGCGCGTCAGTGAACCCCGTTTCCACGAAGCCCGCCCCGACATCCAGGAAAGTTCTCAGCGTTGAGAAGAAGTCCACGACTCCGGGGGCGGAAGCCGACATGGACGGCGTCCGGGTAGAAGAACTTGAACGCTCGGAGCAGTTGCTCCTCTGTCACCGGGGAGCGGTTCTGCTTTGCGAGAGCCAGAACGGCGTCAATCAACGAGGGCGTATTTGGCAGCCCTGCTGCTGATGAGAGGCCAGCTCCAACGAAGTAGACCTCTCTGTTCCGATCCGGTGGTGGCACGACTCACTCTCCGCACTCTTGCACGAGAGGGTACGCGGGCGTAGATGCCGAATCCACCTCTCGGCTCGCGTGACGGTTCGCGCCCGCAGTCAGTCTTGGCGGCCCACACGCCCACGCGTACGTCAACGGATCAGAAGGCGCGGTAGTGGGTTAGTTCTGGTCCAGCGCTTCTCCGGGACTGTCGGACCCCGCGATGCGAGTCGCGGAGGTACCGTGGTCGCTCACCCAGCTTGCTGAACTGGTGGACTAACGCACATGAGCAAGGCCCGATTGATTCTCACTTGCGGGTTGCCCGGGTCAGGCAAGACCATACTGGCCTGGCAGCTTGCTGCGGACCGGGGTGCCGTGCGCCTTACTCAGGATGAATGGCTTTGGGCCCTCGGCTCCACCCCCTGGGACGAATCGACCAGGGAGAAGGTCGACCACGAACTTTGGCGTCTCGCCCAGGAGATCCTGCGCCTCGGCCTTAGTGTCGTCCTCGACTTTGGGCTGTGGACACGGATCGAACGTGACGAGATGCGAACCGCGGCTCGTGGTCTTGGCGTCGGTGTCGAACTGCACTACCTCGACGTGCCGACCGACGAACTGTGGCGGCGTATCGAGGCCCGAAACTCCGAGCCGCCATGGGACAGCCACCCGATCCGCCGGGCGGACCTCGCTGGGTGGGCGGCCTCGTTCCAGGCGCCCGATGCTGCCGAGCTAGCGTTGTTCGATCCTCCGCCAGGTTCAAACTGAGCCACTACCGAAGGCGCGGATCGAAAGGGGTGCAGCGGCCGACGGCTCTGGCGTGGGTCGGCGCGGCGATGATCGGCCTCCGGATGATGAGCGGTGACGGTCCGGTGTACGCCGCGGGGCCAATGCGGGGCCACTTGCCCTCGTGGCTCCCGGACGTGTTCTCTGACCTGCGTAGTCCCAACGGGATTTGAACCCGTGTCTCCACCTTGAGAGTGTTCTCGTAGTCGGTTTCTCTACCTGCGATGATGTCGGAATCCGGCTCGTGACGTGCGGATTCGATGCTCCAGCCGTTCCTGCCATTTCTTGACGTCTCCCGGTCGTTCGCGGGACGAATGCGGGACGACCGTCGCGCTCGGAGAGAGCCAGGATCGCGATGCCGGTGACCGATACGCAAGGACCCGCCTGTTTGAGAGCCGGGACTTCCGCGCCAGTTGGACGCGCAACGAGGCCCTGTCGAAGGAGCGCAACCGCACAGGATCTCACGCGCTGCCTCGCCGCCAGCTGAAGCGGAGAGGCCGGTCCGCGGACCGGCCTCTCCCCGACCGCCATGACCCCGACTACACCGCCACCTTGTAACTCGTTCCGTAGACCTCGATGAAATTCCCGTTGGGGTCGGTGAAGGTCTCGTAGAACGTGCATCTGAACGTGTCCCCGAGGCCGGTCTTGTTGCCGAAGCTGTACGTGAAGTGACCGATGTACTGGCCGTTCACGTATTCATCGTGTTCGAGGACCTTGATCAGGTAGTTCGGATCGTGGGTCGCCTCCGCCGTGACCTCCCAGAGGATGTCACCCAGCCCAGGATGGAGGAACACCCTCACCCCGGTTGACCCCTCGCAGTCCTGCGAGACGGGTGTCGAGTTCGGGTCTTTCGGAACGGCGGAAGCAGCGGGAGCAAGCAGCATGAGCGCGAGCGCCCCCGTAACCAAGCCGCCCATCATCGAACGGATCGAGAACATGCGCCGACGCGCGCGGCGCTCACGAGTAGCACGGTCCATCTGCCTTCCCCTCTCTGATCGTTGACACCACATGCCATCGGCCGACTACGCGCAGGGCGGCGGGTCGGTCTCGATCCGGAACGGGCTTCCGGCGGGTACCATCAGCGTCGCATACACGACGGCGTTCTCCGTGCTGCTCTCGTTGCTCACCATGAAAGGTGCAGTCCCGCTCTCGACGAACGTCTCGTGCGGGCCGTACGTCCTCGTCTGGCAGTTCTCGTCGTGCGTCGTGATCTGGCCGGACTGGACGACCACCATCACGACGCCGGGGTGGTAGTGCCATCCTGAGAAGCCGTTCGGCTGGAAGGTGATGGTCTGCACCAGGAAGTCCGTCTGGTCCTTGGTCTGGAACTTGATCCGGTCGTCGTTCACCTGGACGCTGTCCGAGAGCGGCGCCCGGCTGGCGAGGATCGTCGTGACGCCGCCGGAACCTGGACTTGCGAGCGAGACCGTCCCGACGGATGCGACAAGGGTCACGATCCCGGTCGCGACGAGCATGCGTGCGTGTTGGCGCCTCATAGCTTCCTCCTTCGTCTCAGATGCCCGATGGTGTCAGCGGCTCGATCGTGCGGTTCACGGTCCCACCTCCTTCAGATGATCAAGCTCGAACGTTCTGAGACCCTTCCTTCCCGTAGACCGTCAGGTGCTCCCCCTCCTATCCCGCGGTCCCACGAGGCAAGGTGCGCCGCGTCGCTTTCAGTCCGCCTTCAGATCCCCTTCGGTCGCCTTTCAGGGGTTCGGCGCGACGCATCCGCGCCACCGGTGAAACCGGATTGAAAGGACGGCCCGGCAGGCTTACCTTGTGATCGAAAGCGCCACGTCTCGCCGAGGGGTTCCGCGCATGGGCAGGCGGGAGTACGGTCGGCCCATGCGTTTCGGCGTCCTGGGGCCGCTCGAGGTCTCCGGGGAGGACGGCCCCGTCCCCCTCGGGGGTCCGAAGCAGCGGATCGTCCTCGCTCACCTGGTCTTGGGCGCCAACAAGGTGGTGTCCGCCGAGCACCTGATCGACGCACTGTGGGGAGAGGAGCTGCCGGAGGATCCGAAGTCGACCCTGCAGGTGTACGTCTCACGGCTCCGATCCGCGCTCGGGGCCGATGCCGTCGAGGCGCAGGCGCCCGGCTACGTCCTGCGGGCCGCTCGTGACGAGGTGGACGCCCTACGATTCGAGGATCTGCTGAGCGCAGCTCGCGGGAACGGCTCCGACCCGCGCGCGACCGACGAGATCCTGACCGAAGCTCTCGAGCTCTGGCGCGGCCCCGCCCTCGCCGACCTGAGCGGCGAGCCCTCCCTGACGGGCGAGATCGCGCGCCTGGAGGAGCTCCGCCTCCAGGTGCTCGAGGAGAAGATCGACGCTCGGCTCGAGCTCGGCCGTCACGTCCAAGTCGTCGCGGAGCTCGAAAGCCTGACGCGGACCCACCCACTTCGCGAACGGCTGTGGCGCGGGCTGATGCTTGCGTTGTACCGAGCGGACCGGCAGGCCGAGGCCCTAGCCGCGTTCGAGCGGGCGAGGAGCGTGCTGGTTGAGGAGCTCGGCATCGATCCGTCCCGCGATCTCCAGCTGCTGCACGAGCGGATCCTTCGCCAGGACCCCGAGCTCGAGCTCAAGGGCGAACCGCTGCGAGGCTATCGGCTGCTGGAGCAGATGGGCGAGGGTGCGTTCGGAGTGGTCTACCGCGCCACCCAGCCGCAGATCGGGCGCGAGGTCGCGATCAAGGCGGTCCCGCCCGAGCTCGCGAATCATCCGGACTTCGTCCGTCGCTTCGAGCGCGAGGCGCAGATCGTCGCCAGGCTCGAGCACCCGCACATCGTTCCGCTGTACGACTACTGGCGAGAGCCGGATGCCGCCTATCTCGTCATGCGGTTGCTTCGGGGTGGAAGCGTCGAAGACCTGCTTCGGTCGGGGCCGCTCGAGCCGGAGCGAGCGTCCTCGATCCTGGATCAGGTGGCCTCGGCGCTCTCGGCGGCGCATCGTCAGGGCATCGTGCACCGGGACGTGAAGCCCGGGAACATCCTGCTCGACGAGGCGGGCAACGCCTACCTCACGGACTTCGGGGTCGCGCTGGAGGCGGGGTCACCCGAGCGCTCCTCGGGAACGATGATCCGCGGCACCCCCGGATACCTCTCGCCCGAGCAGATCAGGCTCGACCCCGCGTCTCCCCGATCCGACATCTACGCGCTCGGGATCGTGGCGTACGAGATGCTGACCGGCGCCCAGCCCTTCCCCGAATCGTCGTTGACGGCCCTCCTGGATCACCACCTCACGGACGCGATCCCCTCGGTCCGAGAGGTGCGCCCCGATCTCCCGGCCGCGCTCGACCGCGCCATCGGGCGCGCCACCGCCAAGGACGCCGAGGATCGGCCCTCCGACCCCCTCGAGTTGGCAGCAGCGGTCCGCGCCGCGCTCCAGGGAGGTGCATCGAGCGTGACCGTGGCGGCCGGCGAGATCCGCAACCCCTACAAGGGCCTGCGGGCGTTCCTCGAGGCCGACGCCGCGGACTTCTTCGGACGCGAAACGGTCACGAAGCGACTGCTCCGACGACTCGAGGAAGATCATCCGAGCTCGCGGTTCCTCGCCGTGGTCGGGCCTTCGGGTTCGGGGAAGTCCTCGGTGGTCCGGGCCGGCCTCGTACCCGCGCTTCGTCGCGGCTCGCTCCCCGGCTCCGAGCGCTGGTACGTGATCGACCTGCTCCCCGGCCCTCATCCACTCCGTGAACTCGAATCGGCGCTGCTGGGGTTGGCCGTTGCGCCGCCTCCGGCTCTGCTGGACGAGCTCGAGGGCAGCACACGGGGTCTCCTCCGAGCCGTCGACCGCGTCCTTCCCGACCCGGATGCCGAACTCCTGATCGTCCTCGACCAGCTCGAGGAGGTATTCACCCTGATCGAGGACGACGACGAGCGGTTCCACATCCTGGAGAGCCTGCGAGCGGCGACCACGGAAGCCGGAAGCAGGGTCAGGGTCATCGCGACGCTCCGCGCGGACTTCTTCGACCAGCCTCTCTCGTTCCGCGGCTTCGGCGACCTGCTCGCCGAACGCACCGAGGCGATCACACCGATGTCCCCCGAGGAGCTCGAGCGCGCGATCGTCGCGCCTGCGGAGCAGACGGGGCTCTCGGTCGAGCCGCGACTGCTCGCCGCGATGATCGCAGACGTCGTGGACCGGCCGGGAGCGCTCCCGCTGCTTCAGTTCACGCTCAGCGAACTCGCGGAACGCCGGGAGGACGGCGTGCTCACGCTCGTCGGCTACCGGCGGATCGGCGGCGTGTCGGGCGCCCTGGCCCGTCGCGCCGAGCAGCTGTTCGAGGCGATGAACGAGGGGACACGGGACACGTGCCGGCAGCTGTTCCTCCGGCTCGTCACGTTGGGGGAGAGCAGCGAGGCCACGCGGCGCCGCGTCCGGCGATCCGAGTTGCAGCCGCTCGCGGACGCCCGCACGCTGAACGGGCTGCTCGACGGGTTCGGCCGCCATCGGTTGCTCTCGTACGACCGGGACCCCGCGACCCGCGAGCCCACCGTGGAGATAGCCCACGAGGCGTTGCTGGAGGCGTGGGATCGGCTGAGCGGATGGATCGCCGAAGCCCGAGACGACATCCGCACGCAGCGCCGGCTCGCAGCGGCCGTCGCCGAATGGGAATCGGCCGAACGCGACCCGAGTTACCTGCTCCGCGGGGCTCAGCTCGACCAGGTCCACGAATGGGCCCAAACCACGACGCTCGCGCTCTCGCAAGCGGACCGGGCCTACGTCGACGAGGGCGTGGATGTGCGGCGGGCCGCATCTGAGCGCGAGCGTGCGCTGGAGCGGCGATCGATGCGGAGGCTGCGTTCGCTCGTGGCGCTCGGCGTCGCCGCGGCGCTCGTCGCAACCACCCTGACGGTGGTCGCGGTGAGCCAACGTGGACGAGCGGAGGATGAGGCGAGGGTGGCTCGGGCGCGTGAGCTCGCAGCCGCGGCGGTCGCCAACCTGGGCGTCGACCCCGAACGCAGCATCCTGCTGGCCTTGGCGGCCGTCGACGCCACGTGGGAGGTCGATCGTACGGTCGTTCCTCAGGCCGAGGAGGCCCTCCACCAGGCCCTGCAGGAGTCCCGAGTCGTGCTCACGGTGCCGCAAGGGGGGGGAATCGCCCTGAGCGCCGACGGCAGCCGGTTCGCCACGACGGGCGAGGACGGGACCGCGACGGTGTGGGCAACCGATACCGGCGATCGGTTGCTGACTCTCGAGGGCACCGCGGGCTCGGTCAATGGGATCGCCTTCAGTCCGGACGGGTCGGTGCTGGCCACCGCCGGCAAGGACCGGACGGTGCGGCTGTGGGACGGAGCGAGCGGCCGGCAGGTCCACGTGCTGCGGGGCCATCGGAAGCCGGTCTTGGGCGTCGCCTTCAGCCCCGATGGGTCGCTGCTGGCCACCTCCAGCAAGGACGGCACCGTTCGGATCTGGGACGTCGCGGCGGGCACGCAGCACCTCGTGCTGAGGGGCCCCCCCGGCGAGAACTTCTACACGTTCTCGGGCCTCACCCCCGCCTTCAGCCCCGACGGATCAAGGTTGACGAGCGGCGGGTGGTTCAGCACACCGATCTGGGACCTGGCGACGGGGAAGATCTCGATAGTCCTTGCCCGCCAGCCGTGGGAGACCTTCGCAGTCGCGTTCAGCCCCGATGGCACACGCGTCGCCACCGCCGTCCACCTCGACGCGCAGACGTGGGATGCGCAGACCGGGGAGCCCCTCACCACGTTCTCTGGCCACACGGGGGACATCCTCGGGGTCGCCTATAGCCCCGACGGTACGCGGATCGCCACCGGCGGGGACGACGGGACCGCCCAGGTGTGGGACGCGGCGACCGGCGAGTCCCTGCTGACGCTGGCCGGGCACACAATTGGGGTGGATCAGGTCGCTTTCACCCCGGATGGGGACCGGCTGCTGACCGGGGGCGCCGACGGGACCGCGCGAGTGTGGGACATCAGTCCAACCGGAGGCCGCGACTGGCTGACCGTTCCCGGCCCGGCGGATCGCCAAGGCGGGGTCGCCTTCAGCCCCGATGGGACGAGCTTCGCCGTGCCGGGCCAGGTCACCGGCGTCACGATCCGGGACGTCGAGACGGGGGCGAAGATCATCACGTTGAAGGGCCACGACGCCACGATCACCAGGATGGCGTTCAGCCCGGATGGGACCAGGCTCGCGGGGGCCGCCGGCAGCGGACAGGGGAACCGAGGCGTGAAGACGGTCCCCGTCTGGGACGTAACGACGGGGGAGCTTGTCATGACTCTCGCGGGACATGCCGATGCGGTGTCGGCCGTGGCGTACAGCCCGGACGGACGCCGTCTCGCGACGGGTAGCTGGGATGGGACCGTCCGACTGTGGGATGCCGTCTCTGGCAAGGAACTGCGCGCAGTCGACGTCGGAAGTTCAGCCTACGCCCTCGGGTTCACTCCGGACGGTCGATGGCTGGTGTCTGGCGATGATGCCGACAAGTTCCTGACCGTGTGGGACGCCGATACCCTCGAGCGGCGCGGAGAGCTCCGTGGCCACACCGACGTCATCCAGGACGTCGCGTTCGCGCCCGCCGGACAGGTGGTCACGGCCAGCTGGGACGGGACGGCGAGGATCTGGGATCTCGCGTCGCGTCGGGTGCTCTCGACGCTGCGGGGGCACAGCGGCCCGCTACTGGGCGTAGCCGTGAGCCCGGACGGAGCGCTCGTTGCCACTGCCAGCCTCGATGGGACCGCCAAGCTCTGGGATCTTGCGACCGGGCGGGAGGTGCTCACGCTGTTCGGCCACGACGGTCCCGTCAATACCGTGGCGTTCAGTCCCGACGGCCGGTTCCTCGCCACCGCGAGCGGTGACGGGACGGTCGCCCTGCATCTCCTCCCGATCGATGAGCTCATGAGACTCGCCCGCGAGCGTGTCACCCGCACCCTCACGGACGAGGAGTGTCGGCAGTACCTGCACGTGGGGGGCTGCCCGGCGAGGAGCTAGACGCTTTCCGGTCCGCATGACGTTCGCACGCTTGGTCACGGTCTTAGGATTCCACTTGCGTGTACATCCGGCTCGCGGTGCGCCCGGTTCCCGGCATGACGCCGAGCGCGGCGACGTAGTGCACCGTGGCGCCGAACGCCGAATAGTCGACTGAGCCCCCTGCGCGCACAACGTTCTCGTCTTCCTTAACGCATATCTCTCTATGAATGGTTTCCAGTTGGATTACGCCTACCTCGGACTGGCAGTCTTCGACCAGGTTCTCGTCAACGCCGCAAACGGAGTCATCACGGCGAACTCGATCGGAATCGGCATGTCCGATCTTCTTCGGTCTTCCTCTCTAGTGTCGATAACTCGGGCAGCGGCAGATCTCCATCGACCTGTCAGGGTCGAAAACTCGGATCCATTGGGTTGCTTGTTGCCAGCAGGGGCTCATTCTTCGAACTCATCGTCTTCGAGCGGAGACTCACCTGTATTCACCACGACGGTGTGGAGCTCGAAGGAACACGACTCCTGCAGCGTCTTGAGCGACCGGTCCCGCGGCCACAGCGCCGGGTCCGTGTACCATCCTTTCAGTTCTTCTTCAAAGAGCTCCTGGTGATGACGGGCAAGCCATCCTTCCTCGGGAGCGATGGGTCTCGTTCATCGTGACCCCGCAGACGATGCTGCGATGGCACCGCGAGGTGGTGCGGCGGAAGTGGACGTACGGACGTAGGGGGAACCCGGGGAGACCTCCGATCGACCCAGAGGTCCGTGAACTGATCCCTGCGTCTCGCCCGAGAGAACCCGCGCTGGGGGGGCCGTGCGTATCCAGGGCGAGCTCCGCAAGGTGGGCATTCGGGTGGGCGCCACGATCTTCGCAGCCGGGAAGGGCGCCTTCGCCGGCTGAGGGAGTGCAAGGCCCGCCTGGAGGCGGAGGACGTGAAGGCCCGGTATGAAGCCGAACTGACCCGCCGGGCTGACATCGAGGCGGAGACGGGTCGCCGCCCGGTCGGCCGCCCACCCAAGCTCAGGAAGCCCACCAAGAACTCCGTCGTGGCGAACACGACCGATCCGGAGTCCCGGGTGATGAAACGCCAGTACACCTACCTGCAGGGCTACAACGCCCAGGCGGTGGTGAGCGAGGACCACATCATCCTGGCCGCGGCACTCACCCAGGACACGGTCGACCTGCGCCAGCTGCACCCCATGCTCCACGAGGCCAGGGCCAATCTCGCCTCCGCCGGGATCTCGAAGAGCATCGACGTGGCCCTGGCCGACTCCGGCTACTACAGCGAGGCCAACCTGGAGGTGGCCGAGGCGGAGGATCCCGAGCTCCTCATCGCCGTGGCGAATGAGCGAGAGCAGCGCCGGGGTGAAGTCTCAGGCAGAGGTGTGTTCAAGGGACGGGGCGGACGCGTGATGCAGGGCAAGCTCGCGACCGAACGAGGACGAACGCTCTATGCCAAGCGAGCCCACACGGTTGAGCCGGTGTTCGGCCACATCAAGGATGTCCGCCGGGTCAAGCGGTTCGCCCGGAGGGGCCTGGGCGCATGCGACGCCGAATGGAAGCTGGTCTGCGCCACGCACAACCTGCTCAAGCTCTGGCGGCACTCCAGGATCTGAGCACTGGGCGCGTTCCGGTTCGGACCGATCACGAGATCGCAAACCTCATTGATCAACGTCGGCTTCCGATCCAGAAGAGCAGTTTCCGCGACAGCCTCTTCAGGGAGGCTGTGTTCGCATCGACCCTCCAGTCCGCCACGGCGTTCTGAACCACGGCGTGACGCAACGGGATGGGACGTCCCGATTTCAGCTGAAGGCATCGGGTACTTTCGCGCCCGAATGTGCCGTGGGGTCGACGACAGGACCGGGATCCAACCGCTTTAGGTCGCTCACGATCTCGTGTGACAGCCGCGGTTTTCAGGTCACAACGATCTTGCCGTGCATCAACGTGGGATGGATCGTGCAGTGATACTTGAACGTTCCGACCTTCCTGAACACGCGCCCGAAGGCGGCACCGGGAGCGAGCACGCCCGAGTCCCACAAGCCCTTGTTCGAGGTCGTGGTGTGGCTGACAGTCCCACTGTTCGTCCACCTGACCTTCGTGCCCTTCGCGATGGTGATCGTCTTGGGCTTGAAGGCGAAGTTGACGATCTTCACCCGTTCGACCGAGGTCGCCGCGAGCCGCGAAGCGGTGTTCCTTTGAGATCGGTCGGACGCCATACTCGGGACCGCCAGTGAGCCGACGAGCGTGGCCACAAGCAGTGTGATCCCCATCCTGATCGGCGCTCTTCGCATTCCACTTCCCTTCATGCTCTGACGGCGGATCGAGTACCCCTTGCCAGATACCCGCCCGCCCAAAATACACGCTCCCTGATATACGGGCCGCGATACGGTCGGATGCCCTTCTCCACGAGGCGGCGGTAGCTGAGAGACCCTCAGCGTTCTTGCCAGAGTCGCGAAGTAGAGAAGAGTGCAGAGCCCAAAGAGTGCCGCGCGATGCCCGCCCCCAGACATAGCCACCCCGATTCACGCCATCTTGCCTCCCGCCTCGAAGTGCGTCCCGGCACGTGCAAACCGCCCCGTCGGATCCTGGGGTGGCAGGCGCGGTTACGCCGCGTCGCCATCTGAGAGGGTCTTGCGGAGAGTGGCGATCCCCACTCGGATTCGGCTCTTGACCGTTCCAAGAGGGATGCCTTCTAGCTCGGCAACCTGCGTGGACGACCGTTCCCCGAGGTACGCCAGTTTTACGGCAGAGCGCTGGCCCGAAGGGAGCCGGTCCATGGCCTTTCGCGCGCGTTGGATGATGTCGCGGTGCTCCGCGTACCGTTCCGGTCCCGGTTCCACCGAGACCTCCGAGTGGCTCGGCTCGGACGACAGATTCCTGGTTTCTAGGTTTCGTCGGCGGAGGAGGTCGATCGCGAGGCTGCGGGCGATAAGCAGGATCCAGACGTCCAGCGACCCTCGTCCGGAGTCGAACCTCGAGCCCGTACGCCAGACCTTGAGGAAGGTGTCCTGCACGAGGTCTTCGGCGTCGGCCTTGTTCCTGAGCAGGACGAGACCGAGGCCGTAGATTCGCGAAGCGTACCGAGTGTAGAGCTCCTCGGCGGCCGCGGGTTCTTTCCGCAGGAGCGCGACCATCAGGCTCGCGTCCGCGTCTCTCGGCACTGTATCGTGACGGGTCCGACCCTTTCCGAGAGACTGCCTGGGTGCCTTGGGGAGGGTGAGGAGTGCCATCGATCCGATCCCTTCCGTCCGAAGCGACCTTCGTTCGGGTCGACTTCCACGCTAGGGGTAACGGAGCGGGTCGCAAACCTGGGAATCGGTACGTTAAATGCGCCGGAGCCCCATGGAATCGGGCTTGCGTGTCCCCCAAATGAACGCAGCGTCGAACTGGCCACCCGGATCTCTCCGCGACTATCGCTCGGAGAGCCTTCGCGACAGTTCGGTCCGCGACCGGACCCCGAGCTTGCTGTAGATACGGTGGAGATTCGCCTCAACGGTACTCACGCTCAGGAACAGGGCCCGTGCGGCCTCCCGGTTCGTGAGTCCGCTCGCCACCAGGTCGGCCACCTCCTGCTCCGTCGGGGTCAGGCCGACCGGGCCGGGAGCCCGGCCTCCGATCCTGGCCATGTCGGCCCTGGCCTTGTCGGCCCAAAGATCCGCCCCGAGGTGCTCGAAGATCGCCAACGACCGACCGAGCGAGTCCCGCGCGAGCCGCCACTTTTTCGCGCGGCGGAATGCTTGACCCTGTGCGAGCAGCGTCCGCCCGAGCTCGAAGGGCTCGTCCAGGAACCGATGACTCTCCAGGGCCCGGTCGAACGCGGCGAGCGCCTCGGGAAGTTCGCCAAGTGACGCAGCGAGCAGCCCCCAGCCTCGTTCGGCGGTAGCACGCGCCCAGGCCCGCCCGAGTGTCTTGGCGCGAGCCAGGGTTGGTTGGAGGAGCGAACGCGCCCTGTCCGTCTCGCCCAAGTCAACGAGCGCTTCGATTTCATCCGGCAGAAACCGCAACATCCCCGGCTCTCCGAGTCCGGTCGTGAGAACACCTTCAGCGAGAGGCCAGAGGAGGCGATGCGTTTCCTTGACGTTCCCCAGCGACAGCTCAAGGAAGCCCAGCGCCCACAAATTGAACTGGCTCGCTTGCACCAATCCAGACTGGCGAGCGAGCTCCAGCCCTTCCTCGGCGGCTGCCCTGGCAGCTTGTACCCGGCCCCGGTGCCCTTCTACGAGCGCCCTCGCGGAAAGAGCAAGCGCCCGATACGGCTGCTGCCCCGTCCACACCGTGATGGTGAAACTCTCCTCGGCGTATCCACTAGCTTCCGACCAGTTGCCGGCCGAGCACTCCAGTTGGGCAAGCAGGAACAGGATCACAGCGAGCGAACCCTCGTCTCCCCCCTCTCGACAGCGCTTCTCGAGGTCGTTGAAGATCGATCTCGCTGCGTCCAGTTCATCCGTCCACATCAGCATGCAGGCCTCGCGGAAGGTTGGGCTTCGAAGCGGTCGCACGTCCGTTCCGGCTCCCTCGAGCGAGATCGCCCGGCTCATCACGCTTCGCGGGAGTCCCTCGCCGGCGAGGAATTCATGGAAGCCGACCAACGCGAGCCCTTCCGCCAGCGCCGTCTCGTCACCCTGACCTTCCGCTAGGTCCACCGCCGCACGAGCGTGAGCTTTCGCGCGGTCGCGGTCGCCGACTGCCTCCGCGGCCGCTGCTAGCTCGAGGTGGATCTGCGGCTTCAGCGCCTCGTCCTCTCCGACCTCATGAAGAGCCTGTTCGGCGAGTGCCAGGGCAGAGGGTGCGTCGTGGCTGTGGTAGCGAACCCGAGCGAGGAACAGCAGCGCCTCAGCCCGCAGTGGGCTCGCCGGGGTGGCTTCAACGGCTTCCTCGAGGTACGCGGCGGCCTTGCTCAGATCCGCCGCTTGGAACGCGTACTGGCCAGCGTGGACCGTCCGATGCATCCGGGCCTCAGCATGGTCCGTCGGCGTCAGCTCGCGAGCGAGCTCCGACAGTTGTGCCGCGGCGTCGGGGGCTCCCCGTCTTCCTGCCCGTCGGGCGGCGTCCTCCAGCTCCCCGGCCACCCCCTCGTCCGGCTCTTCAGCGGCGAGCGCGAGGTGACGCGCTCGCTCCTCCTGGTCGACCACCACCGCCGCGAGCCGACGGTGAACATCCCTCCTTGCCCGTCCCGAGGATTCCGAATAGTGGACGGTCGCAAGCAGTGGGTGAGTCGATCGGATGCGCCCGGCGCTCCCTTCGATCACGCCGGCTCTGAAGGCATCTTCGATGTCGTCTTCCGCGGTCGGACCTCCGATCGCCTGCGCGACCAGCGAAACCGTCGGCTGGGACGCTGCCGAGGTGACCAGGAGTACCTGCCCCACAGGATCAGAGAGCTCGGACAACCGATCGGTGACCAGGTCGGCGAGGGTCGACGGGACGGGAAGCGTCCCCCCTGGTTCTCGTTCGATCCCACGTCGGAGGAGGGCCCGTCCGAGCTCCAGAGCGAGGAACGGATTCCCTGCAGATGTCTCGTAGATGCGCAGCAGGATGGAGCGAGGGAAGCGCGTCGAGAGCTCCGAGCTCAGTATGTCGCGGGTGACTTGCAGGGTGATCGGCCCGACCATGAGCCGGTGGATCCGCTCCTCCGGAAGTGCGCGCCCGAGCCCGAGAGGAGGCAACTCAAGTTCCTTGGACCGCGCGGTCATGATCAGACCGATGGGTACATCGTTCAGGCGCCGAATCGCGAACTCCAGCACGCGAGCCGAGGGGGCGTCAAGCCACTGTGGGTCGTCGATCGCAAGCAGGGTCGGAGTTGCGGCGGCGAGAGCTAGGAGCGTTCCGCTAAAGGCACTCGAAATCGCCCGCTGATCGGGGAGAGACCCCCTGGCTTCCCTGCGAAGGAGAGCGACTTCAAGAGCCGATCGCTGGGGGGGAGGAAGTCCCTCGAGAATCTCGTCGGCGACCCCCTCTAGGAGGTCCCCAAGGGCGGCGAATGAGAGCTTCGCCTCGGATTCGTTCGGACGACACGAGAGCACACGGTAGGAACGGGCTCGAGCTTGAGCCAGGGCTTCGAGCCACAGGGTGCTCTTGCCGATGCCGGCCTCTCCGCCGAGGATCAGCGCAGCGGGCCCCGAGGGTACGGCGTCGAGCAGCCTCGAGACGAGGACAAGCTCGGTCTGCCGGCCGAACAGGCCTCGCTCCATTGCCCCCTCCCCACGGTGGCATCTGCCGGCCATTATCCCTTGAGGCGCAACCGCTGAGACATCCCAGTCTGCCGGGACGTCTTCTCCGGCATCGATGGGCGAGTGCCGGAGAACGGGTCGGATCGCGCCTGTCCGAATGGGGGCCTTGTCCATATGCCCAGGCGGTAGTGGAGAGGGCGTCTTCGTTCGGGCCCCCGGACGGAAGGAGCGGGGGTTCGCCCTGCCACTCGATCCGACCAGCCGCGTCGAACGAATGGGCCAAGCGCCTCGCTGGTCCGTACACCTGCAGACAAAACGGTCGACCGATGAGACAAATCGAGAAAAGGAAAGACGAACATGAGATCTCTTCGTGAGCGGGCCCTGTTCTCGGGGTCGGCAGTGGCAGCGGCGATCCTGTTGGCCGCCTGCGGTTATGTCGCCAAGAGCCCCTCGCCCGCGGCTTCTCCAAGCGCTCCCGCGACCAGCGGCCTACCCGCCTCGTCTCCCACCGCCGCGGGTAGTTCCCCGACGGGAAGGGGGGTGAAGAGTCTTGCCATCGTTGGCCGATAGGCCCGTCCGGGCCGTTCGGATTCAGGACCATCGTTGAAAGAGGAGGATCTTGATGATTCACATACGTTCACGAGGAGTGGTCATGAGGTCGCTGGGACCGTTCCGTGCGCTGCTCGCCACCGCGGCCGTGTTCCTTGTCGTCTCGCTCGGGGCGACTACAGCGGTTGCGGCCGGTCCCAACACGGGTTTCGGCTTCAATGCCAGCGGCGTCGCCGGCTTTCCGACGGGTGCGGTCGACGTAACGGGCGGCGGCGCATTCAACCTCTCCGCTGGATTCGTCCACGCTGGGGGAGGGTTCACGTGCGCCTCGCAGGTGAGTCAGGGTCCGCTTGCCGGCTGTCTGGCGGGGGAGGGCGTTCGCTGGGATTCGGCCGATCTCCTGTCGGGCACGACGTTCAAGTGCACCGGCTTGGCGAGCGAGGCCCTCAAGCCCGCGAGCACCGGCGACGACACCGTCGTGATCCAGGCCGACTTCTATCGAGCCGGCGACGGGATCGACGAGTCGTTCACCGCCAACATGATCATCTCGGCGGATGACATCGCTCTCGATGTCCCGGGCATCCAGAATGCCTGGGTCCAGGGGGTGGGCTGTTCGACCGCGCTGGTGCACTTCGGCTCCTGAAAAACCACCACGTTCAACCGCGTGTGACCACCGCTCCCATACGATGCGAGCGATCCCCGCTGTTCCGCGGGGATCGCTCGTCCGTCCAGTCACCATTCCGGACCTGCCTTCCCATGGCGGCGGGGTGGGGAGGTCCTACTGGCGTGGGCCCCGCGCGGACTGAGCGTGGAACGATGTTCGAGACATGTCGGCACGATATCCCGAGATATCGGGAGCTTATGGTCGGATCACATCGAGAGACCTGGTCAGGTTTTGGCCTGAGAATGAGGAGAAGACAGGTGACTGCCCGGGCGCGAGTGAAACCGGCTCCTCCGAAATCCCTGGTCATGAGTCGAGTCCGAGTCTTTCGCACCCTACACGGCCGAGGGAATCGAATCTTGACGTTGCGATTGGGCTTCTCCGCCTGGATGAACTGGAAGATCACCTGCGGGTCAGTTGCTCCCTCCTAGCGAAGAAGGCCGCGGCCTTCTTCAGGATATCCGCTCTTCTCACCGCCGATGGTTCTCTCTGCGGAGCCGCCGCAGCTCCTCAACGCTCCTCGGTGGTCAGTCCTTCGCGGCGGCCTCGTCGATAGTGACCTGGCCAAGACCACGTGGCTCGCCGTCGACGGGTCTTGGGGTAAGGATTCGCTTCGAGCTCCCCGAGCAACTGCGACTCGGCGCCGCTCGTCCGGTTCAACGTGAGCATTTTGATCAGGTCCGCGAGCCTCGCGACGTGCGCACCGAGGTACATGTCCACAACGGCACCGCCGCCACTAGAGAGGAGCGTGTGACCGAGGCCACGGCTCGGGAGCCCCAGTCGCCAAATTCTGGTTGCAATGATCCTGGAAGCAGAGATACCCGTAGTCCCCTTAGGGTGCGGGAGGGTCTCGCATCGAGACAGGGGAGGTATGGATGCGGGGGACCAGAGTCACTTCAAGGATCGGAGTCATCTTCGTCACGGGGTTGCTGTTCGCTGCCCTCACAGCCACCCCGGCGCTCGCGGCTCAGGGAAGCCCGAACGGCGCTGCGGGTCAGATGCCCGCTTTCTACGAGGGTGAGCTATTCACTGTCAATATGTTCGAGGTACGAGCTGCTGAAGGCTCGCTAGTCGAGAACGATCCGAGCATCAACACGATCTATGCTTCGAACGATTTGGACGAGGAACAGGATTTCATTCCCGTGATCGATGCGATCCAGGGTGAGGAATTCAATCCATTATGGCAGCAAGTCCTCGTCGTCTTCAACGAGGGATTTGCGCCTCACCAGTTCGTTTCTGAAGGGCAGGTCCTGGCGGCCGCGGCCGGAGCCAATCCTGAAATCACTCTCGTCGAGACGGACGAAGTGTATCGCTGTTCGGTTGTTGGCTCGAAATAGAAGGACGATGGAGTTACCTCGCCTCGCAAGCAGATCGCAAGAGGCGGGGTATCTCCTATTCCTTCAGCTAATTGGACACCATCTACACCAGCCCGCCGCATCGGTCGGCTCACCTGAAGGGTGCCGATATTCGGGTTTCATCAGGCTGCGATTTCGTACTCGTGGATCAGCCCCGCCGAGCTTATCGGTCCGACGTAGATGAAGGCGAGGTACGGGCAGATCGTAATGAGCCTCCTCGTCCTGCGGCGCCGCCAAGTCGAGCCCGCGATGCGGCCGCCCGGCGTTGTACCTGCATGAAAATGGCCGGCGAGGCCGCTTGAACGAGAGAAGGACCTTCACGTAGGGTCCGGGCACCGGGACGAGGGGCTTCGGGAGAACCAGGACGGGCAGGCCGTCGAGACACTATGGGCCGTGAGCC
>WNFU01003686.1_pt1 | contig 20054 bp, 16 predicted proteins | sample 5400121 | NCBI WGS metagenome assembly WNFU01 (sample SAMN13153360, study PRJNA577476) | soil metagenome | isolation source: 100 cm soil or saprolite under grassland replicate 1 | place: USA:California | collected 2016-06-15 | reverse complement strand
CCGCTGGCGCTGCTGCCCACCGGGGCCGACACCGACGACCGGGCGGCCTGACCGATGCCCGGCCACCGTATCCGCGCACCCACCAACCTCCCGGCCGCGCCCGGTCGGGAGGTTGGCTGCCATTGCTCCAACTTGCTCCGCCACGGCGGCCACGTGGCCTACCGGCGGCGAAGACCCGGGCCGGGAAGCGTTGCCGGACAAGGCATCCCGGCGTGGTAACAGCGTACCGGGCAGCCGGCCCGGCCACCGGTAACGGCCGGCGTCGAACGCTTCCGGCCACGGCACGGCCGTGGTAACGGCAACCGCGCCGTGGTAACGGCGGCTGTGGTAACGGCCGCTGCCGCTTGCCACGAACCCGGACGGGGCCGCACGAACGTGCCAACCCCGCGCCCCGCTCATCCTGACCCATCCGTATCCGTGCCGGCCCGTGCCGGCCCGTTGCGTTACCGGCGCCCGCTGGCGCGGGCTGGTAACGCCTGCCCGTCAACATCAATCCCCAGAAGGGAGGCGAGTCCGCGATGGGCACACGAACCACCACCCCGACGAGTGTCCACAGTGGAGGGACATGGCCACGAGCCACACCACACCCGCTCCGCGCCGTCGCCCAGAAGGCGACCGGGGGCTAGACAGCGCGGCCGCGCCCGACAGCATCCCCACCCCCAGCACCACCGACGAGAACACTTCAGGCCACGCGCACGTACGGCGGGCGCCACCGGTGGCCGAGCCCATACCCAAACCGCCCAACCCGCAGCACCACCGGGCCGCACCGGCGGTCCGCGACGTGGACGATCCCGACATCGACGCCGCGCTGGATGCCGTGGTCGACGCCGCACCACCCCTGCCCTACGAAGTGCGGGCACGGTTGGCCTGGCTGCTGCGGGGCCAGCACCACCGGCCGCCGCGTCAGGACAAGGCGGCATGACCAAGGGGCGGCATGACCAACGAGAAGCCGCCGCAACCCGGCCGCGCCCGCTCAACGCGGGCGCGGCCGGGGGCGGCTGCCGGCGGTTGCCCGCTACGCGCCCGTGCCGGCGTGCTGGCTGGCAAGCTCGACGCTGGTCTGGCGGCGCCGCTGGGCACGGGCACCGCGCGGCTTGCCGCCGGGCTCGCGGGCTGCCGCGACCGGAGTGCCGGGCCGGCGCCACGTGACCTTCATGCGAGCGGTGGCGGCGGCGAGCCGCTGGGTATCGGTGGACCAGCGGGTCAGGGTGTGTACCGGCTTGCCCACCCGGATCTCGTCGAACAGCAGCCGCAGAACTTCCCGCTGCGCCGCGACCGGCAGGCCGTCCCACTCCGGGCGGACCTTGGCCGCGCCGAACTCGGCCGCCGACAGCAACGCCAGCAACGCCATTGGCGCCTTGCGCGACACCGAACGCCGCTCCGCGTCGGCGATCAGCGGCGCCAACTGCTGCTCGATCTCGGCCAGCCGCTCGGCCGAGATGCCACCCTTGGGCTTGAGGAACGAGTCGGTGGCCTCCTTCAGCTTGCCGTGCAGGGCGGCGGCTTCTTCCTGCGCCCGGCGGGCCGGCTCGTCGTCGTCGGTGAACAGTTCCCGCACGTCCTTGCGGCAACACCGCTTGACCACCAGCCGGGCCACGAACTCTTCCGCCTCGGCCACCCCGATCGCCGTGCACCCGTCGGCCACGCAGTGGTAGCGCGCTGCCCGGCCCCGTGCCGGACCCATGTAGTGCACCACCGACCCGCACGGCGTGGTGACCAGATAGGCCAGCAGATGCTTGAGCCGACCCGGCTGGCTGGTCTTGCGGCGCGGGTCACGCAACACCGTGCCGGCGGCGTGGAACACCTCCGCGTCCACCAGTTCCGGCCACGTCCCGTCGTGGACCTCACCCTTGTGCGACCGCTGCCCCAGATACGCCACGTTGAACACGATCTTGCGGATGGTGTTGCGGTGCCAGACCTCACCCGCCGGGGCGTCGACGCCGCGCCGGTTCAGGTCGGCCACGATGACGCTGATCGGGTCGTTGCGGGCGACCCGCTCGAAGATCTCCGCCACCACCGGGGCGTGTACCGGGTGCGGACGCTGCTCCTTGATCGGCTTCGGTCCGTGCCGGGTCGGCCGTTCCCCGACGATCACCCGTTCGTAGCCGTACGGGCAGTCACCGTGAAACGCGCCCGCCACGGCCGCCGCCGCCACACCCCGGCGGACCCGCTTGGAGATCTTCTCCGACTCCATCGCCGCGTCCAACCCACCCTCGATCAGCCGTCGCCAGTGCGAGGGGTTGCGGGCGTCGAGGGTGTCATCCTCGCCGGTGATGTGAATCAACACGCCTCGGGCGCGGCACTTGGCCACGAACGCCACCCACGTCTCAAGGTCGCGGTCGGCCCGGGACGGCTCCCAAGTGATGATCACGTCCAGGAGGCCCTGATCAAGATCGTCCAGGAGGCGGTGCCAGTCCTTGCGGGTCTTGCGCCCGAACCGCGACGCGCTGACCCCATCGGAGTACTCGGCCACGATCGGCCAACCGTTGTCCTCGGCGGCCTCCCGCCCCTCCACGATCTGCTCATCGATCGACTTGTCCAGGCCCTTCGAGTTGCGCCCGTACAGGCCAGCCCGAAGCGAACCAACCGGCAGGTAGACGCCGGTCCTGGTTTCTGCGGCGTTCGGCATGGTTCTAGTGTACACTACAAAGCACACGGATCATCGGCCCGGTGCCAGTCGCCGCACAGCAGGTACGCCGTGCCCCGCATGGCGTCCGAGCGCGCCGCGAAGTACTCGGCGAACGCCGTGTCCCGGTCACTCATGCGACCTCCCCGTCCGTCCCGTCGAGGTAGGCACGCCCGGTCGGGTCGTCCAGGTTGCCTCGGATCGAGCGCGGTGGAGCAGTCCGCGGCTCTTCATCGACCGCAGGGTATGCCCTGCGACGTGCCTGGCGAGGACCCGTACGCCGTGCAGAGGTGGCGTGACCGGCTGTCCGGCGGGGCGGGTCGTTAGGCTTGACGGCGATGGCCTACCTCGATCACGCCGCGACCACCCCGATGCTGCCGGAGGCGGTGGACGCCTACGTCGCGGCGTCCGGGACGATCGGCAACGCGTCGTCGCTGCACGCGGCCGGGCGGCTGGCCCGGCGCCGGGTCGAGGAGGCCCGCGAGCAGGTGGCCGCGGTGCTCGGTGCCCGGCCGTCCGAGGTGATCTTCACGGGTGGGGGTACCGAGAGCGACAACCTGGCGGTCAAGGGCATCTTCTGGGCCCGCCGGGCGGCCGACCCCGCCCGGACCAGGGTGGTCGCCGGATCGGTGGAGCACCACGCGGTGCTCGACGCGGTCGGGTGGCTCGGCGCGCACGAGGGCGCGACGGTGTCCTGGCTGCCGGTCGGCGCGGCCGGCCGGGTCCGGCCCGAGGAGCTGCGCGCGGCACTCGACGACGACGTCGCGCTGGTGACGTCGATGTGGGCGAACAACGAGGTCGGTACCGTCCAGCCGGTCGCCGAGCTGGCCGCGCTGGCCGCCGCGCGCGGCGTGCCATACCACACCGACGCCGTGCAGGCGGTCGGGCAGGTACCGGTCGACTTCGCGGCGAGCGGGGCGGCCGCCCTGACCGTGTCCGGGCACAAGCTCGGCGGCCCGGTCGGGGTGGGCGCGCTGCTGCTCGGCCGCGACGTGGCCTGCGTACCTCTGCTGCACGGCGGTGGCCAGGAACGCGACGTGCGCTCCGGCACCCTCGACGTGCCGGGCATCGTGGCGTTCGCCACGGCGGTGGAGGTCAGCGTCAAGGCCCAGGTGGAGCGGGCGTACCGGCTGGCCGCCCTGCGCGACGAGCTGATCGCCAGGGTCCGGGCGGCGGTGCCCGAGGCGGTGCTCAACGGCGACCCGGTGGACCGGCTGCCCGGCAACGCGCACTTCTCCTTCCCCGGCTGCGAGGGCGACGCCCTGCTCCTGCTCCTGGACGCCGCCGGGGTGGCGTGCTCGACCGGTTCGGCCTGCTCGGCCGGCGTGGCGCAGCCCTCCCACGTGCTGCTCGCCATGGGCGCCGACGAGAGCCGGGCCCGCTCGTCGCTGCGGTTCACGCTCGGGCACACCTCGACCTCGGCCGACATCGAGGAGCTGGTCGCGGCGCTGCCGGGTGCGGTGGAGCGGGCCCGGCGCGCAGGCGTCGCGAAATCCCGGCGCTGAGCCACGTTGGCCGTGCTCGCCTCCGCAAAAACCCATCAACGGACATTCCGGGTCGCGCCGCTTCGCCCGGCGACCCGGAACGTCCGCCGGCTGCGCTCGGCCGCTCGGTAGTCTTGTCGCCATGCGTGTCCTGGCCGCCATGTCCGGGGGAGTCGACTCCGCCGTCGCCGCAGCGCGCGCGCTCGACGCGGGGTACGACGTGACCGGCGTGCACCTGGCGCTGGCGCGCAACCCGCAGACGTACCGGTCCGGCGCGCGCGGCTGCTGCACGCTGGAGGACGCCCGCGACGCGCGGCGGGCGGCCGACGTGATCGGCATTCCGTTCTACGTCTGGGACCTCGCCGAGCGGTTCCACGAGGATGTGGTGGACGACTTCGTCGCCGAATACGCGGCCGGCCGTACCCCCAACCCGTGCCTGCGCTGCAACGAGAAGATCAAGTTCGCCGCGGTGCTGGACCGGGCGCTGGCCCTGGGGTTCGACGCGGTGGTGACCGGCCACCACGCGCGCCGCGACCCGCAGGGCCGGCTGCGGCGCAGCGTGGATCTGGCCAAGGACCAGTCGTACGTGCTCGCGGTGCTGACCCCCGCCCAGGTCGCCCACTCGATCTTCCCGCTGGGTGACTCGACCAAGGCGCAGGTGCGCGCGGAGGCCGCCGCGCGTGGCCTCGCGGTCGCCGGCAAGCCGGACTCGCACGACATCTGCTTCATCGCCGACGGCGACACCCAGGGCTGGCTGCGGGCCCGGCTGGGCGAGGCGCCGGGCGACATCGTGGACGGCCGGACCGGCGAAGTGCTGGGGCGCCACTCCGGGGCGTACGGCTTCACCGTGGGGCAGCGCAAGGGGCTCGGGCTGGACCGGCCGGCGGCGGACGGGCGGCCCCGGTACGTCCTGTCGATCACGCCGGTGACCAACACCGTGACCGTGGGACCGGCCGAGGCACTGGCGGTCTCGGTCGTGTACGGTGACCGTCCACTGTGGACCAGACCGTCCCCGGCGTCGGTCGACGTGCAGCTACGGGCGCACGGCTCGGTGGTGCCGGCGTCGGTGCGCGTCGACGGCGGGCGGCTGGTCGCCACGCTGGCCCGGCCGGTGCGCGGGGTGGCCGCGGGGCAGGCGATCGTCGGGTACCAGCCCGATCCGGACGGCGACATCGTGGTCGGCTCGGCCACGATCAGCCACGCCGAGGGCCTGGTCGCAGCGTGAGCGCAGCGGCGCTGCCCAGGGGAGCAGAAGGGCACAGCGTGAGCGCGTCGCGAAGCGAACCAGGAGGCTCAGTGAGCGCGGCGGCGCCGTGGCGTGGCTTGAGCCGCACGACGGGCCGGCGGAGCCGGTGCGCGGCGTGGGGCGATGGCCGCGCCTCTGGGCGGCGTCGCGAAGCGAACCAGGAGGCACAGTGAGCGCACTGCCCTGGTCGGTCGGGTCGGCAACCGGCATCGGGTCGCTGCCCGGCACCGATGTCGTCGAGGCGCTGCGGATCGTGTTCGGCGAGGTGCCGCTGCCGTACCTGCCCGAGCTGCCGGCGCGCGGACCCGGCGCCGACCTCGTCGGGCGCACCGCCGGCCTGCTCGTGGACCTACCCGTCGACCTGTATGCGGGGCGCTGGCGGGCCGCCGCCCGGCCCGGGCGCGACCTGCGCCGCACGGCCGACCTGTGGGAGCGCGACCTCGACGCTCTGACCGAGCAGGCCGAGGGGTACGCGGGGCCGCTGAAGGTGCAGGCGGCGGGGCCGTGGACGCTCGCGGCCGCGCTCCAACTCCCGGTCGGCGGTGCCCTGCTGCACGACGCCGGAGCGATCCGGGACCTGACCGCGTCGCTGGCCGAAGGGCTGGCCGGGCACGTGGCCGAGGTGCGCCGGCGGGTACCGGGCGCGGCGGTGGTGCTCCAGGTCGACGAGCCGACGCTGCCGACGGTGCTGGCCGGGCGGGTGCCGACCGAGAGCGGGTTCAGCACGCTGGCGCCGGTCGAGGAGCCGGTCGCGCGCGACGCGCTGGCCGAGGTGGTCGCGGCGGCGGGGGTACCGGTCGTGGTGCACTGCTGCGCGCCGGCGGTACCGGTCGCGCTGGTCCGGTCGACCGGTGCGGTCGGGGTCGCGCTGGACCTGTCGCTGGTCTCCGCGCTCGACCCGCTCGGCGAGGTGCTCGACGCCGGCTTCGGGCTCTTCGCGGGGGCGTTCGCCGCCGTCGGCCCGCCGCCGGACCCGGACCGCGTGGCGGGCACCGTGCGGGAGCTGTGGAGCAAGCTCGGGCTGCCGGCCGACCGGCTGCCCGAGCAGGTCGTGGTGACGGCGGCGTGCGGCGCGGCCGGGGCCTCGCCCGCGGATGCCCGGGCCGGGCTGCGCACCGCCCGGGAGGCGGCACGGCGGCTGCTGGACTGATCTGTCGGACCCAGTGGCTAAGTTTTCGGGTATGGAAGCGCAGGAGGTAACCCCGGCCCAGGTGGCCTCGGCCGGCGCCGAACCGCCGGTCGAGGTCAAGGAGCGCCACGCCGCCCTCAGCACCGAGATCGACGACAATCAGTACCGGTACTACGTGGTGAGCGCCCCGACGGTGTCCGACGCCGAATACGACGCGATGCTGCGCGAGCTGGCGGCGATCGAGGAGCAGTACCCGGCGCTGCGCACCCCGGAGTCGCCGACCCAGCGCGTCGGCGGGACCTACTCCACGCTCTTCACCCCGGTCGCGCACGCCGAGCGGATGCTGAGCCTGGACAACGTGTTCACCCTCGAGGACCTGGCGGGTTGGGTCGAGCGGGTGGAGCGCGACGCGGGCGGCCCGGTCAGCTACCTGTGCGAGCCCAAGGTCGACGGGCTGGCGGTCAACCTCACCTACGAGCACGGCCGGTTGATCCGCGCGGCGACCCGGGGGGACGGGCGCACCGGCGAGGAGGTCACCGCCAACGTCCGCACGATCCGCGAGGTGCCCGAGCGGCTCACCGGGCCCGACGTGCCGGAGTTCGTGGAGATCCGCGGCGAGGTCTACCTGCCGCTCGCCGGCTTCACCGAGCTCAACGCGGCGCTCAACGCCGCCGGGGACCGCCCGTTCGCCAACCCGCGCAGCGCCGCGTCCGGCAGCCTGCGCCAGAAGGACCCGCGGATCAGCGCGTCCCGGCCGCTGCACCTCGTGGTCCACGGGATGGGGGCCCGGCGCGGCTTCGACCCGGTCAGCCAGTCCCACGCCTACGAGGCGATGAAGGGGTGGGGGCTGCCGACCAGCGAGCGCTGGCGGGTCCTGCCCGACCTCGACGGCGTCCGCGGATACGTCGACGAGTACGCCGCCCAGCGCCACAAGGTCGAGCACGAGATCGACGGCGTCGTGATCAAGGTGGACCAGATCTCGATCCAGCGCCGGCTCGGCTCGACCAGCCGGGCGCCGCGCTGGGCGATCGCGTTCAAGTACCCGCCCGAGGAGGTCAACACCAAGCTCGTGGACATCCGGGTCAACGTCGGGCGCACCGGCCGGATCACCCCCTACGCGGTGCTGGAGCCGGTCCGGGTCGCGGGTTCCACGGTCACCTTCGCGACCCTGCACAACGCCAGCGAGGTGGTCCGCAAGGGCGTACTGATCGGCGACGTCGTGGTGCTGCGCAAGGCCGGTGACGTGATCCCGGAGATCCTCGGCCCGGTCGTCGACAAACGCGACGGCAGCGAGCAGGCGTTCGTGATGCCCGCCCGCTGTCCCGAGTGCGACGCCCCGCTCGCGCCGGCCAAGGAGGGCGACGTGGACATCCGCTGCCCCAACAGCCGGTTCTGCCCGGGCCAGCGCCGCGAGCGGCTGTTCTACCTGGCCAGCCGCGGCGTGCTGGACATCGAGGCACTGGGCTACAAGGCCGGCGCCGCCCTGCTCACCGACGGGGTGGTCCACGACGAGGGCGACCTGTTCAACATCGACGCCGACGCGCTGCGCCGCAGCGAGTTCTTCGTCAACAAGAACGGCACGCTCGGCACCAACGCCACCAAGCTGCTGACCAACCTCGAGGAGGCGAAGACCCGCCCGCTATGGCGGTTCCTGGTCGCGCTGTCCATCCGGCACGTCGGCCCGACGGCGGCGCAGGCGCTGGCCCGCCACTTCGGCTCGATCGACGCCATCCAGGCCGCGGCCGCCGCCGACGAGATCGCCGGGGTCGAGGGGGTGGGCCCGACGATCGCCGAGTCGCTCAAGGAGTGGTTCGCGGTCGACTGGCACCGGGAGATGGTGGAGAAGTGGCGGGCGGCGGGGGTACGGCTGGCGGAGGAGCGCACCGACGACGGCCCCCGGCCGCTGGAGGGGATCACCATCGTGGTGACCGGCAGCCTGACCGGGTACTCGCGCGACGAGGCGGCCGAGGCGATCAATGTCCGGGGCGGCAAGGCCAGCGGCAGCGTGTCGAAGAAGACCGACTTCGTGGTGGTCGGGGAGTCGCCGGGGTCCAAGTACGAGAAGGCGGTGACGCTGAAGGTGCCGATCCTCGACGAGGCCGGGTTCACCACGCTGCTCACCGAGGGGCCGGAGGCGGCCCGGCGGGTCGCCCGGGTGGGCGAGTGAGCTCCGCCCGGCAGCTCCGGCCCCGCGGTCCGGCCTGAGCCGGGCCGCGGGCCGGAGCGGCTCAGGCCGGGTTTGCGAACGACGTCAGCGTCTCGTAGCCCGACGAGTGCCCGTCGGTGCCCACCGGGCGCCGGGCGGCGAGCAGCTTCGCGGTGTTCGGCAGGTCCGTGCCCAGCCGGGTTCGCAGCGCGTTGAACCCGACCTCCCAGTACGAGCCGGTACCCCGGTGGATCGTGCCGCCGCACAGCCACGACGGTGCCGCCGCCCCGAGCTCGTACCGGGCGTGGAACTCCAGGCCGGCCGCGAACCGGGTCTTCTGCTCGCCCCACAGGTCCACGCCCTGGATCCGCGCCGTCTCGGCACCGTGGAACGCGGCGTTGAAGCCCATCGCGGTGTGCCCGAAGTCCCGGCAGGTCTCCTGGGCCAGCCCGTCGACCAGCGTCTTCTGCCCGTACCAGTACCTGGTCAGGGACGCCCCGGTCTTCGCGCGGTTCGGTGGGGACTTCGGCGCCGGGCCGTCGGACGTGAGGTAGATGTACGCGGGTACCCGGCCCCGCCACAGCGCGACCGCCCGGTCGAAGGACCCCCGGTCGTCGAGGAACACCGCGATGCCCATCAGCGCGTCGGTCATGATCAGTTCCCAGTTGCCGTTGGCGCCCGAGCCCTTGATCAGCACCGGCAGGTACACGGTGCGCAGCATCGTCGCGAAGCGCGCCGCGCCCGGCCACCCGCCGGGGTACGTGTACCGGATCAGCTCCGCCGCCCGCGACCAGCCGGTACCGGCCCACCCAGTCTGTAGCGGCGCGTTGCTGTTGCTGTGCGTCTTGATCGTCGAGGACCAGGCGTCCATGATCTGGATCGCCTTCGCCGCGTACCGGGCGTCGCGCGTCACGTACCAGACCAGCGCGTCGGCGTACGCGGCCAACGCGTCACCGCGCTCGTCCGAGCAGCCGTTGTTGGGCCTGGAGTACGAACCGCACTCGACGTCGGCGCGCGGGTGGGGCGTGCGGGACAGCGAGGCGCTGCCCTTCGCCTTGTCGAGCGCGGACTTCCACGGCTGCGCGCCGGCCTGCGCCTTGGCCCGGGCGAAGTCGAGCTGCGCCCGGCTGACCAGCACGCCGGGGTGGACGAAGCCGCCGGCCGGCCGGGGAGCGGCGGCGGGACGGGTCTGTGCGAGGGCCACCGCGCCGGGCACGAGCAGTGCCCCGGCGACGGCAACGGTCAACCAGATGCCTCTGCGGCGTAGCATCCAGAATCCTCTCGGGGGTGGGGTGTCGCTCGGCGAGTGAGCCTAGGGATCACCGGAGTCATCGACAAGGGCGAATCTCGTGACAGAGGGTCGCCGCCGGCCGCCCGCACCGGGCAAATAGACTTCCCGGGTCACCGCGCGCATGGGACGCTGCGCGGTACGTACCCGTGAAGCAGACATAGGGGGCATTCGATGGCCGCCATCTCCCGCGAGGAGGTAGCCCACCTCGCGCGACTTTCCCGCCTGGCGGTAACGGACGAGGAGCTGGACGTGTTCGCCGGGCAACTCGACGTGATCCTGCAGGCGGTCGCCCGGGTCGGCGAGGTGGCCGCCGCGGACATCCCGCCCACGTCGCACTCGGTACCGCTGACCAACGTGCTGCGCGAGGACATCATCGTGCCCGGGCTGAACCAGGTCGAGGCGCTGGCCGGCGCGCCGGATGCGCAGGAGGGACGGTTCCGGGTACCGCGGATCCTGGAGGAAGAGGCATGACCGAGTGCACCGAGCGCAGCGAGGGCCGCGAGGGCATGCGGAAGGCAGGCAGAGCATGACCGAGTGCACCGAGCGCGGCGAGGGCCGCGAGGGCATGCGGAAGGCAGGCAGAGCATGACCGAGTGCACCGAGCGCGGCGAGGGCCGCGAGGGCATGCGGAAGGTAGGCAGAGCATGACCGACCTGATCCGCAAGAGCGCCGCGGAGCTGGGTGCGCTCATCGCCGGGGGTGAGGTCTCGTCGGTCGAGGTCACCCGGGCGCATCTGGACCGCATCGCCGCCGTCGACGACCGGGTGCACGCGTTCCTGCACGTGGACCCGGAGGGTGCGGTGGCCGCCGCCGCCGCGGTCGACGATCGTCGGTCAAAAGGTGAGCCGCTCGGCCCGCTCGCCGGGGTTCCGGTGGCCGTCAAGGACGTGCTCACCACCAAGGGGGTACCGACCACCTGCGGCTCGAAGATCCTCGAAGGCTGGCGCCCCCCGTACGACGCCACGATCGTCACCCGGCTGCGCGACGCCGGCCTGGTGATCCTCGGCAAGACCAACATGGACGAGTTCGCGATGGGCTCGTCGACCGAGTACTCCGCCTACGGCCCCACGTACAACCCGTGGGACCTGAGCCGGATCCCGGGCGGGTCGGGTGGCGGCAGCGCGGCGTCCCTGGCCGCCTACGAGGCGCCGCTCGCGATCGGTTCCGACACCGGTGGCTCCATCCGGCAGCCCGGTGCGGTCACCGGTACCGTCGGCGCCAAGCCCACGTACGGCGGCACCTCGCGGTACGGGCTGGTCGCGTTCTCGTCGTCGCTGGACACCCCGGGCCCGTGCGCGCGCACCGTGCTCGACGCGGCCCTGCTGCACGCCGTGATCGCCGGCCACGACCCGCGCGACTCCACGTCGATTCCGGCGCCGGTACCCCCCGTGGTCGAGGCGGCCCGGCAGGGCGCGGCCGGCGACCTGTCCGGCGTGCGGATCGGGATGGTCCGCGAGTTCGGCGGCGAGGGCACCGAGCCCGGCGTGGCGGCGGCGGTCCGGGACGGCATCGAGGCGCTGGTCAAGCTCGGCGCCGAGCTGGTCGAGGTGTCCTGCCCGCACTTCACCTACGCGCTGCCGGCCTACTACCTCATCGCGCCGAGCGAGTGCTCGTCCAACCTGGCCCGCTTCGACGGGGTGCGCTACGGGCTGCGGGTCGGCGACGACGGTGTCCGCGCGCTGGAGGAGGTCATGTCGGTGACCCGGGAAGCCGGGTTCGGGCCGGAGGTCAAGCGCCGGATCATCATCGGGACGTACGCGCTGTCCTCCGGCTACTACGACGCCTACTACGGCCAGGCACAGAAGGTCCGCACGCTGATCTCCCGGGACTTCGCCGCCGCGTTCGAGCAGGTCGACGTCCTGGTCGCGCCGACCACGCCGTTCGTGGCGTTCCCGATCGGTGCGCGCACCGCCGACCCGTACCAGATGTACCTGGCCGACCTGTTCACGATCCCGTCGAACCTGTACGGCGGTCCGGCCGTGTCGGTGCCCTGCGGGCTGTCCGAGGGCCTGCCGGTGGGCCTGCAGGTCATGGCCCCGACGATGGCCGACGACCGGATGTACCGGGTTGCCGCGGCGCTGGAGACGGTGGTGCCGCCGCCGGTGCCGCCAGCGTTGTGAGCACGGCCGTGGTGAGCACGACGAGGGGGCCTGAATCCCAGGCCCCCTCGTGCTCCCTCACCCCCAGTGCCGTCCGACACCCCATCAGCCGGCCTGAGCTTGTTCCGGCAATACCCTCGTCCCGGGCGCCGAAACCCGGAGGAAGCAGCGAAACATGCCAACCACGACCGACTCCTACGAGGACGTGATCGCCCGGTACGAGCCGGTGATCGGGCTGGAGACGCACGTCGAGCTGGGTACCCGTACCAAGATGTTCTGCGGCTGCCCGACCGACTTCGGTGCCGAGCCCAACACCCAGGTCTGCCCGGTGTGCCTCGGCCTGCCCGGCAGCCTGCCGGTGGCCAACCGCGCCGCGATCGAGGCGACGATCCGGATCGGCCTCGTGCTGAATTGCTCGATCGCCTCGTGGTGCCGGTTCGCGCGGAAGAACTACTTCTACCCGGACATGCCGAAGAACTTCCAGATCAGCCAGTACGACGAGCCGCTGTGCGTGGACGGCTGGCTGGACGTGCTCGTCGAGGGGCAGACCGTCCGGGTGGGCATCGAGCGCGTGCACCTGGAGGAGGACACCGGCAAGACGCTGCACGTCGGCGGCGCCACCGGGCGCATCCACGGAGCGACGGAGTCGCTGGTCGACTACAACCGCGCCGGCATCCCGCTGGTGGAGATCGTGACCAAGCCGGTACCGGGTACCGGCGCGCTGGCTCCGGTGGTGGCCCGCGCCTACGTCACCGAGCTGCGCGAGATCGTGCGCGGGCTGGGCGTCTCCGACGTGCGCATGGAACAGGGCTCCCTGCGCTGCGACGTGAACACCTCGCTCAACAGGCCCGGCGAGCCGTGGGGCACCCGTACCGAGACCAAGAACGTCAACTCGCTGCGCAGCGTCGAGCGGGCGGTGCGCACCGAGATCCTCCGGCAGGCGGCGATCCTCGACGCGGGCGGCCGGATCGTGCAGGAGACCCGGCACTTCCACGAGGACACCGGCGACACCACGGCCGGGCGCAGCAAGGAGACCGCGACCGACTACCGGTACTTCCCGGAGCCCGACCTGGTACCGCTCGAGCCGGACCCGGCGTGGGTCGACGCGCTGCGCGCCGGGTTGCCCGAGTCGCCGCGCGCCCGCCGGGAGCGGCTGCAGGCGGCGTGGGGCCTGTCCGACCACGACATGCAGTCCATTGTCAACGCGGGCGCGCTCGGGCTGATCGAGGCCACGGTCGCCGCCGGCACCACCCCTGAGGCGGCCCGCAAGTGGTGGCTGGGGGAGCTGGCCCGCCGGGCCAACGAGAGCGGCGCCGACCTCGGCTCGCTCGCCACCCCGTCGCAGGTCGCCGAGCTGCAGCGGCTGATCGACGAGGGCAAGCTCACCGACAAGCTGGCCCGCACGGTGCTCGACGGCGTCGTGAGCGGCGAGGGTTCGCCGGCCGAGGTGATGGCGGCCCGGGGCCTGTCGGTCGTATCCGACACCGGCGCGATCGCCGCCGCGGTCGACGAGGCGATCGCCGCCAACCCGGACGTGGCCGCGAAGGTGCGCGACGGCAAGGTGGCCGCCGCCGGGGTCATCGTGGGCGCGGTCATGAAGGCGACGCGCGGCCAGGCCGACGCGAAGACCGTCCGCGACCTCGTGCTGTCCCGCCTCGGCGCCGCCTGACGCCGCGCTTGATCTACGGGTCAGCGGGGGACCGACGGGGATGGGGAGCCCGATGGCAGGGGGCTGTCCGTCGGGGGCGGGTTGAGGTTGTTCTTGATGACGTGGCGGTTGATGGAGGCCTGTGCCTCGCCGGTGCCGCCGAGGGTGATGTCGTCGTAGGCCTGCAATGCGCCGGTCGGGTCGAAGTAGAGCACCGACATCTCCAGTGGCGTGGGCTGCTCACCCTCCAGCCCGCGTAAGCCGGCGCCGCCGGTCGAGCCCTGCACCATCAGGAATGTCGGCTTCCCGCCGCTGCCGTGCAGCGTGCTCGTCTCCCGGTGGTGCAGGTGCCCGGCCAGCACCAGGGGTACCGAGCCGGGCAGCCCGCCGGCGCTCACCGGGTCGTGCACGATCCCGACGTCGACCTTCGTCGGGTACCGGCGGATCGTGCTGGCCAGCTTCTCCCCGTTGGCGACCAGCGCGTCGGACTCCTGGTGGGCCGGCGCGCCCTCGACGTGCTGGGCGTGTCCCGACGTGCTCTTGTCCGGGGTGAACCGGGGGTCGCCGATGCCGGCGAGGGTCAGCCCGGCGACGCGCTGCACGGCGTTCTCCAGCACCACCGTGTTGCGTTGCCGGCCCACCGCGGCCGCGGTCAGCGCCGAGTCGTGGTTGCCGCGCACGTACACGTACGGCACGCCGAGGGTGCCGATCGAGTCGACGAAGGAGGACTCCGCGGGGGTACCCCAGTCGTTGATGTCACCCGTGTCGATGACCAGGTTGATCTGGTACTGCTGCACCACGGTCTGGATGATCGGCCAGGCGGCCGGGTTGAGGTGCAGGTCGGAGACGTGCAGGGCACGGATGGTACCCGCGTCCGGCTGGTACACCGGCAGCGTGGAGACCGTGCCGTAGAGCCGGCTGACGTTGTTGACCAGCCGTTGCAGCTCCGCCTTGTACGCGTCGAACCGGTTGGCGATGCTGCGCGCGTCACCGATGACCGCCGGCGCGTTGGCCAGCAGGCCGTGGTACTGCGGCTCCTCCACTGCGTTGGGCCGGAACGTCGCCAGCGCGACGGCACCGGTCGCCCCGATGATCACCACCGCGAGGCCGCCGGTCCAGGCGATCCGCCGCATGTCCCGGTAGATCAACGCGGCGAGCGCCATCGCGCCGAGCACCGCGACCCCGGCGCTCTGGTAGGCCAGCCGGGTCACCCCGCGCTGCACGTCCGACACCGCGTCCTGGCTCGCCGCGTTGATCCCGTTGGGGCTGTTGACCAGCGCCTGGGCCCGCTTCTGGTCCAGCGCGTCGAGGTGCACGTCCAGGTGTACCGGGCCGCTGTGGCTGCGCAGGTCCAGCGAGCCGAGCGGGGGGATCTGCACCGAGGTACCCCCGGACAGCGACGGCCGCATCACGAACTGCACCGCGAACGGCCCGACATCCTGGTGTACCCGCCCGCCGAGCAGCAGCCCGATGCCGGCTCCCACGATCGCCACGAGGACCAGGCCGATCGCGGTGGCCGTCCGGCGCAGGACCTGCCGCTCGTGCGCCCATCGCCGGGTACGCCGGCCGGCGATCGCGACCCGCCGGCCCACCGCGGCGGCGTGCCGTCCCGCGTGGCGGCCCACGGTGACCGCCCAGCGTCCCGTGCCGCGTACCGCCGCCCGCCAGCTGACCATGGCCCCTATCATTACCCGATCATGTGGCCGGTCGCCCGTCAGGTCACCGCGCCGGCGCTGCCCTCGGGGACGATCCGCAGGATCTGGTCGTCGTCGGGCCCGGGCTTGCCGTGGCCGTCCTTGTTGGACGTGGTGATCCAGACCGAACCGTCCGGCGCGGGCAGAACCGTGCGCAGCCGGCCGTACTTCTTGGTGAGCAGCGGCTGCGGGGCGCCGAGGGTACTCCCGGCCTGGGTGAGCTGGACCAGGTAGAGCCGGGTACCGGTGAGGCATGCGGTGACCAGGATCCGGGCGCTGCCGCCGAGGCCGACGCAGCCGGCCTGATCGGGTCGCCAGGCGACCACCGGATCGACGTACCTCGGGTTGTTGGCCGCGCCCTCGGCCGCCGGCCAGCCGTAGTCCTTGCCCGGCTGGACCAGGTTGAGCTCGTCCCACGTGGTCCCGCCGCTGTCGGTGACGTAGAGGCGTTTCGCGGCGTCCCACGCCAGGCCCTGCACGTCGTGGAACCCGCCGGCCAGGGCGAGGCCGGCACCCGGGTTGTCCGGCGCCGGCTTGCCGTCCATGGTCAGCCGCAGCACCTTGCCGGCCAGGCTCGCGGGATCGGCGGCGAGCGCCGGGTTACCGGCGTCGCCGGTGCCGGCGTAGAGGAACCCGTCCGGGCCGAACCCGATCCGCCCGCCGTTGCCCGTGGCCCCGTGCGGGATACCGGTGAGAATCGGCACCGGGGTACCGCCCAGCGTGAGCTTGGCGATTCGGTTGTCCTGTGCCGTGGAGTAGTAGATGAAGATCGTCTGGTCGGTCTTGTAGTTGGGCGAGACGGCGAGGCCGAGCAGCCCGCCCTCGCCACCGTTGGCCACCCCGGCCACGGTCTGCACCGTGGTCACCGCCGCGCCGTCCGGCCCGGCGCTGGCCATCGAGATCCGCAACAGCCGGTTGGAGTCCCGCTCGGTCACCAGGGCGGTCCCGTCGGGCAGGAAGTCCAGCCCCCACGGCACGGCCAGGTGCTTGGCCACCACCTCGACCGCCGCCTGGGCGTCCCCGTTGGCCCCGCTCGCCGAAGGGGACGGGCTGGGCAGCTTCGGCGGGGCCCCGTTCTGGTCGGGCGGTGGCTTGCCGAACGTGCAGCCACCCAGCACGACCGCCGTCACCGCGAGCGCGGCGACCAGGCGTCCGGCGGCCTTGATGGCGGGGGTCACCGGCACAGCCTATCCGCGCCCCGCCCGCGCCCGTCGGACCGCCCGGCGGCGTGGGGTGGCATGCGGTGGCGCCCGCCGGGGTCCCCCGCGCGCCGCGGCGGGGCCTCGCGCGTGGCGGCCCCGAGCGGGCGCCGCGCGCCCGTACCCCGGCTATCGTCGGTACCCGTGAAGGTGTGGATCGCGCATGAGGCCGGCCTGCCGCTCCTGGCCGGCCTGCCCGACGACGTCACCGTCGAGCTGCTGGCCGCCGCAGACGCCCCGTTGCCGTCCGACCCGGCCAGGGTCGAGTTCTGGGTACCGCCGTTCCTGTCGTCGGGCAGCGTCGTTCACATCACCGAGAAGCTGGTCGATCTGCGGGTGGTGCAGCTGCTCTCCGCCGGCGCCGACGCCTGGGCCGGGCGGGTACCGGCGGGCGTCACGCTGCACGACGCCCGGGGCGTGCACTCCTCCTCCACGTCGGAGTGGATCATGGCGGCGATCCTCGCGTACCTGCGTGACTTCCCCGGCTTCATCCGGCACCAGGCGGCGCGGGAGTGGTCCTACGCCACGTACGCGCCGACCGACGAGCTGGCCGGCAAGCGGGTACTCATCGTGGGGGCGGGCGCGATCGGCGAGGCCACCGCGGCCCGGCTCGCCCCGTTCGACGTGTCGCTGACCCGGGTGGCCCGCACCGCCCGCCCCGGGGTACACGGCATCGACGAGCTACCCGACCTGCTGCCTGAGGCCGACGTCGTGGTGCTCATCGTGCCGCTGACCGACCAGACGCGGGGCATGGTCGACGCCGCCTTCCTGGCCCACATGCCCGACGGCGCGCTGCTGGTCAACGCCGCGCGCGGCCCGGTGGTGGACACCGCCGCGCTGACCGCCGAGCTGGCCTCGGGGCGGCTCGGGGCCGCCGTGGACGTCACCGACCCGGAGCCGCTGCCCGCCGACCATTCCCTCTGGGAGATGCCCAACTTCCTGCTCAGCCCGCACATCGCCGGCTCGGTCCGCGGATTGCTGCCGCGCGCCTACCGGCTGGTCGAGGAGCAGGTCCGGCGGTACCTGGCCGGCGAACCGCTGATCAACGAGGTGCACGACGGCTACTGAGACTCGGTCAGCTCCGTGCCGCTCACGGCGATCAGCTTCGGCAGGTCGGCGGGGCTGACGGCGGTCAGCGGTACGGTGGCGCCGCCGTCGAGCACGGCGACCACCCGCCGGCCCCGGGGCGCGAAACCGCTGATCCTGGCCCAGGGCAAGCGGCGCTGACCGAGCAGGGCGCGCACCGTGAGGCCGGACTCGTCGGCGTCGGTACCGGCGCGCCAGGCCCAGACCGCCAACGCGGCCGGGATGAGCAGGATCGGCACCAGGTACCACCGGAGGGTGGCCAGCGGGATCGCACCCAGGGTGGCCACCAGCCCGGCGACGGCCAGGCCGGCGTCGTGCCGGAACTTCACGCGCGGCATGGCGCCATCCTCGCATCCGGTCGTACCCCAGGCGCATACTCCCCTGCATGACGGTCCTGCTCACGATTGGTACGGGCAAGGGTCTGTTCCTCGCCACGAGCGGGGACTACCGCAAGTCCTGGGAGGTGACCGGCCCGCACTTCCCGATGAACGCGGTCTACGCGGCCGCGATCGACACCCGCGGCGGCACCCCGCGGCTGCTGGCCGGAGCCACCAGCCCGCACTTCGGGCCGAGCGTGGCGACCAGCGACGACCTGGGCGCTTCCTGGCAGGAGCCGGAGCGCGCCCCGGTGGCCTTCCCGGAGCGCACCGAGGCGTCCCTGGAGCGGGTCTGGCAGATCGCGCCGGCTCCGGCCAGCCAGCCCGGCCGGGTCTACGCGGGCACCGAACCCTCGGCACTGTTCGTCTCCGACGACGGCGGACGCACGTACGACCTGGTCGACGGCCTGTGGGACCACCCGCACCGGCCGACGTGGATGCCCGGCGGCGGCGGCCAGGCGATCCACACCGTCCTTCCCGATCCGCGCGACCCGGCGGTGATCCTGGTCGCGATGTCCACCGGCGGCGTCTACCGCACCGCCGACGGCGGCGCCACCTGGGCGCCCAGCAACGCCGGCATCAAGGTGTCGTTCCTGCCCGACCCGTTCCCCGAGTACGGGCAGTGCGTGCACAAGGTCGTCCGCGAGACGGGTGACCCCGACCGGCTCTACGCCCAGGTCCACCACGGCGTCTACCGCTCCGACGACGCGGGCGCCACCTGGCAGTCGATCGCCGACGGGCTGCCCACCGACTTCGGCTTCGCGATGGTCGCCCATCCCCGCCGGCCCGGCGTGGTCTACACGTTCCCGCTTGAGCGCGACGGGCTGCGGTTCCCGCCGGAGCGGCGGTGCCGGGTCTACCGCACGAGCGATGCCGGTACGAGCTGGGAGGCGCTCAGCGACGGGCTGCCTGAGCCGTTCTACCCGGCGGTCCTGCGCGACGCCATGTGCGCCGACGACGCCGAGCCGACCGGCGTCTACTTCGGCGCCCGCAACGGCTCCGTCTACGCCAGCCGCGACGAGGGCGAGTCCTGGTCTGTGGTGGCCGCGAACCTCCCCGACGTGCTGTGCGTCCGGGCCGCGACGGTATGAGCGAGCGCAGCGAGCGGAGATGACGGTATGAGCGAGCGGAGATGACGGTATGAGCGTGGTGGTGCTCGTGCCGGGGGTCCTGCGGGCCGACGCGGGCGGCACAGGCCGGCTCACCATCGAGGCCGAGAGCACGCTGGGCGCGGTGCTCGACGAGCTGGCCGAGCGCTTCCCCCGGCTGGAGCGCCGGATCCGCGACGAGCGCCGGCAGCTACGCCGGTACGTCAACGTCTACATCAACGGAGACGACTGCCGGTCGTTGGCGGGGATGGACTCGCCGGTGACCCCCGGAGCGGAAATCCAGGTGATCCCGAGCGTCGCCGGGGGCTGAACCGCCAGATCTTGGACGCTGACACCCCCTCCGGCGGGTATCGAATTTGTAACCTCGATTCATGGGCAGTGATGTTGCAGGCCGCAGGCCGGTGCTGGATGTGTATGCGCGGTTGAGCAGGGCGTACAACGGGGAGACTATCCAGGTTGATGACCAGGTGGAGGTGTGCCTGGAGGAGCTGGCCGAGCGGGGCGCCGACGCGGGTGAGGTGTTCAAGGACAACTCGCTGTCGGCGTGGAAGCCCAACGTGGTCCGCAAGGACTGGGAGGCGTTGATGGGCCGGCTGGAGTCCGGCGCCTCCGACGGAGTGATCGTGTATGACCTGACCCGGTTCTCCCGCAAGATCCGGGAGGGGGAGCGGCTGGTGGAGTTGGCCGCGAAGGGGATCCGGGTGTGGTCGCTGTCGGGTGAGTACGACCTGACCACGGCGGACGGGCGGCGGCATTTCCGGGAGGCGAACGGTTTCGGGATGGATCCATTCCCGCACCGGGGTTTGGAACCTCCAGCCGTCGAACCTGGCATACGCCAACAACAACAAACCTCCTTAGTCAGGAACATCGCTGGATTCCATATGGTCGATATCGACCGTCGCGTCGGCCGAGCTGGCCAG
>WNFU01004118.1_pt1 | contig 20067 bp, 19 predicted proteins | sample 5400121 | NCBI WGS metagenome assembly WNFU01 (sample SAMN13153360, study PRJNA577476) | soil metagenome | isolation source: 100 cm soil or saprolite under grassland replicate 1 | place: USA:California | collected 2016-06-15 | reverse complement strand
CCTCGACCTGAAGGCGCATCATCTGTACCGATTGCACGGCATACCGGAGCAGGTTGCGACTGAGATCCAGCGGGGAACCAAATATTTCGACAGATTTGAAGTTTGGCGTAAGCGTGAGGACAAAGATCCCATCGCAGTGGGCTATCAGGGAAACGACCGTTATCTGATTGCGCGGTGGGGCATGGAAAAGCTAGTTCCCTTTGAGACCATTAAAGAAAGCATGCCTTTAGTCCTCGCCTGGAAGTATGGAATTGACGCTTTAGGTGCGCTTGCCGGTTTGGCCGGGCTCGGCTTTCTGGTGTGGAACCTTCTCGCGTGATCATCAGATTGGGCGAATAACTCCCGACCGCACACACGGTTCTGTGTGGGGAGAATCCAAACTCTCGATGCAAGGTTTGCCACATATCGCATTTAAGGAGGCAACATGAAAACAGTGGAGGCAGTGAAGCCTATCGGTGGGACTTTCGCCGGCTGCTGCCGCTTCGAGGCGTTCTCTTTCGGTTCGATCCGCATCGACGGCGTCACTTACGAGCACGACGTGCTCATCGATCGCGGACAAGTCCGCAAGCGTAAGAAGAAACCGTCCAAGAAATTCCGGGAGGCTTTCGGCCACACGCCGCTTTCGGCGGAGGAAAAGATCCCGTGGAAATGCAGACGGCTAGTCATCGGCACCGGAACGGGCGCCCTGCCGGTCATGGACGAAGTGAAAAAGGAAGCCAGGCGCCGCCATGTCCAGTTGTTGATGCTGCCGACAGCCAAGGCGATTGACGAGCTGCGCGAGAACCCGGAGGACACAAATGCCATCCTGCACGTGACTTGCTGAGCGACTGTCCGGATGCATGCTTTGAGTCAAAATACCCACGGTTATGACGGCTTCGGGCTAAGAGGAGGTGTTAGATGCTAAAGTTAAGCCAAACCGCCTTGGCCAATTCAATGGCCATATTAACCGCGGCCTTCTATCTAGTCTTTTATTTGATCAACTTGATTGCACCTGGATTGTTCAGATTTCTGTTTAACGCTCAGTTCCTGGGTGCTGACGTGGCCTCTTTGCTTCCGAAAGAATTTGCCGCAGGCAATTTTATCGTTGCCTTGGTTTTGATGGTTATCACCGCTTGGATTTTTGGCTGCGTGTGGGCCTGGCTGTATAATCGCTTAGCAAAGTAGGGAGAGTTCCTCTGATGGGGTGGAATAGCCATGGGAGGTGGAACGATGACTATAGCTAAAGCCATTAGTTTGCTTCTCGTTCTCGTGTCCCTTTTTGGTTGTGCTAGTCAGCTTCAGCGTCCAAGCACATCTCCATCTCAAACAATCGCAGAGAAAGGTGACGAGGAGCAACAACAAAAATCGCGGATGCCAACGATCACTTATCGCCCTGGAGGATAATTCACTTTTACGGGAGGACTTATCATGCCCGTTAAAATTCTGATTCAAAGAAAAATTAAACCAGGCAAAGAAAAAGAACTTAGTAAGGTTGTAAATGAACTCCGGTCCAAAAGCATGCATGCACAGGGCTTTATTTCTGGAGAAACGTTGCAATCTATTGAAGACCCCGCTCTCTACCTGGTGATTAGCGCCTGGAAAAGCCTTGAAGACTGGAAAAGTTGGGTTGATACCCAGGATCGAAAAGCGCTCGAGCAAGAGATGGAAACAGTCTTGGCGGAGCCAGCAAAAATGAGCCCGTATCAGATAGTTACATACTTTGACTTACAGGCGATAGTAGAAAACATGACGGATGAAATTACCGTAAGCGAGTAAGGGGAAATCGCTGAGAACGAAGCTATGTTCTAAGGAAATTTCCGGAGGATGATATGGGGAAGACGCCATCCTTGAATGATGAAGAATGGCAGCTCGACCTTGCTTTTCACTAATGTTAAATAACCTTTTCAAACTTTTGCCCGTCGTCTGAATCTTAAATCGGCCGGCCCATTAATCCCGTGACCGGACACCAGCATTATCCCATGGGTACCACGTATTTCGGGCACAATGCCTGTCTCAGCCACCAACTCTCTCCATTCTGCCTGCCATCTCTTTATGGTCTCAAGCCATTTTTTCTTGGAAAGCTCATACTCGTTCGTCATTGTCTCCTCCCCCAAGCCCAAAAAAGATCAGAGAGGTTCTTGCTGTCTGGACAACCCACAAAAATGGTAGCCCCCGCTCGGATTATATTCAATCACGCTCCAAATCCACTTTCTCCGTAGGGTATCGAATTAAAATCCATTCTTATTAACCGCCGCAATCATTTGTTATTGCATGAAGAGGGATAAATGGAGGATGGATAAAGGGGAGGGATAAAGGGACCGGCTGGTTTTTTAATCGCGACAAAGCCAGCTTCGACATCTTTCTGCCTGAAAGTGCCCGCCCAGAAAATCGTCGAAGATCTTGAAGCCGCTCTCGAACAATTCCGCAATATCGCCACCGATCCGGGTGCCGATGTGCTTACAGAGAAAGATAACGATTAACTGCTTTCGACAGCTGCTGCTTCCGTCCGCAATTTGTCGTAGCTGGCCATAGGTCGTTTGTCGGATTAATTCGCTGCTGCTCCGCGGTTTAGTCCAATCTCGTTTTATCCCGCCGTTGCTACTGCTCGGCGCTGGTAAGCTCAATCGTTAGCGAGACAACATAGGCCGCGAGTTCCGCCTCGACGTCTCTCTTTGTACCCTGAGATTCGGTGTATTCACCGATGGCGCGCCGGAAGAGAGAAGGAGGGGATTGCTGGGTATACAGAAATAATATGTTACGCTTAAGGTCCAGAGGATCTTATGCGCAAAACAATCGGGTAGGCCGAAAAGACGATCGCAAAGAGGAGGGGCTATGTATACAAAGATGCTGATACCTCTAGACGGTTCGAAGACGGCAGAAAAGGTTTTGCCCTATGCTCGCTATCTGGTGGGCAAGTTGAGAATCCCCGTCGAGCTGTTGGCTGCCATCGACATGGCCGAGATGGCAAGCCATATCCCAGCGGAAAAGGACCGTCTCTTCGAGTCGATGATCGAAGACAGCGTGAGGAAAAGCGTGGGCTATTTGCGCGGAGTCGCCAGCACTTTCCGCGACAGTGATGTGAAATGCACAGTGGAGAAGGGCCGCGCCGACGCGGTGATCGTCGAAAAGGGCCGGGTGGACACGGGTGCGCTGATCTGTATGGCGACCCATGGTCGCTCCGGACTCGATCGCTTTTTGTTGGGTAGCGTGGCGGAAAAAGTCTTGCGCGCTGCGGCAAATCCATTGATGTTAGTTCGGGCGACGGAACAGGCAAAGTCGGAGGCGGAGGCAGCACTGAAATCGATGATCGTACCTTTGGATGGGTCGGAGTTGGCTGAGAGCGTAATCCCGATGGTAGCTGAGGTAGCAAACAAATTGCAGCTGGAAGTCATCTTGTTCCGTGCCTATCACATCCCCTACTACGCTTATGCGGGCGACGAGACTTCCTTTGTGGTCGATTACGACGAGCTGCTCGTGGGCGTGCGCGACGAGGCAACTGAATATCTCGAGAGAAAGATGGCGGAGGTCAAGAAGCTCGGAGTAGAAAAGGTGACCTTTGTGACCGAGGAAGGTTTCGCTGCAGACAAAATTATCGCCTTAGGTCACAAGACCCCGGATAACTTGATCGCGATGTGTTCCCACGGGCGCACGGGCGTGAAACGCTGGGTGCTCGGCAGCGTGACGGAGACCGTCGTGCGCCATTCTGGCGATCCGGTTCTGATTACTCGGCCGGGTTAACGTGGGGTTTGGTTGTAAGGGTTGGATGCTGGGCAGCGTCGCAGAAAAAATCGTTCAGCACTCAGGGGACCCCGTGCTTCTCATCCGGGCGGCTTGAAACGCACCCGTTGTTTTCGATAGCCTCACCGTCAGCGCGGGAAGACTCGCGCGCCGTGTGTTTTAAAAAAGGGGTGCCGCCATGCAGCTCACGACCGTTAAGATCGACAAGCCGGAAGATATCAATTTCGTTCTGGGCCAAAGCCACTTCATCAAGACCGTCGAGGATATTCACGAAACGCTTGTTCAGTCGGTGCCCGGGATCAAATTCGGTCTCGCCTTCTGCGAAGCCTCGGGCGCAATGCTAGTTCGCTGGACGGGCACAGACGAAGCAATGATTGAATTAGCCAAGCGCAACGCGCTGGCTCTCTCCGCGGGTCACAGTTTCATCCTGTTTCTCGGCGCGGGCTTTTTCCCGGTCAACATTCTCAATGCCATCAAAATGGTTCCTGAGGTTTGTCGTGTCTTCTGCGCGACCTCTAATCCGGTCGAGGTCGTGGTTGCCGAGACCGATCAAGGGCGAGGCATCATGGGAGTAATCGATGGCGCCAAGAGCAAAGGCGTCGAGGACGCGAATGGAATCGCCTGGCGTAAACAGCTATTGCGTAAAATTGGCTACAAACTTTAGGCGCGTCGACGCTAGTGGCGCGGCTTCGAACTCAGAGTGGTATCCGAGTTACTAAGCTAAGAAAATGACGGCTTGGTCGTGACTGAAATTGGTTGATCTGACCGCGATGGGCCGGTCCGAATTTCGGATCGCCTCGTCACGGACAATCCAAACCGCCGATTTGTTCAATCGTCCAGTCTAAATGTTGTTGTAGCATAACGGATAGCGCTGACAGAATGAGCGGTCGCCAACCAAGAGACATCCCATATAGTGTTCGTACATCGGGCTTCGGTGGACTAAACATTATCGGTGCCGGAAAGATGACCGCTCATCCCAGACCGTGTGCTTGCTTCTCTGCTTCATCGTTAGAGAACCGGCGAGGCGACTAGTCGGACAAAATGATTGGATGGCGCAACTGAACCTCGCCCTGCGCCATCTCGGGATTCCAAGAGATCAGTTTTTCGACGTCGACAACGAGTGACTAGCCTTCCTTTCAAACTCCGCGCCGCGCGCCTTCGCCGCTAATCAAATATTTTGACTAGCTACATCCTCTTTCGAGAGGAGAGACGATTCCCGAGATCCGCTTCAATCTTCTCTGATCTTCTTGAACCGCAAGCTAATCGACTCTACATTTCGTGAATGGAGCTGCTGCAACGACTCGGGCTGTCGCTCTTCATCGGCCTACTGATCGGTACGGAACGAGGATGGCAAGAACGTTCGGCCACTGAAGGAGAGCGGGTCGCGGGGATCCGTACCTTCGGGCTCCTCGGTCTACTGGGCGGTCTGTGGGCGCTTCTCGCTCAAGAACTGGGAACGATTCTTCTTGGGTTTTCCTTTCTCGCCATTGCACTGGTGATGATCGTGGCCCACGTCCTGGATGTTCGCGCGGATCGAGATGTTGGGATCACAACCGTCATTGCGGCGCTACTAACCTTTGCGCTTGGAGCTATCGCCGTGCAAGGTCACGAAGCCGTGGCGGCCGCCAGCGCCGTGATCACGGCGGTCATCTTAAGTCTGAAATCCTTTCTCCACGGATGGCTGAAGAAGCTGGAGGAAACCGAGCTCTTTGCAGCGCTCAAGCTCTTGCTGATTTCCGTCGTGATCCTACCTTGGTTGCCGGATCGCGGCTACGGTCCCTGGAATGCGCTTAATCCCCACGACATCTGGTTGTTTGTCGTCTTAATCGCTGGAATCTCGTTTGCCGGTTATTTTGCCATGAAACTTGCCGGCTCGACGCGAGGCATCATAGTTAGGGTCTGCTCGGCGGCATGGTTTCCTCGACGGCGGTTACGCTGAGCTTCTCGCGCCTGGCTGCGAAAGAGAAAATCCGACCGCTATTGTGTGGCGGCATTTTGTTAGCCGCGGCTGTGATGCTTCCTCGCATCCTTCTTGAAGTAGCCGTCGTAAATCCTTCGCTTCTCGCATCCCTCACAGTACCCCTGGGCGTCATGACGCTAGCGACGGTTGGCGGCGCTGCTTGGTTCTGGCGGCAATATCGTGGCGACTCGGCAAACGCCGAACTATCCGTGCGCAACCCGGTGGAACTAATGCAGGCACTTCAGTTCGGTTTATTTCTGACGCTTATTCTTTTGCTTGGCAAGGCTCTGATTTCCTGGGTCGGGGAACCTGGTATATACGCGTTAGCAACTTTCTCCGGACTCGCTGACGTGGATGCGATTACTCTCTCCGTGTCACGAATGGCTAAAGACGGGCTATCGAATCAAACCGCTGCTAATGCAATCGTACTGGCAGCTGGGGTTAACAGCTTGACCAAGGGTATTCTGCTATGGTCGTTGCCGGGAGCGAGACCGGAGTGAAAATTCTAATTCCGATGATCATAACGGCAATGCTCGGCGGAATCAGCGCAGCTTGGAAGCTATTCTATTAGTTGGGGGGACAAGCATCACCGAGGAGAGAAGAAATTACAAAAGGGGATAGGCTACGTTTAATTGAAACGCTAAAGGCCCGCCGTATGTTAGAAGCCCATCGTTCCACGAATTCCACGACGCCAGGACGGCAGATAGGCTGACCACGTCATTAACTGTGGCAATGGCGCGCCACAGTATTTCACAAGCCTCAAGACTACGAGGCTTTCCTATCTCTGCTGGCTGAAGCGAAGAAACGTGATCGGGTGAAGATTTTCGCTTTCTGCCTGATGCCAATCACTTCCACCTCGTTCTCGAACTGATCACCAAATTGCTTTGAGTCAATTCACGCAGTGGTTACTGACGAGCCACGTGCGGCGTCACAAACTACGGAAGTAGCGGACACGTATGGCGACGGGCATAGGGTCAATCGTCATGATCCGGCCTTACCGCGGCGCGCCAGGATTTCTTCTCGCCTTGATGACGCTTGTCTGCCAGCAGGCGAAGTTTGGCGCGGCGCGAGCGTTTTCTTTTCTGGCGGCGAATCTTGGCAAAGCGTTGCTGCTCTGCGGCGACCGCTCCTGTGATCTTCGCCTCGATCTTGTCCAGTAGAAGTCTTCGAGCCAGGAAACGATTGAGCCCCTGGGAGCGCTCTTTCTGGCACCTGACGCGAATCCCCGTGGGCCGATGGTGGAGCAGGACACAGCTCGAAACCTTATTGACGTTCTGACCGCCCGCTCCCGAGGAGCGGACGAATTGTTCTTCGATGTCCTGCTCGCGAATGCCTAAAGCCCGCAGGCGCTCGAGTAGTTGTTTTTCTTTTGCCGATGAGATTGGGAAGAGAGCCATGACGGATGCCTAGGATTCGTTTTTGATCTTGAATGTTTCATCGCGCAGCGTCCGATGGATGTGCTGAATATGCTCGGCGCCGGTGGTTTCCAAGATCAATTCGACTTCGGTCTCGCCGATCGCCATCTCGCCGAAGCCGCGGCTATGACTGATCTGCAAAATGTTAGCCCCGAGTTCGGCAACGCGCTGAGCGAGGCGCGCGAGGCTGCCGGGCCGATCCGAGATCACAACTGAGATTCGACTCAGCCGCCCATCTTGAATGAGGCCTTTCTCAATAATCCGCGCGATTAGATTCATATCGATGTTGCCGCCGGAAACGATTAGACCGACGTTCTTGTTAGTGAGGGAAACTTTCTTGTTAATCACCGCAGCGAGCGGAGCGGCGGCGGCGCCTTCGGCAACCGTTTTTTCGATTTCCAGCAGCCAAAGGACCGCATTGGCAATCTCGCCTTCGCTGACCGTGACGATTTCATCCACATAGCGTTTTATCAGCTCGAGCGGCGTCGCGCCGACGGCGCGCACGGCGATGCCGTCGGCAATGGTCGTCGCCGGCGGCACGCAAACCGGTTCACCTTTTTCGAGAGCCGCTTTCATAGCCGGGACCGCTTCGGCTTGGACCCCGATCACGCGGATCTTTGGATTGAGCGTTTTCAACGCCAGCGCGATACCGGCGATGAGACCGCCGCCGCCGACGGGAACGATAACAGCATTTAAATCCGGATTTTGTTCGTAGAGCTCAAGACCAATAGTACCCTGGCCGGTGACGATCCACGGATCATCGAATGGCGAGACAAAAGTCAGTCCGGTCTCTTGGCTCAGGCGCAACGCCTCAGCGACAGCTGCATCGTAGTCGTTTCCGTGCAGAACGCTTTGGGCGCCATACTGGCGCACGCGCGTGACCTTGATGAGCGGAGCGACCGAGGGCATAACAATGGTTGCAGAGATGTTTAAACGCCGGCTGTGAAGGGCGACAGCCATGCCGTGGTTGCCGGCGCTGGCAGCGATCACGCCGCGCCGGGCTTCTTCGGGAGTAAGCGTTAGTAGCCGATTGAGCGCGCCGCGCTCTTTGAACGAGCCGGTTATCTGCAAGTTTTCCAGTTTGAAAAAAATTCGATTGCCGGTAATTCGGCTGACGGTTTCGGAATAGGGGAACGGGGAAAAATAGATTTGCTCTTTGATCCGCTCGCGCGCTTGTTCTATATCGACGAAGCTGATCACTCTAGAACGTTAAGATAAAAACCCTGGCAGATGCAACACGATTCGCGTAAAGTCTAGTTGACCCAAGAGACTGCGGCAAAGAAAGATTCGACGTTTGTTCATGATGAGCGAATTCGACAGGCAGCGTGCGATAAATACAGAGAGTACTCCCACCCAGGAGGATCTCCTCCGTTACGGTCAGAACTATTTGGTCGAGATGGAGGGCATCGCGCTTTACCGTATGATGGCTGCCGCCGAAGAAGACGCCAAGCGTGCCGAGATCTTCGAGAAGCTCGCCGCAAACGAAGAGCGCCACGCGCAACGATGGGCCCGGTTGATCCAATCGGCCGGCCGCTCGGTGCCGGATTATCGCCCGGGCTTGCGAGTGAGAGCCCTCGGCTGGATCGCTCGAAACTTTGGTACCGGACGCGTGCTACCGATCATCAGCAGCATGGAAGCGCGTGACGAGGCGGGTTACAAGGAACAGCCGGAGGCGGCTGGGCTTCCGGCAGAAGAGCGAGCGCACAGCAGAACGCTCTGGGCCATGTCTGGTGGCTCGCCAGGAGCGCCGTCCATTGTCGGTACCGAACGTTGGCACGTTGGCACGCGGGGCGGAGGCCTACGGGCGGCGATATTCGGGATCAACGATGGATTGGTGTCCAATTTCAGTTTGGTCATGGGCTTCACTGGCGCGGAAGCTCGGCCGGAATACGTCATTTTGGCTGGTGTCGCTGGGCTTCTAGCGGGCTCCTTCTCGATGGCGGCCGGTGAATATGTTTCCATGCGGGCGCAACGCGAGCTGTTTGAACAGCAGATCGCGATGGAGAAGCAGGAACTGGAGATGTCGCCCAAAGAAGAGGAAGAAGAGCTCGCGCTCATTTACCAAGCCAAAGGCATACCGGAAGACGAAGCGCGTACGCTGGCGCGCCGTATCGTGGCGAATCCGAAAGTCGCCATCGATACCTTGGCGCGCGAAGAACTGGGCCTTGATCCTTCTCAGCTCGGCTCGCCCTGGATTGCCGCGGGAAGTTCTTTCGCGGCTTTCGTTATTGGGGCTTTGGTTCCCGTATTACCGTATTTATTCACTTCGGGGACTGCTGCCTGGACGGCCAGCGGTCTGTTAAGTTGCCTCGCGTTGTTTGGCGTCGGTGCGCTGATTTCGATCTTCACTTCGCGCGGCCCGCTCGTCAGCGGAGTCCGTATGCTCGGCATCGGACTGTTGGCATCCGCTATCACCTATTCCGTAGGCTGGCTCCTCGGTGTGTCGGTCGCTGGTTAAGTAAAAGAAATTTAACCGCGGAGGCGCTGAGGACGCGGAAAAGGTGCTTCAACTCTGTGTACTCGGCGTCTCTGTGGTGAAGAATGTAATTAGTCGGTCCGGGGGAAAATTCAGTGATGATTCTTGCCTTCGATCAGCGTTTTGAGTTTCTTACCGAAATCGGCGTTGTCGTAGTAGCCCTTAAATCGTTCCGCACCGACTCCGAGTGCGGCCACCAGCACCGGCTGGTTCGTATGCGCCGATGTTAGCCAGTAAGCCTGAGTGTTGTTGGCAATCATGGCACCCAGCGCCTGAGCCGTGGGATCCGAAAATAACGTGCGGGAAATCGGCTGTCGTTTAACGATCGCCTCTTTCAACTCCGGCGCGAGCGTGAAGCCGCGAAAGTGCTCGTTCATCAGTTTGTCGACCGCGTCTCCGGTAGGGCTGCGCCCGAGGATTTGCGAAGCCTGCTGAAGGGAGATGTCGATAGTTTGTATCTTTTTGAATTCTTCGCGGGTCCCCGCCACTTGGTTGTCGGCCTTGGTGCTGGTTAGATCCTTTAAGCCCAAGGTAAAACCCAGCCCGCCGGTCTCGTGATCGGACGTAACGATGATCAAAGTCTCACGTGGATATTTCCGGTAAAACTCATAGGCCAGTCCTACGGCGCGGTCAAATTCCCGATAATCGTGAATGATCGAGGCGATGTCGGAAAGGTGACCAGCGGTATCAATGTTTTCCGATTCGATAAAGGCAAAGAAACCTCTGGGGTTCTGGTTGTTGAGCACGCGAATCGTGGCGCGCGTCATGTCATAGACCGATGGTTCATTGTTTTTGTCTCGATCGATCTCAAAGCTCATATCTCTTAGGCTAAACAAACCTAGGACCTTGCCTCGCGCTGTCTTATCCAGCTCCGACTTGTTCGTTACGTAGTGATAGCCTTTCTTTTCGAAAGCTCCAACCATATCGATTTCATCGGTGCGGCGGCTGCCAGGACGGCTCTTTGGCAAAAATTGATCCTTACCGCCGCCCAAAAGAACGTCCGGCTCTAGATCGAGATACCGGCTGACGATCGCGCCGTAGTCGCGGCGATTGGGCACGTGGCAAACGAAAGCTGCCGGACTAGCGTCGTAGACAGTCGCGTTTGTCACGAGGGCGAGCTTCATGCTGCGCTGCCTTGCCAGTTCCATAGCGCTGACAGGCACAATGCCGTCGGCGCAAATTCCGAGCGCTCCCAGATTGGCCTTGCAACCTCCGGCAAGTGCTGTGGCGGCGGCTGCGGAATCAGTCGAGAGGGCGTCGGCCGCATGAGTCGTCATCACTCCGACGGTGCCTTCTTTTATGATCTTGTCGACGATGACGAAACCTTCATTATGGATCTGGCGGCTGTACTGGCGGGCGATTTCCAAATGGGCCATGCCGCCGCCATCGGCGAGGAAGAAAAAGACGTATTTTGGCGTGCGGCTGGTAACAGTTGGAGTTTGGCTTAACGAAGGAGAAGAGAAAAACCACAGCGCGACGAAAAGAAGAATCGCTCCATGGGGCCAGTAAATGAATGATCTTCGCATCTTTACCCTTTCGCAGAGGATATCGCTCGGCGATATTCGAGCCAAAGCGATAGCGCCGTATAGTAGGCTGGAAATAGCAGAGAGGCAAACAAGAGAACGCGAGACGGGTTCGGCAGCTGGTAAATAAGATAAAGCACCGCGCCGCCCCAAAGAACTCCCAAGACATTGATTTGGGAGCGAAAGCGCGGACTACGGCTCGGGTAGACATATTTAATCGGGACAAAAACCAAGATCGACAACGCGATAATCAGAAACGCGTTTACCCAGAGAGGCGTCTGAAGAACGTACAAATAGAACACCACGATATTCCAGTAGGATGGAAAGCCGAGAAAAAAATAGTCGGCGGTCTTTGCCTCCCGCTGGCAGAAGCCATAAGCGCTCGAGAGCAGCGGCAGCGCAGCCAGCCAAAGAGAGTCTTGCGGCGGCAAAATGTTTGCCCGAACCAAGAACAGGCTGGGAACGATGACATAATTGAAATAATCGACGATCTCATCTAACAGCTCGCCGTCGAACCAGGGGATCAGTTCTTTTACCCGGGCAGCGCGAGCCAGCGTGCCGTCGGTAGCGTCGATGACGACGGCCAAAGCCATTAGATAGAACGCTTCTCGAAAATTCGTTTGCTCAATGCAGAGAAGGCTGAAGAAAGCGACGACAATACCGAGGGCAGTGTATAGATGAACGAGCCAGGCGAGGATGAGACTCCGCGACATCCGGCCGGATTAGGTAGCGGAAGCGGTAAAGCTTGGTCTGGCCTTTAGACGGGCGATCCAGGCGACGGTGTTCTTGTATTTGTCAGCGGCCACGGGGATGCCGAAGCGGTCCAGTAGCTCGAGATTCGACATAAAGGCAACGTCAGCCAAGCTGAACGGCCCGGCTAAGTATTCTTTGCCTTCGAGCTCCGCTTCGATCCTGTCGAAGCACTTGATGATTTCCGCTTTGGCATTTTCGATGCGTTGGCTATCCCGTTCGCCTTCAGGCTTGCGCATTTCGTAGATGATGTGAACGAAATAGGGATTGAAGTGAGTATCGCGAAGGTCTTCCAGCAGTCGCGCCCGGGCTCTCCCCTCCGAATCGCTCGGCATCAATGAGGGATAGGGATACTCGTCTTCGAGATATTCGTTAATGACCGTCGAATCATAAATTATGAATCCTTCATCATCCAGTGCTGGAATCTGACCAAACGGATGAATTTTGAGATATTCCGGGCTCTTCTGTTCTCTCTTGGAAAGGTCCACGTTAACTCGCTCGAACTCCAGTCCCTTCTCCAGCAGGGCGATTCGGACCTTACGCGAGTTGGTCGAGGGTGGAAACGTGTACAGCTTGATCATCGACAACTAACCTCCTTAACTTCACCACTTGCGGCATCTTAACATAAGGTTTTGTTGCCTGCGAGCATTTTTTCCTGCCGTTTGGAATTGGGCAGGAGAGGACAAAAATCGACATAGAATGACCCAAACATCAACAATATGCTAAAAACAACAACCTAACCGCGGGCCCGAAGGATGGCTTTGAGACTGACCGGCTTGCCGGTGCGCAGAACGACAATTGCAACCTCGTCTCCCGGTTTCTGGGCCCGTAACGCGGCAGTAAGGTCCTCGATGTTCTGAATTTTTTTATCCGCCAGTTGAATGATAATGTCGCCTTCTTGTAAGCCGGCACTAGCTGCTGGACTACCGTTGGTGACTCCGGCAAGCCGGACACCGTCGGTATTCGCGTCATAGTCCGGGATGCTTCCCAGGTAGGTGCTGAAACCCTGTCGTTCTCCCGGACTGTCGGCCAGCGGGCGTGAGGGCAGGCTCACGAATTTGGGCACCTCTTTAGCATTTGCGATTCGCAATATTGTAAGCAAAATCAGATCGCTGACTTTTCCCATACCTTCGATATTGAGCTTTTCCCAAGTATCGGTTGGCCGGTGGTAATCCGCGTGATTGCCGGTAAAAAAATGAAGCACGGGAATTTGCTTGTTGTAGAAGGACATGTGGTCGCTGCGGCCGACACTATCGGATTGGCTGATTTCCAGCCCAAGCTCGCGCGCCGCCTCGGAAATGATATCGGAAAACTTTTCACCCGAGCGCGCGCCAAAGACCGTCAACCGGTTTTCACGCAGTCGCCCGACCATGTCTAAATTGATCATTGTCTTGGTCGAGGAGAGAAAAGGCGCGTGGTCGACGAAATGCCGCGAGCCATAAAGTCCAAGTTCCTCGCCGGAGAACGCCACGAATACGACGGTGCGGGCGGGCTTGGCAGGCAGCTGGCTCAGCCGGCGCGCCAACTCGAGAAGCACGGCGGTTCCCGACGCGTTGTCGTCAGCACCGGGATGAATCTGTCCTTCCGAAGCCCGCTCACGCGCGCCGAAATGACCAAAGCCCAGGTGATCGTAGTGCGCGCCAATGACGATGTTTTCTTCGTTCAACGGCGGATCCGCACCGGGCAGGATAGCGACGACGTTTTCCGTTCGCTGACGAACCTCTTGCAAGCTAACTTGCAACCTGGCGGTCGCCCCCGGGATCGCCATTGACGCGGGTTTTCCTTCCCGGTCGATGCGTTCCTTCAGTGTCGTGAGCGAGATTCCGTGAGAATTAAGCCAACCTTCGACGACTCGGCGTTTTACTTGCGCGGCAACCAAACTATTTCCGCCACGCCACAGGCTGTTTCTCGTCGATATCAATTCGGATTTATCTTCCCCCGTGTGAGTGAGGTCGACTAGAATCATACCCACCGCGCCGTGATCCCGGGCGTTGTTGGCCTTGGTGCGCAACGCGGCATGAGTCGACGAGTCGGGCAATTTTCTAAACGGGCTCTTGTCGTTCTTGGGTGGTGGTTCATAACGGAGCACCAGAACGATCTTTCCCTTGACGTCGATATCCGCGTAGTCGTCGTAACCGTAGTCCTTGGCGGTAACGCCGTAGCCGGCAAACACGACTTGGGCCTCAGTCTTATCGGATGTCGATAGTCCGAGGGGAATCCAATCGTCATTGAGCGGCGATGGCGCTTCAGAACCCAGCGCGAGGCTGCTGGGCTCTTTCACAATGACGCCGATCGCGACGTCAAAACCTTGCAGATAGCTGCCGCCGTCGCCGCCCGGTTGCAAGCCGTACTTGGCGAATTCACCAGCGATGTAATCTCTGGCAAGTCTGATTCCGGGGGTATCGACGCCCCGGCCGGTAAGCTCCTCGGAAGCTAAGTATTTCGCATGGCGGCGGAGTTCGTCGGTTGCACTTGGGATCTGAGCGACGAGCTCCAAAGTCCAACCCGACAGGGCGACGGCTATCGTCAAGCCGAGAGTCAGACCGGTGAGCAGTGTTCGAAGATTAAATCTCACGGCGGATTTGAACGTCATACAGAAAGTTAGATTAGCATGCTTGATACGGCCAATTGAAGTTGATGGCGGTCGCGATGCGGGGCGCTAGGGACGTAGAGCAAAGCGCTAAACACGGAGGCAACGACCGGCGCTGACGCCATGCGTTATGCAGTAGTATCCCGAATCAAAAATTCATTAAATAAGTCCGGCGTCATTCCGGCCAAATCCGCCTCAGGCTGAGGCGACCCGGAATCCAGGAATTTTTGTAGGGGCGTATGGCATACGCCCTCGGCTGGATGCCGTTTTCACCGGCATGACGGAAAAAGCCAAATGACTTCTTAAAGGACTTCTAACTCGGGAGCTAGCGCTTTGCATACGATGCGGAACTAAATTTGATTCGCTTCTGGTTTCCGTTAAGGCGAGGCCCCGCGCATTCGCTCAAGGTGATCCGCTCCCAGTTTCCGGCTGGCAGTGGATCACCTTTATAGGAAGTGTTATAAACCGGGCAAAGAAAACCGACGGAGGCAACGATCATGGCAAAATCAGTAGTCGTTTTCACGCAGCCTGGCTGAGGACCTTGCCACAAAGAGGTAGAGTTTCTATCTCAAAAGGGCGTTCAGTTCGTGGAAAAAAACGTCCGCGCGGACCAGGCGGCGTTGAAAGAGTTGATCGATCTCGGCTTTCAAAGCACGCCAGTAACGATCATCGACGGCCAATCGGTGGTCGGCTTCGACCAAGCCAAAATCATGGAGTTGTTGGGAATTTAAAATTGTTTTTGCGGAAGCGGCGAAGGAAGCTTGGGCAAGGACGTTGGATTTCTTCAAGGAGCATCTGCAGAGCCAGAGCAAAATACCATGAAAAAAATTTGTAATATTAGTTCTCGCTGCCACGCTCGGAATGTAGTTGGGTCAAATAGTTTGGGTCAAGCATGGTATTTGCTATTTTCCTTGTCCAAATAGCAAGTATGTATCACGCCTGACCCTATCCCTGCTGATCTACGCCTCTGATTCTGATTACCCTCATGCCGAATCCAGATTCCCCGAATCTATAGACAAAGTCCTGTCGTGGAATAGCCTGGGTCCTGAAACCTTACGCAAGCTCATGTGGGATAACGCGGTGTGATTCTATGGAGAACCGTAAGAGAAGGGTGAGTGCAGGAAAAGATCCCCGAGTGCAGGAAATTTATCGTGTTCCTTTATCGTGTTCAGCATCAACACTAGCCCCAACGCCGCAGGACCGAGAAATAGATAAGTCAATACTCAGACCCTGAAGCTTCCCCGCGACCCTGAAGCTTCCCCGACCCTGAACCTTCCTGAACCTTCCGAAACGCTTCGCGGACGCAGCGCCCAACGTACCGATTTTGAGCCTCGGCGTCTGAGCGACAACTGAGTTAGTCATACTGAGGCAGCCGATAATCAGTAGGGCGAGAAGCAGTTTGAGACGTCGGATAGTCTACCGCGAAGCTTCTTGACAAGCGACGGTAATGGAAATATACGCGACCACAGACTCAATAGGCGCAGGCGCGTTAACAACTTAGGAGGGCTGAAGTGCTGCTGTTGCACTTTCGTGTCATCTTTCCTTCCCGATTCCACTGCGTCTTCTACATAGTTTGTGTAGTTTTAGTCTGTTCTTATATTTTCTTCGACGTCCTCGACCTCGACGGATCGAACTTTCCTAGGCTGCTGACGCCGGTCGCAAGAGCCGTCATCGTAGCCGAGACGCTCGTTGTCATAGAAATTCAAGATACCCGTAAGCATGCTGCTCCCTGGGGCAGCGTCGCGCTTCTGTTCACAGATCTTTTTGAAAAATGCAGCCGGCTTCTGTGGCAGACCAAAGCCACTGGACTCGACTCGGCCCGCTCCCACGGCTACCGGGTAGGTCTGCCACGGGATTCGGTCGCCGATGCGTCTCCCTACCACTGATCGTTTTTTTGCCGCCTCGACTCTTGTTCCGAAATACAGGCACGAAAAACTTTAATTTAGACACATCTGTTTCTAAAACTTTGGAGGCGATATGAAATTATTTGAACGACAACAAATAAATAGACAACCAAAGGCTCAGATAGCGCTGCCAATTTTCCTGGCGCTTGTACTTGGACTCGGGGGCGCTCAAACAGCGCTGGCTCAAACGCCGGCGGCAGGTATGACACAAGTGGCGCTCATCCCGATTCACTGTGTCAACCAAACCGTAACACCAAACTGCTTGCACGACTGGACGACTAGCGGAGCCACGCAAGCCAGCACTGACATATTCTCGTTCGATTTTGCGACCAACACGATGTACTTTGCCGACCGTGTCAACCAGGGAATCACCGTCATCGATACCAGAAACAATAAATACCTAGGTACCATCCCCGTTCCTAGCTGCAACGTAGCCGGGGCGGTACCGGGGTCGTGTCCGAGCGGCGTGCAAGTAGTACATGACCAGCGCAAGCTCATCGTCACGGATCGGAACACTTCTGTTAGCGGAACTACGATTCACCTCAAAAGCATCTTTATCTATGACTTAAAGATACCCAACTCAGCGCCGGTTCAGCTCACCATAAATACGACAGGTACAGACACCGACGAATTGGATTACGACCCCGTTAACCGCCGGGCCTACGTGGCCAACACCGCCTGTCCATGTGTTTTGACGGTCGTTGATGTTGTAACCGATACAATCGTCGATACAATTCCACTGCCGTCCAATCCTGAGCAGCCGCGTTTTAACCCGGTCGATGGGAAGATCTACGTTACGATACCCGACGACGGTACGATTGCTACCGGCGGTTCGGCTGATGGAGTCTATGTAGTGGACCCAACCAAGACCGGACCCGCGGCACTCTCGAAGTTTATTTCGGCGCCGACGGGTTGTGCGGTCCGCGGCATTGACATCGATCCGGTGACGAACACGGGTGTCATAGGGTGCGCCGCGCCCGCTGCGCAGTTTCTGCTGGATTTCAACACCGCAACCATCCCGACAAGTTTCCCCGGCGTTACAGGTACCGATACGCTGCAGTTCAATGCCAATCTCCGCCGCTGGTATACCGGATCGAGCAACAATACAGTCAGCGCCGATTCGTGCCCTGCATTAGGGGGGGTAACTCCTGTCATCGGAGTATTTGCTGCGCCCGCAAAAGTGTCGAAAAAAACCCTTTTCGCCAGGCTAGTAGGAGCCGATTGCTCCGGGGTTAACGCGCATGGCCTAGGAGTCGACACTATTGCCAACCAGGTCTATGTGGGAGCCAGGCAGTTTCCTGCGGCTTCTGGGGGCACTCCCGGTGTGCTCGTTTATGAAGATACATCTCCCTTGGTCCAGCCAAAATTAAAAGAATCTAGCAACATCAAGCTCGAACCGCTAGCAAGCCCACCGACAACCGGCAGAGTTCTCATTGAGGAAGGCTTTATTATCGATGCCACGGTTTCGGGTGTGCCCTCTGGTACTCCAACTGTACTGGTTGTTACGACCACGGCTGGCAACGAGGTGGTCCCCTGCGATGTTAGCTCTGGGAATGCGACTTGCGTCCGCGTGCTGAGGGGACAGGCGTTACTCGGCGGCAACATATTCGTATCAACGGCAGGAACGTTGCAGGCAAAGGCAACCATTAAGTAGCATCTCGGTTTTTAGGTTCTGGTTTCTCTAGGCGTTAAACACAAAGGGGAGGGGATTTCACGCGTTGCCCCTCCCCTTTGGCTGCGGGTGGCAAAGCGTGAGCGAGCGACGCGGTTCCTCAGTGTGAAAACCAGACAGACTCTTCCTGGTCTAATCGCAACGGCGAATCGAAGTTATCAAGTTCGAAACACTACCAGCTTTATCCGCTCTTACTTCTTTTCCGTTACCCTTAACGCGGCAAAGCTACCCACGAGGAGAGTCGCCGCTAAGACAAACAAGCCGCCCGTGAAGCTTCCGGTTTGATGTCTGGCAGAGCCGACCATATAGCTGCACCCGAGCCGACCCTCGCTAGTTGGTAATCCGAAGACGGGGAACTCCGGGAGTCGAACCGCCTTTCCTTCACACTAGCCGGGGTGATTCGCAACTAACCTTAGTCAAAGGGGTCAAGGGAAAACTTTGGGGTCTACCATCGGAATTTGCAGGTGACAGAACAGGAGAGCTTAAGGTATAAGTGATCCTGACGAGGGTGTGGCTCTTGGGGTCAGTGGCCTGTTTATTCAGGCTCGCACGGCCTGAAATGCCGCCCTCGTCACCTGCATCATCCGAGGGGTCGACCGGGATGGTGCCATATTCTCACCAGAATACGTGGCTCTGTAAGTAGACGAGACCGAAGGATGATGAATCGATCTTGTTTACGGAAGGAGGAGCTACGTGTCAGAGAGAAAATCTTTAGAGCTTCGAGTCAGTGTGGATGTGGGGTCACGGCGCCACAGCGTGGCGATCGGATTGCCCGATGGACGGGTGTTGGAGGAGTTTGAGATCATGCACCGGCCGGAGGGCTTTCAAGAGTTTTTCTCCCGCATCGAGAAACATCAAAAGGCACAAGGCTGTGGGGTGGCGGTAGCGATGGAAGGCTACAACGGCTACGCCCGGCCGCTCGATAGCCTGGTCCGGCAGCGCGGCTATCGGCTTTATAACATCAACAATCTGAAGCTAGCGCGATTCAAGGAGATCTTTCCTGGGGCAGCCAAGAAGGATCGGATTGATGCGCGCAAAGGATTAGAGCTGTTTCAGCTCCGCGATCACCTGCCGTTAGCCAAGAAAGTCTTGCAGGAGGTTACGGGAACGCCCAAGGAGAATGAAATCCTTAAGCGGCTCACCCGGCGCCGGCGCAGGCTGATCAACGAGCGAGTACGGGTGGTCAATAATCTTCAGGCGGACTTGCAAGCCGTCTGTCCCGGGTTGTTAGAGATCACCACTGAGGCAAGCAATCAGTGGTTTTTAAATTTTCTTCTCAGCGCCAGCACACTTCCCCAACTGGCTCGGCTTCGAAAATCGACGTTACTGACGATCCCTGCGGTAGGCAGAAAATACGCAAGTCTGATCCAGGACTGGCAGAAGCGGGCGCATTTTAGCTCAGAGGTTGAGTGGGTCGGCGAAATGATTCACGAAGACGCGCAGCGCTGTCTTGAGCTCGAAGAGAAGATCAAAACGTTGGGGACCAAGATTGAACAAGTTGCCAAGGATTCCAAGATCGCCAAGATTTTATTATCCATTCCTGGCTTTGGACCGGTCTGCACTTCGGAGTTAGCTGGGGAGATCGGCACGGTGGAGCGCTTCGGTAAGGAAGGCAGTTTAGCTCTGTACCTGGGCATGTCTACCTTGGACAATAGTTCCGGCAACTATCACGGCACCAAACAACCCAAGCATGTCAACACGCGTGCTAAGGCGGCCATGATGACCGCTTTGGATCGGCATCGAAAGTATGTGCCGGAGTCGCAAAGATATTACGAAAAGAAACGAAGCGAGGGAAAGAAGCACAATCAGGCAATCCGTGCTTTGGGCCGACACCTCTGCCGCATCATTTACAAAATGCTCACGGAAGAACGCGACTATCAGATTCGCCCCGAAAAGGGGAATACCAAGACCAAGGTCAGCTCGAGATCGTGCGTTAAAACGAAAATACGGAGGCCGAAATTTTAGCCAACAGCTAAAAATCCAAAAATTTAACAGAGCCCGTGAAAACTGGCTTGTCTGCTTGAAATTTGCAGCGGGATGATCAGGCATGAGTCTGGACT
>WNFU01005570.1_pt1 | contig 20070 bp, 21 predicted proteins | sample 5400121 | NCBI WGS metagenome assembly WNFU01 (sample SAMN13153360, study PRJNA577476) | soil metagenome | isolation source: 100 cm soil or saprolite under grassland replicate 1 | place: USA:California | collected 2016-06-15 | reverse complement strand
TGGCCCCCCGTGGTGGTGGGAGGTGCGCTCGTCTGTCCTCCACCCCGTCGGCTCGTCCGCGGGGGAAGTGGAGCCGGTCGCAGCGCTCACACGCACGCCTCGATTGGCACGTCGCGGAGCCGTGTGCTTTGATCGCGCCTTGTGAGATCTTCGTCTGTGTACGGCATTCCGTCGGCTTCATGCTCTGCGATCGATCTGTTTACTTACGGTGAGCTGGATGCCGATGTCTCAGAGAGGCGCTGCTGCTGGATCCCGGCTGGACCGGACGGTGGACGGCCTCGTGCCGAGGAACACGGTGTTGACGACCAGGGGCCGTCAGCAGCAGCCGACAGCTGACCCGACCAGCCACCGTGACCGTCCGACCGCTGCCCCGCAGCCTCGACCCGCTTCCCGACGAATCGCTGCCCGGCTATGTCCTACGACTGGCACACCGGCTTGACCGGCCCCCAGGCCGAGTCGCGCTGTTGACCGGGCTCAGCCAGCCGCTCCTGCCACGGCGCGACACCCCGAGGATCCCGGCCGTCCGCATGCTGCACCTAAACGCAGCAACCGCGGCGACGTTCGCCAACGCGACCCGCCTCAGCGCCCAGGAGGTCGCCGGGCTATGCCTCGACAGGCTCCGCGGCCGCTACCCACCCCTCGACCTCGACTACCAGGTCATCACCGTCCGGCACAGGCAGGCGAGCGCCATCCCAGGCATGGCACGCGGGCCCGCCCCGCTGCGGGTCCGATGGCTACCGCGCCGGCGCCTGGATCACGCTGCCCTGCAACTCGAACGTCTCGGCCTTGAACTGGGTGATCTGCATCGCCTCGATCGGGAAGCCGTCGCTGCTCCCGCTGGTCTGGACCTTGACGCCCGGCAGCAGCATGGGGACGTCCACGGACAGGTTGCGGACCGCGTCCATCAGCGCCGCGCGGGTCGGCTCCTTCATCTGCTCGAGCGCCTTCACCATGGTGTTGGCGACGGTCCAGCCGTAGGCGTTGTACGGGTCGTCGGGGTTGGCGTCCGGCTCGTACTTGGCGAGGTTGGTCTTGTACTCGACCATCGCCGCGTCGCTGGCCCACTGCGGGTCCTCGGGATCCTTGAAGTAGGCCGTGGACACGATGCCCTGCGCGTTCTTCAGCCCGACCGGCTGGAGCACCTGCGCCTTGGAGGCGGCCACGTTGTTCAGGATGTGCAGCGGCTTCCAGCTGGTCTGCGCGATCGTGGCGATCGACTGGGCGGCGAACTTCGGCGTGGAGATGTTGAGGAACACGTCGGCGCCGGAGCCGGTGAGCTGCTTCACCTGCGATGCGACCGAGGGGGCGGTGGCCTCGTAGCTCTGCTCGTCCACGATCTGGATGCCCGAGCCCTCGATGCCGGCCTTGAAGCCCCCCAGCAGGTCCTTGCCGTAGGCGTCGTTCTGGTACAGCACCGCGACCTTGCCGTTCGGCTTCGCCTGCTTGAGGTACTCGGCGTAGACCTTCGCCTCGGTCACGTAGTTGGGCTGCCAGCCGATGGTGTACGGGTGGCCGGCGATGTCCGTGCCCCAGTTGGAGGCGCCGGTCGCGACGAACACCTGCGGGACCTTCTGCTGGTTGGCGTAGTCCCAGATGGCGATGTTGTTGGCGGTGCCGAGGGTGTTGAACAGGGCGAACACCTTGTCCTGCTCGACCAGCCTCCTGGCGTTGGTGAGCGCACGCTGCGGCTCGTAGCCGTCGTCGTGGGTGACGAACTCGATCTTGCGACCGTTCACCCCGCCCTTGTCGTTGGTGAACTTGAAGTAGGCGTTGGCGCCCTTGGCGATGGTGCCGTAGGCGGAGGCGGGGCCGCTGAAGGGGTAGCTGCTGCCGAGCTTGATGCTCGTGTCCGTGATGCCGGGGTCGGCCGCCGCCTCGCCGCCGCCCTCGTCGCGACCGCAGCCCGCGGCGAGCACCACCACCAGCAGCGCCAGCAGCCAGAGACGCCTCGGACGGGCCTTGCTTCTGCCTCCCACCATGGGACCCTCCTTGCGGGGTGGGCGTACAGGACAACTCACACGGCCGGCAGGCGCCCTCCCTCCGAAGACGAGACGGCGCCGGCCTCCGTGTCCGTCTCGTCGGCCGGCCGCGCTGCCGGGGGTGGCGGCTCGGCCACCTCCACCAGGCGGCGGCGCACCTTCCGCAGCAGCCCGGCGACCCCTCCGGGCAGGAGGTAGATGACGGCGATCAGCGTCGCGCCGTAGATCACGCCGGTGAGTGCCTGGTTGACGCGCTCCGCGTACTGCGGCACGAACTCGATGAACAGCGCGCCGAACAGCGCGCCGCCGACGGTCCCCAGCCCGCCGATCACGATCGCGGCGAGGAAGCCGAACGACAGTGCCAGGTTGAACGACTCCGGCGCGACGAAGCCCAACGTGAGGGCGAACAGCGCACCGCCGACGCCGGCGTAGGCGGCGCTCCAGGCGAACACGCGGCTCCTGATCCGCGCGCGGTCCACGCCCATGGTGGTCGCGGCACGCTCGTCGTCGCGGATCGAGACCAGCGCCCGTCCCAGCCCGCCTCGGGTCAGGTTGGCGACCAGCAGGAACATCGGCGCGACGATCGAGAGCACCAGCAGATAGAGGAACTGGTCCTGGTCGACGGGCAGCCAGCCCGGCACCGCCGGCTGCGGCACGCTCATGCCCTGCACCCCGCCCGTGAGTCCCTCGAAGCGCTTGATCAGCGGCGGGGTCGCGATCGCCAGCGCCAGCGTGACCAGCGCCAGGTACGGCCCTCGCAGGCGCAGCGCCGGCACCCCGAAGGCGTAGCCCAGGGCGAAGCAGAGCAGCGCCGCGGCCGGCACCGTCAGCGGGTAGGGGACCTGTGCCTTGGCGATCAGGGTCGCCGCCGTGTAGGCGCCGATGGCGAAGAAGGCGCCGTGCCCCAGGGAGATCTGCCCGCTGTAGCCGACCAGCAGGTTCAGCCCGAGGGCGGCGACGGCGTAGACCAGCACCAGCGTGAGCTGCCCGTTGACGACCCGGTCGGTGTTGAACGGGATGCCCACCGCGACCAGCACGACCACCACCAGGGCCGAGGCGCGCAGCGCCTGCCGGCGACGTCCGTCCGCCTGGACCCGGAGGAGCGTCATGTGCGGCTCACCTCCGGCGAGCCGAACAGCCCCGACGGGCGCACCAGCAGCACCACGAAGATGACCGCCAGCGGCACCAGCACCTTCAGGTCGGCGCCGACGGCGCTGACGTAGGTACCGGCGAGGTTCTCGGTGACGCCGATGATCCAGCTCCCCACCACCGCCCCAAGGGGCGAGTCGAAGCCGCCGAGCGCGGCGCCCGCAAAGGCGTACACGAGCACCCCGCCCATGAGGTTGACGTCGAGGAACAGCCGCGGCGCGACCAGCACCCCGGCGAGCGCGCCCAGCAGCGCCGCCAGGCCCCAGCCGAGCATCAGCATGCGGCCGACGCGGATGCCGACCAGCCGGCTCGAGTCGGGGTTCTGCGCCGCCGCGCGCATCGCAAGGCCGAGCTTGGTCCGCTGGAACAGCAACCCCAGCAGCCCCACGACGGCCAGCAGCACGCCGATGATCCCGAGCGACTCGATCGACAGCGCGACCCCGCCGAGCCGCGCGACGCCGCTGGGGAAGACGGACGGGAAGCCTCGGTTGGTGAACCCCCAGATCCAGCCGGCGGCGGCGTTGACCAGGATGAACAGGCCAAGCGTGACGATCACCTTGGTGATGGCGTCGGCGCCCTCGACCGGGCGGATCAGCAGCCGTTCGATCGCCATGCCGCCGAGGAACGCGGCCGCGAACGCGGCGAGCAGCGCAAGCCACAGCGGCCGCCCGCCGTCGTGGAGGGCCCAGGCGATGAAGGTCGCGAACATCGCCATCTCCCCTTGGGCGAAGTTCACGATCCCGGTCGAGCGGAAGATCAGCACCAGCGCCAGCGCCAGCGCGCCGTAGATCGACCCGTCGGCGACCCCGTCGACCACCGTCTGCAGGAGCCGTTCCATCGCCCTCCTCAGTAGCCCAGGTAGGCGCGCCGGACGTCCTCGTCGGACCTGACCTGCCCGGCGGGACCGGCCAGCACGGTGCGGCCCGCCTCCAGCACGTAGGCGTGGTCGGCGAGCTCGAGCGCGAGGTTGGCGTTCTGCTCGACCAGCAGCATGGTGGTGCGCTGCTCCCGCTTGACCAGGCCGAGCACCGCGAACAGCTCGCGGGTGACCATCGGGGCCAGCCCCAGCGACGGCTCGTCGAGCAGCAGCAACCGGGGCCGCAGCAGCAGCGCGCGGGCGATCGCCAGCATCTGCTGCTCGCCGCCGGAGAGGTTGCCGGCCGCTTGGCCGCGCCGCTCTGCGAGCTGCGGGAACACCCGGTACCAGCGGTCGATGTCGGCGCGGACCCCGGCGGCATCGTGGCGGGTGTAGGCGCCGAGCCGCAGGTTCTCCTCGACGGTCAGCGCCGGGAAGGTGCCGCGCCCCTCGGGGACGTGCGCCACGCCGAGCCGCGCGATCGTGGAGGTCGACAGCCCCGCCAGGCTGCGACCGAAGGCCCTCGACCTCCAGCAGGGCGGTCATGCCGGCACCCCCAGGTACGCCTGCACCACCGCCGGGTCCTCGCGGACCGCCGCGGGCTCGCCCTCGGCGATCTTGCGGCCGAAGTCCAGCACCACCACCTTGTCGGACATGCGCATGACCAGGCCCATGTGGTGCTCGACCAGCAGCACCGTCAGGTCGCCGTCGTCGCCGCGGAGGCCGGCGATCACGGCGGCGAGCTCGTCGACCTCCCCGTGCGACAGGCCGCTTGCGGGCTCGTCGAGCAGCAGCACCCGGGGCGCGGCCCCGAGCGCCCTGGCCAGTTCGATGCGCTTGAGCGTGCCGTAGGGCAGCCCGGCAGCGGGCCGCGCGGCCAGGTGCGTCAGACCGACGCGATCGAGGACCTCGTCGGCGCGGCGTCGCAGGGCGCGCTCCTGGTGGCCCGCCAGCGGCAACCGCAGCGCGGCCGTCACGAACCCCGCCCGGCAGGCGTGATGGCCGCCGAGCATCACGTTCTCGCGGACGGTGAGGGAGCCGAGCAGGCCGAGGTGCTGGAAGGTGCGGGCGACGCCCAGCGCGGCGACCTGGTGGGACTCGAGCGCCAGCAGGTCGCGCCCGTCGAGCTCGATCCGCCCGCCCTGGGGCCGGGTCAGGCGGCTGACGCAGTCGAACAGGGTCGTCTTGCCGGCGCCGTTGGGGCCGATGAGCCCGCACACGCGGCCGGGCTCGACGTCGAACGACACGTCGTCGAGGGCGGTGACGCCGGCGAACCGAACCGTGAGCTGGGCGACACGCAGCATCGGCACGTCAGCCTTGACGGCCACGTCCATGCCGCCAACCGTACGTGCGGTGGGGGACGCCGTCGTCGGTCACAGTCACCAAACTTTGGGCACCTGGACTTGTCGGATGCGTCCAAATCAGCCCGAACGGTCGCCGGCGCTTTGTTGACACTGCACGAGGGGCTGGGGAGGATGAGGCATGGTTCGCGAAGTTCGCGGCGCGGGCGCGGTCCGTGCCGAACGCAGACGCATCCTGTCGACGCTGCTTGAGCAGTCCGACACCCTCGTCGAGGCGGCCGCGAAGGCGATCCGCACCGAGATCCCCGCCTACGCCGCCCAGGACGAGGGGTTCTTCGTCGACGTCCGCGACCAGGTGAGCAAGCATTACCGCGCCAAGCTGTGCCTGCTGCTGGATGAGCGTGAGGTGACCATCGAGGACATCGCCTTCGTCCGTGGGGCCGCGATGCGGCGCGCGCGGGCCGGGTTCGCCCTCGAGGACTACCTGAACGCCTTCCGCGTCGGCCAGCAGGTCCTCTGGGAGGCGGTGATGGCCGCCGCCGGCGAGACGGCCTTGGGGCACGAGGCGGCGCTGACGCTCACCACGCCGCTGCTGCGGTACTGCGACTTCGTGAGCACCCACGCCGGCCACGCCTACGTCGAATCGCAGCAGTACGTGGTGGCCACCGCCGACCGCGAGCGCCGCGACCTCCTCGAGCACCTGCTGGCCGGCGCGATGCCGACCAGCGGCCCCCTGCTGGGCGCCGCCAGGGCGTACGGTCTGGGGGCCGAGACGCCGATGATGGTCGCGCTGGCGGTGCTGGTCGGCCCCCAGGCCGACGCCGACGCGCCGCACACCGCCAGCGCGATGCTCACCCGGTCGGTGCCGGGGCAGGCGAGGATCCTGGTCGTCGTGCGGCAGGCGGAGATCGTGGCGATCCCGGCGCTGCGCCCCGGCGTCGAACCGGCGGAGCTCTGCGACCACCTGGAGGCGGTCCACGATCGCCTTCGCGAGGAGGGCAGGCCGCTCGCCATGGGGATCAGCACCGTCGCCGTCGGCGTCGGCGAGTTGCCTCGCGCCTGCCTGGAGGCTCGCACGGCGCTGGAGAGCGCCGCCGGCGGCGGCGTGGTCGCGCTCCCCCGCCTGTCGCCGTTCGACTATCTGGCGCTGCGGGCCGACGAGACCGCGCGGTGGCTGGTCGACGCGCGCCTGCGCGCGTTCCTCGACGAGGACCGCGCCCGCGGCGGCGTGCTGATCGACACCGTCCGGGCGTTCGCCGACGCCAGCCTGAACCTCCGCCTGGCCGCCGAGCGCCTCCAGGTGCACCCCAACACCGCACAGTACCGCCTTCGCCGCATCGAGCAGCGCAGCGGCCGCAACCCACGGCGCATGGCCGACCTGCTGGACCTGCTGGTCGCCATCAGGCTCGACGACGGGGTCGCCCGCCAGCGGTAGCCCGCCGCGCCCGTGAGTCGCCGGTGCGGCGGCGTCCGCCGCCCGGCCGGCCGTGGCGGATCGTCGAGCGGCGCTACCGGCGCAGGGCGCTCATCCCGACGTACGCCCGGCTGCGTGTCATCCTGGCCTGAGCGCCATCCGCCGCGGGCCGCAAGCGCTACGGCTTGCGCCCGACGCCGCAGTACGAGTCGATCGCGGCGGGGGGGCCGGACGGGCTGGGCTCCGGGCGCCATTGCGGGGGGGAGACGACGCCGGGTTCCACCAGCTCGAGACCTTCGAAGAAGCGGGCGATCCGATCGGGGCTGCGGAGATGGTAGGTCGGGTTGGCGGACTGGTTCCAGATGCGCGCGGCCTCCACCACCTCCTCGCTCGTGTCGCTGCCGTCGTTCATCGTCAGGTAGCTGCCGGACGGCACGCCGCCCAGCAGCCGTTTGACGATCGACTGCGCCTCATCGTCGTCGGCGATGTGCCCCAGGATGCCCATCAGCATGATCGCGACCGGCTGGGCGAAGTCCAGCGTCCGGGCTGCCTGCTGCAGGATCGTGTCGGGGTCGCGCAGGTCGGCGTCGACGTAGGCGGTGACACCCTGTGGGCTGCTGGTGAGCAGGGCGCGGGCGTGCACCAGGACGATGGGGTCGTTGTCGACGTAGACGATGCGGCTGTCAGGGGCGACCCGCTGGGCGACCTGGTGGGTGTTGTCGGCGGTGGGCAGGCCGGTGCCGATGTCGAGGAACTGGCGGATGCCCGCCTCCCCGGCCAGGTACCCGACCGCGCGGGCGAGGAAGGCCCGGGAGGCGCGGGCGTTCTCCACGATCGCCGGGAAGGCCTCGAGAACCTGGTCGCCGACCTGGCGGTCGACGGGGAAGTTGTCCTTGCCGCCCAGCCAGTAGTTCCAGATCCGGGCCGTCTGCGGGATGTTCGTGTTGATCTCTGGCGACTGCTGCTCTGCCACGGGGGGTCACCTCTCCTGCGTGGTGGTGCGGGGCTCCTGATATCACCACACAACCGGAACTCTCGCGAGCGACGCGGCGTCGGTCACAGTGGCGGCGGCTCGGTCGACCGGGAGGGGCCAGGGTCCGGGTCGTAGCGGTCGTTGGTGCGGGCCCGCTCGACCATCCGCTCCAGCCGGCGGATCGCCTGCAGCAGCACCGCGACCGGGACCTTCACGTGGTCGGGGACGCAGCCGGCGTGCAGCACGCGGGCGTCGTTGGTCATGAAGACCACACGGTGGTCGACCGGGCGGTCGCAGATCATGCACTTGATGCGATGGTGGACCATCGTCGAGGAGGCGATGATCGTGATGCGGCCCGCGTGATCGTCCATCGCCCTGGCGGCTCCTCCCCCGAACCTGTACCGCGCAGTTTGCCACGGTTCGCGGCGACGTGTGGGCCGTACGGCCGGCTCGTCCGGTCCGCCCTCAGGCGCGCGGGGCGGCGCCGGTGCCCGGTGCCAGCGCCCGCAGGTGGGCGGCCGCGGCGATCCGCTCCTCGGCGATCCGGTCGGCCACCTCCGCGGTCGGCAGGCCGGCGGCCCGCGCCCTGCGGAAGATCAGCTGCAGCGCCTCCGCGACCCCCTGCACGCTGACCAGCAGCCGCTCCGGCGAATAGCCGAGCTCGCCGGCGCCGATCACCGCGTAGGGTGCGGCCGAGTTGATCACGTAGTCCGGGGCGTACAGGATCCCCCGCTCCTGCAGCCGCCGCCCGTCCTCGGAGCCGGCCAGCTGGTTGTTGGCGCCGCCGGCGACGATGCGGCAGCGGAGCCGTCCGATGGTGTGCTCGTTCAGCGTCCCGCCGACCGCGTTGGGGCTGAAGACGTCGCAGGGCACGTCGTACAGCGCCTCGGGATCCTCGACGGTGATGCCGAGACGCTCGGCCAGCTCCTTGGCGCGGCCAGGGTCGAGGTCCGCCCCGATCACCACGGCGCCAGCCCCCACCAGCAGGTCGGCCAGGCGGCCGCCGACCCCGCCGAGCCCCTGGATCGCCACCCGCCGGCCGGCGAGGTCGGCGGTGCCGTACACCTCGTCGAGGGCGGCGCCGATCCCGGCGAACACGCCCTCGGCGGTCAGCGGGGTCGAGTCCCCGGTGCCGCCGAAGCGCTCGTCGATCGCCCAGACGTAGTCCGTCTCGTGGGCGATCTCCACCATCTCCTGGGCGCTGGTGCCCAGGTCGGGCCCGGTGCCGAAGCGGCCGGCGAGCAGCTGCACGAAGCGCCCGAAGGACCGCAGAAGCACCCGCTTGTCGGCGGTGCCGTCCCGCTTCAGCAGCACCGCCTTGCCGCCGCCGCGTGGCATGTCGGTGAAGGCGAACTTGTAGGTCATCCCGTGCGACAGGCGCAGCGCGTCCTCCAGCGCCTCCTCCTCGCTGGCGTAGGCCTTGTAGCGGGTGCCGCCGCGGGCGGGGCCGAGCGCGGTGTCGTGGATGGCGATGATCGCCCGCATCCCGGTCTGCCGGTCGAAGCAGAACACCACCTGCTCGTGCCCGTACTCGGCCATCCTGTCGAACACGCCCACCTTGGCCTCCTGCGTCATCCGGGCAGGCGCTGGTAGGGGGATGCCACCCAGCGCCGTTGCCGGGTCGTCGTCGGCGGGGTTCCCGCCCAGGACTCACGATACTCCGCAGGCGGCGGGGCGGCGCGCGACGTCCTACCATCCCGCAGACGAGACGGACATGGAGGCGAAGATGCCGATCTGGGACCAGCAGGCCGAGACGATGGCCCCCGACGAGCGGGCGCAGCTCCAGGAACAGCGGCTCGGCGCGCTCGTCGGGCGGCTGGCGGCGACCAGTCCGTTCTACCGGGACCGGCTCGCCGGCGAGGGCGTCGACGCCGGCGCCAAGGTCACCCTGGAGGACCTGCCCGGCCTGCCCTTCACCACCAAGACCGACCTGTGGGAGCACTACCCGTGGGGGCTGCTGACCGTGCCGCGCGAGCAGGTGGTGCGGGTCCACGGCTCCTCCGGCACCGGCGGTCGCCCCACCCTGGTCTCCTACTCGCGCGCCGACCTGGCCCTCTGGGCCGAGGTCTGCGCCCGCGCCCTTGGCTGCGCCGGGGCCGGCAAGGGGACGGTCACCCAGGTCGCCTACGGCTACGGCCTGTTCACCGGCGGTCTCGGCATGCATGCCGGCGCCGAGCTGCTGGGCTGCACGGTGATCCCCGCCTCGGCCGGCCAGACCCAGCGCCAGGTGACGCTGATCCGCGACCTGCGCCCGGAGATCCTCTGCTGCACCCCCTCCTACGCGGCCCGGCTGGGGGAGGCGCTCGGCGAGGCCGGCGTGCCCCGCGAGCAGCTGTCGCTGCGGGCGGGCATCTTCGGGGCGGAGCCGTGGAGCGAGGCCATGCGGGCCGAGATCGAGGCGCTGCTGCCGCTGAAGGCGCTCGACATCTACGGGCTCAGCGAGATCATCGGGCCGGGCGTGTCGTGCGAGTGCCTGGAGGCGCAGGCCGGGCTGCACGTCAACGAGGACCACTTCCTGGTCGAGGTGGTCGACCCCGACAGCGGCCGGCCGCTGGAGGCGGGGCAGCGGGGGGAGCTGGTCTTCACCACCCTGACCAAGGAGGCCATGCCGGTGCTGCGCTACCGCACCGGCGACATCGCCTCGCTGGACCGCTCGCCGTGCGTCTGCGGGCGGACGCTGGCGCGCATGTCGAAGGTGGCGGGGCGCAAGGACGACATGCTGGTGGTCCGCGGGGTCAACGTCTACCCGAGCGAGGTGGAGGCGGTGCTGATCGCCGAGCCTGCGGTCGCCCCCCACTACCTGCTGGTGGTCGACCACACCAGCACCATGCCCAAGCTGGTGGTGGCCTGCGAGCTGGCCGCCGGCTGGACGATCGGCGCGGGCGGCGAGGAGGCCGAGCGCGAGCGGGTGGCCGCCGAGGTCGGCGCGGCGCTGCTGCAGCGCCTCGGGCTCGCCACCGAGGTGCGGGTGCTGGCGGGCGGGACCATCCCCCGGGTGGAGCTGGGCAAGGCGGTCAGGGTCGCCCAGCGCACCGCCGACCACGACCCCCTGTCCGGCCTGGAGTAGCGCCAGCTGTTGACGGGCGCCGCAGCACCGTCGGGGCGGTGTGGCAGACTCGGCAGCCGTGCACCCCAAGTTCCTGACCCACGACCTGAACCCGGCCCAGCGGGAGGCGGTCGAGGCGACCGCCGGGCCGGTCTGCATCCTCGCCGGGGCCGGCACCGGCAAGACCCGGGTGATCTCCCGCCGGGTCGCCTACGCCATCGCCAACGGCGCGGTGCACCCCGGGCACGTGCTGATCGTGACCTTCACCGAGAAGGCCGCCGCAGAGATGCGCGGCCGCCTTGCCACCCTCGGCTTCGCCGGGGTGCAGGCCAGCACCTTCCACGCCGCCGCCTTCCGGCAGCTGCGCTACTTCTGGTCCAGGCTCAGCCAGACCCGGCTGCCTGAGGTGCTCGACTCCAAGGCGCCCCTGCTCGCCCCCTTGCAGCGCAGCCTGCCTGGCGGCTACAAGTTCACCGCCATCAAGGACCTGGCCGACGAGCTCGAATGGGCCAAGGCGCGCCGCCTCGACCCGACCAGCTACCAGGCCGCGGTCCAGGCGACCGGCCGTACCCCGCCGCTGCCCGCCGACCTGTTCGTCGGCGTCTTCCGCCGCTACGAGCGCGCCAAGGAGCGCGCCGGCCGGATCGACTTCGAGGACATGCTGGTCCGCATGCTTGAGGCGTTGGAGACCCGCGAGGACGTCGCCGAGGAGTTCCGCGGCCAGTACCGCTGGTTCTCGGTCGACGAGTACCAGGACACCAACCCGCTGCAGCAGGCGCTGCTGGAGGCCTGGCTGGGCGACCGCCGCGACCTAGCGGTCGTCGGCGACGAGGACCAGACGATCTACACCTTCACCGGCGCCACCTCCGAGTACCTGACCGGCTTCACCCGGCGCTGGCCGGACGCCCTGGTGGTCCGTCTGGAGGAGAACTACCGCTCCAGCCCGCAGGTGCTGGCGATGGCCAACCGGCTGCTCGCCAGCGTCCCCGACCGGCCGGGAGGCAAGCGGCTGACCGCCACCCGCCGGGCGGGGCCGGAGCCGGCGGTCGCCGCCTTCGAGTCGGCCGAGCACGAGGCCAAGGCGCTGGTCGACGAGGTCGGCCGCCTGGCCGGTCAGGGCGTCGACCCGGACGAGGTCGCCGTGCTGGTCCGCACCAACGCCCAGATCCCGCCGCTGGAGGAGGCGCTGGCCGCCGCCGGCATCCGCTACCAGGTCCGCGGCGAGCTGTTCTGGCGGCGGACCGAGGTGCTGCGCGCCGTCGGGGTGCTGCGGTCGCGCGCGGGCCGCGCCGCCGGTGGCGGGCTGGTCGACGCCCTGGAGGCGATCTGGTTCGAGCGGTTCGGCTTCCGCCGCGACGAGGAGCCGGACGGCGAGGAGGCCCGCCAGCGCCACGCCAGCCTGGTGACCCTGCTCGGCGTCGCCGAGCGGCTGGAGGCGGGCGGGGAGGGCTCGGAGGAGGGCCCGGGGCTGGCCGCCTTCCTGGACGAGGTGGGCCGGCGGACGGCCGAGGAGGCCGAAGGGACCGGCGGCGGGGTCAACCTGCTCACCTACCACCGGGCCAAGGGCCTGGAGTTCGACGCCGTCCTGCTCCCCGCCATCGAGGAGGGCCTGCTGCCGATCCGGCAGGCCAGCACCCCCGACGAGGTCAACGAGGAGCGCCGCCTGCTCTACGTCGGCCTGACCCGGGCGCGGCTGCACCTGTGGCTGTCCTGGGCGGCCAGGCGGGCCGGCCCGTCCGGCCGGGAGCAGCCAAGGCGCCCCTCCCGCTTCCTGGACCAGCTGGTCCCGCCCGGCGGCGCCAGGGTCCGCCCGCGGGCGGTGGCCTCCGGCATGACCAGGGTGGGCCGCGCCAGCGCCAGGGCGCAGGGCCCGCTGGCCGAGCGGCTGCGGGCCTGGCGGCGCGCCCGCGCCGACGCCGACCGGGTGCCCGCCTACGTCGTCTTCAACGACCGGACCCTGGCCGCCCTGGCCGAGCGGCGGCCACGCAGCCGCGGCGAGCTGCTGGCGGTCGATGGGATCGGGCCGTCCAAGCTGGACCGGTACGGCGACGAGCTGCTCGGCCTGCTGGCCGGGGAGGAGTAGCCGAGCGCACCGCGCGCGGGTAACAATCTGGGCATGGCCAGACAGAAGGAGCGCGAGCGGGGCGCCCGCCCGCCGGTGTGCCAGTACTGCGCGGTGATCGCCGACACCGGCGGCCCGGGGCTCCCCGCCGGCTGGACGATCCAGACCGGCGTGCGCGGCTGGACCTACCTGTGCGCCTCCTGCACCCGCTCCAACCTGCGCTCGATCGAGTCGCGGCTGTTCGACCGCGACCCCCTTGGCTTCGGTCCGAACTGACCACCATGCCGCCGCCCGTGGCCGGCTTCGAGCTGCTCCCGCACACCGCCGACATCGGCATCCGCGCCACCGGCGTCTCGCAGGAGGAGGTGTTCGAGCAGCTCGACGAGCACGAGGTCGGCGGGCGGCGGCGTACCCTGTGTGTGCACCGCAAGGGGCGACCAGGGCGCTCGGTCCCGGCCACCCCGAGTTGCCCGACCCCACCTGCCACGGGGCCGGCCGGGCGATGAGCCGGACCGCCGCCAAGAAGGTCATGTCAGGCCCCCGACCTGCGCCGCAAGCTGGAGGGGGTGTGCTGGGCAGCGCCAACTGGAAGCTCCTGAGCAAGGAGGACGCCAACCGATGAGCGAGGATGCCGTGCCAGAGGCCGACGCCCTGGAGCAGCGGATACCGCTGACGGACCCGGGCCGCCCGCAGCCGCCCGCGATCGCCGACGAGGTTCCAGAGGCCGACGCCATCGAGCAGGCCATGCCGGTGCCGATCGACGAGGACGACGAGCCACGCTGACCGGTGGCGGCATGACCAGGACGGTGTTCAGCGACCGGGCCGAGGCCGGCGACGTGCTCGCCGCCCGGCTCAGCCACCTGGCCGGCCGTCCCGACCTGCTGGTGCTCGCCCTGCCCCGCGGCGGCGTCCCCGTCGGCGCGCGGGTGGCGCGGGCGCTGCGGGCCCCGCTCGACGTGTTCGTCGTCCGCAAGCTGGGCGTTCCCGGCCACGAGGAGCTGGCCATGGGGGCGATCGCCGGCGGTGGGGTGCGTGTCCGCAACCAGGAGGTCACCAGCCGGCTCGGCCTCGACGACGCCGTGATCGACCGGGTGGCCGAGGCCGAGGAGCTGGAGCTGGCCAGGCGCGAGCGCAGCTACCGCGCCGACCGGCCCGAACCCGACCTTGCGGGGAAGGTGGTCGTGCTGGTCGACGACGGCCTGGCCACCGGCTCCACCATGCGCGCCGCGGTCGCCGCCGCCAGGGCGGCCGGGCCGGCCCGCATCGTGGTCGCCGTCCCCACCGCTCCAGCCTCGACCTGCGAGCGGCTGCGGCGCGAGGCCGACGAGGTCGTCTGCGCCAGCACTCCGCGGCCGTTCCGGGCCGTCGGCTACTCCTACCGGTCGTTCCCCCAGACCTCCGACGAGGAGGTCCGGGAGCTGCTGCGCGCCGCCTGGACGGCGGCCGGCTCCGCGTAGGCGACGCCTCCGAGCCGGTCGCCGTCGAAGGTCAGGCTGGTCACGCTGGCCAGTGCGCAGCGCCGCCGACCCGGCCAGTTGGTCAGGGGGCGGTGCTCGAAGGCGAGCCGGGCCACCCAGATCGGCGCCTGGTGGGACACCAGCACCACCTGGCCGCCGGCGAACTCCTGCCTGGCCTGGTCCACCGCGGCGTGGACCCGTTCCACCAGGTCGACGTTCCGTTCGCCCCACGACGGGGTCCGCAGGCTGCGCAGCTGCCACCAGATCCCCGGGTGACGCAGGATGTACCAGGCCAGGCTGCCGGCGACACCCTCGAAGATGCTGCTTGCCTCGGTGAGGCGCAGGTCGGTGCGGACCTGGAGGCCGTGGGCGGCGGCGATCGGGGCGGCCGTCTGCTGGGCCCGCTCCAGCGGGCTGGCGACCACCCCGCCGAGCGGGGCGGCGGCGAAGTGGCGGCCGAGCAGCTCGGCCTGCGCCCGCCCCAGCGCCGACAGCGAGAATCCTGGTAGGCGGCCGTAGAGCACCCGGCCAGGGTTCTCCACCTGGCCGTGGCGGACCAGGTGGACGACGGTTTCGGGCACGCGCTGTCCTCGAGCGGCAGGGTGGGTGGCAGCAGGGATGGTAGCAGGGGGGTGGGGACGACCGGACCCGCGCGCCGTGCCGTCGCGGGAGCATCGGACGGCTCGCGCTGAAGGAGGCCGTCCTGGTCCGCTGCCGGATTCACCTGTACTTCGCGCCCGGCTGGGAGCTGGGCGAAGGCGCGGCCGTGGGAGCCGCGGCCGTGCGCACGCTCGGGGAACAGCTGGCCGACCGCTGCCGCCGCGCCGCCGAGCAGGTCGCCGCGCTGACCGCCATGGGCTGGCGCTGCCGGGTGGGCCGCCACGAGGTGATCGCGGAGAAGCCCTGCGGTCGGGCGGCCGCCATGCTGGACTTCCTGCGGGCCGGGCTCGACCCGGTCGCCCTCCAGCTGGAGGAGCCCGCTCCGGAGCCGGCGAGCCCGGAACCAGGAAGGGCCCCGTAGGACCCCCGTACTAGGTCGGGGTCAGTTCTTGAACGCGTCCGGCGAGTAGTTCCACGGCTGCCCGCGGGCGATCTGGAAGCGGTGGCCGACCTCCGGGTCGCGGTCGATACCGACGATCTGCTGGCACTTCGGGCACTTCCAACGCTCGAAGCCATAGGCCGAGCTCTCGAGCTCCATGCGCGATCCGCACTTGTCACAGACCTCGCGCTGCAGCGTGGGGGTGCTTGTGCCCGTGTCGTCGGTGCCCATGTCGTCGTCTCCTTGCTCCTCCCGGTCGCCGCCGGGATGCACCACCAGCATGGCCCAACTCAGAGGATCTTGCATCCCTTGGAGGCCTGATTCCGCATACCGATCTCGTATCGAGGGTTGGCTAGGTGCCGTATCTTCAGCCTACCTAGGCAATGCAACCGTGGCCCGACTGATTCCCAGGTTCCCAGCGATCGACGGCTTCAATCACACCGAGAGGTGCGCGGTCACGTGACGCGGCGGCGGCACCGCCCTACCATGCGCCCATGACACGGCTTGGCGAGGAGCGCGCGAGCCTCGATCGGGTGGCCCTGACGGGCGGACCGCTGCGCGTCGCCGAGGTGGTGGCGGTCGCCCGCGACCGGGTGCCGGTCCAGCTGGCCGAGGAGGGCCGCAAGCGCATGGCCGCCGCCCGCGAGGTGGTCGAACGGGCGGTCGCCCAGGGCAGGCGGGTCTACGGGGTCTCGACCGGGTTCGGGCTGCTGGCCAACACCGCGGTGCCAGCGCACGACCTGGAGGAGCTGCAGCGCCGGATCGTCCTGTCGCACGCCACCGGCATCGGCGAGCCGCTCGCGGTCGAGGTGGTCAGGGCCATGCAGCTGCTGCGGGCAAGGACCATGACCCAGGGGCATTCCGGCGCGCGGCCGATGGTGGTGGAGGCGCTGCTGGCGCTGCTGGCGGCCGGGGTGACCCCGGTGATCCCCGAGCACGGCTCGGTGGGCGCCTCGGGCGACCTCGCCCAGCTCGCCCACCTGGCGCTGCCGCTGCTCGGGGTCGGCGAGGTCGAGGTCGGCGGGCGGCGGCTGCCGGCCGCCGAGGGGCTCCGCCTGGCCGGGCTCGAGCCGCTGCGGCTGTCCTACAAGGAAGGCTTGTCGCTGGTCAACGGCACCGAGGGCATGCTGGCGCTGGCCTGCCTGGCGGTGGCCGACGCCGAGGAGCTGGCCGCCATGGCCGACCTGGCCTGCGCGATGTCGATCGAGGGGCTGCTCGGCACCGACCGACCCTTCCAGGCCCGGCTGCACGAGCTGCGGCCCCACCCGGGCCAGGTGGCCAGCGCCCGCAACCTGCGAGAGCTGCTCGCCGGCTCGCCGATCCTCGCCAGCCACCGCCATTCCGACCACGCCATCCAGGACGCCTACTCGCTACGCTGCGCGCCGCAGGTCCACGGGGCCTGCCGCGACGTGATCGCCTTCGCCCGCCAGGTGGTGGAGCGCGAGCTCGGCTCGGTGACCGACAACCCGGTGGTGTTCGCCGACAGCGACGAGGTGGTGTCGGTCGGCAACTTCCACGGCGAGCCGCTGGCGTTCGCGCTCGACTTCCTGGCGGTCGCCCTGGCGGAGCTGGCCGACATCTCCGAGCGCCGGGTCGACCGGCTGCTCGACCCTGCCCTCAACCACGACCTGCCGGCGTTCCTGGCTCGCGACCCTGGCCTCAACTCCGGCCTGATGCTCGTCCAGTACACCGCCGCCGCGCTGGTCAGCGAGTGCAAGGTGCTGGCCCATCCGGCCTCGGTGGACTCGATCCCGACCTCTGGCAACCAGGAGGACCACGTCTCGATGGGCTGGACCGCCGGGCTGAAGCTGCGGCGGGTGCTCGCCAACGCGCGGCGCACCCTGGCCATCGAGGCCCTGTGCGCCGCCGAGGCGATCGACCTCCGGGCGCCGTTGCGGCCGGGCGCCGCCGTGGCCGCCGCCCTCGACCGCCTCCGCCGGGAGGTGCCGGCGCTGGAGGTCGATCGCTACCTCGCCCCCGACCTGGCCACGGTCGAGCGGCAGGTGGCCGACGGGGTGCTGGTCGCCGCCGCCGAAGGGGTGGTCGGAAAGCTGACCTAGCGGGAAGGAGCGGATTCGCGATGGCGATGGAAGGTGCGCGGCCGGTCCGCGCCCCCCGCGGCGTTGAGCTGTCCTGCCTCGGCTGGCAGCAGGAGGCCGCCCTGCGCATGCTGTGCAACAACCTCGACCCGGAGGTCGCCGAGCGGCCCGACGACCTGGTCGTCTACGGCGGCACCGGGCGGGCGGCGCGCGACTGGCAGGCGTTCGACCGGATCGTGGCCACCCTGCGGCGGCTGAAGGACGACCAGACCCTGCTGGTGCAGTCGGGCAAACCGGTCGGGGTGTTCCGCACCCACACGTTCGCGCCGAGGGTGCTGCTGGCCAACTCGCTGCTGGTGCCGGAGTGGGCCACCTGGGAGCGCTTCCGGGAGCTGGAGGCGGCCGGCCTGACCATGTACGGGCAGATGACCGCCGGCTCCTGGATCTACATCGGCACCCAGGGCATCCTGCAGGGAACCTACGAGACGTTCGCGGCCTTGGCTGCGGCCAACGGCTGGCCCAGCCTCCGCGGCAAGGTCGTGCTCACCGCCGGGCTCGGCGGCATGGGCGGGGCGCAGCCGCTGGCGGTGACGATGAACGAGGGCGTGGCGCTCTGCGTCGAGGTCGACCAGGGACGGCTGGCCCGCCGGCTGCACGGCGGCTACCTGGACGAGCAGGCCGGCGACCTGCGGGAGGCCGTCGAGCAGGCGGAGGCGGCGGCCGCGGAGGGCCGGGCGGTCTCGATCGGGCTGGTCGGCAACGCCGCCGACGTGTTCCCCGAGCTGCTGGCCGCTGGCTTCCACCCGGACGTGGTCACCGACCAGACCTCGGCCCACGACCCGCTCGGCGGCTACCTGCCGAGTGGCATCGACCCGGCGGAGGCGCCGGCCGCCCGCGACGCCGACCCGGCCGGCTACGTCAAGCAGGCCCGCGAGTCGATCGCCCGCCACTGCCAGGCGATGGTCGGCTTCCAGCGGGCCGGCGCGGAGGTGTTCGACTACGGCAACAACCTGCGCGGCGAGGCCCGCGCGGCCGGCTTCGCCGACGCCTTCGCCTACCCTGGATTCGTGCCCGCCTACATCCGGCCGCTGTTCTGCCAGGGCAAGGGGCCGTTCCGCTGGGCCGCCCTCTCCGGCGACCCGGCCGACATCGCCCGCACCGACCGGGCGGTGCTTGAGCTGTTCGGCGACGACGAGCACCTGGTCCGCTGGCTGCGGATGGCCGCAGAGCGGGTCCGGTTCCAGGGGCTGCCCGCCCGCATCTGCTGGCTCGGCTACGGCGAGCGCCACCAGGCCGGGCTCGCCTTCAACCAGCTGGTCCGGACGGGGGAGCTGCAGGCGCCGGTCGTGATCGGCCGCGACCACCTGGACGCCGGCTCGGTGGCCAGCCCCTACCGGGAGACCGAGGCGATGGCCGACGGCTCGGACGCGATCGCCGACTGGCCGGTCCTGAACGCCCTGCTCAACACCGCCTCGGGCGCCAGCTGGGTGAGCGTCCACCACGGCGGCGGGGTGGGGATCGGCCGCTCCATCCACGCCGGCGTGGTGGTGGTCGCCGACGGCAGCGACGAGGGCGAGCGCCGGGTCGAGCTGGTCCTCACCAACGACCCCGGCACCGGGGTCATGCGCCACGCCGACGCCGGCTACGAGCAGGCGCTGACGGTCGCCCGCGAGCGGGGAATGGACCTCCCGGGAGTCTCTTCGTGAGGGTGGACTTCCTGCTCACCGGGGTCGGGCAGCTGGTCACCGCCGACCCGGCCCTTGGCGAGGGGCCGCTTGGGCTGGTCGAGCGGGCCGCGGTGGCCGCGGCCGCCGGCACGGTGGTGTACGCCGGTCCGCAGGCGGGGCTGCCCGACCTGACCCTCGCCGAGGACGCCACCAGGCTGGACGCCGCCGGCCAGGCGGTCCTCCCCGGCTTCGTCGACGCCCACACCCACCTGGTGTTCGCCGGCGACCGCGCCGACGAGTTCGCCGCCCGCCTGCGCGGCGTCGGCTACGAGGAGGCGCTGGCCGCTGGGGGCGGCATCCACCGCACGGTCCGTGCGACCAGGGCGGCGAGCGACGCCGAGCTGGAGGCGGCGGCCGGGCGGCGGCTGGCCGAGGCGGCCAGGCACGGCACCACCACCCTGGAGGCCAAGTCGGGCTACGGCCTCACCGTCGACGACGAGCGCCGCTCGCTGGAGGTGCTCGCCTCGCTCGCCGCCAGCTCCCCGGTCGAGGTGGTCCCCACCTTCCTCGGCGCCCACCTGGTCCCGGCCGAGTTCAGCGGCGCCAGGGGGGCCTACCTCGACCTGCTGGAACGCGACATGCTGCCGGTCTGCGCGCCGCTGGCCGAGTTCGTCGACGCCTTCTGCGACCGCGGTGCGCTGACCGTTGCGGAGTCCCGCCGGGTGCTGGAGGCCGGGCGCCGCCATGGCCTGCGGCTGAAGCTCCATGCCAACGAGCTCGGCTCGACCGGCGGGGCCGCGCTCGCCGCCGAGCTTGGCTGCGTCTCCGCCGACCACCTGCTGCACCTCGACGAGCAGGAGGCCAAGGCGCTGGCCGCGGCCGGCACCGTCGCCGTGCTGCTGCCGGGCACCAGCTTCCTGCTGCGAACCGGCCGGGCCGCGCCCGTGCAGGTGCTCCGCGACGCCGGCGTCACCATGGCGCTTGGGACCGACTGCAACCCGGGCACCTGCTACTGCGAGTCGATGCAGCTGGTGGTCGCGCTGGCCTGCGTACACGGCGGCCTCACCCCGGAGGAGGCGGTGCTGGCC
>WNFU01003681.1_pt1 | contig 20071 bp, 19 predicted proteins | sample 5400121 | NCBI WGS metagenome assembly WNFU01 (sample SAMN13153360, study PRJNA577476) | soil metagenome | isolation source: 100 cm soil or saprolite under grassland replicate 1 | place: USA:California | collected 2016-06-15 | reverse complement strand
TCCCACGGAGCCCCGAACCGGTACATCACGTCGTACGCGCGCCGGCCCGGCATGGTCGGGTCAGCCCCCCAGGATCTGCTTCTTCTGCGCCTCGAACTCCGCTTCCGTCAGCGCGCCCTGCTGGCGAAGCCTCGCCAGGCGCTCGAGGAGGGCCACCCGGTCGTCGACCCCCTGGCCGCCCGCCTGTGGCGGCTGCGAAGGCGTCACCGGCGCGGGTGGCGGCGGCGCGGTGGGCGGCGCTCCACCCGGCGGCGCGGGCGCGTGGCCCTGCGCGGCCGCCAGCGCGTCGGGATCCATGCCCAGCATCCGGAGCTTGGCCTTCTGCTCCTCGCTCAGCTGCGACAGGTCCCGCCCGGACAGGTTCACGATCTGAGGCGTGACGCCGGCCGGGAAGCCCGCCACGGGCATGGCACCACCGCCGCCTTCCCCTCGCATTGCGGCGGCGATGGCCTCGGCGGCCTGCTGCCCGCGGTCGCGTCCGGACTGCACCTCGTCCCACTCGATCCGGAACCTCGAGGGATCCGCGCGGTCGATGGACACCGGGAGCACCATGCCGGGAAACGGCCACTTGTTCCGGTGCATGAGGCCCTGGAACTGCACGGCCGTCGCCGGGATCCCTTCGGCCTGGATCACGAGCTCCAGGTGGCCGTTCTGGTAGACGCCGTCGCCGCGGTATCCGGAGGCCGAGACCACCTGCGCCGTGCCGCGGACGGGGTCCTGGAGGCTGGGGCCCTTGAAGAGCTTGTCGAAGATTCCCATTCCGTGCCCTTCTCTTCGAGCCTCACGAGGAGGCGATACGAACGGCCTCGGTGAGCAGGGCGTCGAGACCGGCGACGGAGCGACCGCCCCGCTCGATCGTCTCGGCCACCACCAGCCACCGCCCGGCCGGGATGACGTCATACCGACCGCCCGCCGCGGACGGGGCGGCATCGCCGGGAGCCGGGACGACCGCCAGGTTGGACAGCCGGCGCATCCCGGAATCGTGCACCTGGTCCCGCCACAACACGAGGTGGCACACCACGCCGTTCGCGAACTGGCCGCGCATGCACTTCTGCGGGCTCCCACGCAGCGGCATGAGGAGGCGGCGGCGGAACTCGTCGCGCTCCTCCATCTGGAGGCCCCTGGTGCGGGCGTACTCGCGCGCGAACGCCTCCAGCCCCCACGCCTCGGATCGCTGCCGGACGTCGTGGCGCCGCACCTTGCGGCCGCCGAGGAGGGACAGAGCCAGGATGGCCGCTCCGACGAGCACGAGGAGGGTCACGCCGGTCGCCGGCCCGCCGAACGCGAACCCCAGCGCCACGATCGGCACCCCCAGGACGAGCAGCAGCACCGCGAACAGGGCGCCCGCCCTCCGCCCTCTCCGGCTGCCGCGGGGGTCTCGCCCGGCAGCCTCTCGATAGGCCGCCACGGCAGTGTCCTGGTCCGGAGGGGGCTGCGGCCAGCCCACCCGGGACGAGCCCTCGGAGAGCCACTGCTGGTAGCGGGTGGGGAAGGGGTGATCTGGGTGCCGGGCGGCGCGTTCCGCAGTGCCTCGGCGAGCCCGGCGTGGGCGATCCCGCCCACCACGCGCTCGTCCTCCTCGGTGTGGATCGACCACCAGAACCGGTCCCGCACGGCCGGGACCAGATCGACGTCCTTCAGGACGCGCCCGTAGTCCGGCTCGTTCAGGTGGATCTGCGTCGGCCGGGTCGCTCGGTCTCCGCCCTCGAGGACCCTGGTCAGCCGCAGGGCCTCCGGCGCCCGGGCCAGCACGACGGTCTCGCCGACGACATTCCAGGCCTCGTTCCAGTAGCTGAGGTGGCCGTGATGCGCCAGCGCGCCCGGGAGCCCGCCGGGAAGCGTTCCGCTGCAGATGCTCTCCGTGAAGCGTCCCGGGCGATCCAGGTTGTCGATTCCCAGTCCTCCCCGCAGCGCGTCGCTCACCGGCGGGAACAGCCCGGACGGCTGGTACGAGAGGCCCCGCTCGCGCGCCCATTGCTCGAGGCGCTGCTGCGTCGCCTCTGAGGTTGCACGCCACTCCGGCCTGGTCGTCGACGCCACCGGGACGATTCTCGGCTGAACCGACCGAGCGCCGCAAGGCACTAGCATCGTCCGCGACGAGGAGGTGCAGCCGCGAATGGGAGAGGCCAGGCCGTTTGGGAGGTATCTGGAGGACTTCGAGGTCGGTGACGTCTACAAGCACTGGCCCGGGAAAACAATCACCGAGTACGACGACCACCTGTTCTGCATGATCACAATGAACCACCATCCGCTGCACACGAACGCGCACTACGCGGAGACCTCCACGCAGTTCGGGCGAAACGTGGTGGTGGGGAACCTCGTGTACTCGCTGGCGCTGGGGATGAGCGTGCCGGACGTCTCCGGGAAGGCCATCGCCAACCTGGAGGTCGAGTCGCTCCAGCACCGTGCGCCGATGTTCCACGGGGACACGCTCTACGCCGAGACGACCGTGCTCGACGTGAAGGAGTCGGCCTCGAAGCCCGACCGCGGCATCGTGACCGTGGAGACGCGCGGCTACAACCAGGACGGCGCGGAGGTCCTGTACTTCCGCCGCAAGGTCATGGTCCCCAAGCGCGGGACCGTCCAGGAGCAGCCCGGGCGCCCGGAGCCACGGGAGGCCTGAGCCGGAGTTGGGGCCTCAGCCCGCGTCGGGCGGAGGCTCCAGGGGCATGGTCACGTCCAGGAATGCGGGATCGTTCGGGAGCAGCCCGGAAGCCGCGAGGCGCCGCAGGTAGTCCGCCCATCGGGGGTTGGCCGCCCTGGCTTGTTCAAGGATCTCCCGACCTTCCACCGGACGCCCGGACCCCACCCACATGCCCCCGAGAACGAACGCGATGTGGTCGTCGTCGGGCGCGAGCACGTGGGCCTGCTCGAGCTCACCGGCCGCCTCCTCCATCCGGCCCGTATCGGCCAGGCCCGTGCCTCTGCTGAAGTGCTCGTAGGCACGATGAGTACGAAGGAGTCGCTCCAGCTCTTGGACGGGGTCCGGATGGTCCTCTACCGGGAGGTCCACCAGGTGCCGCCATGGCTCAGTGGCCGCGTCGGCATCCACCACCAGGATGGCGGCGGACTGCCGGCCCCGGATGTCTCCCCCCTGCGCCTCCGCCGCCCGGAGGGCCGCCATGAGCCGGTCGGTGAACGACGGCACCGCGGCGCCGTAAGCCGAGAGCATCGCGTCCCACACCGTGTCGCGTTCCATCATGTTCGCCTGCGCCGACACCCCGTCGCCGACGGCGTGTCCCGCGGCCTCCACGCACCGCGCGCCGGTGTGGACGGCCACGGTGCCGTCCGCGTCCACCATCGCCACCTGTCGCAGCTCGCGGTCGTCGTCCTCCGCCAGCAGCGTCTCCAGGGCCTCCAGTGCTGTCGCTCCTGCCCGCATGAGATCGAGCCCCTGAGGTCCGTAGGAGATCTCCGCGAACGACTGCGTGGCCACGGCACCGACCCCGGGCTCGGCCCACGGGACCACCGAGCCCACGGAGAAATACCGGCTCTGGACGGCAACGCCGAGCTGCCCCGTCTCGGCATCGCGCGCGACGATCGAGTAAGTCATCGGCCCCCCTTTCGAGCCGGGATTATCCGCGCTCGAGGAGCTCGGGGGGCGGCCGCTACGATCACAGGGTGGCAGCCGAGCCCCTCGACGCCCTTCGCGAGGAGATCGTCCGGTGCCGCCTGTGCCCCCGGCTCGTTGAATGGCGGGAGCTGGTGGCCCGCACGAAGGTCGCCCGGTTCGCGGACTGGGACTACTGGGGCCGACCGGTTCCCGGGTTCGGCGACCCCGTGGCCCGCGTGCTCGTGATCGGCCTCGCGCCGGCCGCCCACGGTGGCAATCGGACCGGTCGCATCTTCACCGGGGACCGGTCCGGCGACTTCCTGTTCGCGTCCCTCCACCGCACGGGCTTCGCCAACCAGCCGCGTTCCGAGCATCGCCACGACGGCCTCCGCCTTCGCGGGCTGTACGTCGCGGCGGTGAACCGGTGCTGCCCGCCCAGGAACCGTCCCACGCCCGAGGAACGGGACCGCTGCCTGCCGTACCTGGTCCGGGAGCTGGAGCTCCTCCGGCGGGTCCGCGTCGTGGTCCCGCTGGGGTCCTTCGCCTGGGACGGCGCGCTGCGGGCCCTGGCCGCCCTGGGCCACGTGGCCCGGCCCCGCCCCCGGTTCGGTCACCTGGCCGAGGCCGCCGTCGGGCCGTACGTCCTCCTGGGCTCGTTTCACCCCAGTCAGCAGAACACGTTCACGGGGAAGCTCACGGCGGCGATGCTGGACGAGGTGTTCGCGCGGGCCCGCCGGGTGGCGGGGCTTGCTCCGTGACCGCGGTGGGTACGGTTCCACCATGAGCATCATCGGCATCCTGCTTCTGGGCCTCATCGTCGGAGCGTTGGCGCGCCTGCTGGTCCCGGGTCGCGGCCCCACCGGGATCCTGGCCACCATGGCGGTCGGCGTGGGCGGGGCGTTCCTGGGGTGGTGGATCGGTAAGTCCCTGGTGGGAACGCACGGCGTGGGCCTGCACCCGTGGATCTGGGCCCTGCTGGGATCCGCCCTGCTGGTGCTGGCGTACCGGGCGGTGTCCCGGCGCGGCCGGTACTCCTGGGGCCGGCGCCGCTACTTCCGCTGGTAGAGCCGGCCACCGCTCCCGCTTCCAGGGGGCATTCCGGAAGCCGGCAGTATCCTGGCTACCATGCGACGAGGTGGCCATTTCGGCGTGGTCATCCCGGATCCGGACGCCGGCCCCATCAAGCGCCACACGGTGCGGCGCGTGGCCCGGACGTTCCGGCCCTACCGGGGCAAGGTCAGCGTGGTCGGCCTGGCCATCTTCGTCACGTCCGTGCTGGGGATCGTCAACCCGCTCCTGATCAAGATCATCTTCGACAAGGACCTGTTCGGGACGCCGCCCGCCGACCCTCGCTGCGTCGGCGGTCCGTGCCCGAACCTGCACCTGCTGTACTTCCACGTGGGACTGATGGTGGCGATCCCCGTCATCTCGGGGATCATAGGGATCGGCCAGACCTACCTGGCCAACGTGGTGGGGCTGCGGGTGATGCAGGATCTGCGGAACTCGCTGTACTCGCACCTCCAGCACATGCCGCTGCGATTCTTCACGAACACCCGGACCGGCGAGATCCAGTCCCGGCTGGCCAACGACGTGGGGGGCGTCCAGTCGGTCGTCACCGACACGGCCTCGAGCATCCTGTCGAACGTCGTGATCGTGGTCAGCACCCTGATCGCGATGCTGCTCATGTCGTGGCAGCTCACCCTGCTGTCCCTGTTCATGACCCCGCTCTTCCTGTGGCTGACCTACAAGGTGGGCAAGGCCCGACAGGAAATCGCCCGCAGCACCCAGAAGACCTATGCGGACCTCACCGCGATCACCGAGGAGACGCTGTCCGTGTCGGGCATCCTGCTGTCGAAGGCTTTCGGCCGGCAGCGCTACGAGATCGGCCGGTTCCGCGACGAGAACCAGCGACTGGCCGGGCTCCAGATCCGCCAGCAGATGATCGGGCGGTCGTTCTTCGCCGTCATCCAGATCTTCTTCTCGATCACCCCCGCGCTGGTGTACCTGGTGGCCGGATGGGTCATCAGCTCCGGCGGGACCGGATTCGGCGGGATCGGCATCACGCCGGGAACGATCGTGGCCTTCACCACCCTCCAGAGCCGGCTGTTCTTCCCCATCGGGCAGATGCTCCAGGTGAGCGTGGAGGTGCAGTCCTCCATGGCCCTGTTCGACCGGATCTTCGAGTACCTCGACATGCCGCACGAGATCACCGACTCGCCGGGCGCCGTGGACCTGGGGCCGGCGGTGGTCCAGGGGCGGGTCCGGTTCCGCGACGTGAGCTTCCGCTACGAGACCCCGCCACCAGAGGAAGCGGCGACGCCGGTCTCACCCTCCGACGCGGCGGTCGAGGCGGGGGCGCAGGGCGTGCCGGAAGCGGCGGCGGAGCGCCTGGCCGGACTGGCCGGGAACGGACAGGCCCGCCGGGAGTGGACGCTCGAGCACGTGGACCTGGAGATCGAGCCCGGGCAGCTCGCCGCGCTGGTCGGCCCGAGCGGGGCCGGGAAGACCACGGTCACCTACCTCGTACCGCGGTTCTACGACGTGCAGCGGGGGGCCGTGGAGATCGACGGTGTCGACGTCCGGCGCGTCTCGCTGGCCTCGCTCGGCCAGATCATCGGCATCGTCACGCAGGAGACCTACCTGTTCCACGACACCGTCCGCCGGAACCTCCTGTACGGCAGGCCGGACGCGACGCAGGAAGAGCTGGAGGCGGCGGCCCGGGCGGCGTTCATCTACGACCGCATCGCCGAACTGCCCGACGGGTTCGACACCGTGGTGGGCGAGCGCGGCTACAAGATGTCGGGCGGCGAGAAGCAGCGCCTGGCCATCGCCCGGGTCGTCCTGAAGGATCCCCGCATCCTCATCCTGGACGAGGCCACCTCGTCACTGGACACGACGTCGGAGCGCCTGGTGCAGGAGGCCCTCCGGCCGCTGATGCGAGGGCGGACCACCATCGCTATCGCTCACCGCCTGTCGACCATCCTGTCCGCGGACGTGATCTTCGTGTTGGATCGGGGGCGGGTGGTGGAGCGTGGAACCCACGGCGAGCTGCTGGCCCAAGGCGGGCTGTACGCGCAGCTCTACGAGCAGCAGTTCCGGGGCGGCGAGGTGGAGGCGGTCACGGAGGACGGCGTGGTCCTGGCGTCGGGGGAAGTGCTGCGCACGGGGGGAGATCCGGCTCACCGGGCCTCCTGACCCGAGCTCACCTCCCCGATCGGCAGCGAGTACGACATCAGGCGAAACCCGCTCTCGAACACGCGGTCCGGGCCCCGGACGAAGCCCATCGACTCGTACATCCGCTGGGCCGCCGTCATCCATTTCGTCGTGTGGAGCGTGACCAGGGTCTTGCCGCGGGCTCGGGCCTCCGCCAGGCACGCCTCCATGAGGGCCCTGCCGATGCCCCTGCCCCGCGCGGCCGGGTCCACGCCCACCATGCGGATGTGGGCCTCCTCCGGCCGAAGCGGCGGGTCTTCCGGGTCGATCCGGCGGGCCAGCTCGATGGTGGCGGTTCCCAGGATGGCGCTGTCCTCCACCGCCACCAGCACCACGGCCCGCTTCGCTCGTCCCGCGGCGTCGGCCAGCTCGTCGAGGTAGCCCTGCCACCCCTCGTCGCCGGGTGGAGCGAACTCGACGTACGCGCGCCGCGTCAGATCGCCCGTCTCGGGGTACTCGGACGGCCGCGCCGGGCGGATCTCGATGGCCATGCGTTCGAGGCTAGCAGCCGCCGGGGACAGGCCGGTCAGCGATCCCGGCGGGGGCGGCGGAGCCCCCGCACCGTCCTGCGGATGGGCTCGCCCGCGAACGTCCAGCCCACGCCGAACGTCACCAGCGCGCCGACCCCGAAGACGGCCAGGCCGAACCCCTTGCTGGTCTGGAGCATCCCCCGGCCGATGGGCAGCGACGGCGCTGCGTCGGCGAAGTGCACGGCCAGATAGATGAACAAATAGACCAGGAACAACGAGAGTCCGAGGAACAGCAATCCCAGTGCAGTCATCGTGATCTCGAACCAGTCGCGCCGGAAGTAGCCCCGGACCCGGCGCCCGAGCTTCGCCATGCGCCGAATCCTACGCTTCGGCCGTTCGGCGTTCGATCGCGCCCCCCGCGCCCGGGTCCGAGCGGACCTCGGCGGCGATGGCCCTCGCCATCTCCCCGGTCGAGGCGTTCCCGCCCAGGTCCCGCGTAACGTGGGCCCCCTCCGCCAGCACGCGGGTGACCGCGCGTTCCACGGCCTCGGCGGCGGGGAGCTCCGACAGGTGGCGGAGCATGAGCGCCCCGGACAGCACCATGGCCACGGGGTCGGCCAGGCCCTTCCCCGCGATGTCGGGCGCGCTCCCGTGGACCGGCTCGAACAGCGCGTACTCCCATCCCAGGTTCGCGCCCGGCGCCAGGCCCAGCCCGCCCACCAGCCCCGCGCACAGGTCCGACACGATGTCGCCGTACAGGTTCGGCAGCAGCAGCACGTCCATCGTCTCCGGCTCCCAGGCCAGCCACATGGCCAGCTCGTCCACCTGCATCGGGACGAGGTCGATGCCGGGGTACGCTGCCGCCTCTTCCAGGGCCGTCGCCAGGAACACGCCGTCGGAGAACTTCATGATGTTCGCCTTGTGCCCCACGGTGATGACCCGGCGGCGGTTCCGGCGGGCGAAGTCGAAGGCGAACCGCACGATGCGGCGGGTCCCCGTCACCGAGATCGGCTTCACCGTCACGCCGGCGTCCCCCCGGACCTCGACGCCGGCCAGCTCGCGCAGGATCGCGCGGAGGCGGGCGGCGGCCTCGGATCCCCGCTCGAACTCGATGCCGGCGTAGAGGTCCTCGGTGTTCTCCCGGATCACGACGAGATCGAGGGGCGGATGGTGGGTCACGGCGCCCGGGAGGGAGCGTGACGGCCGGATCGCGGCGAACAGGTCGAGCTCCTGGCGGAGCGTCACGTTCACGCTCCGAAAGCCCGTCCCCACGGGGGTCGTGATGGGTCCCTTCAGCGCGGTGCGGGAGCGTCGGATGGCGTCGAGCACGCGGTCGGGGAGCGGCGTCCCCTCACGTTCGATGACCGCCGCACCGGCCTCCTGGACGTCCCACCGGAACCGGACGCCGGTCGCCTCGAGGACCAGGCGCGTGGCGTCGGAGACCTCGGGCCCGATGCCGTCGCCGGGGATGAGCGTCACCAGGTGCGCCACGCGGCCACCTTACCTCCGGGGTGGCCCCCGGAAACGACGAGGGGGCGGCGTCGAGGCCGCCCCCTCGTCGGCGGTAGTCTGAGGTGGACTAGTTCGGCACCGTGAAGATGTCGGTCTGCCCGAGCGGCGGCCCGGGGCTGGTGCGGCCGTCGGTCCACACCGCGTACTCGATGCCGCCCGGCCCGGCGGCCACGCCGATGTAGTCCCCGATGAACGCGCCCGAGCTGAAGAACCCGGCGTTCGGGTCCCACGACTCGGTGCTGATGGGCACGTTCTCCAGGAACACCGACGTGTCGAGGACCTCCGTCCGGAACGTCTCGATCCTCGTGTTGGCCGGGTCGTTGCGGCAGTCGAACCAGATGATGTGGGTGTTGCCCTCCGGATCGACCGTGATCCACGGGAAGAACTGGTCGTTCCGGGCGGGGATGCCAAACCCGTCGACCGACACGAACCGCATGTCCGACCACGTCTGCCCGTAGTCGAGGGACTGCGTGTAGGAGATGTCCGCGCCGGAGACGTTGCGGTTGATGTTGTTCTGGACCGCGAACTCGAGCGCGTGGGTGACCGCGTTGAACACGACGTTGGCGGACGTCGACGCGGGGATCCGGGCCAGCTTGCCCGGCAGCAGGTCCGAGGAATCCGGGTTGTCCGCCCACTGCCCCGGCTTGTCGATGCGGATCAGCGGCCCGAACGTCCCCTCGGAGCCGAGCCGCTTGAAGTAGATCCCGCGGTCGATCGAGGTGTTGCAGTCCTCGGACATGAAGGTGACGTCCAGGCCGCCCTGGTCGTCGACGGTGGCCTGGACCCCCTGGTTCGCGGACGTCCCCACGCCCTTCGACTTCTTGTCGTTCGGCTGGATCTTCATGTGCACCCAGCTCGTGTCGGTGAGGTCGCCGTTGTGGTCCGGGTCCACCTGGTCCGTGTACGCCAGCTGGGCGGGGCAGAAGTTGCTGAAGCCGCTCGGCCGGAGGTGGAACTTCACGTACGTGAGGTACAGCCGGCCGAAGTGGGAGCTGGTCAGGAAGTTGTCGACCGCCAGCTGTTCCTTGTCGTAGAAGAGCGCCGAGTTCACCACGCCGCCCGGCCCGATGTTCGAGATGCCGGCGGTGCTGAACCGGGCGGGCGTCCAGTGGTCGCCCCCGTCGGTGGACCGCATGACCTGGACCTCGGACTCCGGGTGGGCCCGCATGAAGCACAGCTGGGCCGCGTAGAAGGCGTGGTCCCGGAGGCTGTACACGACGGCCGGGTCTCCCCCCGAGCAGTAGTCGCCGGTCTCGTGCACGCGCGGGGTGATGAACTGGCTGGACCAGGTGTTCCCGCCGTCGTGGGTGGTGCCGATCCACAGCCCCCCGTCCAGGTAGTCGTTCGCCGCGGCCACGGCGGTCTGCGGGTTGTCGATGCTGTAGGCCACGGCGGTCTCGTTCTGCGGCACGGGCGGGCTGCTGTCCGTGTTCGCCTGGACGTTCGTGAGGAGTCCGAATGCCGGGGCGCGGCCGTGGACCGTGCGCGGCGAGCTGCCGTACCGGGCCTGGGCCCGCCGAACGGCCGCCGAGCCCGCGGCCCGCACGCCATTCGAGATCCCGCCCGGGTACCGGCGGATGTGCTTCACCCACCGCGGCGTGGCCCCGGAGTGCTTCGCGCGATGGCCGCTCGCGCCGGCGGACGCGCCGGCCGTGACCAGCGTCGCGATCACCGAGACCGCGAGCACCACTCGGACTGCTCTTGGCACTTCGACCACCCCTCTTTCCGGCGAATGGAGGTCCGGGATTCTAGTCAGACGGGGGGCGATTGCGTCCGAGGGGCCCCGGGAAAACTTCGTGTGTGCCGCGGTCCGGTCGCCCCCCGCGGACGAGGCGGGAAGAGGACGCCGAGCGAGGAGGCGGACCGTGAAGACCAGCGGCCCCCCCGCGCCGCTCGCCGGCCCGATCGGGTCCGTCCCCTGGACCCCCGCGATCCCGACGTCGTTCGCGCCAGGCGCCTCCTGCCCCTCGTGACGCCTGAGTCCCGGCGCCGGACCCCGAGCGCCGGGTGGCCTGAGCACCCCCGTCCCGGCACCCGCCGCCGTGCCGGCGGGCCTGATCGACCGATTTGGCTATGCTGTCTCGCGGTGCCCGCGACGCCGCCTGCGAGGCGGGTCTCGACCGGGCAGCTCACGCGAGTGACTGGACCGTGAAGATGCATGCCGTGCGGGGGATGAGCTGATGTCCGACGTCGCACTGGGAGACGTGCTCGACGGGTCCGAGCACAGCCTCCGGCCTCCCGACACCGGGCCGAGCCGCCGCGGCATCGTGGGGGACCGGCCGGCCACGCTTCGCCGGGACGCCTGGTGGCTCCAGCCCATCGCGACCGGGCTCGTGCTCCTCGCGTTCGTGGCGTACGCGACGTGGGTGGCCTTCCAGGGCGCCAACTACTTCGCGCCCCCCAACTACCTGTCGCCGTTCTACTCACCGTGCCTGGCCAGCGGGTGCGGGGAGCACACCAACCTGGCCATCTTCGGGAAGTGGTACACGCTGTCGCCGGCGCTCATCATCCTGATCTTCCCGCTGGGGTTCCGGCTGACCTGCTACTACTACCGCAAGACCTACTACCGGACGTTCTGGCTCTCGCCGCCGGCGTGCGCGGTCGCCGAGCCGCATCGACGGTACTCGGGCGAGGCGCGGTTCCCGCTGGTCCTCCAGAACGTCCACCGCTACTTCTTCTACTTCACGCTCCTGTTCGCCGCGATCCTGACGTGGGACGCCGTCGACGCCTTCCACTGGCCGCAGGGGTGGGGCCACATGGGCCTGGGGACGCTCATGCTGGTGGTGAACGCCGGGCTGATCTGGGGCTACCAGCTGTCCTGCCACTCGTGCCGGCACCTGTGCGGGGGGCGGCTGAACGTGTTCTCGAGCGCCAGGGTCCGCTATCGGGTGTGGCGGTTCGTGTCCCGGCTGAACGCGAGCCACGCGAAGTGGGCGTGGGCCAGCCTGGTGTGGATCGCGCTCACCGACGCCTACATACGCATGGTCGCGGTGGGGTGGTTCTCCGACCCCAAGTTCTTCTGATGTGATGGAGCCCTGAGGCAGATGGCCGAATTCGAGACGCACGAGCACGACGTGATCGTCGTGGGGGCGGGTGGCGCCGGGCTGCGGGCCGCCACGGAGTCCGACGCCGGGGGGGCGCGGACCGCACTGATCTGCAAGTCGCTGCTGGGGAAGGCCCACACGGTCATGGCCGAGGGCGGCATCGCCGCGGCGCTCGGCAACGTCTACCCCGAGGACAATTGGGAGGTCCACTTCCGCGACACCATGCGCGGAGGCAAGATGCTGAACAACTGGCGCATGGCGCAGATCCACGCGCAGGAGGCGCCGGACCGGGTGCTGGAGCTCGAGGAGCTCGGCGCGCTGTTCGACCGGACGAAGGACGGGCGCATCCTCCAGCGCGACTTCGGCGGCCACCGCTACGCCCGTCTGGCCCACGTCGGGGACCGCACCGGCCTCGAGATGATCCGCACGCTGCAACAGAGCGCGGTCTCGCGGGGGATCGACGTGTTCATGGAATGCACGGTGATCTCGCTGCTGAAGGACGGCGACCGCATCGCCGGCGCGCTCGCGTACTGGCGGGAGACCGGCCGGTTCGTCGTGTTCCGCGCCAAGGCCGTGGTGCTGGCCACCGGCGGCATCGGCAAGGCCTGGAAGATCAACTCGAACTCGTGGGAGTACACGGGCGACGGCCACTCGCTCGCGCTGTGGTCGGGCGCGGACCTCATCGACATGGAGTTCGTGCAGTTCCACCCCACGGGAATGGTGTGGCCGCTGTCGGTGCGCGGGATCCTCGTCACCGAAGGCGTCCGCGGGGAGCGGGGCGTCCTGAAGAACCGGGACGGCGAGCGGTTCATGTTCCGCTACGTCCCGGACTCGTACCGGTCGGAGACCGCCGACACGGACGAGGAGGCGGATCGGTGGTACGACGACCACGCCAACAACCGGCGCCCCCCGGACCTCCTGCCGCGGGACGAGGTGGCCAGGGCCATCAACACCGAGGTGAAGGAGGGGCGCGGGTCGCCGCACGGCGGCGTGTTCCTCGACATCGCCACCCGGCGGACGCCCGCCGAGATCGTGCGGGCCCTGCCGGCCATGTACCACCAGTTCAAGCAGTTGGCGGACGTCGACATCACGAAGGAGCCGATGGAGATCGGGCCGACCTGTCACTACATGATGGGCGGCGTTCGCGTGGACGCCGACACCCAGGCCTCCACCGTGCCCGGCCTGTATGCGGCGGGCGAGGTCGCCGGTGGGATGCACGGGGCGAACCGCCTGGGCGGCAACTCGCTGTCGGACCTGGTGGTGTTCGGCCGGCGGGCCGGGGAGCACGCGGCGGCGTACGCGCTGGGGCTGGACGGGGCGCCGCGCGTGGACGACGCGGAGGTGGAACGCGTCGCCGCCGAGGCGCTGGAGCCGTTCGAGCGCGAGGAGGGCGAGAACCCGTACGCGATCCAGCACGACCTCCAGGACACCATGCACGACCTCGTCGGCATCATCCGGACCGAGGTGGAGATGAAGCAGGCCCTCGACGAGATCGCCCGGCTGAGGGAGCGGGCCGGCCGGGTCCGCGTGGAGGGGAACCGCCAGTACAACCCGGGGTGGCACCTCGCGCTCGACCTCCGGTCGCTGCTCACCGTGGCCGAATGCGTCACGCGAGCCGGGCTGGAGCGGAGGGAGAGCCGGGGCGCCCACACCCGCGACGACTACCCGGGCGCCGACCCCGATTTCGGCAAGGTGAACGTGGTGGTCCGGCAGCGGGGCGGCGAGATCGCGATCGGGCAGGAGCCGCTTCCCGAGATGCCCGACGAGCTGCGGGCCCTGTTCGAGGAGGAGAAGCCCCAGCCGGAGCCGGCGGCGCCGGCGTCCGCATCCGCTTCCGGGTCCGCGGAGAAGCACTGATGGCGCGGCAGGTGACCATGCGGCTGTGGCGGGGGGACCGCTCCGGCGGAGAGTTCCGCGACTACCGGACCACCGCGGAGGAGGGCGAGGTCGTCCTCGACGTGCTCCACCGCGTCCAGGCCACGCAGGCCGGCGACCTGGCCGTGCGGTGGAACTGCAAGGCGGGGCGGTGCGGCTCGTGCAGCGCGGAGGTCGACGGCCGGCCCCGCCTCACGTGCATGGCCCGGATGGACCAGTTCTCCGACGGCGAGCCCATCACCATCGCGCCCATGCGGACGTTCCCGATCATCAAGGACCTGGTCACCGACGTCTCGTTCAACTTCGAGGTGGCGAAGACCGTCCCCGCGTTCAAGACCCGGCCGAAGGACCCGGAGCGGGAGAAGGACGGCTACCGGATGGCGCAGGAGGACATCGAGCGGGGCCAGGAGTTCCGCAAGTGCATCGAGTGCTTCCTGTGCCAGAACGTGTGCCACGTCATCCGGGACCACGAGGAGAACAAGCAGGCGTTCTCCGGCCCCCGGTTCTTCATCCGCTACGCCGAGCTGGAGATGCACCCGCTCGACACGAACGACCGGACCGAGCTGCTGCGCAAGCAGGCCGGGCTGGCCCTGTGCAACATCACGAAGTGCTGCACGGAGGTCTGCCCGGAGGACATCCACATCACGGACAACGCGATCATCCCGCTGAAGGAACGGGTGGTGGACCGCCGCTACGACCCGGTGATGCGCCTCGGCTCGAAGCTGTTCCGGCGCGGGTCGAAGGGCGACACTCAGGCGGAACCGAACGCGTAGGCCTCCCGCACGGCTCGCTCACGACAGGTAGTCCTTCGGGTCCACTGAAACCGTGCCGTCGACGACGCGCCGAATCGCCCCCTCCACGACGATGTCGATCCAGCGCGTCGGCGGCCTGAGACACGATCGACGCGGCGTGGTCAGATTCCGGATGAACCGCTCCCGGAAGCTCCCGTCCTGGGCGAGGTCGGGGGCCAGCAGCTTCAGGGCAACCTTCCGGCGCGGGAACTGCTGCTCGGCCAGATAGACGACGCTCATCCCGCCCCGGCCGAGCAGCGACTCGATCCGGTAGCCGGCGATCTCCGTGCCGATGCGTGAGTCCGTGGCCATCCTCCCGTCGGGGTTCTTCCACTGCCCCGTGGGTTCCGATAGAACCGGCGCTTGCCAGCCCCCGGCTCCCCGGGCAGGCTTCCCCCGGGATGTCCATCCATCCGGACGCCGGGATCGTCGGCCGCGAGGCGGAGCTCGCCACGTTGAAGTCGTTCCTCGACGAGGTGTCCGAAGGGCCGGTCTCGCTCGTGTTCGAGGGCGAGGCCGGCATGGGCAAGACCACCCTCCTGCGGGCGGCCCTCGACCTGGCCCGCGAGCGCTCCTACCGCGTCCTGGCGTGCCGGCCGGCGGAGTCGGAGGCCAAGCTGTCGTTCGCGGCCCTCGGCGATCTGCTGGCCGAGGTCCCCGAGGAGGCACTCGAGTCGCTTCCCGAGCCCCAGGCCCGGGCCCTCGACGTGGCCCTGCTGCGCGCGGAGCCGGAGGGCGCCGCGCCCGACCGGCGAGGGGTGTCGGTCGCGGTCCTGGGGACGATTCGGGCCCTGGCCCGGACCGGTCCAGTGATCGTCGCCGTGGACGACGCGCAGTGGCTGGACTCGCCCACGGCCGGTGCGCTCGAGTTCGCCCTCCGCCGCCTGGAGCGGGACCCGGTCGGCATCCTCGTGGCCGTGCGGCCGCGTGATGCCGCCGGAGCGCTCTTCGCCCTGGACCGGCTCCTGCCGGAGGACCGACTCCGGCGTCTCGCCGTCGAGCCGCTCGAGGTCGACGCGCTCGGCCACCTGCTGCGAGCTCGGTTGGGGGAGGGGTTCCTTCGGCCGACGCTCGTCCGCCTGCACCAGATGTCCGGCGGGAACCCGTTCTTCGCCCTGGAGATCGCCCGGGCCGCGCTGCGGGGTGAGCGCCCCGCCACGGGCCAGCTCCTCCCCGTTCCCCAGAGCCTCCGCGAGCTGGTCCGGCAGCGCCTGGCCGCCATGCCCACGGACGCGCAGGAGGCGCTGCTGGTGACCTCCGCCCTCTCGAATCCGACCGTCGCGCTCGTGGAGGAAGCGATGGGTGGGGGAGAGGCCGCGGCGCGCTGCGTCGCCAGCGCGTTGGACGCCGGCGTGGTCGAGATCGAGGGAGGGCGGGTGACCTTCACCCATCCGCTGTTCGGGTCCGTCGTCTACTCCGAAGCGACCTCCGAGCAACGGCGGGACCTCCAGCGACGCCTCGCGGAGGTGGCGGTCGACGTCGAGGAACGGGCCCGACACCTCGCGCTGGCGGTGGAGGGGGCGGATCCCGACGTGGCTGCCGTCCTGGACGAGGCGGCCCGCCGAGCCCACGCCCGAGGCGCGCCGGACGCCGCCGCCGAGCTGTCCGAGATGGCCCTCCGGCTGACGCCCGAAGACCGGGTGGAGGATCGCCGGGCGCGAAGCCTCCGCGCCGCCGCCCGGAACTTCGCGGCCGGCAACACTGCCCGCGCGCGGGCGCTGCTCGAAGGAGCGGTCGAGCTCTCACCCGTCGGGCCCGACCGGGCGGAGGCGCTCCGCAGGCTGGGCGGCGTCCGCGCCACCCAGGACAGCTGGCCCGAGGCCCGTTCGCTCTTCGAGCGGGCGCTCGAGGAGGCGGGCGAGGACGCCGCCCTTCGCGGCTCGATCGAACAGGGGCTGGGGTATGCGGCCCTTTTCACCGGGGATCTGGCCGGCGCCGAGGAGCATGCCCGGGCGGCGCTGGAGCTCGCCGAGCGGGCCGGAGAACCGGCGCCCATCGCCGAGGCGCTCCAGTTCGCGGGCTACCTCGAGTTCGTCCTTGGACGGGGGATCCGCTCCGACCTGATGGACCGAGCCGTCGAGCTCGAGCGCGCGACCGAGGAGAGCTGGGTCAGCAACGTCCGCCCCACGTTCACCCGAGCCCAGCTGCTGAAGTACGCCGACCGGTTCGATGAGGCGCGCTCCGAGTTCACGGCGCTGCTCGACCGGGCGGCCGAGCGGGGGCAGGAGCACCCCATCCCCGTCCTGCACTATCACCTCGCCGAGCTGGAGTGCTGGGCCGGGAACTGGGAGGCGGCGGCCCGCCATGCGGAGGAGAGCCTGGAGGCCGCAGTCCAGACGGGCATGGCCTTCTACCGGACCATGGCGCTGTACGCGAGCGCCGTCGTCGACGCGCACCGGGGGCGGATCGACGCCGCGCGCGACGCCGCCACGGAGGGGGTCGCGCTGGCGGAGAGCGTGGGCGCCGTGACCACCCGGATCCTGAACCTGTCGGTGCTCGGGTTCCTGGGCCTGTTCACGGGCAACCCGGGCGAGGCGCACGTCCACCTCGGCGTCGCCGCGGACCTGGTGGCGTCGATGGGGGTGGAGGAGCCCGGCCTGTTCCGTTTCGTCCCCGACGAGGTGGAGGCGCTGGTCGCCCTGGGCCGCCTCGACGAGGCCTCGTCGCTGCTGGGCCCCTTCGAGGAGCGGGCGGCCAGGCTGGACCGCGCGTGGCCGCTGGCCACGGCCGCCCGGTGCCGGGGGCTGCTGCTCGCGGCGTCCGGTGACATCCCCGGCGCGCTCGATTCGCTCGGGGAGGCGGTCGCCCGGCACGAACGCGTGCCAGAGCCGTTCGCCCTGGCCCGCACGTTGTTCGCCCTCGGCCGCGTCCTGCGCCGGGCCAAGCTGAAGGCCGAGGCGCGGGAGTCCTTCGAGGGCGCGCTCGCGATCTACAACCGGCTCGGCGCGGGCGTGTGGGCCGAGCGGGCGGGACGGGAAGTGCGCCGCGTGGGCGTGCGCGCGCCAGGGCCGTTCGAGCTCACCCCGACCGAGGAGCGCGTGGCGTCGCTGGTGGTGCAGGGGCAGACCAACCAGCAGGTCGCCGATGCCCTGTTCATGAGCGTGAACACGGTGGAATGGAACCTGGGCAAGATCTACCGCAAGCTCGGGGTCAGGTCACGCACCGAGCTCGCCGCGAGGCTCGGTCCCGGCGACCGATCGGGCTGACCGCGGCCCGGCCGGCCGGCGGGTGGCCGGATGGACGGAGACGGCCAGGGCCAGCGCGATCACCAGCACGAGCAGGAATGGGAATCGCTGTCCGTGCTCCAGGTCGCCGAAGGCTCGAAGCGTCCCCACGATCGCGCCCAGCAGGAGGGCCGACGCGGTGAAGACGAACGGGTCGGCCTCCTGCGCGGGGCGGATGGCCGCCCACAGGCAGGCGAACGCGACCGCCATGGACCACACGCCGAGGAACCGGCCGCCCAGCGGCGGGGGCACGAACGGCAGCCAGGCCGACGAGCCGACGGGGTCGATCCACAGGGCGATCGCGCCACCCGCGCCCGCCACGACGAGCAGGAACAGCACCGCGCGGGCCCACGCCGGAAGCCCCGGTCCCGTTCCGGCCAGCCGCCACCCCCCCACGAACGGCAGCACGACGAACAGCAGCGACAGGGCGGCGAAGACCACGAGCCACAGCAGCGCCTGCCACCGCCCGAAGTCGAACACCGCCTTGTTGATCAGCGTGTAGCCCAGCGTGGGGATCGCGAAGACGATGCCCAACAGGCACAGCCCCCGCCCGGCCACGTCGACGCGGGTGGAGCACACCGCGAACGCGAGCGCCGCCCCGATGAAGAACCCCCCGGCGACCGCGGCGAGCGGAGGCGGCCCCAGCCCCCACGCGAAGAAGCTCGCCGTCGACCCGGGGATGGCCACGAGCAGGACCCCGGCCACGGCCGACAGAAGCGCCATGCCGACGAAGACGGCTCGGAGGATTCCCGACGCACCGGCCGCGCGTTTCGGTCCTGTCTCGGATGCGACTGCTGGCTGCATGAAGGCGCCTCCCCTGAGCGCACGAGAGTCTAGCCACCACGGGGCATCAGCGGGTCAAGCTGGGGTCCCGTAACGGCATTGACTTAGTCCATTGACTTAGTCCATGATGGCTGCCAATGGCTGAGCCCGAGACGGTCAACATCCACCAGGCGAAGACCCATCTCTCCCGGCTGATCGAGCGCGTCCGGGCCGGTGAGGAGATCACCATCGCGAAGGCCGGTGAGCCCGTGGCCAAGCTGGTGCCCATTCGTCCCACCGGTGGCGAGCGGAAGCTCGGGTCGGCGCGCGGCCAGATCTGGATGGCACCCAACTTCGACGATCCCATTCCCGAGCTGGAGGAGTACTTCAGCTGAGGCTCCTCCTCGACACGAACTGCTTCCTGTGGGCCACCGGTGAGGTCGAGAGGCTGTCCGAGCCGGCCAGAGAAGCCGTCAAGAACCGCGGCAATGAGGTGTTCGTGAGCGCAGTCTCGGTATGGGAGATCGTAGTCAAGGCGGCTCTCGGTCGTCTCCGCTTGCGCGACCGGCCCGATCGTTTCATTCCGGAGCAGCTCGAGGGTGCCGGTTTCGCCCCCCTACCGATCCTTGTCGGGCACACCCTGGCGGTGTGGGAGCTTCCGGCAATCCACCGCGATCCTTTCGATCGGCTGCTGGTTGCGCAGGCTCGGTCCGAGGGACTGATGCTGGTCTCGGCGGATTCGGTAATTGGGAAGTATCCCGTCGAGGTTCTCTGGTAGTCCCGGACGCGCGTCAGTATCGGTCGAACAGGATGCGGCGCTTCACGTCCTGGATGGCCTTCGTGACCTTGATGCCGCGGGGACACGCTTCGGTGCAGTTGAAGGTGGTCCGGCACCGGAACACGCCTGTCTTCTCGGACAGGATGCGCAGGCGCTCGCGCTCGCCATGGTCGCGCGAGTCGAAGATGAACCGGTGCCCTGCCACGATCGCGGCGGGGCCGATGTACTCGTCGTCCCCCCAGAAGATGGGGCACGCCGTGGTGCACGCCGCGCACAGGATGCACTTCGTGGTGTCGTCGAACGCTTCGCGCTCCTCGGGCGACTGGAGCCGTTCCCGGTCCGTGGTCTCCTCGTCGTTGATGAGGAAGGGGAGCATGCGTTTGTACCCGGCGAAGAAGGGCTCCATGTCGACGATGAGGTCCTTCAGCACCGGCAGCCCGCGGATGGGCTCCACCGTCACGCGGGGCGCGACCTGCTTCACCAGCACCTTGCACGCCAGGCGGTTCTTGCCGTTGATGAGCATGGCGTCCGATCCGCACACGCCGTGGGCGCACGACCGCCGCAGCGCCAGCGAGCCGTCCCGGTACCACTTCACGTAGTGCAGGGCGTCGAGGAGCCGGTCGGATGGCTCGGCGTCCACCACATGCTCGTCCCACCACGGGTCGGGGCGGACCTCGGGGTTGTACCGGCGGATGCGGATCGTCAGCGAGACCTTGCCGGTGACCTCGGGGCCGCCCTCGCGGCGCGCGCCGGGCTCGCGGGGGGGCCCCTCGCCGACCTCCACGACCTCGCCGTGCCCCTCCAGCACGACGTCCTCCAGGACGCGTCCGATCGGGGGGACGCGACGCG
>WNFU01004484.1_pt1 | contig 20077 bp, 17 predicted proteins | sample 5400121 | NCBI WGS metagenome assembly WNFU01 (sample SAMN13153360, study PRJNA577476) | soil metagenome | isolation source: 100 cm soil or saprolite under grassland replicate 1 | place: USA:California | collected 2016-06-15 | reverse complement strand
ATGCAGATCTATCCCGACAAACTGCCGGCCGTCATACTCGTCCACAGGGCCTCCCTCGTCGTGGTGGACGTGAACAGCCCAAGCGTTGCGCGAGGGTGACTGTCACGAGGAGCGGAGGCCCGCTCCTTCATCGCATCAGAGGACCGGCCCATACAGATACGTTGTTATTGCTGCCTCCGGCTGCCGGCATAGGGACAGTTTCCGGAGAGTTGTTGCTATGGCGGCTGCCACCGTGCACCCGCGATGCGGTTGACTGGCGGCGTGCTCATGGTGGGACTCACGGGCGGGATCGGCGCGGGGAAGAGCGTCGTCGCCCAGCGGCTGGCGGCGCACGGTGCCGTGGTCATCGACGCCGACCGGCTGGCGCGCGAGGCCGTGGCGGCGGGCAGCGACGGGCTGGCCGAGGTGGTGGCGACCTTCGGCCCGCAGGTGCTCGCAGCGGACGGAGACCTGGACCGCGCCGCGATGAGCCGCCTGGTCTTCACCGACCCGGAAGCCCGGCGCCGGCTGGAGGGCATCATCCATCCACGGGTACGGGCGGAGACCGCGCGCCTGATCGACTCCGCCGCGCCGGACGCGGTCATCGTCAACGACGTACCGCTGCTCGTGGAGGCGGGCCTGGCCGCCGCGTACGACCTCGTCATCGTGGTGCTGGCCGACGAGGCGACCCGGGTGCGCCGGCTGGCGGCCGACCGCGGCATGGACGACGAGGAGGCGTACGCCCGGATCCGCGCCCAGGCCAGCGACGAGCAACGCCGCGCGGTCGCCGACGTCGTCATCGTCAACGATGGATCGCTCGCCGACCTCGTAGCTCAGGTCGACGCGGTCTGGAACGATCGAATAGCGCCGATGCGTGCGGCCGCTCGTGGCGGCGGGTCATGAACCCGCCGAGAACGCGTAAAGGCGCTCGCGGCGGCCGGTGTGCGCCTCAGCGCTACCGCGCGGTGCGCCGCGCCAGCCGAAGCCGGGGCGCTACCGCTGCGCCGGGAAGACCAACCGGTGTGGAGGCTGGTCCTTAGTTCCCGGTCGGCCGCCGCGAGCGGCCTACGCATCGACGGTATCGCGGTGATCTTTGGCACACAATCGCAATCCTGCATCCGCACGTGCACGTGGGGTTCTGACGCGGGTTCTTGTCAGACCCCCGGCGTACGGTTGACGGCATGACCTTGGAGATCCCTCGTCTTGACGGTCGGTTTGAGTTCGTCAGCGACTACAAGCCATCGGGTGACCAGCCGACGGCCATCGACGAGCTTGAGCGGCGGATGCGCCGGGGGGAGCGGCACGTGGTGCTGCTCGGCGCCACCGGCACCGGCAAGAGCGCGACGACCGCCTGGCTGGTCGAGCGGTTGCAGCGCCCGACGCTGGTGCTGGCGCCGAACAAGACGCTCGCCGCCCAGCTGGCCAAGGAGTTCCGGGAGCTGATGCCGCGCAACGCCGTGGAGTACTTCGTCAGCTACTACGACTACTACCAGCCCGAGGCGTACATCCCGCAGACCGACACCTATATCGAGAAGGACTCCTCGATCAACGAGGAGGTCGAGCGGCTGCGCCACTCGGCGACGATGAGCCTGTTGACCCGTCGCGATGTCATCGTGGTCGCCACCGTGTCGGCCATCTACGGCTTGGGCACGCCGCAGGAGTACCTCGACCGGTCGGTGAAGGTCCGCGTGGGCGAGGAGATCGATCGGGACAAGCTGCTGCGCCGGCTGGTCGACATCCAGTACGCGCGCAATGATCTGGCGTTCAACCGTGGCACGTTCCGGGTCCGGGGCGACACGCTGGAGATCATCCCGGCATACGAGGAGCTGGCGGTCCGCATCGAGCTGTTCGGCGACGAGGTCGAGCGGTTGTCCTATCTGCACCCGCTCACCGGCGAGGAGCTGCGCACCGTCGACGAGCTGCTCATCTTCCCGGCCACCCACTACGCCGCAGGTCCGGAGCGGATGGAACGGGCGATCCGAGGGATCGAGGCGGAGCTGGAAGAGCGGCTCGCGGAGCTGGAGCGCGAGGGCAAGCTGCTGGAGTCGCAGCGGTTGCGCATGCGCACCACATACGACATCGAGATGATGCGGCAGGTTGGGTTCTGCTCCGGCATCGAGAACTACTCCCGCCACATCGACGGCCGTGCGCCGGGCAGCGCACCGCACTGCCTGCTCGACTTCTTCCCCGACGACTTCCTCACGGTCATCGACGAGTCGCACGTGACCGTGCCGCAGATCGGCGGGATGTACGAGGGCGACGCCTCCCGCAAGCGCACGCTGGTCGAGCACGGTTTCCGGCTGCCCAGCGCACAGGACAACCGTCCGCTGCGCTTCGACGAGTTCTGCGACCGGGTCGGGCAGACGGTCTACCTTTCGGCGACTCCCGGTCCGTGGGAGCTGCGGCACACCGGCGGGGAGTTCGTCGAGCAGGTGATCCGCCCGACCGGGCTGGTCGACCCGGAGGTCGTGGTCAAGCCGACCAAGGGGCAGATCGACGACCTGATGCACGAGATCAAGCTGCGCACCGAGCGGGACCAGCGCGTCCTGGTGACGACCCTGACCAAGAAGATGGCCGAGGACCTGACCGACTACCTGCTGGAGCACGGCATCCGCGTGCGGTACCTGCACTCCGAGGTGGACACGCTGCGCCGCGTCGAGCTGCTGCGCGAGCTGCGGCGCGGCGACTACGACGTGCTCGTCGGCATCAACCTGCTCCGGGAGGGTCTCGACCTGCCGGAGGTGTCGCTGGTCGCGATCCTCGACGCCGACAAGGAAGGCTTCCTGCGTTCGGGCACGAGCCTGATCCAGACCATCGGCCGCGCCGCCCGCCACGTCTCCGGCCAGGTGCACATGTACGCCGACAAGATGACGCCCTCGATGGCTTCGGCGATCGAGGAGACCAACCGGCGGCGGGCCAAGCAGGTCACGTACAACGAGGCGAACGGCATCGATCCGCAGCCGCTACGCAAGAAGATCAGCGACATCCTCGACGACATCTACCGGGAGGCCGAGGACACCGAGGCGCTCGGCGGCCACGGACCGGGCAGGGCCATCATCGGCGGCGCCGGGCGGCAGATGAGCCGCGGCAAGGCGCCGGTACCGGAGACGCGCAGCCGTGGCCGGGCCACTTCCGGCAGGCCCGCGGCCGCCGGTATGGCGCGGGCCGAGCTCTCCGGTCTGATCCAGGACCTCAACGAGCAGATGCTCGCGGCAGCGCGGGAGCTGCAGTTCGAGCTGGCCGCCCGGATCCGCGACGAGATCGCCGAGCTGAAGAAGGAGCTGCGCGCCATGGACGTGGCCGGCGTGCGGTGACCACCGGCACGGGCTGACGGGCCAGCCGGCGGAGAAAGTACGCGTGCTGGCCGATGTCTCGCGCCCGGTCCGCGGCGCAGCGTGTACGGCGGGATGGCACCGTCGACCAAGGGGGAGCGCCATGTCCCCGCTGAACATCAACACGCTGCGGTGCGAGGCCCTGTTCGCCTCTGCCCTGCCGCAGTCCGACCTCGTCGCCTCGATCGAGGTGCGGATGGCGATCGTCGAGACGTTGCGAACGCTCGGCGCGCGGGGCTGCGCCGAATGGGTGGCCCAGGAGTACGGCGACTATCCGGAGGCCGCCGTGGCGCGGATGCGTTGGGCCCGGTTCCTCGTCGCGCACGCGTTCGCCGTCCCGGAGGCGGCGGCCGAGGACCCGGCGACCGAGGACTGGGGCGAACACCACACCTGGTAGGCGAGCCTCACCCCGCGGGTGCCGGTACGTCGATGAAGTGCTCCACCCGTGGCGCGCCGTCGAAGTACGGCCCGATGAGCGCCCGCCACCGGGTGAACCGTTCGGTGGCTCGGAAGTTGTCCAGGTGCGCGTCGACCGAGTCCCACTCGACCAGCAGGACGAACCGGGTGGGCGTCTCCACGCCCCGGGTCATCCGTACCGACCGGCAACCCGGGGATGTCGCCACGATCGGGTACGCCTCGGCGTACGCCGCGGCAAACTCCTCCTCGCGCCCTTCCCGGATGTCGATCAACGCCAGCTCGAGCACCATGCCGCGAAGCCTGTCACGGCGCGGCGCCACCCGGCGGGCCAGGGTCACCGCCGCGGCAACGCCCGTCGGGGCGCCGCCGCGAGGTTTCGGTCACCCAATCACCCCCCAATGCTGGTGCAAACCCGATCGTGGGGGACAATGGCTTTTCGAGGAGGGGAGTATTCCCTCGCGATGGCGTCGTCAACACGGCTGTCCACGGTCATCCGATCGAGGCCACCCGGCGCCGTCGGTCGCCGGGTACCCGGCGCCAGGTACGGGCAGGTCCCGGCTGGTGTCACCATCGCGGTGGCGGGAGAGACCTCCGGAGGTCACCAACTGCACACCGGCGCGTCCCAGACGGCGAGCCGGCGTGGTGGATCTGCCGGAGGTCGCATCGCATGGATGTGCCAGGTTGGGTGTGGATTCTCACCCTCGTCGGTCTGACGACGTTGCTCCTGTTCGACCTCGTCATCATCGGTCGCAGACCCCATGAGCCGTCCATGCGCGAGTCCACCGCCTGGGTGGTGCTCTACCTCGGCCTGGCCGTGTTGTTCGGCATCGGGCTGCTGGCGACCGAGGGCGCGGTCTACGCCGGGGAGTTCTTCGCCGGCTGGCTCACCGAGTACAGCCTGTCGGTCGACAACCTGTTCATCTTCGTCGTCATCATGTCGCGGTTCGCGGTGCCCCGGGCGTACCAGCAGAAGGTCCTGCTGATCGGCATCGTGCTCGCCCTGATCATGCGGGGCGCCTTCATCGCGGCCGGTGCCGCCGTGGTGAGCCGGTTCGTCTGGGTCTTCTACCTGTTCGGGCTGTTCCTGATCTACACCGCGTACAACCTGGCCCGCCACGGCGCGACCGACGAGTCCGACTTCAAGGAGAACGTGCTGATCCGCGTGAGCCGGCGGGTGCTGCCCATCGCCAAGCACTACGACGGATCCCGGGTCACCACCCTGCAGAACGGCCGCCGGCTGCTGACGCCCATGCTGATCGTGATGATCGCCATCGGTACCACGGACCTCATCTTCGCGCTCGACTCGATTCCGGCGATCTTCGGCCTGACCAAGGAGCCGTACCTGGTCTTCACGGCCAACGTCTTCGCGTTGATGGGCCTGCGCCAGCTCTACTTCCTGCTGGGTGGGCTGCTCAACCGGCTGGTGTACCTGTCGGTGGGCCTGTCCGTCGTGCTCGGCTTCATCGGCGTCAAGCTGATCCTGGAGGCGCTGCACGACAACAACCTGCCGTTCCTCAACGGCGGCGAGCCGGTGGCCTGGGCGCTGCACATCTCGATCGGGTGGTCGCTAGCGATCATCATCGGCACGCTCGCCGTCACGACGGTCGCGAGTGTGATCAAGTCGGTTCGTGATGACCGGGCGACGGTCAAGGTCGCCGCCGGTGGACCGTCCGAGGAGGACCCGGTGCCTTGACCCACGGCCCGGTAGCCTGCCTCACAGCATGAGTACTCTCGGCCTCGTCGGCGCGCCGAACGCGCGCGATCTCGGCGGTCTGGTGACCGTCGACGGCCGCCGGCTGCGGCGGGGCGCGCTGCTGCGGGCCAGCGCCCTGGGTCGGCTCAGCGACCAGGACGTCGCGGCGCTGGGCAAGCTTGACCTGAGCCTCGTCATCGACCTGCGGGACCCCAGCGAGATCAGGGTGGCGCCACCGGACCGGCTCCCGGAGCCGGTACCGCCGACCCGGCACATCCCGGTCTTCGACGCGGCGCACCCGGTGTTCACGTACATCTCGGCGATCCTGCTCGGCCACGACAGTGCCGGCTACGCCGGTCTGCGCGAGCAGGGCACGCCGGCCGCGATGCTGGACATCTACCGCTGGTTCGTCGCCGATGCCGGGGCCCGACGCAGCTTCGGCGCGGCGTTTCGCGCCATCGCCGGCGCCGGCGGCCGGCCGGTGCTCTTCCATTGCAGCGCCGGCAAGGACCGTACCGGCTGGTTGAGCGCGGTACTGCTGGAGCTGCTCGGGATCGACCGGTCGGTGATCGTCAAGGACTACCTGGCCACGAACGGGTACGCCCAAGCCGTGAACTTAGCGATCATGGACGCGATGCGGGCCCGGGGCCTGGCCGTCAACCCGGATACGCTGCTGCCCCTCTTCGAGGCGCGGCTGGAGTACCTGTTGGCCGCGTACGCCGAGGTCGAGCGGGAGTTCGGCGGGGTGGACGAGTACGTCCAAGCCGGCCTGGGCATCGACCAGGCCACCGTCGCCGCGCTGCGCGCCGCCGTCCTCGAGTGAGCGTCAGGAGTACCCACGGCGGCGGGCGAGCCGGCCGCGTTCCGACTGGTCCAGCACGACCTTGCGCAGCCGGACCGCCTGCCGCGTGACCTCCACGCACTCGTCCTCGCGGCAGAACTCCAGCGCCTGTTCCAGCGACAGCTTCCGGGGCGGGATGAGCCGCTCCAGCTCCTCGCCCGACGAGGAGCGGATGTTGGTGAGCTTCTTCTCCTTGGTGATGTTGACGTCCATGTCGTCGGGGCGGGAGCTCTCCCCGACGATCATCCCCTCGTAGACCTCGGTCCCCGGCTCCACGAACAGCGACCCGCGCTCCTGCAGGTTGAACATCGCGAAGCTGGTCGCCAGGCCCGCCCGGTCGGCCACCAGCGACCCGGTGGGACGGGTACGCAGGTCGCCGAACCATGGCTCGTACGACTCGAACACGTGGTGCAGGATGCCGGTGCCCCGGGTCTCGGTCAGGAACTCGGTACGGAACCCGATGAGCCCCCGGGCCGGCACCAGCCATTCCATCCGGACCCACCCGGTTCCGTGGTTGACCAGCTGCTCCATCCGGCCACGCCGGGTCGCCAGCAGCTGCGTGATCGAGCCGAGGTACTCCTCTGGCGCGTCGATGGTCAGCCGCTCCACCGGCTCGTGGCGATGCCCGTCGATGTCTCGGGTCACCACCTGCGGCTTGCCGACGGTCAGCTCGTACCCTTCCCGGCGCATCTGCTCGACCAGGATGGCCAGGGCCAGCTCGCCCCGGCCCTGGACCTCCCAGGTGTCCGGGCGCTGCGTCGGCAGTACCCGCAAGGAGACGTTGCCCACCAGCTCGCGATCGAGGCGGTCGTTGACCAGCCGCGCGGTCACCTTGGCCCCCTTGCTGCGACCGGCGAGCGGTGAGGTGTTCGTACCGATGGTCATCGAGATGGCTGGCTCGTCGACGGTGATGCGCGGCAGCGGGCGCGGGTCGTCGGCGTCGGCGAGCGTGTCGCCGATCATGATGTCCGGGATGCCGGCGACGGCGATGATGTCGCCCGGCCCGGCCCGCTCGGCCGGCTTGCGCTCCAGGCCTTCGGTCATCAACAGCTCGGAGATGCGTACCCGCTCGAAGCCGCCGGCACCGGTCGTGGCCCCGGAACGAGCTCCGGCGCCATCGGCGCTGGGCTCGTTCCTACACCAGGCAACCATCTGGCCCTTGCCGATCGTGCCCTGGCGGACCCGGCACAGCGCCAGGCGGCCGAGGAACGGCGAGGCGTCGAGGTTGGTGACGTGCGCCTGCAGCGGCGCGCCGTCCACATAGGACGGTGGCGGGATCGTGTCGAGCAGCGTACGGAAGAGCGGTTCCAGCGACGGGCTGTCGGGCATGGTGCCGTTCGGTGGCTGGCGCAGCGAGGCGCGGCCCTCCCGCGCGCAGGCGTACACGATGGGGAAGTCGATCTGGTCGGCGTCGGCGTCGAGGTCGAGGAACAGCTCGTACGTCTCGTCGACCACCTCCTTGATGCGCGCGTCGGACCGGTCCACCTTGTTGATCACGAGGATGATCGGCAGCCGGCCCTTGAGCGCCTTGCGCAGCACGAACCGGGTCTGCGGCAGCGGGCCTTCGCTGGCGTCGACCAGCAGGAGCACGCCGTCGACCATGGTCAGCCCGCGTTCGACCTCGCCGCCGAAGTCGGCGTGGCCCGGGGTGTCGATGATGTTGATGGTCACGCCACCCGGTCCGGCGCCGTACCGGACCGCCGTGTTCTTGGCCAGGATCGTGATGCCCTTTTCCCGCTCCAGATCCATCGAGTCGAGCACGCGGTCGGTCATCTCCGCGCGGGTGTGCCACGCGCCGGACTGCCGCAGCATGGCGTCGACCAGCGTGGTCTTGCCGTGGTCGACGTGCGCGATGATCGCCACATTGCGGAGGTCGGAGCGGATCGGCATGCCCTCAATCCTCTCCGGTCAATGATCAACGCGCGGCACCGGGTACCGGAGTGACCTGTGTCACTGCCGTGCAACGAGGCGCCGGCTTCGTCGCGTGTGGTCGTCGTGGCTCGGCTGCGCGAGCCTCGGCGGGTCTCGACGGGACCCGGCCGCTGATCGACAACTGCCCATGTACTGGCTAGGACACGGCACCGCGCCAAGCGCCCGACCCTGGGCCGGCATGACCGACATGTAGAGCTGCTCAGAACGCGCCGTGGCGCCCGGCGCCCTCGGCGAAGCCGGCCGCGCCGTCAACGGCACCCGCCGCGAGCGACGCGACACCGTACCGGTACTCCACGGCCAGCGCCTCGCCGGTCGGCCGGCCGAGCGACTCGTACGTCGCGAGCCGGTCGTTGCGTACGCACGCCTGCGGGAAGCGGGCGATCTCGGCGGCGAGCGTCTCCGCCACGGCGCGCGCCTGGCCGTGCGGCACGACCCGGTCGGCGAGACCGATGCGGTACGCCTCGTCGGCGTGGACCGGCCGGCCGGTGAGGACGAGGTCGAGCGCGTGGCCGAGCCCCACGATGTACGGCAGCCGGACCGTTCCGCCGTCGATGAGCGGTACGCCCCACCGGCGGCAGAACACGCCCAGCACGGCGTCCTCCTCGACCACCCGAAGGTCGCACCAGAGCGCCAGCTCGAGGCCGCCGGCCACTGCGTGCCCGGCGACCGCGGCGATGACCGGCTTGGACAGCACCATGCGGCTCGGCCCCATGGGGCCGTCGCCGTCGGGCGCGACACGGTTGCCGTGGCCGGCCGCGATCGCCTTGAGGTCGGCGCCGGCGCAGAACGTACCACCCGAACCCCACAGCACCGCGACGGCGGCCGATTCGTCGGCCTCGAACGAGCGGAACACCTCCGCGAGGGCCTCGGCGGTCGGGCGGTCGACCGCGTTGCGAACCTCAGGACGGTCCAGGATCACCGTGACGATCGGGCCGTCGCGCTCCACGCGCACGGTCTGGGTCATGGCCCCGAGGCTATCCGTCCTCCTGGGATCGGCGGAGCAGGTACAGGGCGAGCGCGGTGAGCCACGCCCATCCGATGACGATCGTGATGCGTTGCAGCAGCCCGCCGATCGGCATGAGCGTCGGGTTCTGTGCGAAGCCCATGGACGTCACGACGAAGCCGGTCAGGAACGCGACGGCGGTCGCGACGGAGTAGCCGGCCCACGCCGGGTGGCCGGACTTCGTGAACCGGTACGCCACCACAAGGCAGGCGACCGGCAGCCCCAGGAACACGGGAGTACCGAAGATGTCGTGCAGCACGCCGTGGGTGGTGCGGTCGGGCACCAGGGGGGTTCCCGGTGGATAGCCGCTGATCGGGTCTGTGATGAACACGCCCGAACCGATCAGGCCGAGCGCGAACAGACCGATCAGCAGGGCGGCCCACACGCCGGCGCCGTAGCGTCGCAGCGCGGCACGAAGACCGAACGCGAACGCGAGTATCAGCAACCCGGTGACCACGAAGCTCGCCCGCTGCGTCCACCCCGACCCGCCGAACACGGAGGCTTCCTGACCGCCTGACTCCGCCGGGCTGTCCCGGTCGTGATGCCACGATAGGTGGGTGTCCGGTAGGCCGGTGGCGTTCGTGCTCGGTGGCGGTGGCGTGCTCGGGGTCGTCGAGGTCGGCATGCTGCGCGCGCTGTTCGACGCCGGCGTGGTGCCGGACCTGGTCGTGGGCACCTCGGTCGGCGCGCTCAACGGGGTACTGGTGGCCGCTCAGCCGGCGCCCCCGGTGGTCGACCGGCTGGCGCGGCTGTGGACGTCCCGGGAAGCGGCCGCCGTCTATGGCGGCTCGACGCCGCGCCGGCTGGCCCGCTTCGCCCGCAGCGGCACGCACCTGCACTCGCCCTGGCCGCTGCGGCGGATGCTCGAGGCTGAGCTGGCCGGGCGGGGCTTTGCCGACCTGGCCGTGCCGTTCCAGTGTTGCGCGGCCAGCATCGAACGCGCGGCGGAGCACTGGTTCGCCGACGGGCCGCTGGTCGACGCGGTGTTAGCCTCCTGCGCCGTACCGGGGCTGTTGCCGCCGGTGTGCATCGACGGTGAGCACTATGTCGACGGCGGGATCGTCAACAGCATCCCGGTGGGTCGGGCGGTGGAGCTCGGCGCCCGGACGGTGTATGTGATGCAGGTCGGCCGGATCGACCGGCCGTTGCGGGCGCCACGGCGCCCATGGGAGGTGGCCCGGGTGGCGTTCGAGATCGCTCGCCGGCACCGGTACGCCCGGGAGATGGCGTCGCTGCCCGACGGCGTGGTGGTGCACGTGCTGCCGGCCGGCGGCGGGACGGCGCAGGACGACTCACCGCTGGCGTACCGCGACATGACCAGCGCCGCCGCGCGCCTGGAACGGGCGTACACCGCCACTCGCCACTACTTGGCCGGCTAGCCGCCGTGCTGCCGTTGCCGCCTCGCTGGGTGCGCCGCCTGCTGGTGGCGCCGGCGGCCATCCTGCTCGCCGCGCTGGCGCTGGCGACGGCGCCGATCTGGATGCTGCTCGCCGCCCTGCTCGCGCCGCTGATACCCGGGCGACTCCGCCTGTTGCGGGTGGCCTGGCTCGGCCTGGTGTACCTGCTGCTGCAGGCCGTCGCCATGCTGGCGCTGCTCGGGCTGTGGCTCGCCACCGGGTTCGGCCACTCGATCCGCTCGCCCTGGTCGCAGCGGACGCACTACCAGCTGACCGGCTGGTACCTGCGGGTTATGTTCGGTGAGGCGCGCCGGGTGCTGCGGCTGCGCATCGTGGTCGACGGGCCCGACCCGGACGCGTACCCCGGCCATCCGCTGCTCGTGCTGAGCCGGCACGCCGGCCCGGGCGACTCGCTCGTGCTGGTCCACGCCCTGGTCAACTGGTACGCCCGGGAACCGCGCATCGTGCTCAAGGACAGCCTGCAATGGGACCCCGCGGTCGACGTGATGCTCAACCCGCCTGCCGAACCGGTTCGTGGTACCCCGGCCGAGCGAGGTCGACGGCCAGGTGGAGGAGCAGATCGGGCAGCTGGCCACCGCGCTGGACGACAACGACGCGTTCGTCCTCTTCCCCGAGGGGGCCAACTTCACCCCGCGCCGCCGGCAGCGGGCGATCTGGCGGCTGCGCGAGCGCGGGCACGCAAAGATGGCCGACCGGGCCACCGGGATGCGCCACGTGCTGGCACCCCAGCCGGGCGGCGTGGTGGCGGCGCTCGCCTGCGCACCCCGGGCCGACGTCATGTTCGTCGCGCACGCGGGGCTCGACCACCTGATCACGGTGGCCGACATGTGGCGCGAGATCCCCACCGACAAAACCATCACGATGCGCTGGTGGCGGGTACCGGCCACGGAGGTCCCACGGCTGCGCGAGGCGCAGATCGACTGGCTCTACGACTGGTGGAAACGTATCGACGACTGGATCGCCAGCCGCCCGCCCCGCACCGGCTAGCCGGGTAGCCGGGTAGCCGGGTAGCGCTTCCGCACGGCGGATCCTCGACTTGACATCGGTGTCCGTCGATGATCGGATGTTTGTCCGATAGGCAGCTTCCTTACTATTTCGGAGGGAAGTATGACCCGCCTGCTGGTTGCTCCGCTGGCCGGCCTGGCCGGCCTGGCCGCCCTGGCCTCCGCATCCGCCCTGGCCTCCGCATCAGCCGGGACCGCGACAGGCGCCGAGTCGGCAGCATCGCCCACCACCGTGGTCTACGAGGCCGAGGCGGCCGCGCTCAGTCACGCGGTCGCCGAGACCGCCAACGCCGGCTTCTCCGGTACCGGGTACGTCAACTACGAGGACGCGGTTGGCGGGTACATCGAATGGACCGTTGACGCGCCCCGGCCGGGCCAGCACCTGCTGACGTTCCGGTTCTCGGCGACCGGGTCGGACGAGCGGCCGCTGGAGATCGCGGTCAACGGTGCGGTGGTCACCGCGCTCAGCTTCCCGCCCACCGGTGGTGGGGCGGGCTGGCAGACGCTGGACCTCAGGGTGGGCCTGACGGCGGGTCGCAACACGATCCGGGCCACGGCCACGGCGCCGACCGGCGGGCCGAACGTGGACTGGCTGGCCGTCGGCGACTGGCGGCGGCATGTCGACGACTGGTCCGTGGCGGTGGTCGAGTCGACCATGCGGCGCGCCACACCGGCGAGGTTCGGCGGTTGGGGGTACACCCAAGGGTTGTACCTGTACGCGCAGCACCTGGTGTACCAGCGCACCGGCGACCCGCGGTACCTGGCCTACATCAAGGAGTGGGCCGACCGGTTCGTCGACACAGGAGGCAACATCAGCAACAGCTTCAACAACCTCGACAGCATGCAGTCGGGCAACGTGCTGCTGATCCTCTACAAGGAGACCGGCGACGTGCGGTACAAGACCGCGGCCGACAAGATCAGGCGGCGGCTGAACACGTACCCGCGCACCGCCGACGGTGGGTTCTGGCACGCCACCAGCCGCCAGCACCAGCTCTGGTCGGACGGGGTGTTCATGGTGCTGCCGTTCCTGGTCCGCTACGGCAAGCTGTTCGGCGACAGCGTGTACGCCAATGCCGAGGTCACCAACCAGCTGCTCATCTACGCCCAGCACCTGCAGGTCGACTCCGGCCTGTTCATCCACGCCTGGGACGAGTCCGGGCAGCAGCCGTGGTCCGACCCGGTCACGCATCGTTCGCCCGAACACTGGTGCCGGGCGATCGGCTGGTACGGCATGGCCAGCACGCAGGTTCTCGATGAGCTGCCGGCCGACCAGGACGGGCGCGAGGAGCTCATCGAGGTCGTACGCAGGTTGGTCGTCGCGATGGCCCGGTTCCAGGACCCGCAGACCGGCCGCTGGTTCCAGGTGGTCGACAAGGGCGACGTGGCGGGCAACTGGACCGAGACGTCGTGCTCGTCGATGTACACGTACACGATCGCCAAGGCGGTGCAGCGCGGGTACGTGAGCCGAAGCTTCCTGCCGGCCGCGATTCACGGCTACCGCGGTGTGCTGGCCAAGGCCGCGATCGGTCCGGACGGCCTGACCGACATCGTCGACATCTGCATCGGTACCAACGTGGGCGACCTCGCCTTCTACTTCGCCCGGCCGCGGGCCACCAACGACCTGCATGGGCTCGGCGCATTCTTGATCATGAACGAGCTGATGGCGCACCTCGACGCGGTGACTGCGCCCGGCGCGGCGGGCCCAGTGACGGCGGCGGGCCCAGTGACGGCGGCGGGCCCAGTGACGGCGGCGGGCCCAGTGACGGCGGCGGGCTCGTGATGGAGACCGCGGCCCGCGCGCGGCGCGGGACCACGCTGGCGATCGGCTCGCTGGCGGCGGCGCTGGTGGCCGCCCTGCTGGGGGCGACACCCGCCCGGGCGGACGACTCGTGGAGCGTCACCGCGCCGCCGGGCAGCGGTGGGCCGCCGGGCAGCGCTGGGCGGGGACCGGTGGCGACCATCGTCCGCAACGCCGACGGCGCGCTGTCGCTGGCGGTCTCACGCGGTGGGCGTACCGTGCTCGAACCCGGCCCGGTCGGCATCGTCACCGAGCAGGTGGACCTCACGATCGGGCTGCGGGCGGTCGGGCGCACCGACCGCCTGGTCTTCGAGCACTACCGGACCACGGTGGGCAAGCGACTGGTGCGCAGCGCGCTGATGACCGAGTCCCGCTTCACCTTTGAGGGAGCCGGGGGCGCCCGCCTGGACCTGGTGGTGCGGGTGTCCGGCGACGGCGTCGCCTACCGCTACGTCCTGCCCGACAACCATGGCGCGGTGCTCCGGGAGGCCTCGGCGTTCGTCGTGCCGGTCGACAGCACCGCGTGGCTGGCCAGGTACCGGCGGGACTACGAGAACCCGTTCCTGCAGACCACCGCCGGGGGCGCCGCGACGGCCGAGTTCCAGCATCCGGCGCTGTTCAACGTGGGCGACAGCTACGTCCTGCTCACAGAGTCCGATGTGGACGGTCGCTACTCCGGCGGCCGGCTGGTGCACGAGGCGGGCTCGGGCGCGTACCAGATCAAGCTGTGGGACGAGAGGGTCCTGGTCGACGGGCCGCTGACCACGCCCTGGCGCACGATGATCGTGGGCGACCTGGCGACGGTGGCGACCTCCACCCTCGTCGACGACCTGGCGCCTGACTCACGGGTCGCGGACACGTCGTGGATCCAGCCCGGCAAGGTGTTCTGGAGCTGGCTGGCCGGCGGCCGCGAGGCCGGCCAGAGCATCAAGCTGCAGAAGGGGTACGTGGACTACGCCGCCGCCCACGGCTGGCCCTACGTGCTGGTCGACGCCGGCTGGTACTTCGACCCGAACTGGGAGTACGACCCGACCTGGGAGTCGACGAGCTGGATGCCGGATCTCGTCCGGTACGCGCAGGCCAGGCGGGTGAAAGTCCTCGCCTGGATCCACTTCAACGAGCTCGACACGGCCGAGGAACGCGACAGCCGGCTGGCGCTGTTCGAGCGGTGGGGCGTCGCCGGGTTGAAGATCGACTTTATGGACTCCGAGGCGCAGGAACGCTTCCGGTGGTACGACGAGATCCTGGCCGCGACCGCGAAGCACAAGCTGCTGGTCAACTTCCACGGCTCGACCCTGCCCCACGGCATCCACCGCACGTGGCCGCACGTCATGACGATGGAGGCGGTGCACGGCGGGGAGAAGACGAGCAACCTGACCACGACGCACCTCACGAGCCTGCCGTTCACCCGCAACGTGCCGGGTTCGATGGACTACACGCCGATGGCCTGGCACCGGCCGAGCCGACCCACCTCGGACGCGCACGAGCTGGCGCTGTCGGTGGTCTTCGAGTCCGGGCACCAGAACTTCGCCGGCCGGATCGACGGGTACACCGCCCGACCGGAAGCCGAGCGCTTCCTCGACCAGGTACCGACGGTGTGGGACGAGACCCGGCTGCTGGCTGGCCGGCCGGCGGACAGCGCCGTGTTCGCGCGGCGCAGCGGTAGCCGCTGGTTCCTGGGTGGCGACTTCGCCGGTCCCGCCCGCACGGCACAGGTCGCGCTGGACCTCCCGCCCGGCATCTGGCTGGTGGAGATCGTGCGCGACGGTCCCGCCGGCCTGCTTCGAGAGCAGCACGTGATGCGGGCCGGCGAGACGCTGTCCGTCGACGTGGTCCGCGACGGTGGGTTCGCCGGCATCGCCTGCCGGTGGCACGCCCGGATCCAGACCTGTGACGAGCCGGTGCGGACCGTGCCGAGGACGGCGGTGACGGCCGGACCGGCGACCACGTCGGTGACGCCCGGCGCCTCGTTCACGGTCACCGGCCAGCTCACGGTCGAGGACCCGGTGTCGGACGTGACGCTCGCCCCGCGCCCGCTGGCCGGCTGGACCGTCCAGGGGCCACCGGTGACGGCGCGGCGGTTGGTACCCGGCCAGACGTTGCGCGGCACCTGGACGGTCACCGTGCCGCCGAACCCCACCTTCGGCTACCTTGACCTACCGGTCGTCGCGCAGTTCCGGCCCGCCAGCGAAGGGCGGGACGCCGGGCTCCTCAACGACGCCGGGCTCCTCGAGGACGAGCAGACCGTGCAGGTCCATACCTGGCCGCCGCTGCCACCCGGTTGGTTGTACCTCAGCGACCTCGCCTTCGTGGCCGAGTCGAACGGTCTCGGGCCGGTCGAGCGCGACACCACCAACGGCGGGTCGGCCGCCGGAGACGGCAGGGGCATCGCCATCAGGCGGGTCACGTACGGCAAAGGGCTTGGGATGTACGCGCCGGGCGAGGTCACCTTCGCCCTCGACGGCCGCTGCACCGAGCTGGTCACCGATGCCGGGGTCGACGACGAGGCCGGCCTGGACGTCTCCCGCCAACGGGTGGGCGGAACAGCGGGCTTCGTGGTCCTGGGTGACGGCACCACGCTCGCCGCTACCGGCACGCTGACGACCAGGGACGCGGCCCGCACCCTGGACCTGAGCGTGGCCGGCGTCCGGACCCTCACCCTGCGGGTGACCGATGGGGGAGACGGCGCGCAGAACGACCGCGCATCCTGGGGCGACGCCCGCGTGCACTGCTGAACCGGTCAGGGGGCCAACGGCTGCGCCGGCCAGTCGAGCAGGCGGGCGCCGAGCACCGCCGCCTCCAGGGTGAACCGCTGGGTCGGCTCCGTTGGTGCGTACCCGGTCAGCTGCCTCACCCGCTCCAGCCGGTACCCGACCGCGCGGACGCTGACGCCCAGCCGCCGCGCGGTCGCGCTGCTGTTTCCCTGGCTGGCGAAGAACGCCTCCAGCGTGGCCAGCAGCTGTCCCGCCCCGCCGCGCGAGGCGGCGAGCGGCCCGATCACGGTCGCGATCAGATCGGTGATCGCGGCCCGGTCGCGCAGCAACACAGGGAAGACGAGCAGGTCGGCGGCGTTCAGTACGGGTGCACGGAAGCCGAGCCGGGCCGACAGGTCCAGCGCGTTGCGCGCCTCCTCGTACGAGCGCAGCACGCCGCTCGGGCCGGAGTGCGGGCGACCCACGCTGACCTGCCAGCCGGTGTCGGTGCCGAAGGCGGTGACCATCTGGTGCGCGATCTCGCCGGGCACGCCGCGCAGCGAGCTGGGGGTCACGCAGACCAGGAGCTCGTCACGGGTGGTGAGGAGCACGTTGTGGGTACCGAACCGGGCGACCAGGGCGTCTTCGATCCGGCGGACGGTCGCGCCGGGCGTGAACGGCTGTGCCCCGCGAGCGACTATGACCACGTGCCCGCCGCTGAGCAGCACACCGAAGCGCTGTGCCCGCTCGGCCAGCCGGCCCAGGTCGCCCCGGCCGCCGAGCAGGTCGTCGATGAACTCCCGGCGCACCGCCTCGTCACGCTGCACGGCCTGGCGCTGCGACTGCTCGTACCCCTGCGTCACGGCGCCGATCGCCCGGCGGGCAGCGGCGAGGACCGCCGCGGCGGCGGCCCGGCGGGCGGCGGCCGTGGGCGCGTCGGCCACGTCCGGCAGCGCGGCCCAGGACCGCTCCAGCACGATGAGGTACGCGTCGACCAGCGCGCGCGGCGCGATGTTGTCCTCGGCCGCGCGCATGCCGAGCGCGCGGAAGCGGTCGAGGACATCGCGGCCCGGCGCCCGCCCGCTGGTCGCCGCGGCGGTGAGGACTTCGGCGTACCCGTCAAGCAGCGCGCCATCGATGCCGGTCTCCCGCCTGGTCGTCGCCACCGCCCTACACGCCCACGTCGCGCCGGTCGAAGACGACGACCGCCACGGCGAGGAGCACCGCGCTGACGCCGGCGAGGACCAGCAGGTACGGCACGTCGAACCCGTGCCGGAGCGGGTTGCTGCCGCTGAAGTAGTGGAACGGCGAGAGCCACCGTACCCAGCCCAGCCCGGCTACCTCGGCGGAGAGCGCCTTCAGCACGTAGGTGCCGACGGCGAGCCCGCCGGTGACGGCGAGCACGGTGCCGCGCCTGCCGGTGACCGCGCCGGTGGTGAACGCGACCATGCCGAAGCACAGCGCCAGCAGCAACAGCCCGAGCGAGGCCGCGCTGATGTTGGCGGCGCTCACCTGCATGTCCAGGGCGGACGCGAAGATGAGCGACACTATCCAGGGCACCGCGGCCACGGCGACGACGCTGCCCGCGAGCGCGAGGAACCGCCCGAGGACGAACCTGCGGCGGCTGATCGGGTTCGCGAGGTACAGGTCGAGCACGCCGGCCTCCTCCGGTCCCGCAACGCCGCGGGTACCGAATGAGTGCGCGGCGGTTGTCGCGCACCGTCTTGCGGATCAGGCTAGACATGGCGGTCGCCCTCCTGCTCGTAGTAGTAGCTCAGGAACGTTCCTTCCAGGTCCGGCTCGCTGCTGATCAGGTCGACGACCGTGTGCCGGGCCGCCGCTTTGATCAGCGGGTCGAGCCGGCCGTCGACGGTGCAGCGCAGGATGGGGCCGGTGATCTGCAGGTCCTTGACGCCGGCCAGCCCGCTGAAGTCGGTCTCGGGTACCGGTGTCTCGAAGTGGATCTCGACGTGGCGCACCGCACGCTTGCCGAGGGACTCCACCCGCTCGACCGCGACCAGGTGCCCGTTGCGGACGATGCCGACCCGGTCGGCCGCGTGCTGCACCTCGGCCAGCACGTGCGAGGACATGAAGATGGTCTGGCCGGCGGCCCGGGTCTCGCGTACCAGCTCCTGGAACTCCTGCTGCATGAGCGGGTCCAGGCCGCTGGTCGGCTCGTCGAGGACGAGCAGCTCCGGGTCGTGCATGAACGCCTGTACCAGGCCGACCTTCTGCTTGTTCCCCTTGGACAGGGTGCGGATCTTCCGGGTGGTGTCCAGCTCGAACCGCTCGGCCAGCTCGGTGACCCGCTTCTTGGGTACCCCGCCGCGGGCGTCGCCGAGGAACCGAAGCAGCTGGTCGACCCGGTCCCGGCCGTCGAAGCGCAGCTCGCCGGGCAGGTACCCGATCCGCCGCCGGATCGCCACCCCTTGGCCGCGCGGGTCGGCGCCGAGCACGCGTACCCAGCCACGGGTGGGCCGGATGAAGTCGAGCATCAGCCGGATCGTGGTGGTCTTGCCGGCGCCGTTGGGGCCGAGGAAGCCGAAGACCTCCCCGGCGTACACCTCCAGGTCGAGGTCCTCCAGGCCGCGCTGCGGCCCGTAGTACTTGGTCAAACCCGCGGCCTGGACAACCAGGTTGTCTGTCATGCCGGCCAGGATCACCGACCCGGGCGGCGCTTGCCAGGCAGAAACCCGGACGGGTTTGGCGTGTTCTCGTTGCCGGACTCCGGCAGCGGCGCTCGCTCGCTAGGGGTGCGACCCTGCCGGTACCGGCGTCGTGAACCGCAGCCAGGCGGCGCTGTCCGGCACCAGGGCGTGGTACGCGATGTACGCCGGCCAGGGCAGCAAGCCGTGGTACGCCTCGGTGAGGCCGGCCAGCGCCCCGGCCTCACCGCCCTCGGCGTCGTCCGGCGGCCGTGTCTTGAACAACTCGGTCAGCCGGTCGATGAGGCTCGCCCGGCGCGCATGCGCATCGCCGTCCGTCCGGACCGACCACAGGCCCGCGCCACCGGTGGGGAACAGCGCTGCGGCCAGCCGGAGCCGCTGGCGCACCTGCCCGGTCGGCCAGTCCCACTGCACGGCTCCCCACGCCGGCCGGTACGTCAGCCGTGCCGGCCCGGCCCCGACGCGGTCGGCGAGCAGGGACCACAGCGTCCAGCCCCGGCCGTCGTGCTCGGGTACCGGCGCGAGCGCCGTGGTCTCGGCCGCCACCCACGTGCGCAGCACCGGATCGAGGTGTAGGCCGGCAAGGAGACCGCCGACGCCGCGGACGATGGTTGGGGCTCGGCTTACCGTGGAGGCCATCTGCAGTCTTCACCGGCTTCCCCGGGGTGGCGGCGTCGACAAATCCCGGGACTGTGGCGCCCGAAAGGCGCGTGCGCGAATCCCTGTGAGAACCGCGCGGAAAGAATGTGACCGGTCGTATGCGCTGCTGGTCCGTGCGTAACATCATAGTCATCAACTGACGACGGTTTTGTCAACCGAACGGCGGATGGCACAACAGGCATCGTCCCTGCTCAGCCTCTCGCAACGAGGAAGATGTTCCGGCGTTTCGAGCATTGCCTGGCGTTGTTCCGGGCGCCCAGGCGCATCGCTGGAGAATATGCACCGCGACGCGTCCAGGGCGGGCTGGAAATAGAGGAGCCGACCGCCGCGTGAGACAGTGGCGGCCATGAGCCAGGATCGGTGGGCGCGATGGGTGCTGAGGCTGCGGGACTCGGGTGACGTCGAGGTACGCACGCGCGGGGCGTCGCTGCTTGCGGCGTACCGCGACGGCGTGCTGGACCGTGCCGCGGTGGGCGAGGGGGATGTGCTGCTGGACGTCGGTACCGGAGACGGGCTCGTCGGCTTCGGCGCGCTCGACCGGGTAGGACCCGATGGGCGGGTCATCTTCAGCGACGTTTCCGCCGACCTGCTCGCCGAATGCCGGCGCCGCGCCGCCGCCGAGGGCCTGCTGGACCGCTGCC
>WNFU01011312.1_pt1 | contig 20092 bp, 23 predicted proteins | sample 5400121 | NCBI WGS metagenome assembly WNFU01 (sample SAMN13153360, study PRJNA577476) | soil metagenome | isolation source: 100 cm soil or saprolite under grassland replicate 1 | place: USA:California | collected 2016-06-15 | reverse complement strand
CCGCCCAGTAGGCCATGGCCGTCCGCTACCGATGACTGCGGCGGTTGTATTTGGATACGCCAAGCCGAGTATCGAGCGCCGGCGGCACGAAGAACGCCCTCTGTGCCAGCGCGACCGCGCGGTGCACGTCGCCGTCGCCGATAATGGGGCGCGCGCGTAACTGCTCGGCGACCAGCTCGAGGTATCCCTCGACGTCTTGCCGCTGCAGCGGCCCGGCTGCCGCCATCACGGCAGCGAATTGTGCGTCAGACAGCGGGATAGGCTTGGGCATGGACGACGGCCCCTGCATGTGAGATGCTGTGCCGTCCTACCAATCGTCGGCTTTCAATTCGCCCCGCAGTGTCGCCCAGCTACTGCGGGGCATTCCTTACGTCCACTTCCAGAGCAGGCGCAAGAGCTCGGCGGCTTGCGTTAAGACCTGCCGCCGCCGCGAGCCGTGCTAGGGCATGTTCTCATCAATTGGCAGACCAGGTCCGCTTTCGGGGGCAAACCGGAAATATTTGCTCATTGTGAACATTACCGGTTTTGAGACCCCAAGCGGTCATAGGACCCGTTGAAATCCCGCAGTGCAGCGACCTGCTGCCGTACCATTGGTTGTGCCATCAAAGCGCAGCTATGGGCCGACAGCACCCCCCGTCTCGATTCAGAACGATTCAGGTCTAACCCAAGGACCAGTCGGTCGGCCTGTGACAGGCTAAGCATGTGGCAGGGCACCACAATGGTCGGGTGAGGGGCGCTTGCACCGCTCAGCGAATGGGAGGCGATAATCATGCAGATGCACCAGGTCCAATACTTCCTGGCGTTGTGCGAGGAGCTCAACTTTACCCGCGCAGGCCGCCGCTGCGGCGTATCGCAACCATCGCTGACAACCGCCATCAGGGCGCTGGAGCGGGAGCTGGGCGGAGCTCTGTTTCAGCGAAAGCCTGCGATCGCGTTGACGGGGCTCGGCCGCATGGTAAGGCCCTATCTGGACGAAATCGCACGCAACGCGGATCACGCCTGCGCGGTTGCACGCAAATTGACGCCGCGGCCGGATGGCGACCGACCCGCCCGTCAAGTCGTGGACGCTGCAGAGCATCCATCGGTTTGATCCCGCCGGCGCTTGGAAACAGTTTGCATAGGCTGACCCCTCTGAACGCACAGCAGCATCCTGGCGCGCGACGGTGTGGTAGTCTGACGGCGCCCAATTCGAAGAGGCGAGCCTGTGAGGCGGCGCGAGTTCATTAAGTTTCTCGGCGGCGTGGCGGCGTGGCCGCTCGCGGCGCGCGCGCAGCAGCCAGGCGTGCCGCTGATCGGCTTGCTTGCCGGCGCTCAGCTCGATGATCGATTGCTCAACGCCGTTCGGCAAGGCCTGAAGGAGGCTGGCTATGTCGAAGGTCGTAACGTTGCGATCAAATATCGCACGGCCGATGGTCGCTTCAACCGGCTGCCGGGATTAGCCGCTGAGCTGGTGGCCGACCCGGTGGCCGTGATTGTTGCGTTCGCCCCGCCGGCTGCGGTGGCAGCCAAAGCTGCAACCGGAACCATTCCGATCGTTTTCGTGACTGGCGCCGACCCGGTCGAGCTCGGTCTCGTTTCCAGTCTCAACCGCCCCGGCGGCAATGTCACGGGAGTGACTTTTCTGGTCACCGCACTCGGGGCGAAGCGGCTGGAGTTGCTGCGTGAGCTGGTCCCGAGCGCGAAGATTGTCGGTTTGCTGGTCAATCCGGCAAATCCGACTTCTGAATTCCAGACTACAGACACGCAAGCTGCAGCGCGTACACTCGGCATTGGGCTCGTGATCCGGAATGCCCGCGGCGAGAGTGATATTTACAGTGCCTTCGAGAGCCTGGCCCAAGAGCGCGTTAACGCCGTCATCATCGGCACCGATCAATTGTTCACCAGTCGGCGCGATCAACTGGTCGCGCTGGCAGCGCGCCATGCGCTGCCAGCGATCTATTATCTGCGCGAGTTTGTCGAAGCTGGTGGGCTGATCAGTTACGGAGCGAGCTCTACCGATGCCTACCGCCTCACCGGTGGCTACGTCGGGCGGATTCTCAAAGGCGAGAAGCCCGCCGACTTGCCGGTCCAGCAGATGGTGAAATTCGAGTTGGCCATCAATGCGAGCACCGCGAAGGCGCTCGGCCTCGAAATACCCGACAAGCTGCTGGCACTGGCCGACGAGGTGATCGAATGACCACCCGACGCAAGTTCATCACGCTGGTCGGCGCAGTTGCCGCATGGCCGCTCGCGGCGCGCGCGCAGCAGCCGGGAACGCCGGTGATTGGATTTCTCCACCCCTCGTCGCCCGAGACCTACCGCCTGCGTGCACTCCGTCAGGGCTTGAAAGACGCGGGCTTCATCGAGGGCGAGAACGCGGCCATCGAATCCCGCTGGGCGGACGGTCACTACGATCGTTTGCTGGCGCTTGCGGCCGAGTTGGTTGGCCGCCGAGTTGCCGTGATCGCCACGACCTCAAGTGGTGCTTTCGCGGCCAAGGCGGCAACCACAACGATCCCCATCGTCTTCCTTGCGTCCGAGGACCCGGTCAAGCTTGGTCTCGTCTCCAGTCTCGCCCGACCGGGCGGCAACCTGACCGGGGTCAATTTTCTCAGTACCGAGCTAACGGCAAAGCGGCTCGAACTCCTGCGCGAGCTGGTAGCCACGGCCACGCGCGTGGCCGTGCTCGTCAATCCGACCAATCCGATTACCACCGAAATCACGTTGAAAAACCTAGAAGCGGCCGCGCGCGCCATCGGCTTGCAAACGAAGGTCCTCAACGCCAGCACCATCCGCGAGATCGATGCCGCGTTCGCGACGCTTGTGAGCGAGCGACCGGACGCGCTCTTCGTCGCCAACGACCCCTTCTTCGTTGAGCGGCGTGTCCAATTGGCCCACTGGGCGACGCACCACAAAGTCCCAGCAACATATTCGGGGCGTGAATATGTCGAAGTCGGCGGGCTGATCAGCTACGGCGCGAACCTGGGGGATGCATATCGCCAAGTCGGCGTCTACGTCGGCCGCATCCTTAAAGGCGAGAAGCCTGCGGACTTGCCGGTCATGCAGTCGACCAAGTTCGAACTCGTCATCAACGCCTCGACCGCCAGGATGCTCGGCCTCACCGTGCCGGACAAACTGCTCGTGGCCGCCGACGAGGTGATCGAATGAAACGACGCGCGTTCATCACGCTGCTCGGCGGCGCGGTGGCGTGGCCACTCGCAGCGCACGCGCAGCAGCCGCCGATGCCGGTGATTGGGTTCCTCAGCAACGCATCGCCTGATCTGCACTCGGATCGTGTGCGCACGTTCCGGCAGGGGTTGAAGAACGCAGGTTACGTCGAGGGCCAGAACGTCGAGATCGACTATCGTTGGGCACAGGGTCACAACGATCGACTGCCGATGCTCGCGGCCGAACTGGTGCACCGTCAGGTGGCGGTGATTGCGGCAGCCGGCGGCACTCCTTCGGCCCTGGCGGCAAGGGCCGCCACTGCCACCATCCCGATCGTCTTCGGGGTGGCTGTCGATCCCGTCGAGGTTGGACTTGTTGCAAGCCTGAGCCGGCCCGGCGGCAACCTGACAGGCGTGACCAATTTGAATGCAGAGGTGGGGCCGAAGCGGCTCGAGCTGCTGCACGAGTTGCTGCCCGCCGCGCCCAGTCTCGGCGTGCTTGTTGACCCGACCAGTCCCACCCTCGCTGAGGCCTTTTCGCGCCGTCTGCAGCCTGCAGCCGATGCCCTTGGAGTGCAGCTCCATGTCCTGCACGCGAGCACGGAAAGCGATCTCGAAAAGATGTTTCAAACCTTGGTCCAGCTGCGAGCAAGCGGGCTCATCATCGGACCGGGGTCTTTTTTCGCTGGCCGCGGCAAAGACCTTGGAGCTCTGAGCGCTCGCCACGCGATGCCGACTGTCTTTCAGTATCGTGAGTTCGCCGCGGCAGGCGGTCTGATGAGCTACGGAAGTGATCAGACGGAGTACTATAGTCTGGTCGGCACGTACGTCGGCAGAATTCTCAAGGGCGAAAAGCCGGGTGATCTGCCCGTCCAGCAGGCCATGACGGCCGTGCGTGAAGCGGCTAGAAACGGGCGGGCAACTCTGGCTGAGGGAGAACTCATCATGTTGCTTATCATTTGGTACTTGGGTTTGGTGGCAGCGGGCGATGTACTGGCTTACTTCATTGGGCTTTTCGTCGAATATGAATGGGGCTCGCACGCGAGCATGATCATTTTTCTCCTAATCTATTTTGTCACGCTCTGGGTAGCTTGGGTCCTTGCCGTGTGGCTGACAGAGCCCAAAAAGGCGGCCGTTCGCCAGCCGTTTTGAATTATCGTTGGGCCGCACCACCCCTTTCGCCCGGAGGGATCAGATGACAGCATTCATCGGACGGCGCGAGCTCGTCACGCTGCTCGGCGGCGCGGCGGCGTGGCCGCTCGCCGTGCGCGCGCAGCAGGGCGAGCGTATGCGGCGAATCGGCGTCTTGAATCCGTTCGCTGAAAACGATCCGGAAGTGCAGGCCAATATCACGGCGTTCCGGCAGGCCCTTCAAAAGCTGGGCTGGACCGAACGCAACCTTCGAATTGACTACCGCTGGGGCGGGGCCAACCCCGAACGCATAAGAGCCCATGCGACCGAGCTCGTGGCTCTGGAGCCGGACGTACTCCTGGTCAGCAGCCCATTGGCATTGCAGCCGCTGCAGCAGCAGACCCGGAGCATACCGATCGTCTTCACGGGGGTTAGTGATCCGGCCGGCAGCGGTTTCGTCGCAAGCCTAGCGCATCCTGGCGGCAACATCACTGGCTTCGCCGTCGCGGAGTTCTCGATGTACGGCAAATATCTGGAGTTGCTCAAGGAGGTCGCGCCCCACGTCATTCGTGTGGCCGTAATGATGAATCCGGAACAGGTCCCTCAAGCGGGGAATTGGCGTGCAATCGAAACCGTGGCGCCCTCCTTTAAGGTGCAATTGACGGCCGCCAATGTGCGCGATGTTGCCGAGATCGAGCGTGCCATCGATGCGTTCGCCCGCGAGTCGAGTGGCGGTCTGATCGTGCTGCCGAGCGCTCTCACCATTGTTCATCGCGGGCTGATCATCGGACTGGCAGCTCGGCACCGGTTGCCCGCAGTTTACGCGTTCCGACAATTTGTGATGGACGGCGGCTTGATGTCTTACGGGGTCGATTTAGTTGATCAGTACCGACAGGCAGCTTCGTATGTCGATCGTATCCTACGGGGTGAAAAGCCGAGTGATCTGCCGGTTCAGCAGCCAACCCAGTTTAGGTTGATCATTAATCTGAAGACCGCCAAAGGGCTCGGCCTCGACGTGCCTTGGATTCTCCAGCAGCGCGCCGACGAGGTGATCGAATGATTCGCCGCAAGTTCATCACGCTCCTCGGCGGCGTGGCGGTGGCGTGGCCGCTCGGGGCGCGCGCGCAGCAACCCGAGCGGATGCGGCGCATCGGCGTGCTGATGGGCTATCCCGAGAACGACTTGGAAGGACCGGCGTTCTTCGCCGCATTCCGCGAGGGACTTGAGAAGCTCGGGTGGGTGGAGGACCGCAACATCCGGTTCGACATTCGCTGGGCGACGCCCGACGACGCGGAGGCGAGACAGCGGTTCGCGAAGGACCTCGTCGCGCTACAACCCGATCTCATTCTTTCGTCTGTCATACCCACCACGGCCGCGCTGCTGCAACAAACACGCACCATCCCCATGGTTTTCGCGACGGTTTCCGATCCAGTCGGCAGCGGCTTCGTCGCGAGCCTCGCGCAGCCGGGCGGCAACGTCACCGGTTTCCAGGCTATGGTGGGCTCGCTGGCTGGCAAGTGGTTGGAGCTGCTCAAGGAGATCGCGCCGCGCGTTGCCAGAGTCGCGATGCTGTTCAACCCGGCAGTGGCGCCGTATGCCGAATCTTTCCTGAACCCCTTCAAAGTTGCCGCTTCGTCTTTCGCAGTGGAGGCGATCGCAGCCCCTGTTCGCGACACGTCCGAGCTCGAATCTGTCGTTGCCGCACAGGCCCGCTCGCCGAATGGTGGCCTGATCGTGATGCCGGATACCTTCACGGACGTCCATCGTGCAGAGATCACATCACTGGCAGCTCGCTCCGGCCTCCCTGCCGTCTATCCGCGCCGAATCTTCACTGAGCTCGGCGGCTTGTTGTCCTACGGAATTGACCAGCTGGATTTGTATCGACGCGCAGCGACCTATGCCGATCGCATCCTCAAGGGTGCGAAGCCGAGCGAACTTCCCGTCCAGGCGCCGGTCAAGTTCGAGCTGGTGATCAACCTCAAGACCGCCAAGGCGCTCGGCCTTGACGTGCCTCCGTTACTTCAGCAGCGCGCCGACGAGGTGATTGAATGAAACGCCGGCAGTTCATCACGCTGCTCGGCGGCGCGGCGGTCGCGTGGCCGCTCGCGGCGCGTGCGCAGCACGCGAACCGAATCTATCGCCTTGCATTCGTGACCGCCAATCCGCGTGAAGCACCACAAAATATGGCCTTCCTGGACGAGCTGCGGCGATACGGCTTTGTGGAAGGCCAGAATCTCATTGTCGATCAGCGCGGGTTTTCCACCGATTACAACAAGTTTCCCGAAGTGGCCGCGGCGATTGTCAAATCACCAGTCGACGCGATCGTATGCTCCGGGGAGATCGCTCTGCGGGCGGCGCAGCAGGCGACGCGGACGGTTCCCATCCTCGGCGTCGCCGACGACATGCTTGCAGCAGGTCTCGTGGGCTCTATCGCCAGACCCGGTGGCAACACGACCGGCATCAGCATTTTTGCGACCGAGCTCGATGGAAAACGACAAGAGCTCCTCATGGAGCTATTGCCAAATGCGCGCCGCATGGCGGTGGTCGCCGATCCCAACTCAACAGAAGCCGGGCGGCTTCAGCTGCTTAAGGATGCAGCGCGAGGTGCCAACGTCGAACTTTCGATACGCATGGGCGACAGTGCGCAGAAGATCGTTGCGGCAATCGATGAGGCAAAGGCTTCGGGCGCGGAGGCGATAAATTTTCTGTCCAGCCCGCTGTTTTCATCCAATCGTCGCGTCATCATCGAGCGTGTGGTTGCCTTGGGCCTGCCTTCGATCCACCATTTACCGGAGATCGTGGAAGACGGCGGCCTTGCCAGCTACGGCGCGCGTATCACCCTGATGTACCGGCAAATGGCGCGACTGCTAGTTAAGGTCTTCCGTGGCGCCACGCCATCCGATCTCCCCGTTGAACAGCCCGCAATCTTCGAACTTGTATTCAACCTCAAAACCGCCGCGGCCATTGGCCTCGTTGTCCCTCCCACGCTGCTTCTACGCGCCGACAAAGTGATCGAATAGAGAATGGTGTTTGCTGCGGTGCATGAGTTCGGTCATGGCACCTGTGAGACATCACGACGTGATCCGGGCAAGTCCGCTTACGGGGTCAAAGCGGTCGTGCGGCGGACATCGTCAGAGGACTGACTGATTCCAAGCGGTCTTCGGGAGCATTCATAGGATTTGCCTATCGGCACACCCCGCAATGGAAGCGTGGTATCATCCCTCCATGGCATGGATGGCCCCCACCGGAGGGTCACATGGCAAGCTACATCGGGCGACGAAAGTTCTTAGCCACGCTCGGCGGCGCGGCGGTCGCGTGGCCGCTTGCAGCGTACGCGCAGCAGGCGAGGGGAAATCGCAAGCTCGGAGTGCTGCATCCGGGGCAGGCTGCGGCCGTGAACTCGCGCATTACGGCAATCCGCGAGGGTTTGAATGATCCGGGCAATCTGCGTGACTCGGGCATCGAGGTGATCATACGTCTTGCCGACGGAGACCTGTCGCGTTTGCCGGCTCTGGCGACGGACCTTGTCAATGCCCGCGTCGACGCCATCCTGGCGGCCGCTCCTCCCGCCGTTCAAGCCGCGAGCGGCGCCACTAAGAGCATTCCCGTGATCGCGCTCGATCTTGAAAGCGATCCGGTGGCCAGCGGTTTTGTCGCAAGCCTTGCGCGCCCGGGCGGCAATGTCACCGGTGTGTTCCTGGACTTTCCCGAGTTCAGCGCAAAATGCCTGCAACTGCTGATCGAGGCCATTCCAACACTTACCAGCGTCGGGGTCCTGTGGGACCCGACCACGGGTTCGCTGCAGCGCAAGTGGGTCGAGGCTGCGGCACAGGGATTTGGCGTCAGCGTGCAGGTTTTCGAGGCGCGTCGTGTGGCCGACATCGCGGAAGCGTTCTATGCGCTGGACCGCTCGCGTATTCAGGGCGTCTTGATGCTTTCGTCGCCGCTGTTCGGTGGGAATCCGCAATTGGTCGCGGACCTCGCGATGCGAAGAAATGTTCCGACAATTTCGCTGTTCCCCGATATTGCAAGAGAGGGCGGACTGCTGGCCTACGGGCCGGACATTGAGGCTCTTTATCGCCAGGCCGCGGGCATGGCGCGCAAAGTATTGCATGGCGCCAAGGTTGCCGAGTTGCCGGCAGAGCGGCCGACACGATTCCAGCTCGTGGCAAACCTGCGGACGGCGAAGCTTTTCGGTATCACCCTGCCGCCATCGATACTGGCCCGTGCCGACGAGGTGATCGAGTGATGAAGCGCCGCGATTTTATATCGCTTCTCGGCGGTGCGGCAGCGGCGTGGCCGCTCACGGCGCGCGCGCAGCAGCCGGCGATGCCGGTGATGGGGTTTCTCCGCAGTGGAACGCTCACTGACGTTCTGTACCGCGTGACTGCGTTCCGCCAGGGCCTGAAGGAAGCAGGCCTCGTCGAGGGCCAGAACGTCGCGATCGAGTCCCGCTCGGACGAGGGTCAAACTGACAGGTTGCCGCTTCTGGTGGCGGACCTTCTTCGCCGGCAGGTAGCCCTGATCGTCGGCAATACCCGTGCGGCGCTCGCGGCCAAGGCCGCAACCACGACGGTGCCAATCGTGTTTGTGATCGGGCTCGACCCGGTCAGGGTTGGCCTCGTTGCCAACCTCAACCGGCCGGGCGGCAACGTCACCGGTGTCAGCTTCATCTCGGCGGAGCTAGGGGCGAAGCAGCTTGGGCTCTTGCGTGAGTTGCGGCCGGGAGCCGCGCGCATTGCCGTGCTCGCCGATCCCAAATTCCCCGGTACCGAGCGGATTGTCTCAGAGGTCCGGGCTGCGGCTTCGGTCATTGGACAGCAAATCGAAGTCTTCTACGTCAGCAGCGGCCGCGAAATCGAGACCGCCTTTACAACGCTCGTCCTACGTGGGGCTGGCGCGCTGCTCGTCGGTGGTGGCTCGTTCATTGTCGGCCAACGGGAACGGATTGCCGCGCTGGCGGCCCGACACAGGATTCCCGCGATCTACGTCCAGCGCGATTTTGTCGAGGCCGGCGGCCTGATGAGCTACGCGCCCAGCATTCCCGATACATACCGTCAAGCCGGCATTTATGCCGGACGCATCCTCAAAGGCGAGAAGCCGGGTGATCTGCCGGTTATGCTCCCGACAAAGTTCGAGTTCGTGATCAACCTCAAGACCGCCAAGGCTCTCGGCCTCGAAATCCCGGACAGGTTGCTGGCGCTGGCCGACGAGGTGATCGAATGATGAGACGGCGCGAGTTCATCACGCTACTCGGCGGTGCGGCAGCGGCGTGGCCGCTCACGGCGCGCAATGGGAGACGGAGGCAGACATCGAGCGCTACACGAACAGCGCAGCCCACAAGCAGATCGTCAGCCACACGCGCAGCGTGAAGGGCGCCAGCGCCGTGGTCAAGCTGTATGATCTGGTGAATTGAGCATCAAACTAAGCAGGCGGCCGGTTGCAAAATGTCCGGCGTGCCCGCTGACTGACCCTGGCCAATTGAATATCCTAATAGGCCGTGGCTGGCGGGGATCGAATGCAGTTCGATCATTTGAAACGACGCGAGTTCTTCGCGCTGCTCGGCGGCGCGGCGGCAGCGTGGCCGCTTGCGGCGCGCGCGCAGCAAGGCGAGCGCGTGCGGCGGATCGGCATGCTGATCCACTACTCTCAGACCGATCGTGCGTTCCTCGATACTGTGCGAAGGTTAGGCTGGACTGAGGGCCGCAATGTGCGGATCGAGTATCGCTGGAGCGCTGGCGACATCGGCCGTGAAAAGGTTTTTGCGGCAGAATTGGTCCGGGCAGCGCCGGATGCGATCGTAGTCTCGGGCTGGACGGGCTTGGCCGAGCTCAAAAGGCTCACTAGCGTGATCCCGATTGTGTTTACCCAGGTCTCTGATCCAGTGGGCAGCGGCCTTGTCGCCAGCCTGGCGCGACCGGGTGCAAATATCAGCGGTTTTCAGAACTTTGAGCCAGCCATGGGCGGCAAATGGCTAGGGGTACTCAAGGAGGCTGCGCCCAACATGCGACGGGCAGCCGTGCTCTTCGGTTCGGACTCAGTCGCCAGTGTGGCGATGTTGCATGCGGCCGGGGCGGTGGCGCCGTCGCTTGACGTCCAGGTGACTGCCGTGGACGTGAGTGGCGGTGACGATATCGAGCGCGCGATCGCCACATTCGCCAGCCAACCGGATGGTGGTCTGATCGTTACGCCGCATTCCAACATCCCGGCGAACCGTGGATCGCTCATTCTATTGGCAGCGCGGCACCGCCTGCCGGCGGTCTATCCGTTCCGATATTACGCAGCCGAGGGCGGGCTGATGGCGTACGGGCCCGATCAGATCGATCAATGGCGAGGAGTGGCAACCTACGTCGATCGCATCCTCCGGGGCGAGAAGCCGGGCGACCTCCCGGTGCAGGCGCCGGCCAAGTATGAGTTGGTAATCAACCTCAAGACCGCCAAGGTGATCGGATTGAACATCCCGCCAGCATTGCCACTCCGCGCCGACGAGGTGATTGAATGACGCGACGCGAGTTCATCACGCTGCTCGGCGGCGCCACCGCGTGGCCCGCTCGCGGCGCGCGCACAGCAGTCGGCGATGCCGGTGATCGGCATCCTCGCGGGCGCTCCGCCAGAAGCTAATGCCCTGCGTCTGCGTGCTTTCCGCGAGGGGCTAGGAGTGGCAGGTTATGTAGAGGGCCAGAACGTCAACATCGAATATCGATGGGCAGAGGCGCACACAGGTCGACTGCCGGAGCTTGCGGCGCAACTGGTTCATGGTCAGGTCGCGGTACTTGTAGCTGCCGGGGGCATTGCTTCGGCGTTGGCCGCGAAAGCGGCCACGGCGAGCATTCCAATTGTCTTTGGGACAGGGGTCGACCCGGTCAGCGTTGGGCTCGTCGCCAGCCTTAACCGGCCCGGCGCCAATGTGACCGGCGTGACAAGTTTGAATCTCGAGGTAGCGCCGAAACGACTGGAGCTGCTGCACGAACTGCTGCCCTCGGTTACCACCATGGCTCTTCTGGTCAACCCGGCGGTCCCTGCTAATGCCGAGCCCGCTTCGCGCAGTTCGCAGGCGGCGGCCCATGCCCTCGGGTTGCAGCAGCTCCATGTTGTGCATGCGAGCAGCGATCGTGATTTTGATGCGACCTTCGAAAGGTTGGGCCAACTACACGCAGGCGCGCTCGTCATTGCTCCCGACAACCTCTTCACTGCTCATATTAAACAACTCGCTACTTTAACGGTTCGTCATGCGCTGCCCGCGGTCTACGAATTTCGCGAGTTCGCTGCTGCTGGTGGCCTGATGAGCTATGGCAGCAGTCAAACGGAGTACTACCGACTGGTCGGCACTTACGCCGGGAGAATTCTCAAGGGCGAAAAGCCGGCCGATCTGCCGGTTCAGCAGTCCACCAAAGTTGAACTGTTCCTGAACCTCAAGACCGCCAAGGCGCTCGGCATCACCGTACCGCTGCCGCTGTCCGGCCGCGCCGACGAAATCTTTGAATGAGCGCGAAGGTGAAGCGCCGCGAGTTCATCACGCTGCTCGGCGGCGCAGCTGCCGCATGGCCGCTTGCGACGCGGGCGCAGCAGCCGGTGATGCCGGTGATCGGCATCCTCAAGCGCCGGTACATCAGATTGTCGCGATTTCTATTGAAAAATGCCGGTTGACGGGGGTTTCTCATTGGTATAGTTTGTACTAAAGTTTGTATTAAAAGGTGGAGGAAAGACGTGGCGAAGGATCCCCTCTGGCGACGCGGCAATCAGTGGTACCTCCGGCTGACGATACCGACGCCCCTGCGGCGCTATTTCCTGAGTTCGACCGGCAAGGTCATGGGGCAGATCGTCGAGCCCTTGGGCGACAGCCTGAGCTTGGCCAAGCTCATGGCCAGCCAGCGCGTGGCCGCGTGCAACGCCGTGTTCGCCAGGCTGCGCGCCGGAGAAGAGATGACGCCCGAGCAGGTCAAGGCTGCGCTGCATGAACCTTACGATCCCGACCCGGAGAGGTTCGACGTCGGCGCGTACCTCCGCTGGCGCGCTTCGCCCGAGGCAGCCAAGGCCGACATCGAGCGGAGAGCCCGCTGGTACGAGAACTATGCCGCGTCTCAACCTTGGCGGCACGAGCAGGCGCGTGCGCCCGCCGCCGGCGAGACGGTCAGCCAAGCGGCTGACGCCTGGTTCGCCGACATGACGCGGGACAAGTCCGCTGCGCCGCGGGAGCAGACGCTGGGCGGGCACCGCCTGCGCGTGCGCGCGTTCGTCGCGAAGGTCGGCGACGTGCCGCTGGCCGACGTCACCCGCGCCGCGGCGTCGGACTTCCTCGCTAGCTTGAACGTCAGCAACCGCACCCGGAACAACTACGCCGCGACCTTGAGGTGCGTGTTCGACTGCGCTCGGAAGCGCGGCCGGTTCAGCAAGCTGGAGGAGGACAACCCGTTCCACGACCAGAGGTCGAAGGTTGCGGGCTCTAGTTACGTGCCGTTCACGGTCGACGAACTGCAGAAGCTATTCGACGCCATGCCGCGCGACACCGCGCCGAAGAAGCACTCGCCGGAGACGGCTTTGCCGTGGGTGGCGCTGATCGCGCTCTATACCGGCGCGACCCTCGAAGAAGTCTGCCAGCTCACCGTCGACGACGTCCGCAAAGAGGACGTCAACGGCGGGCGCTTGTGGTGCATCGACATCCACAACGGCGGCGACGGGCACAAGCTCAAGAACGACAAGGCGCGCCCGCGACTGCTCCCGATGCACTCGCAGCTCGTGCGGCTCGGTCTGCTCGACTACATCGCCAACTTGCCGAACAAGGAGGGGCTGCTGTTCCCCGGTCTGACTCGCCGCGCCTCGAAGGGAAACAAGATCGGCCCGCGCGTCGGCGAGCTGTTCCGCAAGAAGCTCGTGGCCCTCGGCATCAAGCGCAAAGGCAAAGTGTTCCATTCTTTCCGCCACAACGTGTCGAACAGCCTCGACACGGCCGTGGTGCGCCAGTCCGATGCCGCGCGCGTCCTGGGGCACGCGGTCGCCGGCATGAGCTACGGCACCTACTCGCAGGGCGGACCGGGGTTGAAGCAGGTCGCGGCCACGGTCGAGCAGATCACCTACGAAGGTTTGCGCCCTTAATCCCCCCTTTGAATCCCCCGTGCCGGTGCCGCGGCTTATAACTGCGCGCCGCGAAACGTGCAAACCCCAATTTGACTTGTGACAGCAGACTGGTCGTCTCAGGCGACCGATTTCGTTGTATTAGGACACGTTGTCCAGCGCAGTTTTCATTTTGTATTTTGACCATTGATAGCGTTGGGTTTCCTCGAGAAACACGATGTTGACCCCACGAAACTTCTCGCGCGATAGTGCGTATATGTATGACGACCGCTCAACCGTGAAGGAGTTTTTTGTCGTGAAGACTGCGAATCCGAAATGTAGCTTGATCCCCGAGCGGCTCGTCGCCGAGCGCTACAGCTGCCACGTGCACACGCTCAAGCGCTGGGAGAAGGATCCAACGCTCGGCTTCCCGCCGCCCGTCTGGGTGCGCGGCCGGCGCTACCGCGACGTCGCGGCCCTCGATGCGTGGGACGAGGCGAACCGCAAAGCAGCCGAGGCGGGCGCGGCCGAGGTCGCGGCGTAAAATTCATCCAAGCACCAAGCACCAAAGCACCAAGCACAAAAGCACCAAGCACCAAGCACCGAAAACTGAGAACCGAAAAATGAAAAACGCGAAGCAGGAAAAAGGAAGCGGCCCCGGAGATGGGCTCCAGGGCCTGGGGAGTTCTCAGAAGAGTAGTGTGCCATGTCATTTAATTCGACTGACGGTGCAGGTCAATCACCATCTCTTGAAAAAAGTTTAGGCGGCGAGAAAACCGCCCCCACAGTCCGCGAGCGCCAACAGGCGCTCGAGATGGCGCAGTTCATCCTCGATTGGCGGGGTGACATCGGCCTCGGTCCGCTGTTCGTCGCGCTCGACCAGGCATTCCCCAAAGCGCGGTTTCGAACGTTCGTTGCTGCGTTCGCGTGGGTGGCGGTCGCCCTCGACGATCGCCGCTCGTCGGCGATGAACTAGGGGGGCGCGGTCATGAGCGCAGATTTAGTTGAGCAGGCGCTAACGCTGGCGCGGAATGGCATCCCCTGCTTCCCCTGCTCGCCGGCGGACAAGTCGCCCTTGACCAAGCGGGGCCTGTACGACGCAACGACCGACGAGCGGCAGATTAGGCGTTGGTGGTGTAACCAGCCCGATGCGCTAATCGGAACGCCGACGGGATTGCGCTTCGATGCGCTCGACATCGATCCGGCCGGAACCGAGTGGCTAGCCCGCGCAGAGCTTCCCAAAACTCGGACACACCATACGCGGCGCGCCGGCGGGCGGCACCTGCTGTTTGCGCCGACGCCGGGCCTGCGCAACAGCGTCTCTAAGATCGAGCGCGGGGTCGACGTCAGGGCGAAGGGCGGATACGTCATCTGGTGGCCCGCGCACGGCTTCGCCGTCGAGCACCCGAGCGTGCTCGCACCGATGCCGGATTGGATCCTCGAGAAGCTTAAGCCTCCGCCGAAGCCTGCGTATCAGGTGGATTACTCCCACCCGGACGTGGTCGCCGAGGTGCCCGAGGTCTCGAGCTCGTACGCGCGATATGAGAGGCCCTCGGAGGAGCTGCTCGAGGCTCAGATAATAGGGCTCTGCCGCACGGTCGCGACCGCAAGCGAGGGCGAGCGTAACAACGCGCTATACTGGGCGGCCCGCCGCTTCGTCGAGATGGTCGACCAGAACTTGGTCTACGAGAAGGCAGTCCGAGATCTCCTGCTCGAGGCTGCGCTGCGGACTGGCCTCCCCGACGAACAGACCCTCAAGACCATCGACTCGGCCTTCAAGAATAAGGGAGGCCGGTCATGAGCGACGCCTCCGACTTCCTCGACAGGGTCATCAAGAGAGACCCACCACCAGGCAGCAACGGCGGCGCGAACGCCGCGCCGCTCCCCTACGTCGACATGTCGCGCTGGGACGCCGAGCCTGCGCCGCCGCGGGAGTGGGCAGTCGACGACCGCATCCCGATGTATCAGCCGCACCTGACGACGGGGCACGGCGCGATCGGCAAGTCGCTGCTCGAATTGCAGCGCGCGGTCGCGCACGTGCTCGGCAAGCCGTGGCTCGGCATGTTGGTCAGGTGGGGTTCGGTCATATACCTCGGCGCCGAGGACGAGGTCGACGAATTGCAGCGCCGGCTGGAGGCCATCCTCGAGCACTACGGAGCCAATTTCAGCGACCTCATTGACGGCGTGCTCGGCTTCAAGCTGCACCTCCTCTCCTACGTCGGCGAGGACTGCCTGCTCGCCGCTCCCGAGCGCAGCGGATTGATACGCCCGACCGAGCTGTATGGCCGGCTGCTCGCCGACGCCGTCAAGCTCCACCCTGCCGCCGTCATCATCGACACGCTCACCGACGTCTACGCCGGCAACGAGATCGACCGCGTGCAGACCACGCAATTCCTCAAATTGATGACGAGCATGGCGGTCAAGGCTCGGTGCTCGGTGTCGGTCCTGGCGCACCCGTCGATTCAGGGCATGAGCTCAGGCTCAGGGTTCTCCGGCTCGACCGGGTGGCACAACAAAGTGCGGTCGCGGCTCTACATGAGAGCGCCCACGACCGAGAGGGGCGAGGAGGTCGATTCCGACCTGCGCGAGATTCAGTTCCTCAAGGCCAATTACGGCAAGATGGCCGAGGCCATGACGATACGCTGGGTGGACGGCGTGTTCGTGCCCGACGTGGCCGGCTCGATGGCGAACGAGGAGCGGAACCGGAGCGACGAGGAGCGGTTCCTGGCCTTGCTGGCCAAGAACACCCAGCAAGATATACCGCTGAGCAGCAAGCCCACAGCTCCAAACTACGCCCCGCGACGATTCACGACAGAGCTGGGCAGCGGCGACATCAGCCAGAGGCGGTTCAAAGAAGCTATGGACCGGCTGTTCGACCGCGGTCAGATCCAGATGGCGCCCTACGGCAAGTCGTCGAGGGGCACGTCTAAGATCGCCCTGCGGAGCGAGCCGTGAGGGGGGACAAGCCCCGGGACAAGCCCCCGGACATGGACGGACATGGTTGGAGGGGCCGGACATGCATCCTCTATATAAGGAGGATGCATGTCCCCCGGACATGCTTTGGTACATGCATGTCCCACCATGGCCGGCTGGCACGTGGCTAGATGCAGGTGGATTATGACCGCCTACCGCACATCCGCCGCCCCCCGCCCCCGCCGGTCCTCGACCCCCCGCGTCCGGGAATGCCGGCGGCGCAAGAAGGAGGACTTGATCTTGCTGAAGCGAGTTGAGGTGCCGCGGTACGAGCTCGCCGACAAGCTGGTTGAAGACGGTTTCCTCGAAGGATGGGACTCGGACGACCCCGAAAAGGTCTGCGAGGCGGTGGCGCAGTTTCTTCGCGCGTATTCGAGCTAATTCCACGTTCCGGGTTTCGACCGACCTGACAGTAGACTGGCCCGTAGTGCGTTATTCGGTCAACCCCTTGGGGCCCCCCGGTCAGCACGGCTAACGGGGCCTCTGACCAGCTCCCTGGAAGAAGTGGCCATTCTATTGGGGTGGGGGGCCGCAGGTTTTTTACGGACCGCCGGACCCGCAGGGCACGCTGACTGGCAGGGCGCGGTCGAGGCGCGCAAGCAACTCAACGCGTTCCTACCGCGTGCCGTGCCGAGCGCGCACGACGCGATGTCGAGGTACTCCCGGCGGCGACCGCCCTCGTCCTTCCACTTGTCGTGCTTGCCCGCGCGTTTGATCTCCCACGCGCGTCGGTAGAGGAAGCTCATCTCGGGAGTCACGCGCACCCGTCGCGCGCGGTGAGGTTGACCTAATAACCAATTGATCTAGTTTCCAAAATCTGGCCGACGCTGATTGTTTCTAAATCTGCATCGCCGCCGCGGTCGCAGTTCGACGCCCTCGCTTTTTTTGACGTTCCCCCCCGCCGCAGCTGAGCAATCGCGAGCCCAGCGACTTTCACATGCGCCCACGCGAAGGGAATGCCGATGATCGTGCAGGCAAGAAGAACGGCGGTGATGAAGATGGTCGACCAACCACCACCCGCCAAGCAGCAGCCACACGAGCTTGAATGTCCTCTTGGCCGGAGTAGGCCGTGCGCGACACTGCTTTGTAGCCGAAAAGGAGCATTGTATAGGCAGCGATGCTGAAGGCCGCTCGGCTGCACTCCTGCAAATCTGTGCAAGCTTTCAAAGAGATAATTTGCGACAGCATTTCTGAGTTCGAGTCTTACATGCCCAGCCAGGCAGTGCGCGGTAAAAAACGCATTTTTGTGATCGCTATCACATCGTGAGCGCAACCGCAGAGCTAGCCTGCTGTCTGTCGATCGGTAACCGCCTGTTCGGTTCTCAGGTTCGACGTTCCTCCTAAACTCAGCCCCGCTAACGCGGGGCTTTCTTTGCGCCCTTTGCCAGCGGCCTGTGGCCGCATCCTTCAGACAACCGCTTCGTATTGACGATAATTCTCCAACCTTTTCGCAAACAGTTTCAAGCAAAAATCGGTGACCCGATGCCTTTGGGTCAAAATGCGAAGAACGCACGTCGAGTATGTTGTCCGCTCTACCTCAATAGCGACCGAAGAGCGGACATTCCGGATCGGCAGCTCCGTGCCAGGAACGGACATCGGCTGGATCACTCGACCACCTCGTCGGCGCGGGCGAGCAATTGAGGTGGCACCGTGAGGCCGAGCGCCTTGGCTGTCTTGAGGTTGATCACAAACTCGAACTTGGTCGGCTGCTGGACCGGCAAGTCGCTGGGCTTTTCACCCTTGAGGATGCGGTCGACATAGGACGCTGCCTGCCGGTATGTTTCGAGCATCTCAATCCCATAGGACATTCAGACCGCCGCTTGCGACAAAGTAGCGGGCCGGATAGACCGCGGGTAAGCGGTGGTGAGCGGCGAGCGCGATGATCGATTGACGATTCGTGGCGGTGAACAGGTCCGGCAGCACGATGAGCGCGCTAGCGGATTCGCGCGCAAACTGCTCGATCACGCCTTCCATCTCGGCCGCGTTGTGAACCTCTGCAGCAAACGGATTTAGCGACAACAATGGCGCAGCAGTCTCGACCGCCCTCGCGTAAAAGAGAGGCGCTGTGTTTGGATTAAAGAGATATGCGACTCGCGTGATTTTTGGAGCGACCCGTTTCACCAGTTCAAGCCACTTACTGGCTATTGAGGGCTCGAAATTCGTGAAACCGGTGAGATTGCTACCTGGTCGCGCCAAGCTTTGCACCACACCGGCGGTGATGGGGTCGCTGACCTGTACAAATACCGTGGGGGTCGTGCGGGTGATATCCCTAACCGCGACGGCGATAGGCGTCGAGTTGGCCAGGATCACGTCCGACCGCAAATCGAGCAGCTCTTTGGCGAACTGGCGCGCATGCACTACGTCGCCCGCACTCCAGCGATAGATGAATTGGATATTGCGGCCCTCTGTCCAGCCCAGGGCGGCAAGTGCCTGACGGAAAACCGCGACGCGCGCCTGTCCCTCTGGATCATCTGAAATTCCCATCAATATCCCAACGCGCCGCACGCGATCAGGCTGCTGCGCGTGGGCAGCAAGCGGCCCATGGTTTCTCTCCCTTTTTGTGCACATTTCCGCCCTCGCGACCAAGTTCGATTGAGTCATTCGATCACCTCGTCGGCGCGCGCGAGCAGCGTCGGCGGCACCTCGATGCCGACTGCCCTCGCCGTTTGCAGGTTGATGACGAGTTCGTACTTAGTCGGCTGCTCGACTGCGAGCTCGGCGACGACCTGAGAGCCGTCACCTTTTGACGGGCAAAGACATCGCCTGAAGCGACGCCATCCCAGAAAAGATAGCCTTCACATCCAGGTAACCTGCTGCACGGGTTCATGATATCCACGAAGCCGAAAGCCGCGGGATTGGTCCGCGCCCGCGCTGCCATGGCTCGGACATCGAGACGATAAAGTCTCACGGTGCCGAAGGAGCCGGCAAGTTCCGAGAGGGCACGGTCTGCAGCACCGTTGAACTGCTGCGTGAGCCAGCCTGCGTGCGCGACAGCCGCGCTGCCGCGAGCTCGTATTTTCGGGGTCATGCCGACATCGGGAAGGTTTGGCACCAGCAGGTCGGATGCGCCGTGCCCTACGAGGTCGGCAACAATACTCCTCAACGAAGCAACTGCGGTCTCCACCATTCGAGGCGCCTTAAGATGACCCACTGCGCTCAACAGATCATTGCCTCCGCCATAGACAATGTGGAGCGTGCGTCCGGATGGCTGGCGCATTCTGAGGAACAGATCTGCCTGAGCTCGTAGGCTATGGGGACCTGAAAGTGGATCTAGCCGGGCACCACCTACGGCGAAGTTCAATCCGCCCGCCTGGGTGGGCCTCAGGGCTACCTCGAGCCGGGCTGCGAGCTGCTCGACCCAGACCGGCCCGTTCGAAAAACGCCCGGCATTGCCCGTATCGGACAGGCTGTCGCCGAATACGACAATGTGATCGAACGGCGACGGGTCCTGCGCCGACGCGCTCATCACGCATGTCGCTATCGCCCCGACCAAGATGACTGAACATGTCATCGAACTCTCCATTAGGTGGCGACCTCCCTCCGGTGAGTCCGAGATGCCCGGCCACGCCGGTCGAGCGGATAATCAAATCGGACCCACGGCCACAGGTCGTCCGCCACCCGACGAGGTCCGCTGTTCGCATGGAGGAACCTGCAGGAGGCGTTGGACGGCATTGGCGAGAAGCGGATACCTTATCCGCGACCTAGCTAATCCGTGCCAACCCACTGCTTACCTATGCCCAAAAGCCGAGGACGGAAACCGAAGAAAAAGCGTGCTCCAGCGAGCGCGCCAA
>WNFU01003673.1_pt1 | contig 20092 bp, 17 predicted proteins | sample 5400121 | NCBI WGS metagenome assembly WNFU01 (sample SAMN13153360, study PRJNA577476) | soil metagenome | isolation source: 100 cm soil or saprolite under grassland replicate 1 | place: USA:California | collected 2016-06-15 | reverse complement strand
GCCGGAGACGACGAGCTGTAAAGGAGAACGACGTCATGCTGCGCAAGGCGATTGCCGACATCCAGGCGAAGTACGTTCGCAAGGACCTCCCCGCGATGCAGGCGGGCGACACGGTCCGCGTCCACACGAAGATCAAGGAAGGCGACAAGGAGCGCATCCAGGTCTACGAGGGCGTGGTCATCGCCTACCGCAAGGGGACCCCGGGCAGCTCCATGTTCACGGTGCGGAAGGTGAGCTACGGCGTGGGCGTCGAGCGCATGTTCCCGGTGCACAGCCCGCGCATCGACAAGATCGAGGTGCTGGGCCACGGCACGGTCCGCCGCTCGCGCCTCTACTACCTGCGCAACCTGCAGGGGAAGGCCGCGCGCCTCCACCAGGAGGAAGGCGGCCACGAGGCCGCCGCTCCGGCCGCTCCGCCTCCCGCGCCGGCGCAGTAGTCTGGCCTCGCACATCCGGGAGCGCGCGGCGACGATCGCCGCGCGCTCGCCGTGCTTCCCGCACGGCGGGTGCGGCGGTAACATCCGCCCCACGTGATCCTCCTCGAGTTCGCAGCGCAGGGCATCCGCGGCGTCGCGCCAGCCGGTGGCCGCGCCACGCTCCGCCCCGGCTACAACGTCGTGGCCGGGGAGGGCGCCACGCTGCGCCGGCTGCTCGAGGCGCTCTTCTACCCGGACCCGAAGGACGGGGACGCGCTCCCGCGCGCCACGGGCGGCCCCGCGAACGCGCCCGTCCGCGCCGGGCTCACCCTGGTCGGGAACGACCGGGTGACCTACCGGCTCGTCCGCGACTTCGCCGCCGGCGCGCAGCTCCACCGTTTCGATCCCGAGAAGCGCTCGTTCGCGCTCGTCTCGCAGGACCTCGCCGAGATCGGCCAGGTGATGCAGCAGACCATCGGCGTGCCCCCGCGAGGCCGGCTCGGAGCGCTCCTCGCGCTCGCCGCGGCGGACCTCCCGTCGAAGCAGGGCGGCGGCACCGCCGCGCTCCCGAGCGCCGCGCCGCAGCGCACCGCGCTCACGCCCGAGCAGGCGCGCAGGCGCGTCGAGACCCTCAAGCTGGAGCTCGGGAAGGCGAAGGTCGCGGAGAAGCTCCAGTACCAGCTCGACGGGCTCCAGTCGAAGCTCTTCAAGCTCGAGGAGGCGCTCCGGGGCGGCGCGAAGATCCGCGAGGGGCTCGAGACGGCGGAGGCGGCGCGGGCTGAGGTGGAGGCGGCGGCGAGGATCGCCGCGAAGCTCGGAGACGCCGAGGCGAAGCTCGCCGCGTACGACAAGGCGACCGCAAAGCGCGAGGAGGCGCAGGGCAAGGTCGCCGCGGAGCGCGAGGCGCTCGCGGCGGCGGACGCGGCGGGCGCGCCGAAGCCCTTCTGGGAGGACCCGCTCTTCTGGGCCGGGGCCGGCGCTGGGCTCGTCGTCGCGGCGGTGGCCCTCCTCGGCGCGTCGCCCCAGTCGGACCTCCGCTACCTCGCGCTGCTCGACATGCCCGCCTTCGGCTGGGCCGGGTGGGTCGCGCTGCGCTGGGTCGGCGCGCTCGAGGACTGGGAGCGGATCGCGCGGCGCCAGCGCGTCGTGGACGAATGGGAGAAGAAGGTCGAGGCGCACTACGAGCGAGACTCAGTCGAGATCCGCGAGGCCGTGAAGGCGCTCGGCGTCTCGAAGCCGGCGGAGCTGAAGGAGGCGGTCGGCCGCGCCGCCGACGCGGATGCGGTCGTGGCCGAGTGGCGGAACCGGCTCGCCGAATGGGAGCTCTCGCCCGATGCGCAGGGCGCGCTCGCCGAGAAGGCGAAGGTGGAGGACGCGCTGCGGGTCGTCGAGACGCGCCTCGCCTCCGAGGTCGGCGGGTTCGTGCGCGACGTCCGCTCGATCGATTCGGAGCTCCAGCGGCTCGAGGCGGACGCGGCGGCCCCCGCGGCGCCGGCCGCCCCCGCCGCCGCGCCCCCGGCGCCGGCGCCAGCACGGCCCGCGGGCGATCCGCTCCGGACGCTGCTCGAGCGCGCCGCGGCCGAACTCGGCGGGAGCCCCACGGCCGCGGTCCGCGCCGTGGCGCAGAAGGCGTCCCAGGCGCTCTCCGGCCTCTCGTTCCAGCGGCTGCAGGCGGTGCAGGTGGACGACCGCGGCAACGTGCAGGTCCAGACCGGAGGCCGACCCGTCCCGGCGACGACCCTCGCGCCCGCGGACCGCGATCTCGTCTTCATCGCGCTCAAGCTCTCGTTCGTCGAGCAGGCCCTCGCCGGCGGGAAGGTGATCGCGATCGCGGAGGACGCGTTCGGCGGCCTCTCGGAGGGGGCGCGGCGCTTCGCGGCGCGGCTCCTCAAGCAGATCGCGAAGCCGGGGCAACTCCTCCACGCGACGACCGATCCGTCGTTCCGGGAGGCGGCGGACCACGCCGGTTGATCGTGGCTGAAGGTCCACGCGACGGCGGCCGGCGCGCGCGCGGCCGCGAGGCGGAGGCGCTCGCCGCGGCGTTCCTCGAGGAGCGGGGTTATCGGATCCTCGCGCGGAACCACGCGCTGCGGCGCGGCGAGGTCGACCTCGTCTGCGAGACGGGCGGCCTCCTCTGCTTCGTCGAGGTCCGCAGCCGGACCGGGGACGCGCACGGGGGCCCGGAGGAGACGGTGGACCGCCGGAAGGCGCGGCGGGTCGTCCTCGCCGCGACCGACTGGGCCGAGCGCAACGGCGGGTCCGGCCGCAACATCCGCTTCGACGTCGTCGCGGTGACCTTCGGCGAGAGCGCTCCGCGGGTCGTCCACTTCCCGGCCGCGTTCGACGCGGACGGCGGGGCGGGGGTCTTTTGAGTCCCCGCGAAGGCCACGGACCTGGACCTGGACCTGGACCTCGTCCTCGACCTAGCCTTGGTCCAGGTCCAGGTCCAGGTCCAGGTCTCACTCCGGGAGTCCCTTCTTGACCGGCACGCTCTACGTCGTCGCGACGCCGATCGGGCACCTCGGCGACCTCTCGCCGCGCGCCGCGGAGGTGCTCCGGTCCGTCCGCGCCGTCGCCGCGGAGGACACCCGCCGGACGCTGAAGCTCTTCGCGCACCTCGGCGTCGCAGCGCCGCCGCTCCTGTCGCTGCCGGCGTTCGACGAGCGGGGCCGGCTCGCGCCGGTGCTCGACCGGCTCCGTGCCGGCGAGGACGTCGCGCTCTGCACCGACGCCGGCACGCCGGGCGTCTCGGACCCGGGCGCGGCGCTCGTCGCGGCGGCGTGGGAGGCGGGGGCGCGGGTGGTGCCGATCCCGGGGCCGAGCGCGGCGCTCGCGGCGCTCGCGGCGTCGGGGTTCCCGGCGGACCGGTTCCTCTTCGCGGGGTTCTTGCCACGGAAGGGCGGGTCGCGCGCGGAGGCGCTTCGCGCCCTCGCCGCAGCCGGCGCGACGCTCGTCCTCTACGAGGCGGGGAACCGGACGCGCGCCACCCTCGAGGACCTCTCGGTCGCGCTCGGCGACCGCGACGCGCTCGTCGCGCGGGAGCTGACGAAGCTCCACGAGGAGCTCGCGCGCGGGCCGCTCTCGGCGCTCGCGGAGCGGTTCTCGGGCGAGGTGCTCGGCGAGGTGACGATCGTCGTCTCCGGCGCGGGCGCGGTCCCGGTCGCGACCGCGCCCGAGGAGCCGCTCGAGGCGGAGCTGCGGCGCCGGCTCGCCGCGGGGGAGCCGCCCTCCGCGCTCGCGCGCGACGTCGCCCGCGCGCGCGGCCTGAAGCGCGCCGACGTCTACGCGGAGCTGGAGCGGCTGAAGAAGGGCCCGCGGCTCTAGAACTGCAGCACGCCGGCGAAGCCGAGCTCGAACACGCTCACCTCGGCGATCCGGAACCGCCGGCCCGGCGCGTCGTAGCGCCAGTCGAAGTTCGGGTTCATCGCGGCGGGATCCACGGGGAGGCCGGTGGAGGGGTCGATCGCCGGGGTCGAGCCGTTCCTGCCGAGCGACTCGCCCGTGAGGTAGTGCGCGGTGCGCGTCGATAGCGAGGCGGTCGCCTGGAGCGAGACGAACTGCGACGCGCGGAGGTACAGGCCGATGAGCGCGCCCATCTCGAGATAGCCCTCGGTCTGGTGGAGCTTCCCGGTCGCGTCGGTGAGCTCGTTGTAGAAGCGGTGCGCGGACGTGTAGTCGGCGTGCAGCCGGAAGTCGAGCGAGACCCGCTGCGACTCGACCTTGTCCTCGTAGGGCACGACCTCGGTGCCGAAGGTGAGGCCGACGACCCAGGGCAGCTTCGCGCCCGCCTCGGAGCCCCACGACGCGCAGTTCGCGACCGCGGCGTCGTTCATCTGCTGCACGGGCATCCCCGGCGTCACCGTGGACAGGTCCTTCGCGTACTTGCAGTTCGAGTAGGTCGTCGCCGACTTGAACGCGGTCGTGACGTGCGCCTTCACGTACGGATCGACGTAGCCCATCCGCCGGGACATGGTCGTGTAGAGGTCCCACTTCCAGATGCGCTCGCCGAACGGGCCGGGCTTCGCGGGGACGTCGTACGGCGAGGACCAGTTCGTGCCGCGGTCCTTCGCCGGCTCGTAGAGCGTCGCGGTCGGGAAGGTGACGTCGAGGCCGACGAGCCAGAACGGCTTCGTGTCGTCCTTCTGGTCGTTGAAGATCCCCCAGACGAGCCCCGCCTTGAAGTCGCCCGCGCGCCCGCCGTGGTAGACGGTCGTCTTCGGATCGACCGGGAAGAGCGCGCAGGGGCCCGCGCAGGGGTCACCGTTCGCGTCGATCCCGTTGCCCGCGATGGACCGCGGATCCGTCGGGTTCGGGCCGCTGGGCTCGCCGTAGACGAGGCCGTAGCGCCAGGTCCGGTCGTCTCCGAGCACGTACGGCAGCTCGAAGTGGAGCTCGAGGTCGTTCCAGAGGCCGACGGCGATCCGCGGGACCATGGCGTTCCGGGTGCGGTCGTAGCGCATCTCGTCGCCCTCGACGATCGCTCCGCCGGGCGAGGTCGCGGTCGCGGCGCCGGCCCGCTCGCGGGTGATGGTCCCGCGCTCGTTGAAGCGGTCCCAGCGGATCGAGATGTCGATGTCGAAAGGGTTTCCCGGCTCGCCGCTCGTCGCGACGCGCGTGATCTCGGCCGCAGCGGCGGGGCCGGCGAGCACGGCGAGGATGAACCCGATGAGGGCGCCGAGGGGCCGCCGCATTGAACTCCTCCCGAGCTGCAAGCGCGCGAAAAACGCGGAGAATCGACTCGGCGACGCTAGCAGCGGCCCCCCGGCGGGTCAAGCGAGCGGCCCCACGGTCGGGTGAGGAGGGGCGCACCTCGCGCGCGGAGCGCGGGGCTGCGCGGCGGCGGAACACTGCCGGGAAACTACTCCGGGTCGGAGCCGTCGACCGCGCCTCGCAACCCGAGCTCCTTCATCTTCACCTGCAGCGACTTGCGGCTGATCTGCAGCCGCTTCGCGGAGCGCGTGACGTTCCCGCCCGTCTCCTCGAGCGCGCGGGTGATGAGCTCCTTCTCGAGCTCCGCCTGCGCCTGGCGGACGATCTCCTTCATCGACGCGCCGGAGGGCGCCGCGATCGCGCCGAGCGGGCCCATCGCCGCGATCGGCACCGGCGGCTGCGCGCCCCGCTCGCGCAGCGAGTCGGGGAGCGCCGAGGCGAGGATGAGCGGGCCGTCGGCGAAGAGCACCGACCGCTCCATCAGGTTCTCGAGCTCGCGGATGTTCCCGGGCCAGGCGTAGCCGAGGAGGAGCTGCAGCGCCTCGTCCTCGATCCCCTCGACGCGCTTCCCGAGCCGCTCGTCGTACTTGTGGATGAAGTGGCGGACGAGGAGCGGGATGTCCTCGCGCCGCTCGCGCAGCGGCGGCAGCTCGATCGGGACGACGGCGAGCCGGTAGTAGAGGTCCTCGCGGAACTTCCCCTCCGCGATGAGCTGCGTGAGATCCCGGTTCGTCGCGGCGATGAGCCGGACGTCCACCCGCAGCGTCTTGATGCCGCCGACCCGCTCGAACTCCGACTCCTGCAGCGCCCGCAGGAGCTTCACCTGCATCTCGACCGGCACCTCGCCGATCTCGTCGAGGAAGAGCGTCCCGCCGTCGGCGAGCTCGAACCGGCCCGGCTTCGAGCCGACCGCGCCGGTGAAGGCGCCGCGCTCGTACCCGAAGAGCTCGCTCTCGACGAGGTCCTTGGGGATGGCCGCGCAGTTCACCTTGATGAGCGGCTTGTCGCGCCGGGTCGAGCCGCGCTGGAGCGCCTTCGCGATGAGCTCCTTGCCGGTGCCGCTCTCGCCCGTGATGAGGACCGTCGAGGGCGAGTCCGCGACCTTCGCGACGATGTCGTAGATCCCCTTCATCGCCGGCGACTCGCCGACGAGCGGCGGGCGGTCGCCGTCCGCGAAGTTCGCGTGGACGTTCTGGCGCTCGAGGTCGTGCGCGCGCGACGCCTTCGCGATGACCTTCTTCAGGTCCTCCTGCTCGAACGGCTTCGTGATGTAGTCGAACGCCCCCGCCTTGAGCGCCGCGACCGCGCTGTCCACCGAGCCGTGGGCCGTGATGACGATGACGGGGATGTCCGGGAACTCGACGGCCACGCGGCGGAGCAGCTCCATCCCGCCGAGCTTCGGCATGACGAGATCGGTCACGACCACGTGCACCGGCGTCTTCTGCAGGACGCCGAGCGCCTGCTCGCCGTCCGCCGCGGTCGTGACCTCGTACCCCTCGCGCTTCAACATCGCGGCGAGCACGCGCCGGATGTTCACCTCGTCGTCGACGATGAGGACGTGGGCCACGGCGGGTCGTTTAACACGAACGGCGACGGGTGCGCTGCATCATCACGCCTGCTGCCTCTTGCGCTTGCGCCGGCGGCGCAGCCGCGCCTCGGCCCGCTCCCGCCGCTTCTCGCGCACGCGCGCCCGCTCGTCGTCCGAGAGCTTCGGGCGGGCGGACTCCGGCGGCCGCTCCTCGCGGAGCCCGGGGAGCGAGATGAGCAGCTCCGCCCCGACGCCGGGCGGCGAGCGGACGACGATCGAGCCCTGGTGTGCCTTCACGATCCGCTGGCAGATGGCGAGGCCGAGGCCGGTCCCCTTCTCCTTCGTCGTATAGAAGGGGACGAAGATGCTCTCTCGCGCGTCGTCGGGGATGCCCGGGCCGGTGTCGCGGAAGCGGATCTCGACGACGTCGGCGCGCCGTGACCCCTCGCGCCAGAAGGCGAGCTCGTCGCGCGCCACCCGGGTCGAGACGTGGAGCCGCCCGCCCCCCGGCATCGCCTGGAAGGCGTTCAGGGCGAGGTTCAGGAACACCTGCTTCAGCTGCTCCGCGTCCGCCTGCACGCGCGGGAGCCACTCGGCGAGCTCGAGCTCGACCGCGACGTTCGGTGGCACCTCCGCCTGGAGGAGCTTGAACGTCTTTTCGACGACCTCGTTCACGCTCGAGGGGGCCATCGAGGTCTTGAGCGGCCGCGAGTAGTCGAGGAACTGGGTGACGACGCCGTTCAGCCGGTTCACCTCCTCGATCATGATCTCGAGGAACTCGCGGTCCTCCGGTGGGAGCTTCTGCGGGTCGAGGTACTGGACGGCGCCCTTGATCGCCGCCAGGGGGTTGCGGATCTCGTGCGCCAGGCCGGCCGACATCTCGCCGAGCGCGGCGAGGCGGTCCTTCTCCTTCATCTGCTGGTAGAGCTTGGAGTTCTCGATGACGAGGGCGCAGCGGTCTGCGACCTCGAGCAGCGCCGCGATCTCGTCGGAGGCGAACGCCTCCGTGACCCGCTCGTCCCAGCAGTCGAGGAACCCGACGATGCGGTCGCCGGCGAGGAGCGGCATCGCGATTCCGGCCTTCATCGTCGCCATGACGCTGCGCGCGTCGGACAGCCGCCGGAGCTCCTCCGCGATGGCCGCGGGCGCGCCGCGGCCGCTGCGGCTCTGGTGCTCGGCCGGGCCGGGCGGCAGGAGCGCGCGGAGCTCGGCGACGCGCCGGTCGATGTTCTCGAGCAGGATCGCCTTCTGCCCCGAGGACGACGCAGCGAGCAGGGCGCGCGCGGTCGCGGGCTCGAGGAACGGCGCCGGCGGCGGGCCGCGGAAGTCGAGGAGCCGGTAGCCCGGCCGGTCGTCCGCGAGGAGCCACAGCGAGCAGTGCGTCACCCGCCGCGTCTCGACGAGCCCGTCGAGGACCACCGCCGCGAGCCCCGCCGGGTCGATGACGTTGCCGCTCCGATCGCGCAGCTTCTCGAGCCCCTGCACGAGCTCGTACCGCTCGTGGAAGAGCGTCGCGACCACCCACTCCTCGACCTTCTCCCGGAGCGGCTCGAAGAGCGAGAGGATCACGAACGAGGCGACGACGGTGTTGAAGTAGAAGAGCTCCGGCCGGTCGCCCACCCACGAGACGAGCCCGCCGTAGATCATGACGAGCACGAGGCCGAGCGCGGTGACGACGACGATCTTCCCGAGGAACTCGTGCAGGTCGAGCAGCCGGTGGCGCTGCAGCGTCTGCGAGAGGAAGAACATGAAGACGGTGAGCGCGATCGAGCCCGTCCCCTCGAGCAGGTAGGGCAGGCCGAAGCGCGGCAGCATGTCGAGGGTCGACAGGAGGACCGCGAACAGCGCGCCGATGAAGAGGTAGAGGAGGCGCGCCCGCTCGACCTTGGTCTGCGAGGCGACCATCTTCCCCCACAGCACCGAGAGGACCGCCGCGAGGCCGCCGACGACGTAGGCTGCGACGACGAGCTTCGCCGCCTTGACGTGGACGAGCGGCGTCACCGCGACGGCGATGCCCGTGAGCGACCCCGCGAACATCGCGTTGCGGGCCCGCCGGGCGGGGCGTCGCGCGACCCCCAGGAACTCGAGGAAGAAGGCGAGCGCCGCCGCGGGGACGAGCGCCCCGGACGCGACGGCGAGCCGCTCCCACCAGACCGCCCCGAACGCCCGCGACCAGCGGAGGAAGAACTCCGCGATCGAGAAGAGGAACAGGTCCGCCGAGAAGAGCGCGAAGAGGGTGAAGACCCGAGAGCGCTTGTCGCGCAGCAGCACCGCGATCGCGAGCGCGAGCGTCACGATCGCGGCGAGCAGGGCGGCCTGGGTGCGGATGTCCACGCCCCCGCGATCCTAGACGGTTTCGGGGCCGGGCGCTCGGCGACAGGCGCGGGAATCGCCCGCTCCGCCCGCGGGTTCCCTGCCGAGAGCCGGGGCGGGTGCTTCGCCGCCGCCCGGACGGCTCCTTGACCTCCCAGCCTTCGCCCGCCACTGTTCACCCGCCGATGCCGCACGCTCTACTGGCCGTCCTCCTCGCGGCGGCCCCGCTGACCGCCGCAGACCTGACTCCGCTCCTCGCCGACGGCTCGGCCGGGGAGGGAAAGGCCGCGTTCGACGCGGGTCGCTGGGGCGAGGCGGCGCAGAAGCTCGCGCGGAGCCCGCACCCGGGCGCCGCGTTCCTGCGCGCGCTCGCGCTCCTCCGCGAAGGCCGCCCCGAGGAGGCCCTCCGCGCCGCGAATGGGCTCGAGACGAAGCTCCCCGACATCGGCGACCGGATCGCCTTCCTGCGCGCCGAGGCGCTCGAGGAGGTCGGCCGCCCGCAGGACGCGCTCGCCGCGTGGGCGGGCGTGCCGGACGGCTCGCTCCGCGGGGCCGAGGCGCGACTCGCGCGCGCGCGGCTCGCCGCGTCCCTCGGTGACCCGGACGGTGCGCTCGTCCACCTCGCGCCCCTCGTCGCGGTGTCTCGGCCGGCGGACCCCTCGCGCCCCGACTTCGGCGCGACGGCGCTCCTCCTCTCGGGCCGGCTCTCGGTCGCGAAGGACCCGGCGGCGGCGCGGCGCGTCCTGCTCGACTGCTGGGCAGGGCACCCGCTCGCGCCCGAGGCCCTCGAGTGCCGGAACGCGCTCGGGAAGCTCCCCGAGCCGCACGACGCCCCGCCGGCGTCGGACGACATCCTCCGCCGGGCCGAGGCGCTCCTCGACGCGAACCGGAACGGCGCCGCGCTCGAGCTGCTGCGGCCGCTCCTCAAGGACCTCCCCGCCGCCGCCCCGGCCGAGGCGTTCGCGTGCCGCGTCCGGGCCGCCGCGGGGCGCGCCCTGCGCAAGGAGCGCAGCTACGAGAGCGCGATCGCGACGCTCCGGCCCGTCGCGAGCGCCTGCGCGGATCCCGAGGTGCGCGTCCGGTCGCTCTACCTCCTCGCGAGCGCCGCCTCGATCGCGGGCGACCGGGACGAGGCGGTCCGGCTCTACCGGCGGCTCGCGCGCGACTTCCCCGACCACGCCTTCGCGGACGACGCGCTCTTCTACGCGGCGGACCTCCTCGCCCGGCTCGGCCGGACGGACGAGGCGCGCGACGCGCTCGGCGCGCTCGTGCAGAACCACCCGACGGGCGACTTCCGGGACGAGGCGCGCTTCCGGCTCGCCTGGCTCGCGCGGCGCGCAGGCGACGGCGACGGCGCGATCGCGCAGCTCCTCGCGCTCGAGGAGGAGCGGCGCGAGGACCCTTACGAGCAGGCCCGCGCCGCGTACTGGCGCGCCCGCGTCCTCGCCGGCCGCGGTGAGGAGGGGCGGGCGGCGGCGCGCGCGATCTGGGCCGACCTCGTTCAGCGCTACCCCGCCGACTACTACGGCCTGCTCGCGCGGGCGCGGCTCGCCGGCGGCGCCCTCGGCGCGCCGGCGCTCCCCGCCCCGGTGCTCCTCCCGAAGGCGGTCGCGGACGCGGAGCTCACCTGGGAGCCGGGCGCGCTGCGCGAGGACCCCCGGTTCCGCGCGGGAGTGCTCCTGCTGCGGCTCGGGCTCGTCCGCGAGGCGGCCGACGAGCTCGGCGCGATCGACCCGCGGCGGCTCCGCGAGGCCGCGGCCGCGTCCCCGGACGCGGTCCTGCTCGTCGCGGATCTCCTCGACCGCGCCGGCGACCACCGCGCCGCACACGGGCTGCTCCGGACGCGCGCGCGCGCCGCGTTCCGAAGGCCCCCCGACGGCGAGAACGTCCGCGCCTGGAAGATCGCCTACCCGCCCGCCTACCGCGAGGACGTGAAGCGCTGGGCCCCGCCGGCGGGCGTGCCGATCGACCTCGTCCAGGCGCTCATGCGCGAGGAGAGCGCGCTCGACCCGCGCGCGCTCTCGCCCGCGGGCGCCATCGGCCTCACCCAGCTCATGCTCCCGACGGCGCAGTCGGTCGCGCGTCAGCTCCGCCTCGGCAAGGTCTCGCGCACCTCGCTCACCGATGCGTCGCTCAACATCCGCCTCGGCGCGCGGTACCTCGGCGAGCTCGTGCGCCGGTTCGACGGCTCGGTCGCGCTCGCGCTCGCCGCGTACAACGCCGGGGGCGGCGCCGTGAGCCGCTGGCTCGACCAGCGCCGCGGACTCGAGCTCGACGAGTTCGTCGAGGAGATCCCGGTGGAGGAGACCCGCGGGTACGTGAAGCGGGTCCTCCGGTCGTACGCCGCCTACCGGCTCCTGTACGGGCAGCCGGGCGAGGCCCCGCCCGCCACCGTGAAGCTCGCCGGCAAGCCGTAGCGGGCGAGCGCAGCGAGCGGGGTTCGGGGGGCGCGAGCTCCGCGAACGGGGAGCGAGTGGGCCCCCGCTCAAAGGACCAGCCCCCGACCGCCGTGCGAGGGGGGGACTCGCGGTGTTAGGATTTCTAGAACACGATGCTCGACACCGGCGTCCTCGTACTCAACCGGGTCTATCAGCCGGTCCACATCACGTCGGTCAGGCGAGCCTTTGCGCTGCTGTACCAGGGTGCGGCCCGTGCGATCGACGAGGAGTTCAAGCTCTTCGACTTCGAGAGCTGGGCGGCCCTCGCCGCCGCCGCGCACCACGACGCGATCGGGACGGTGAACCGCCGGATCCGGGTCCCGCGGGTGATCGTCCTTCTCGCCTACGAGCACCTTCCGAAGGCGCGCGTCCGGTTCTCCCGCTTCAACATCTACGCGCGCGACGACTCGACCTGCCAGTACTGCGGCAAGAAGTTCCGGCGCGCCGAGCTCAACCTCGACCACGTGATCCCGAGATCGCGGGGCGGGTCGACGAGCTGGGAGAACGTCGTCTGCTCGTGCGTGCCGTGCAACCTGCGCAAGGGCGGCCGGACGCCGGACGAGGCGAGGATGCGGCTCCTGCGCGCGCCCGGGCGGCCGCGCTGGACGCCGATGTTCCGCAGCGCCACGCGGCGCGCGTTCTACCGCGAATGGCGGCCGTTCCTTTCGCTCGCGGACGCCGCGTACTGGAACGCCGAGCTGCTGGACTGACGGGGCGTGGCCCGCCGATATCACTGACCGAAGATGTAGGAGGTCGCGCACGGTCGCGTCTTTGGGCAGTTCGCGCGATCGGTCTAGGATGCTCCCGTGGGTGACGCCCCGACGCTCAAGCTCGTACGCACGGTCCCGGAGGAGCCGGTCCGGCGGACGCCCGCCCCCGCGCGGCGGCGCGCGCGCCGCGTCATCTCGATCGGCGGCGGCAAGGGCGGCATCGGCAATAGCCTCATCTCCGCGAACCTCGGGATCGAGCTCGCGCGCCGCGGCAAGCGCGTCGTCCTCGTCGACGCGGACCTCGGCGGCGCGAACCTCCACACGACACTCGGCATCGACCTGCCGCGCCGGACCCTCTCGGACTTCATCGAGCGGAAGGCGCAGCGGATCGAGGACGTGGTGACGCCGACGGGCGTCGAGAACCTGGGCCTCGTCTCCGGCGCGCTCGACCACCTCGACGCGGCGAACCCGCGCTACGCCCAGAAGATGCGGTTCCTGCGCCACGTGCAGCAGATGGACGTGGACTACGCGATCCTCGACCTCGGCGCCGGGACCCACTCGAACGTGCTCGACTTCTTCCTCGTCTCGGACCACGGCATCCTCGTCCTCGTGCCCGAGCCGACCGCGGTCGAGAACGCCTATCGCTTCGTCAAGGCCGCGTTCTGGCGGCGGATGAAGAACGTGGCGCAGGTCTTCGGCTACGACCCGCTCCTCCGGTCGGTGATGGCGGGCGGGACGTTCAAGAGCCCGGTGGACCTCGTCGCGACCATCGCGGAGCGCGATCCCGAGGCGGGACGGAACCTCGCCCGGCAGCTCGCCCTGTTCCGGCCGCGCCTCATCGTGAACCAGGCGCGCACGCCGCAGGACGCCGACATCGGGCAGGCGGTCGTGTCCGCGTGGCGGAAGTACTTCGGCCTCGAGATGGACTTCCTCGGGACCATCTCCTACGACGACGACATGTGGCGCGCGGTGCGCGCGCGGCGTCCGCTCCTCGTCGAGCGGCCCGACGTAGCGAGCGCGCGCGCGTTCGCCGCGATCGCGGACTCTCTCCTCGCGCTCGACATGGCCGCCCGGCCGGAGGCGGCCCCGTGAAGCGGCTCGCTGACCAGACGCTCTACGAGATTCTCGAGGTGGCGGCCGACGCCGCCGCGCCCGCCATCGAGGCCGCCTACGAGCGGGCCCGCGCGCTGTACGCGCCGGGATCCCTCGCGACGTACACGCTCATGACGCCCGAGGAGGCGACCCTGCTCACGACCCGCATCGAGGACGCGAAGCGGACGCTGCTCGACCCCGACGCGCGCTCGCGCTACGACGCGTCGCTCGGCGGACCGCAGGCGGGAGAGGTCCGGGCCGCGGCGAACGGCACGAACGGCGCCGCGACGCCGCCGTTCGGCGCGCTGCCACCGGTCATTCCGGCGATACAGCCCCCGCCCGCCGAGGCGGTTCTCGGCGCGGAGCCCCCCGCGGCTCGGGCACCCGAGCCCCCGCCCGTCCCGGACCCGTCCGCTCCCGCCGCGCGCGGGCCGATCCGCCTCGACCGGGAGATCGCCGCGCCGGCCGCCGAACCGCCCGCGCCCGCGCCGGCGCAGGAACAGGTACCGGTCCCGGAGGACTCCGCCTGGACGGGCGAGGCGCTGCGACGCGCCCGCGAGGCGCGCGGGGTCACCGTCCCGCAGATCGCGGAGCGGACGAAGGTGACCCGCCACCACATCGAGAACATCGAGGCGGAGCGCTTCTCCGCGCTCCCGGCGCCCGTCTACCTCCGCGGGATCCTGCTCACCATCGCCCGCGAGCTGCGGCTCGACGGGCAGAAGGTGGCGCGCGCGTACCTCGACCGCGCCGCAGCGAGCGAGAAGCCGCGCTAGACGTGGCCGGGAAGCCACGCGAGCGGTGCAAGCCGGCGCCGGGCCGGTTCGTTGACCCCATCCCTGCCCTCCACTAGCATCCGACCATGCCGCTCATCGACGCACCCGAGGCCGCGATGCGCCTCGCCCGCGCGATCTGCTCGGACGTCTCCCTGTACAACGAGGAGAAGATCGTCCGGGGGGTCGAGCAGGACAACTTCTTCGACGCGCTGAAGGACGAGCTCGAGGAGGGGCGCGAGCTGTACCGCTCCCGCGTCTCGCCCGACCTCTACTCGCGCACGAACTTCTACGACCGGGCCATCATCGACGTGATCCTGAAATCCAAGGGGCACGTGAAGTCGAGGATCTGGTAGTCCGCGCCGGGCACCGCCCGTGAGCGCGCCCGAGCTCCGCACCTTCGTCATCCCCCAGGACCTCGCGGGCACGCGGCTCGACGTCGCGCTCGCCCGGCTCTCACCCGACCTCACCCGCTCCCGCGTGCAGCGGCTCGTCGCGGGAGGGAACGTCCGGCTCGCAGGCCGGCCGGCCAAGGCCTCCGCGCGGCTCCGCGGCGGCGAGCCCGTCGAGGTGCGGCTCGAGCCCCCCGAGCCCACGGGTGCCCTCCCGCAGGACCTGCCCCTCGCAGTGCTGTACCAGGACGCGCAGCTCGTCGTGCTCGACAAGGCGGCCGGGATGGTCGTCCATCCAGCGCGCGGGACGCCGCACTCCACGGTGGTGAACGCGCTCCTGCATCACCTCGCGGAGGGCGCCTCGCTCCCTCGAGTCGGCCTCGTCCATCGGCTCGACAAGGACACCTCCGGCTGCATCGTCGTCGCGCGGACGGAGGCGGCGCTCGCGGCGCTCCAGGCGCAGTGGAAGGGGCGAACGGTCGAGAAGGTCTACCTCGCGCTCTGTCACGGGGCGCTCGCCGAGACGGGTCGGCTCGACACGCCCTACGCCCGGCACCCGCGCGACCGGACCCGGTTCACCGGCAAGCTCCGGTCCTCGCCGCGCCGGGCGCTCACCGAGTGGCGGGTCGTCGAGCGGTTCGGCGCGGACGCGACGCTCGCGGAGGTCACCCTCCACACCGGCCGCACGCACCAGATCCGCGTCCACCTCGCGGAGGCAGGCCACCCGCTCCTCGCGGACGCGGTCTACGGCGGCACGCGCCGCGAGGGGCGGGCGCCGGACGGGGTCGCCGCGCGGGCGGCGGCTGCGATCGGGCGACAGGCGCTCCATGCGGCGCGGCTCGCATTCGACCACCCCCGCACCGGCCGCCGGGTCTCGTTCGAGGCGCCTCTCCCGGAGGACTTCCGGCGCGCGCTCGCGGTGCTGAGGCGCGGGTAGCCTGGTCGGCGGAAGCTGTCGAGAGGCGGTCCAGGTCCAGGTCCAGGACCAGGACCAGGTTGCGCGGCAGGTGTCAGTCCCCCAGCGAGATCCCGAGGTCCCGGCAGGTGAGGACGGTGTCCGAGTCGAGCGGCACCTTCTTCGTCTTCGAGATGACGTCAGGGATCGGGACGGCCACCATCTCGGGCGGACGGAACGCGACCATGACGTTCCGCTTTCCCTCGGCGATGATCCGGACCGCGGCGGCGCCGAAGCGCAGCGCGAGGAGCCGGTCGAACGTCGTCGGTGAGCCGCCTCGCTGGAGGTGCCCGAGGACGAGCGAGCGGGTCTCCCTGCCGGTGCGCCGGGTGATCTCGGCCGCGACCTGCTCGGCGACGCCGCCGAGGAGCACCTCCGTCCGACCGTCGCCGGCGGGGGCGCGCGTGATCAGCTCGCCGCCGCGCGCGGTCGCGCCCTCGGCCACGACGACGATCCCGTAGCGCTTCCCGTGCCGCTCGTTCTCCGCGAAGCGCGCGCAGACCTTGTCGATGTCGTACGGGATCTCGGGGAGGAGGATCGCGTCGGCGGAGCCGGAGGCGCCGCTGTGGAGCGCGATCCACCCGGCATACCGGCCCATCACCTCGACGACCAGGATCCGCTCGTGCGCGCTCGCGGTGGAGTGGAGCTTGTCGATGGCCTCGGTGGCGGTCGTGACGGCGGTGTCGAAGCCGAAGGTCGAGAGCGTCTCCGCGAGGTCGTTGTCGATCGTCTTCGGGATGCCGACGACCGGGATCCCCTGCTGCGAGAGCTTGTGGGCGATCGAGAGGCTCCCGTCGCCGCCCACGGCGATGAGCACGTCGAACCCGAGCCGGCGGAAGTTCTCGACGATCCGGCCAGACTCGTCGCGGTACTCGCCCGGGGCGCCGGGGACCGGCCTCTTGAACGGATCGCCGCGGTTCGTCGTGCCGAGGATCGTGCCGCCGTGGGCGACGATGCCGGCGACGCGCTCCGCGGTGAGCGGGATCATCTTCGAGGTGTCGAGCAACCCCGCGTAGCCGGACTGGATGCCGTGCACCTCCCAGCCGCGGTGGAGCGCCGCCATCGTGACCGCGTAGATGACGGCGTTCAGGCCGGGCGCGTCGCCGCCCCCGGTGTTGATCGCGACGCGAAGCCGGTCGGTCATGGGTACCCCTCGGAGGGGACGCTATCCCGCGGCGGGGGAGGGGAGCAACGAGGCGGGCGGCTGGTTCCGGCTGTGCGGAGGCGGCGCGCTCGCCGGATCTCGGGGCTCGTCCGCTGCCGGGACCTCCGACGGCGTCGGCCGCGTCACCTCGTTCCCCTGGAACTGGACCTCGAGCCGGAGCGCGACGGCCCAGACGCCGCGGCGACCCCGCTCCGGCGTCCATGGCCAGCCGTACTCGGGCTCGATCTCGAGGAAGATCCAGCGCCGGTAGAAGTCGCGCCGGAGGCGCGTGTAGAACCGCGCCGTGTCCACGTCCACGGGGGCGCGGGTCGCGCCGGTGACGGAGAAGCCGAACTGCGCGCCGAGGCGGGCGTCGAGCGATCCGAGGATCGACGCGTCGCCGAACCACTCGTACCCTCGGCTTCGCTGCGTGATGGTGGTCGAGCCCGAGAGCCTCGCGAGCACGGCCCGCGCGAGGGGGCGCTCGACCTCCGCGCTCACCGTGGAGCCCCACAGCGTGTCGGTGCGCCAGAAGCCGGTGACCGCCTGACGGGCGAGGAAGTTCTTGCCGAGCGGCTCGATGAAGCGGAGCCGGAGACGGCCGTAGACCCCGGGAGGCAGGCGCGCGATGACTCCCGCCCCGAGATCGGCGTGCGTCTGGAGCGTCTCCCAGAGCCGGAACCCGAGGCCGGCGTCGGCGGTGCTGAGGTTCTCCTCCGGCGTCGGCACCTCGCCCGTTGCGGCGCGGTCGCCGGGGAAGAGCGCGGAGACCGCGTCGCGCGTCTGGCCGACGATCTCGACGCGGAGCCGCCGGAGCTGCTTGTTCACTCCGGGGAAGCGCAGGCTCGCGGAGAGCGTCGTCGTGTAGCCGGGCATGCCGAGGTGCTCGGCGAACCGGAGCTGGTTCCGCCAGCGGAGGAACGAGCGCCCACGCTCCGCCTCGAGGTCGCGCTCGTCCGAGAAGAAGCGATCGACCCGGAGGACGGGCGAGAAGATCCGCCGCTCGATGAAGGCGTGGCCCACGTCGAGCCAGTTCTCCTCCTTCTCGTCCGGTTTCTGCTCCGGCGCGGGCTTCGCGGGCGCGGCGGCCTCCGCGCTCGCGGGCTTCTCCTCGGGAGCCGGCTTCTCCTCGGAAGCGGGCTTCTCCTCGGAAGCGGGCTTCTCGTCGTTCGGCGGCGGCGCGTCGTCCGCGGCGGCGGCGCCTTGGGAGAGGGCGGCGGCGAGGCTCACGGCGAGGGCGACGGAGCGGAGCACGGACCCGACGACCTTATCCCCCGTCTGCCAGGTGGGACAGTGGGACCGACGTGCCCCTGCGGCCGGTTCGGGCAGCCCCGGGTGTGGCCCGCCCGCCGCCAACCCTGCGAGAACCGGTCGGGGCGTCGTGTCCTCGCGGTTGCTACGAAGCGGGGGAGGAGGGCGAGCTCGCGATGTCCGAGTGGCTCGGCGAGGCGCTCATCGAGGCCGGCGTGGTACGGCCCTCGCTGCGGCTCGCGAGCCAGGCCCCGGCTTAGATGAACACCCAGAGGAAGAGGGCTAGCGCCCGCTCGTCCGCGGTGGCGTCCTCGCCGAGGAGGTTGCCGAACTCGAGCTCGCCGCCGACGGCGAGCTTCCGGATCGGCTCGAACTCCGCGCCGAACGCGACCGGGACCCGGAACGGCACCTTCACGCCGCTCGCGACCTCGAGCGCCTTCTCGACCCGGATCAAGGACGATCTGCGCGCCGCGCCCGCGAACGCCAGGTCTCACGGGCGCGGCGAGCGGCGCCCGGTCGGAGAGGCCGCTGGCGGCGCGCGGGCCTCGAGCCGGCGCAGGGTCCCGCTGGCCCGCCGCGTCGCGGCATCGACCACGAACCCCGCGCGCGCGACCTCCGCCTCCGTCTCGCGGTTCGGGTGGCAGCCTCCGGAGATCGCGGTCCACGCCGGCTGGACGAGGTCCTGGAGCCGGCCGAGCGCGCCGCCGAGCCGGACGTGCTCGAGGAGGCGGAGCGCGCCGCCGGGCCGGAGCACCCGGCGCGCCTCGCGGAGCGTGGCCTCGGGATCGGCGACACTGCACAGGACGAGCCCGGCGAGGACGGTGTCGAAGGCACCGTCGCGGAACGGCAAGGCCTCGCCGCGCGCGATCACGAGCGGGACCGTGGGCGCCCGGCGGCGGGCGCGCGCGAGCGCGTCGGGGTGGGGATCGACCCCGACGGCGCGGACGCCCGGCGCGAGGAGCGGCAGGCTTCGCCCCGTGCCCGCGCCGAGGTCGAGCGTTCGGCCGGTCGCGCCGCGCGCGAGCCAGGCGCGCCAGCGGCCGAGCCCGCGCCACTCGGCGAACGCGAGACCGAGGTCGTACAGCCACGGGATCTGCTCGACGCCGCGCATGTCTAGTCGAGGTAGCCCTGCGCCTGCAGGCCGAAGAGGTGGGCATAGCGGCCGCGGCGCGCGACGAGCTCGCGGTGGGTGCCGAGCTCCTCCAGCCGCCCCGCGTGGAGGACCGCGATGCGATCGGCGATCCGCACGGTCGAGAACCGGTGCGAGATGACGATCGCGGTCCGCTCCGCGGCGAGCGCCTGGAACCGCTGGAACAGCTCGTGCTCCGCGGCGGCGTCGATCGCGGCGGTCGGCTCGTCGAAGACGAGCACCTCCGCGTCGTCCCGCATGAACGCACGCGACACGGCGAGCTTCTGCCACTGCCCGGCGGAGAGCTCGTGCCCCGTCTCGAACCAGCCGCCGAGCACGGTGTCGAACCCGCGCGGCAGCGCCTCGACGACGTCGCTCGCGCCGCCGCGGCGCGCCGCCTCCTCGATCCGGGGCCGGTCGGCGAGGTGGGGCGGGCTCCCGAGCCCGACGTTCTCCGCCGCGGTGAACTGGTAGCGGACGAAGTCCTGGAACACGGCGCCGATCCGGTCGCGCAGCTCGCGCGGGTCCATGTCGCGCAGGTCCACGCCGCCGTAGCAGATCGCTCCCTCGGTCGGGTCGTAGAGCCTGAGCAGCAGCTTCACGAGCGTGGACTTCCCGGCGCCGTTCTCGCCGACGAGCCCCAGCTTCTCGCCCGGGGAGACCGTGAGCGTCAGGTCCCGGAGCGCCCACGCCTCCGCCCCGGGATAGCGGAACGAGACGTTCGCGATCTCGATGAGCCCCGCCCGCCCGCGCGGCGCGGCCCGCGCCGGCGAGACCCGCGGCGCCTCGCCGCCCGTCGGGATGGCGAGGTACTCGAACAGGTTCGACATGAAGAGGGCGTCCTCGTAGAGCGCACCGACCGCCTGCAGGACCGCCTGGATCGCGCCCTGGCCTTGCCGGAACACCGCGATGTAGAGCGTGAGGTCGCCGAGCGAGATCTCGGCCCGCGCGGCGCGCGAGGCCATGAGCGCGTACATGCCGTAGAAGGCGGCGAGCGAGAGCGCGCCGAACGCGAGCCCGGCGCGCATCCGGCGGAGCGCGAGGCGCCGGTCCTCGTCGAAGAACTTCGCGAACAGGGCGCGGTAGCGCGCGAGCACGAGCGGCCCGAGGCCGAAGAGCTTCACCTCCTTCACGTGGGTGTCGCGGGTGAGGATCCACTCGAGGTAGTTGAGCCGCCGCCCCTCCGGCGCGCGCCAGGTCCAGAGCCGGAAGGAGTCGCCGGAGAGCCGCGCCTCGGCGAGGAA
>WNFU01005514.1_pt1 | contig 20093 bp, 19 predicted proteins | sample 5400121 | NCBI WGS metagenome assembly WNFU01 (sample SAMN13153360, study PRJNA577476) | soil metagenome | isolation source: 100 cm soil or saprolite under grassland replicate 1 | place: USA:California | collected 2016-06-15 | reverse complement strand
CTCGTCCGGGTCCACGCCTAGTACTTCCGTTCCATGGGCACGTACGGTCCCAGCTTCACGTCCTTGTAGTCCAGCCTGAGCGAGCCGTCCTCCTCGCGATACGCGAGCGAGTGCTTCAGCCAGTGATCGTCGTCGCGCAGCGGATGGTCGTCGCGGTAGTGGCCGCCCCGGCTCTCGTCGCGGGCCAGGGCGGCGGCCGCGACGGTCTCCGCGACGTCCAGCAGGAACCCGAGTTCGACCGCCTCCATCAGCTCGGTGTTGAACCGCTTCCCCCGGTCGTGGACGCCGACCAGGTGGAAGCGGTCCCGCAGCGAGCGCAACTTCCACTGGAGCGTGCGAAGCCCCTCCTCGGTCCGCACCACGCCGCACAGATCGAACATGTGGTGCTGGAGCTCGGCGCGGATGTCGGCGGCGAACTCCAGGTTCGGTCCCGCCGTCAGACGGCCGAGCATGCGCTCGGTGTCCGCGTCCGACTTCTCGGGGAGCTTGGGCTCCGGCGCGCCTTCCGCGTACTTCGCCATGGCCATGCCGCCGCGGCGTCCGAACACCACGATGTCGAGCAGCGAGTTCGTGCCCAGCCGGTTCGCCCCGTGCACCGACACGCACGCGCACTCGCCGGCCGCGAACAGCCCCGGAACCGGCCTCTCCTCCGGCCCCACCACGACCCTCGCGTCGGTGTCCGTGGGGATGCCGCCCATCGCGTAATGCGCGGTGGGCTGGATGGGGACCGGCTCGGTGGTCGGCTCCACGCCGAGGTAGATCCGGGCGAACTCGGTGACGTCGGGGATCTTCGTCTCGATGACCTCCCGGGGGAGGTGGCGGACGTCGAGGTGCACGTAGTCGCTCCCGTCGACGCCCCGCCCCTCCTTGATCTCCTGGTAGATGGCCCGGCTCACCATGTCGCGGGGCGCGAGGTCCTTGATGGTCGGGGCGTACCGCTCCATGAACCGTTCGCCGCTCCCGTTCAGCAGGATGCCGCCCTCGCCCCGCACCGCCTCGGAGATGAGGATCCCCATCTTGTAGATCCCCGTGGGATGGAACTGGAACATCTCCATGTCCTGGAGCGGGATGCCGCGGCGATAGCACACCGCGGGGCCGTCGCCGGTCAGCGCGTGCGCGTTCGAGGTGATCTTGAAGATGCGGCCGTACCCGCCGGTGGCGAACAGCACCGCCTTGGCCCGGAACACGTGGATCTCGCCGGTGGCCAGCTCGTAGGCCACCACGCCGGCCGCCGCGCCGTCGACGAGGACCAGGTCCAGCACGTAGAACTCGTTGAAGAACCGGACGTCGCGCTTGATGCACTGCTGGTACAGCGTCTGGAGGATCATGTGGCCGGTGCGGTCGGCCGCGTAGCAGGCCCGCCGGACCGGGCCCTCGCCGTGGTTGCGCGTGTGGCCGCCGAACCGCCGCTGGTCGATCTTCCCTTCGGGTGTCCGGTTGAACGGGAAGCCCCAGTGCTCGAGCTCGATGACGCGGTCGATGGCCTCCCGGCACATGACCTGCGCGGCGGGCTGGTCGACCAGGTAGTCGCCGCCCTTCACCGTGTCGAAGGTGTGCCATTCCGGGTAGTCCTCCTCGACGTTGCCGAGGGCGGCGCACATCCCGCCCTGTGCGGCCCCGGTGTGCGAGCGCGTGGGGTACAGCTTCGAGATCACCGCCGTGCGGACCCGCCCGGCGGTCTCGATGGCGGCGCGGAGGCCGGCGCCGCCCGCGCCCACGATCACCGCGTCGTACGTGTGGGTGGTGGTCACGCGGTCACCGTCTGACGCGTCACTTCGCGATCGGGAAGCTGGCGGGGTTGAACGTGAACACCACGACCGAGCCGAGCGCGAACATCACCAGGCCCACCAGGTTGAAGAACCACGTCATGGCGAATCGGGGCCAGGGCGTGCGGACGTAGTCGAGGATCACGGTGCGGAGGCCGTTCACGCCGTGCAGCAGCGCCAGCGAGAGCATCATCCAGTCCCACGTCCGCCAGAAGGGGTGCTGCCACCGCAGGGCCACGAAGCCGAAGTTCACCCGGCCGACGCCGCCCCCCACGACGTGCATGATCAGGACGTGGCCGACGGCGAGGACGAGCAGCAGGATCCCGCTGATGCGCATGAACAGCCAGGCCCACAGCTCGTACCCCCCGACGGGCCGTTCCCGTCCCGTGTAGTAGCCCCGGACGGTTCCCTTCGACGGCGTGGGCGGCCGGGAATCCGCTCTGATCGCCATCAGCGCACCAGCAGGTCGAGGATGTCTCGCCACATCACGAAGGTGATGGGGACCATCGCCCCCACGACCACGGCCGCGGTGATCCACGACAGCAGCCGCTGGTGCATGACGGCGGCCGACCAGAAGTCGAGGAGGATCACCCGCACGCCGTTGACGGCGTGGTAGATGACCATCCCCACGAGGATCCACTCCAGGATCCGCACGCCGGGGTTGTGGTAGACGGACAGCACCCGGTTGTAGGCCTTCGGGCCCCACCCCACCACCGCCGTGTCCACCACGTGGGCGAACAGGAACAGGATGATCCCCACGCCGGTGACGCGATGCAGGATCCACGCCCACTGCCCCTCGCGGCCTCGGTACAGGGACCCCAGTTCGCTTCGCCGTCGCGCCACGCGTTCCCTTCCGGACGAGCAGGGCGGGAGTCTATCGGGATCATCTCCGATGAGTCTGAGCCTCCGGCGAGCCTGGACCTGGCCTGGACGCCGGGTCCGGCCCGCGCCCCGCAGGGGAGCGGTGGCTGGTGGCCACGTGACGTAGGTTCACTCCCGCGGCCAGACGCCCGCCCGAGGATCAGGCCTTCGATTTCCTGCAGGCCTTCCCGGGCCGGCAGGTCACGCGGACGCCGGAGTCGAAGGCCGCGGAGACCGTTCCCCCGCCCTCCTTCACGACGTCGGTTGTGGGGAACCCCAGCTTCCACGCCCCGCCGTGCGACAGGAAGTAGTCGAGGATCCGGCCGTGCAGCTCGTGGGCGCCGGCGCCGACCCTGAAGTAGATCGACCCCCCCGCGAACTGCGCCACACGGCCGTGGAGCTTCGCCAGGGTGGCCACCCCGGTCCGGGGCAGCCCGAGCACGCTCGCGTCCTCCCCCAGCGCGACGTACTTGTCGTGGACGGGGCCGTGCAGCCACACGGTCGCGCCGGCGGCGTCGTTGCGGTAGATCGCACCGTCGGCGAAGCGCTGCCTGGCCCCGCCGTCGACCTTCACGCGGGGGGACTGCGGGAGCCCCGGCGCGCAGTCCAGCCGGTCGTACAGCGCGCGCACGTCCCCCACGACGTTGCGGTTGCTGTCGATCCACACCCGGTCGTCGCGAAGCCCGAGCGCCGAACGGAAGTCCGGCCCCGACAGCGTGACGCGTCCTCTGGCTCCCACGACGGTGATCGAGACGATCCGGCCGGAGACGCCCCGCGTGACGCCGGTGAAGCGCTTCACCGCCCCCACGTCGTGCCCAGCCCCGGCGAGGTCCGCGCCCATGGCCCTGCCGGTGAAGCTCTCCTCCCATACGCGGTTCGGGTTCGCGGGGACGTAGTCGCCGGGATCGCACACGCCCCGCAGGTACGGCAGCGCCGCCCCCGCCCACACATTCTCGTTGTCCTCGGTGAAGCCGCCGCTCGAGGAGTGGTAGTAGGCCTGGACGAGCTTGCCGTGTTAGAGCACGACCTTTCCTGCGGTGGCGTTCACGGCCGAGACCCACCGGCCGCCGTCTTGCGCGACCTCCTTGTCCCACCCGATGTAGACCTGGTCGAACGTGCTCGCGTACAGGCCGCAGTTGCAGCCGGTCCGATGCTGCCCCACGCGCAGCACCTTCTCCACAGCATAGGTGCGGGCCGCGATGGCCTGCGCCCGGAGGGCCTGCGCCGGCCAGCTGCTGGGGACCTCGGCCAGGCCGTACATGTACTCCTCGGGTGGGACGTCGGCGACGGCGCGGAGGTGCTGCGTGCAGCCGTCGCACCCCTTCGGGTAGATGTTCAACTCGACCCATCCGCGTCCGTAGGAGTGGCCGGCCTCCGCCAGGTGCACCTGGGAGCCGAGCGGCGCGTACCGGGCGAACAGGTCCCGTGACGGCCCGCCGATGGGCGAGCCCACCACCTTCCCCTTCCCGTTCCGGATCGCGTACTGGCCACCGGAGATCTCGATCGTCCACGTCGAGCCGTCGGGGATCGTCGCCACGAGGTCGCCACCGTTCGCCTGCCCCAGGTGGAGCTCGACCTTCCCGCCGCGGGCCTCCAGGTGCAGCACCCTCCTGCCCTGCACCAGGCCCACCCGGAGGCGGTCGGGCCGCTTCGGCTCCGGGCCCACGCGAGTGCCCGAGTAGTAGTGCGTGACGATTCGCGGGGCGCTCCAGCCATCCAGGGCGAGCCCGTAGGCGCCGTACTGCGACATCCCGACGCCGTGGCCCCATCCCGACCCGTGCATGTGGCGTTGCGGCCAGCGAGGCGACGACGAGGAAGGACCTGGCTCTCATGGGGTGTTCCCGGGATCGCTCGGGGGATCAGATTTCACCGCAAACCGGGCGCGACGGCAACGACTCCCGGGGCGGCGAGGTCAGCCGCGGAGCCGGGCCAGCAGGCCCTTCCGCCTCGGCGGGGTCCCCGCCGCCTCCGCGCACGGCGGGCAGCACTCCTCGGCCGGGTCCACCGGGGCGGGCTTCTTCGTCGAATCGAACACGTCCACCGCGCGCGAGGCGGTGTGCGCCCCCAGCGCCCGGTACGCCTCGAACTTCTGCTCGTTGAAGAACTGGTCCGCCGTGCTGTGGTTGGGGAACCGGGGGTCCTTCTGCCGGAAGGCCCGCACGTCCCACGGCGCGTCTCTGGTCACGGCGGCCTTGGCGAACACCAGGATCCCCGGTCGTTGGTTCGCGTACACGATCCGGCCGACCACCACGTCCGTGGGGGTGAAGGCGTGGGGGCAGGGCGGCTTCATCGTGTCGGGATCGATGGTGATCTCGACCTGGAGCTCCTCGCGCGCCAGGGAGATGGCCTCGCCCAGCGTGTAGAAGGTGTCCTCGTGGTCGCCGCTCGCGTCGAAGCAGTAGATCAGCGTGCACTCCCGACGGAGCAGCTCCACGAGCCCGAGGTTCTCGTAGTGGCCGCCGTCGGTGACGTACAGGAACTTGCTGCCCAGGGTGTTGAACCCCATCATCTCCTTCACGAGGTACCGGGGTCGGGGGCGGGTCCGAACGAACTTGGCGATCCCGTGGAGCATCCTCCTCAACCGCCCGCCGGTCGCCGGCGCCATGGTCGCCTCCCACCGGTCTCGCCACAGGGGATTGGGGAGCCATACCCCGAGTCGGACGTTGAGCAGCGCCATCAGGAACCGGATGGGGCCGCGGGTCATCTTCCCCATGGACGGCGAGATCGCAGCGCCCGAGATAGCCATTGCGGCGTTCACGGAGACGTCCCGGCGGCGGTGTTCCAGGATCCTCTCGAGGTCATCGCTGTCGAACTCGGTGACCATCGGCCCGCCCACGGTGGTTGGGGTGAAGGTGAAGCTCGCCGCGTTCCGCCCGGGCGGCGTGGCGCCCTGGTCCGACACGTTCACGGCGGCACCGACCACCAGCGTGGGAAACGGCGGCGATGCCCCGGCGTTCGTCGGGCCGTGGGGCAGCTCGGACAGGGGAGCCTGGTCGTCGAAGGGGAGCTCCTGCGCGACCGGCCCCTCCGGGCCCGAGACCCGGGCCAGCCCGAACGCGCTCCACAGGGCGCGTTTGTAGAAGGGATGCGGTGACCAGTTCGTGAGGTCGGCGAAAGCGTAGAAGATCAGGAATCCGGCCAGGATGGCCGCCCACACGACGAACTCACCATGCAGGTTGAGGCCACGGAAGGTCCCGCCCCGCACGAACAGGACCAGCACGAACACCACGGTCAGGGGTCCGACGATGGCGCCCGCCACCATCGCCAGGAGCGACCGGCGCTTGGCCAGCAGCGCCCGAAGCGCTCCCAGGATCGTGGTGCCCAGGCCCGCCAGGGGCCAGGTGAGCTTGGGCAGGTCGGGGAGCTTCTTGTTGAGGACGACTCCCATCAGCCACACGAGCCAGGGCAACCCGATCAACAGGACCAGGGCCAGCAGCCCCGCGTCGACGAGGCGGATGGACCATGCCCGGAGCAGCCTCCGGACGAGGTCGACCGGCACGGTCAACAGGTCGCCCAGGGCGAGGATGATTCCAAGGGCGGCCGGGACCGCCACGGTCTTCCACATCCAGGCCTCCGTGACGAGCGTGCCGGGCTTCTTGGTCAGCTCCGGGTGGAGCCCGGGCGGCCTCCCTGGATTGGAGAATCCCCCGTACCACCACCCCAGCGGGCGCCCCACCAGGTACACGATGGCCGCGATGAACGCGACGTTGACCGTCACGCCTACAAGCGTCCGGACGGCCATCCACAGCTTGCCTGCGACCCCGGGAGGACCCAGGTAGGCGCTGTGGTTCGTGAGGTACGTCTCCTCCGGCGAGCCAGGCGCGTAGGCGGGAGCCGTCGCGAGGAGGGTCGGGTCGCTCTTCGACGTCACCAGGGCGTAGGACGACGCGATGTACGAGCCCCCCGAGACCGCGGCCAGGTGGTCCGCATCTTCCAGGACGTGGCGCTGTTGGAGGGTCTGGAGTGCGCCCAGGTTGTAGGCGGCGGACCGGATTCCTCCGCCCGAGCAGCAGATCCCCGTTCGCTCCCCCGTCGGCGCCGGCGGGGGAGCGGGCGGGCCGACGGCCGGGGTGCGGGGGAGGCCGAGCAGCCACGCCACCGCGTGCCGCCACGCCGAGCCGGCCGCCTCGATGGGCCGCTTGGGCTCCTGTTTCCGCTCGCTCGGAACCACCTGCTGGCGAAGTGCTTCCGAGTCGGGGAGCCCGGGCGAGGGGCCCCGCAGGAACCGTTCGCCATGGCGAGCGGCCCGGTACAGCGAGACGGCCACGCCGACCAGCAGGGCGAAGCCGGCGAGGGCGAACTTGGGCCACGCGAACAGCGCGGCCACCATGGGCCACGGGGTGTGGACCGGACCCGGGAGCGCCTGCCACAGGGCGATGTCCTCGGCGACGTCGAACGCGCCGGCCACCACGACGGCGCCCGCGGCGACCGAGGCCAGCCGCTGTCCCCATCTGGAGCCAAGCGCCTTCCGTCCCCACAAGCACAGGCCGGCGATGGCGAGCACGTAGGCGGGAATGAAGATGGCGTCCCACGGCCACAGCGAGCGTTGCGCGTCGGGGATCGTGCCCGTCCGGCTCCACCCCTCGACGATGGCCTGAGCCTTCGCCCGGGTCCCGGCCAGCTCGAACGAGACGATGTCCTTCGGTTTCGGCCCGATGTGCTTGAACCAGTACACGGAGAGGAAGAGCGCGAGCCCGGCGACCGCACCCCAGGCCAGCATGCGACGGAGGTCGGCTCCCGGAAGCGGCGCGGGTTCAGCCGAGCGGGACTTCACACGTTCGCCCACGACCCTGTCTCCGAACGACGACATCGCTCGACCGGAGGGGGGTGATCCGCCCGATGGCGGCATCGTAGGAGGGTCCCCCGGCGATGTCCAGGCCTCGATCGGCGGCGGCAGGGTGGCGACGGGATGAACGCTGCGCAAACGCTGGGGCTTGTCTCGTTTGGGCGGGCGACGGCCCGGGTAGCGCAATGGGGCACGCGACACGAAGCCCGAGGGGGAGACCACGATGCTCGTACGACGCCTGTTCGTTCCAGCGCTCGCCGCGTTGCTCGCCACGCTCGTCGCTCCGGCGCCGCCCACGACGGCGGCGACCGGGTCCGGGCTGTCATCAAGCATCCAGCATGTGGTCGTGCTGATGCAGGAGAACCGGTCGTTCGACACCTACTTCGGGAAGCTCCACTTCCAGGGGCAGCCGAAGGTGGAGGCCGAGCCGCTCAACGCCTCGAACCCCAACCCGCTCGACCCGAACGGCAAGCCCATCCGCGCCTTCCACAAGACGAGCCCCTGTGAGGTCGCCGACCTGGACCACTCGTGGAACGGCGCGCATCAGGAGTGGGACAACGGGAAGATGGACGGGTTCACGGCGGCCAGCACCGTCTCCGAGGACCCCACGGGCAGCCGCACCATGGGCTACTACGACACGCGCGACCTGCCCTTCTACTACGCGCTGTACAGCACGTTCGCAACGAACGACCGGTACTTCTCGTCGGTGCTGAGCCAGACCTTCCCGAACCGCTTCTACCTCCTGGCCGGGACCTCGTTCGGGCACATCCGCAACGACCTTCCTCCGCCGGACGGGTTCACGCAGCCCACCATCTTCAACCTCCTGGACGACGCCGGGGTCAGCTGGGCGATCTACTTCTCGCAGATCGCGTTCGCGTACGAGTTCTCCTACGTGCGCGAGCACTCGGCCGGGCACGTGTTCCCCATCGACCAGTACTACGCCGACGCCGCGGCCGGGACGCTGCCGCAGGTCTCCTTCATCGACCCCATCTTCGTCGCGCAGGCGAACGTGGAGACCGACGAGCACCCGGCGTCGAACGTCCAGGTGGGAGAGAAGTTCGTCTCGGACGTCACGAACGCGCTGTTCGCCAGCCCCGACTGGAGCTCGTCGGCGATGTTCCTGACCTACGACGAGAACGGCGGATTCTACGACCACGTGGCGCCGCCCTCCGCGCCGGTGCCGGACGCGATCCCGCCGATGTTCGAGCCGGGAGACACGCCGGGCGCATTCGACCGCTACGGGTTCCGGGTGCCGGTCGCGGTGATCTCGCCGTACACGCGGCCGCACTACGTCTCGCACGTCGTGGAGGACCACACGTCCATCCTGCGGTTCATCGAGACGCGGTTCGGGCTGCCGTCGCTCACGAACCGGGACGCCAACGCGAACCCCATGCTCGAGTACTTCGACTTCTCGCACCCGTCGTTCGCCACCCCGCCCATGCTCCCGGCGGCGCCCATCGACCCGGCCGGCGTCGAGCAGTGCATGAGTGCCCCACCCCCCGGCGGCTTCTAGGTCTCGGAGGAGGTTGGGGGCGGGGACGAGCCCCGCCCCACATCCATTCCGGTGGGCCGGGCCTTGCGCCCGGCCCGGACAGGGGCGGGGACGAGCCCCGCCCCACATCGGGAGGGTCAGGCGACGCGGAGGGCGACCATGACGCCGTCGCGCGTGGGGACGATCGTCGAGAGGTAACGCTGGTCGTCAGAGATCATGCGGTTGTGCTCGCGGATGGCGCGCGTCTCGGCGGTGCGCTCGTCCTCCGGAGCTCCATCGACGACCCTTCCGGACCACAGCACGTTGTCGCACAGGTACAGGCCGCCGACGCGGATGCGCTCGCGACCAACCGCCCACGCGCTGGGGTAGCCCTCCTTGTCGATGTCGTTGTAGACCACGTCGAATTCGCCCTCCGTCGCCTGGAGTGACTCGACCGCGTCGCCGACGTGGAATCGCACCGGGCCGTCCAGTCCGGCCCGGCCCAGGTAGTCGAGTGCCTTCCGTTCGTTCTCGGGGTTGCCGTCGGTGAGGTGCAGCTCGCCCTCCGGTCCCACCGCCCGAGAGAACCAGTAGCCGGAGTACCCGAACCCGGAGCCGAGCTCGAACACCCGACGCGTCCCGATCGAGCGGGCGAGCACCTCGAGCGTCACGCCGACGAGCCGGCCCACGATGGGAAAGCCGCGCTCCTTTCCCTCCCGCTCCATCTCGAGCAGCACGGGCTCGTCGTGGCGGACGACGAGCGTGCGCATGTAGTCCTCGACCTCGGGCTTCACGATGTCCACGTCTGCGCTCCTGCCTGTGGTTCGGTCCGGCCATCCTAGCGGCGGAGCGCGGGAGCCCGATCTGCTGGGATCCTGGAAGCGCTCGGGTACACTCGGGCGTTTTCGCGGCGGCCGGGGGCGAGCCCCGGCCCACGTTCGGCTCCAGGAGGTTTCTGGCCCGGCAGCGCGGGAAACGCGGGCACACCGGCCGCGCGTTTCATCCCCAGGTCGCACCTCCCGTTCGCCGAGCCCAAGGAAGTCGTGAGCCATGGCGGCGTCCTGAAGGTCACACTCGTGGCCGAGCAGCGCTCCTCCAGGTGATGAGCGTCAACGCGAAGCCCTACTACGAGAGCGGGCTCCAGGACACCGTCGTCATCCCCGTGCACGGCACCGTGGTCATCCGGGTGGAGTTCGAGGACTTCACCGGCCTCACGGTGTTCCACTGCCACATCCTGGCCCACGAGGACGCCGGGATGATGGCCAACCTGAAGATCGTGCAATAGAGAAGAGGGGCCGCATCCCCCCGGATCGCGGCCCCTCTCGCGGGCAATTCCCCTGCGCGCCTGCTGGGCGGCTCCTTTAGTGAGGAGGGCGAGGGCCTCGCCAGCTTGCCTCCCTCTACGGGCCCTCGCTCGTCCCTCCTCCTTCTCCCCTTTCCAAGGGCGGGCACTCGGTCTTGCTACCCCCCGGGCGACACTGTTGCTCCGGGCGTCGCATTGACAAATTCGCAATTTTGTAACACGACGCCGCCCTGAAGTACCCCCGGGAGGGGGGTTCAAACCCAGGCCATCCCGGAATTTCCGCGCCCTCCCGGCGGCCCGCCTTGCGACGCCGCCACTCCCGGCCGGCGGTACGCTTTGCGCGCGATGGCCGCGGAGGACCGGCGAGAGACGGACTCGGGGATCGAGATCCGGCCCCTGTACGAGGCCGGCGACCTCGAGGGGTTCGAACCCTCGCGCGAGCTCGGCCGGCCCGGCGAGCCCCCGTTCACCCGGGGCATCTACCCGTCGATGTACCGGGGGCGGCTGTGGACCATGCGCCAGTACGCGGGGATGGGCACCGCCGAGGCCACCAACCACAGGTTCCGCTATCTGCTCGACCACGGCCAGACCGGGCTGTCCGTGGCGTTCGACCTGCCGACGCAGATGGGCTACGACTCGGACCATCCCCGGGCCGAGGGTGAGGTGGGGCGCACCGGCGTGGCCATCGACTCCATCGACGACATGCGGCGGCTGCTCCAAGACCTCCCGCTGGACCAGGTCTCGACGTCGATGACCATCAACGCGACCGCGGCGATCCTCCTGCTGCTGTACGAGCTGGTAGCCGAGGAGCAGGGCGTCGGGCCCGAGCAGCTCCAGGGCACGGTGCAGAACGACATCCTGAAGGAGTACGCCGCCCGGGGGACCTACATCTATCCGCCGAAGCCCTCGATGCGGCTCATCACCGACCTGTTCGCCTACTGCGGCGAGCGGCTGCCGAAGTGGAACACCATCTCGATCTCGGGCTACCACATGCGAGAGGCCGGGGCGACGGCGGTGCAGGAGGTCGCCTTCACGCTCGCGAACGCCGTGGCGTACGTGCAGGCGGCGCTCGACGCGGGCCTGGCCATCGACCGGTTCGCGCCGCGAGTGTCGTTCTTCTTCGCCTGCCACATGAACTTCTTCGAAGAGGTCGCGAAGTTCCGGGCCGCCCGGCGCATGTGGGCGCGCATCGTGACCGAGCGGTTCGGGGCGAAGGACCCCCGGAGCGCGATGCTCCGGTTCCACACCCAGACCGGGGGGGCCACGCTGACCGCGCAGCAGCCCGAGAACAACATCGTCCGCACGGCGATGGAAGCGCTGGCGGCGGTGCTCGGCGGCACGCAGTCGCTGCACACGAACTCGTTCGACGAGGCCCTGTCCCTTCCCACCGAGCGGGCGGTGAAGGTCGCGCTGCGGACCCAGCAGGTCATCGGATACGAGTCGGGCGTCACCGAGACGGTCGATCCGCTCGGCGGCTCGCATTTCGTCGAGTCCCTCACCGGGGAGATCGAGGAACGGGCCTCCGAGTACCTCGACAAGGTCGACGGGATGGGCGGCGCGGTCGCCGCCATCGAGGCCGGGTTCTTCCAGGACGAGATCCACGAGGCCGCCTACCGCATCTCGCAGGGCGTCGAGTCCGGTGATCGCGTCGTGGTGGGGGTGAACCGGTTCGTGGACCCCGACGAGGAGCCGGTCGACATCCAGCTCATCGACGAGGAGGGGGTCGTCCGGCAGGTCGAGCGGGTCCGCCGGCTCCGCGAGGAGCGCGACGACGCCGCGGTGCGCACCGCGCTGGCCCAGGTGGAGGAGACCGCCCGGGGCACCGGCAACCTGCTCCCCTCGATGAAGGAGGCCCTGCGGGCCCGCGCCACACTCGGCGAGGTCTCCGACGCCCTCCGGGGCGTGTTCGGCGAATACCGCCCCGGCCGGTAGCCCGTTCGTCCGGCGGACCGCCCATGGTCTAGGCTCCGAAATGGAGTCAAGGAGGGCGACATGGCCGACGAGCAGCTCGAGTACGGCTTCTCCACCGCGATCTTCGTGCTCGATCACACCGTCCAGAAGCTGGAGCCCCTGGAGGCCGAACGGGCCTGGAACGAGGTCAGCAAGGAGAACTTCTGGCGGATGTGGCCGTCGATCCGCGAATGGGCCCAGGCCGTGTGGGACGAGATCGACGCGGAACGCGGGCACATGGCCACGCCGGTGGAGGACGAGGAGTACGACGAGGTCGGCGGCGGCGGCTAGCCTCGGCTCAGGGCTGAGGTCGCCACAGCAGCACACCCTCGACCGTCCGGTTCGTCTCGTACACGAGGCGGTGCCGGCCCGACCGCCAGAACACGTACACCCCGGGGACGTCGAACCCGGTGCCGCATACGGCCTGAGGGAGGAACACGACGGGGTGTGCGGGCGGCGCCCACCCCAGGGCGATGGACTCGACGGCCAGCCGCGCCCGCACAACGGCCCGGGGCCGTCCTCCGGAGGCCGGGGCGAGGTAGGCCGTGGGGACCTCGCACTCCCCGGACCACTGGAGCAGCATGGTCGATCCGTCCGGTGAGACCTCCGCCCTCGCCCAGTGCCCCAGCGCGGCCCGGCCCGTGGGGTACCGGGGTGCCGGGACGAGCCGGCGGACTCCGCCCCGGGGTCCGAGGGTGCCGATCCAGGAGGGATGACCCCGGCCGGACGGCCAGCACACCAGGTACCGCGTTGCCGCTCGTCGTTCCGCCACCCAGCAGGGCGGAGGAAGTCGTTCGCTCTCCCCGGAGACGACGTCCACGACACGCGAGGACACGGCCTGAGCGGTGCCCTTGCGGATCCGGAAGACCTGGGAGGTGACGAGCCCATGTCGACGGACACCGAGACCTGCGACGGGGGAAACGTGACCCGATCACCGCCGGCCAGGCTCAGGATCCAGCGCGTCGCCCCGCGATCCCCCGTGGGGTGCAACGTGAGCCGGGCGCCGGCCGGCAGCGGGACCCGGTTTCCACGGAGGCCCCTGACCGTCCCTGACGCCGGGTCGATCAGGAACTCCTGGCCGGCCGATCGGGCCAGGAGGCCGACCGAGAACGGCAGTCCATGCTCGAGCTCGAAGTCGTCGATGTGTCCCAAGACCTTCCCGTCGAGTCCGACGAAGACCACCCGACCGCGGCTCTCCACGGCCAGTCCCCGCAGTGGGAGCTTCGGCAGGTCCTTCGGGTCGAGGCGTGGCCCGATGCGAAGGGGGACCTGGGCGGCCGGGCCGGACGTGGTCGGCCCGGTCGACGGCGTCGTCCCGGGAGGCGACCCCGATGTCGTCGCCGGCGTCGAGGTGGGCGACCGGGCGCTCTGGCCCGCCGGCCCGGCCGTGCCCGAAGAACAGGAGCACAGCGCCACTGCGGCAGCAGCCGCGACGGCGAGGTGGGCTGGTCGAGTCCGCATGACCGAACCGTACAGACCGAAGCCTGATTGAAGCGGTTCCACGTGGGGACAAATGTGGCCAGTCCGAGTCGCCGGTCCGGCCGTACTTTCATATGCGGCGGCCGGCCGGCCGCTCGCGGGGCGCCCCCCGGTGGAAGGGAGTTGCCGTGAGCCGCAGACTCGCGGCCCGCTGGGCAGCCGTCGCCCTCCTCCTCTCGCTCGTCGCCGCGCCCCAGGGAGCCCTGGCCGCGTCACGCCACACCGGAAGCGGGACCACCTCGATCTGGACCGTGGTGCCCAGCCCCGACACCGGCGGCGGCGACGACCCCGTCGCGGTGGCCGCGACGTCGTCGACCGACGCCTGGATCGTGGGGGACCGCTTCGACATCGGCACGAACCACTACCTCATGCTCATCGAGCACTGGAACGGGACGGCCTGGAGCGTGGTCCCCAGCACGAGCCCCCGCGCGTTCAACTGGCTGTACGGCGTGTCCGCCATCTCCCCAACGAACGCGTGGGCGGTCGGGTTCTCGAACAACGACACCTGGGGGACGAACAAGACGCTCGTCCTGCATTGGGACGGATCGAAGTGGAGCATCGTCCCCAGCCCCAACCCGAAGACCGAGAGCGAGCTGTTCAGCGTGGTCGCCGTGGCCCCCAACAACGTGTGGGCGGTGGGGGCGACCTACTCCGGCGGCGTCCGGGCGACGCTCGTCGAGCGCTGGGACGGCACCAGGTGGAGCGTCGTGCCGAGCCCCAACGCCGGCACGTACGACGGGCTGTTCGGGGTGGCCGCCGATCCGTCCGGCGGCCTGTGGGCGGTGGGCGCCGGCTACTTCAACACGAGCCCCGACACCCGGACGGTGGTCCTGCACTGGGACGGCTCCGCCTGGAAGCTGGTGAAGTCCCCGAACCCCAACGACGACAACTACCTGGACCGGGCCGCGGCCGTCTCCTCGACCGATGTGTGGGCGGTGGGGGACCAGCTCGACCAGAGTTACAACGAGCAGTCCTTGATCGAGCACTGGAACGGGACCTCGTGGACCGTGGTCGCCGCCCCGGCGACGGGCGCCGAGCTTCGGACGGCCGCCGCCGTCTCCTCGACCGACGTGTGGGCGGTGGCCACGAGTCAGGCCGGCAAGACCCTGACCGAGCGGTGGGACGGCACGAAGTGGAGCGTGGTGGCGAGCCCCAACGTGGGCACCGGGTTCAACTCGCTCGAGGGCGTCGCCGCCCTCCCGACCGGCGAGGTGTGGGCGGTCGGCACGTACGACAGCGGCGCCAGCGGGAGCAGGACGCTGATCCTGCACACGACCCGCGGATAGCCGGACCGCCTACGCCGCCAGGGCGACGGCCGCGTGGACCGCGGCCGTCAGGCCGGCGACGGCGAGGAGCGCCGCCACCCACCGGAGCGACCGGCGCCATGCCCCGACACCCGCTGCCAGGCATCCCAGGCCGACGGCGAGCTCGACGACGTTTGTGACGGTGTCGGACATGCGTGTCCGCGAGTGTACGGAGGGTTCCTGTAGGCTCCTGCGCCGATGCACATCGCGGTCATCGGCGGCACCGGCGACGAGGGGTTCGGGCTCGCGCTGCGCCTGGCCCGGGCCGGCCACGACGTGACCATCGGGTCGCGCTCCGAGGAACGGGGGGCCCAGGCCGCCGAGCGGGCCCGGGAGCTCGTCGGCGACGGCGCCCCGGTCGACGGGACCGCGAACGAGATGGCCACGGCGGGCGCGGAGCTCGTCTTCGTCACCGTCCCCTACGCCGGACAGGCGGACATCTACCGGTCCATCGCGCCGCACGTCCGGGCCGGACGCATCGTCGTGGACACGACGACCCCACTCGCCACCGCCGTGGGCGGCCGGCCGTGGCAGGTGGTCCGGCCGTGGCACGGCTCGGCGGCCGAACAGGCCAAGGCCCTCCTTCCCAAGGAAGCCCGGCTGGTCGCGGGGTTCCACACGGTGTCGGCGGAGCCGCTTCAGGACCTCGCGCATCCGGTGGAGGGCGACGTGCTGCTGTGCGGCGCCGACGCGGAGGCCAAGGCCGTGGTGGGAGGCCTGGTCGACCAGATCCCGAACCTCCGGTGGATCGACGTGGGCGACCTGTCGATGGCACGCATCGTGGAGCCGCTGACGGCGCTCATGGTCTCGGTGAACAGGAGGTACCGGCTGAAGGACACCGGCATCGCGCTGACCGGGCGCGAGTCCTGGGGCCGGCCGGATGCATGACGACCATCAGGCCCGGCTGATCGACGTCGGGGACACCCGTCTGAACGTGGTCGAACGCGGGCCCGCCGACGGCTATCCCGTGTTCGTCCTGCACGGCGGGCCAGGGCTCGACCACCACGAGTTCGGGGACTATCTCGACCCGCTGGGCGACAGGTACCGGCTGGTGCTGGTCGACATGCGGTCGCAGGGCGCGTCCGACCCGGCACCCACCGACACTTGGACGATCGAGCGAATGGCGGCGGATGTGACAGCGCTGGCGGCGGGTCTGGAGCTGGAGCGCTACGCGGTCATGGGGCACTCGTTCGGAGCCTTCGTCGCGCTCCGCCACGCGGTGGACTTCCCTGGCTTCGGCCAGACCATCGTCTCCCACGGGGTCCCGTCCGCACGCTACCTGGACGCCGTCGAGGCGCAGCTCGCCACGTTCGATCCGATCGAGCTTCGTGACCAGGTGAAGTCGTCGTGGGAGCGGGAGCTCGAGGCCCGGACCCCGGAGGACGTCGACGAGCTGCTCGTCGCCCAGATGCCGTTCCACTTCGCGAACCCGTTGGACCCCCGGATCGACGAGTACAACCGGCGGAGCTCAGGAGCCCGCTACTCGCCGGAGGTGATCCGGACCCTGGCCGCCGCGGGCTACGGAGGGCTGGAGCTCGAGGGCCGGCTCGGCGAGATCCGCCACCCGGTGCTGGTCCTGAGCGGCCGGCACGAGCGAACCTGCGCGGTGGAGGCGTCGGAGGCCATGGCGGCGGGGATCCCCGGTGCCGAGCTCGTGGTGTTCGAGCACAGCGCGCACATGAGCTTCGCCGAGGAGACCGAGGCCTACCTGGCGGCGGTGCGCGACTTCCTGGACCGGAACGCGGCCGCGGCCTGATCAGGATCAGGCGCCGGCGGCGTCCTCGATGACGGCGAGGGTCTGGTTGGCGTCCACGGGCTGGCCGGCGCGGACCAGGACCTGGGTCAGGACGCCATCGCGCGTGGCCAGGATGTGGTTCTCCATCTTCATGGCTTCGAGGATGAGCACGACGTCGCCGGCCTTGATGGGCTGCCCCTCTTCCGCCACGACCTGGAGGATGGTGCCCTGCATCGGTGCCTGGATGGCGTCGCCGGCGCCCCCGTGGTGGGCCCGGGCCGAGGGTGCGGGCGGCGGTGGCGGGGCCCCCGGCCGGGACTGGTCGAACACCCGGACCTGGACCCGCCGGCCGTCGACCTCCACCACGAGCGTGCCGGGAACGGCCGGTTGCGCTGCGGTCGACGAGACGGCGGGCCGTTCCTCGAAGCGGGGCAGCTCCGTCTCGGCCAGGGCGTGCTCCACGAACTTCGTGTGGTGGCTGCCCTCGCGGAACTCCGGCGTCTGGAGCACCCACCGGTGGAAGGGGATCGTGGTGGGGACGCCCTCGATCCGGTACTCGGCGAGGGCGCGGAGCATCCTGCGGCGGGCCAGCTCCCTGTCCTCGCCCCACACGACGAGCTTCGCCACGAGCGAGTCGTACTCGCCGGCCACGGCCTTCCCCTCGACGACTCCCGCGTCGGTCCGCACGAACGGGCCGCCCGGTTCCCGGTACGCCGAGACGACGCCGGGCCCGGGCAGGAAGTCGCGGTAGGGATCCTCGGCGTTGATCCGGCACTGGATGGCGTGGCCCCGCGGCGCCGGCTGGACCTCGACCTTCTCGCCCAGCGCCACCCGAAGCTGGAGGGCAACGAGGTCCAGGCCCGTGACCATCTCGGTGACGGGATGCTCCACCTGGAGGCGCGTGTTCATCTCCATGAAGTAGAACGACCCCTCCTCGTCCACCAGGAACTCCACGGTCCCCGCGCTCGTGTACCCGGCCTCCTTGGCCAGGGCCAGGGCCGCCTCGCCGATCCTGCTGCGGAGGTCGGCGTCGACGACGGGCGACGGCGACTCCTCCACGAGCTTCTGGTATCGGCGCTGGAGCGAGCAGTCGCGCTCGCCCAGGAACGAGATGCTCCCCCTGGTGTCGCCGAGGACCTGGGCCTCCACGTGGTGGGCGCGCTCGATGTAGCGCTCCAGGTAGACCTCCGCCCGTCCGAAGTAGGCCTGCGCCTCGCGCGCGGCGCGTTCCAGGGCCTCCGTCAGCTCGTCGGGGGACCCGACGACGTGCATGCCCTTGCCCCCGCCTCCGAACGCGGCCTTGACCGCCAGCGGGAAGCCGATCCGCTCGGCCTCGGCCCCGGCGGCGTCCACAGCGATGGGCTCCGTCGTGCCGGGGACGATGGGGACGCCGGCTCGGTCGGCGGCCCGGCGCGCGGCCGCCTTGTCGCCCATCATCTCCATGGCTTCCGGCGACGGCCCCACGAACGTCAGGCCCGCGTCCGCCACCGCTCGGGCGAAGGTCGCGCTCTCGGCCAGGAACCCGTACCCGGGATGGACCAGCGTGGCCCTTCCCTTCCTGGCGGCCTCGAGCAGCGAGGGGATCGACAGGTACGACTGCGCCGGTTGGGGCGGCCCGATGTGGAACGCGTCGTCGGCCATCTCGACGTGCAGGGCATCCCGGTCGACGTCGGAGTACACGGCCACTGCGGGGATGTCGAGCTCGCGACACGTCCGGATGACCCGGACGGCGATCTCGCCTCGATTCGCGATCAGGACGCGGGGTTTCGGCACGTGCATCTCCACGCTCGGGTGCCCCCGTTCGGTGTTGCGATAATCGGGCACCGATCTCGCGATCTCCGGAGGGAGTCAACCATACCGTGCTGACCGAGGAGCGCCTCCGAGCAGCGGTTCGCGCCGCCGGGATCGACGCTCCCGCGCGGTTCGACGAGGTCATGGAGTCGACGAACCGCACCGCCCTGGGGCTGGCGGTGGAGGGGGCGCCCGCGTGGACGGTGGTCGGCACGGGCCACCAGACGGCGGGGCGAGGGCGGCTCGGCCGGACGTGGGTGTCGCGTCCCGGGAGCGCGGTCATGTTCTCCGTCCTGCTGCGGCCCTCGGCGGCGCCGGAACGGGTGGGGCTGCTGTCGCTGGCGGCCGGGGTGGCGGGTGCGGTGGCGTGCAAGGATGCCGCCGGGACGGAGGTCCGATGCAAGTGGCCGAACGACCTGGTGGTCGACGGGTCCAAGGTGGGGGGGATCCTGGCGGAGGCGTCCGTCCTCGGCACGACGGTCGCCCACGTGGTGATCGGCGTGGGGATCAACCTGGAAGCGCCGCCCGACGTGCCCGGGGCCGGCGGCATCGGGCCGGCCGACGCCGGGACGGTGGTGGAGTCGTTTCTCCGGGAGCTCCGGACGCTGAGCTCGGACGGCGACGACCTGGCCGAGCGCGTGCTCGAGGCCTACCGTCCGCTGTGCGCGACGCTGGGAACCCCCGTTCGGGCCGTCACGGTCGACGGCCGCGTCGTGGAGGGCGTGGCCGAGGACGTCGACGCACGGGGCAACCTGGTGGTGGCGGAATACCTCCGCCGCTCCGTCGTGGGCTTCGGCGAGGTCGAGCACCTGCGCTGACCCCCTGGCCTGAGGCGCTTGCCCATCGATCGGTCGCGCTGCTAGCGTGCGCGCATGGCCTTTCCCCGCCGGCTGCTGACGAGCGACGAGGAGCTGATCCTCGACCTCCGGCCCCACTGGATCGCGCTCGTGGGGCCCGTCGCGGCGACGGTCGTGCTCGTCGCGGCCGTCATCTACGCCCTGGCCAAGATCGACAGCAACGTCCCGAAGCTCATCATCGCCGCGGTGGCCGTGGTGCTGTTCGTGGCGTACCCGCTGCGGCGGTTCATCCAGTGGGTCACCTCGCACTTCGTGGTGACGAACGAGCGCCTCATCCACCGGCAGGGCCTCATCGCGAAGAACTCGATGGAGGTCCCGCTCGACCGCATCAACGACGTGCGGTTCCACCAGAACGTGTTCGAGCGGATGATCGGGGCGGGCGACCTCATCATCGAGTCGGCGGGCACGCGGGGGCAGGAGGTGTTCTCCAACGTCCGCCATCCCGAGAACGTCCAGAAGGTCGTCTACGAGCGGGCCGAGACCCACACGATGAAGATGCAGGGCGCCGCCCCTGCCAGGGCGCCCTCGGCGACCGAGGAGCTCCAGCGCCTGGCGGACCTCAAGGACCGCGGCGCGATCACCGAGGAGGAGTTCCAGGCCCAGAAGGCACGCCTGCTCGGCGGAGGATAGGCCTGTGACAAAGCACCCGGCGACGGCCCCCAGCCGCCCGGGCGTCCTGGAGGTCGAGGCGCGAGACGGTTCCCGGATCCTGATCCGACCGATCCTGCCCGAGGACGCCGATCGCCTGCGGCAGGGGTTCGCGGAGCTGTCCGACGAGTCCAAGTACCGC